>ERZ773099.1684-NODE-1684-length-16114-cov-8.862756_pt1 | contig 16114 bp, 10 predicted proteins | sample MGYA00511120_ERZ773099 | MGnify/ENA primary metagenome ERZ773099 (study PRJEB29015, sample SAMEA2738012) | human oral metagenome | biome: human oral; feature: human-associated habitat; material: dental | place: China | collected 2104 ...
AATATGGTGGAGATGAAAATTCTAAAATTGGTGATGAAGGAACAGATAATCGTTTTATAGAAATTTGGAATTTGGTGTTCACTGAATGGAATAGAATGGAGGATGGAAGCTTAGAACCATTACCTAAAAAGAATATTGATACAGGTGCAGGTCTTGAAAGAATAGCAGCTGTTGTACAAGGTAAAACCAATAATTTTGAAACAGATTTATTATTTCCAATACTTGAAAAAGCTGCTAAAATTACAGGAAGTCAATATGGCAAAAATCCTAAAATAGATTTTTCACTAAAAGTTATAACAGACCATGCAAGAGCTGTAACTTTCTTAGTAAATGATGGAGTTATCCCTTCAAATGAAGGTAGAGGATATATCCTAAGGAGAATTTTAAGAAGAGCAGTAAGACATGGAAGATTATTAGGATATACAGATTTATTTATGTATAAAATGGTAGATAAAGTTGTTGAAAAATTTGAAGTTGCTTATCCAGATTTAAAGAAAAACTTAGAAAATATTAGAAAAATAGTAAAAATTGAAGAAGAAAAATTTTCTAATACTCTTGATCAAGGTATACAACTTGTAAATCAAGAAATAGATAATCTACTTGCTAATGGAAAAAATAAATTAGATGGGGAAATTTCATTTAAACTTTATGATACTTATGGTTTTCCTTATGAATTAACAGAAGAAATTGCAGAAGAAAGAGGAGTAACTGTATTAAAAGAAGAATTTGAAGCTAAAATGGAAGAGCAAAAGGAAAAAGCTAGATCAGCAAGAGAAGTTGTAATGGAAAAAGGTCAAGATAGCTTTATTGAAGAGTTTTATGATAAATATGGAGTAACAAAGTTTACAGGTTATGAAAAAACAGAAGATGAAGGAAAGCTTTTAAGCCTAAGAGAAACAAAAGATGGAAAATATTTATTGATTTTTGATAAAACATCTTTCTATGCAGAATCAGGAGGACAAGTAGGAGACCAAGGAAAAATTTATTCTGATAACTTTGTAGGAAAAGTTTTAGATGTACAAAAACAAAAAGATATATTTATCCATACTGTTGAATTTGAAAAAGGTATAGCCGAAGAAAATAAAACTTATAAATTAGTAGTAGATGTTGTAAGAAGGTTAGATACAGCTAAAAATCATACTGCAACTCACTTATTGCATAAGGCTTTAAGAGAAGTTGTAGGAACTCATGTACAACAAGCTGGTTCATTAGTTGATTCTGAAAAATTGAGATTTGATTTTAGTCATTATGAAGCATTGACAGCAGAACAACTTTCTAAAATTGAAGATATAGTAAATGAAAAAATTAGAGAAGGTATAGAAGTTAAAGTAAGTCATCATAGTATAGAAGAAGCTAAAAAACTTGGAGCTATGATGCTATTTGGTGATAAATATGGTGATGTAGTAAGAGTTGTAGATGTCCCTGATTTCTCAACTGAACTTTGTGGAGGAACACATATAGATAATATTGGAAAAATAGGCTTATTTAAAATAGTATCTGAGGGTGGTATTGCAGCAGGGGTTAGAAGAATAGAAGCTAAAACTGGATATGGAGCATATTTAGTTGAAAAAGAAGAAGCTGATATTTTAAAGGATATTGAAAAGAAATTAAAAGCAACTAATTCCAATTTAGTTGAAAAAGTAGAAAAAACATTAGAAACTTTAAAAGATACTGAAAAAGAATTAGAAGTATTAAAACAAAAACTTGCTTTATTTGAAACAAAGTCTGTTATCTCTGGCATGGAAGAAATTGGTGGAGTCAAGGTATTAGTGGCTACATTTAAAGATAAGTCAGCAGAAGATTTAAGAACTATGATAGATACTATCAAAGCTGAAAATGAAAAAACTATAATAGTTTTAGCAAGTACACAAGATAAGTTAGCTTTTGCAGTTGGAGTAACAAAGACTTTAACTGATAAAGTAAAAGCAGGAGATTTAGTAAAGAAGCTAGCTGAAATAACTGGTGGAAAAGGTGGAGGAAGACCAGATTTCGCACAAGCTGGTGGAAAAGATGAAGAAAAACTTTTAGATGCCTTTAAAGAAGTCAGAAATATTATAGAAGCTAAATTATTATAATAAATAAGAGGTAGAATGAAAAGATATATAGCACTTGATATTGGTGATGTAAGAATTGGAGTGGCAAGATCTGATATAATGGGAATAATTGCCTCTCCATTAGAAACTATAAATAGAAAAAGAGTAAAATCTGTTAAAAGAATTGCAGAGATTTGCAAGGAAAATAATACAAATTTAATAGTTGTAGGTATACCTAAAAGTCTTAATGGTGAAGAAAAAAGACAGGCAGAAAAGGTAAGAGAATATATTGAAAAATTAAAAAAAGAAATTGAAAATCTTGAAATAATTGAAGTAGATGAAAGATTTTCAACTGTAATAGCAGATAAAATTTTAAAAGAACTAAATAAAAATGGTGCTATTGAAAAAAGAAAGGTAGTGGATAAAGTTGCTGCCTCAATAATATTACAAACATATTTAGATATGAAAAAATAAAATTTTTGGAGGAAAGAATGAATAAGAACTTATTTCTTAGATTGTTAGTAGTTATAGCAATTTTTGTAGTAGCTCTATATTATAGCTTATCAAAACCAATAAAACTGGGATTAGATTTAAAAGGTGGGGCTTATGTTGTACTTGAAGCTGTGGAAGATCAAAATACAAATATAAAAATTGACAATGATGCTATGAACAGATTAATTGAAGTATTAAATAGAAGAGTAAATGGAATTGGAGTTGCAGAATCTACAATTCAAAAGGCAGGAGACAATAGAGTTATTATAGAATTACCAGGTTTACAAAATACAGAAGATGCAATAAAGTTAATAGGTAAGACAGCATTGATGGAATTTAAATTAATGAATGATGATGGGACACTTGGAGAAACTCTTCTTACAGGGTCAGCATTAAAAAAAGCAGAAGTATCTTATGATAATTTAGGTAGACCTCAAATATCATTTGAAATGACAACAGAGGGAGCACAAGTTTTTGCAAAAATAACAAGAGAAAATATTGGTAGACAACTTGCAATCACTCTTGATGGAGTAGTGCAAACAGCACCTAAAATCAACACTGAAATTCCTAGTGGAAGTGGAGTTATAACAGGAAATTATACAGTTGAAGAAGCAAAAGGAACAGCAGCTTTGCTAAATGCAGGGGCATTACCAATAAAAGCTGAAATAGCTGAAACAAGAACTGTTGGAGCAACTCTTGGAGATGAATCAATAGCACAAAGTAAAAATGCAGGTATGGTTGCAATAGTTTTAATTTGGGTATTTATGATAATTTTTTATAGATTACCAGGAATTATAGCAGATTTAGCAATTATTATTTTTGGATTTATAACTTTTGCTTGTTTAAACTTTATAGATGCAACACTTACTTTACCAGGTATTGCAGGATTTATTCTTTCACTTGGAATGGCAGTTGATGCTAATGTTATTATTTTTGAAAGAATAAAAGAAGAATTAAGATTTGGAAATAGCATAAGAAATTCAATAGATTCAGGTTTTAATAAAGGTTTTATAGCAATATTTGACTCAAACTTAACAACTTTAATTATAACAACTATTTTATTTGTATTTGGTACTGGACCAATAAAAGGTTTTGCAGTAACATTAGCATTAGGAACATTAGCCTCAATGTTTACAGCAATAACAGCAACAAAAGTATTACTTCTAACTTTTGTAAATATGTTTGGTTTTAGAAGTCCAAAACTTTTTGGTGTTACAGTAGAGGAGGCTAAATAATGAAAACAAATTTACATGTTATAAAAAATATAAAAATTTATCTTTCAATTTCTATAATTCTTGTTACCTTATCAATAGTAATATTTTTTACAAAAGGACTTAATTATGGAATAGACTTTTCAGGAGGAAATTTATTTCAATTAAAATACACTAGTACATCAGTTACATTAAATCAAATTAATGAAAATTTAGATAAATTAGCAAAAGAATTACCACAAGTTAATTCTAATAGTAGAAAAGTTCAAATTTCAGACGATGGAACAGTTATAGTTAGAGTTCCTGAAATAAGTGAAAATGATAAAAGAAAAGTATTAAATAATCTAAAAGAATTAGGTTCATATACTTTGGATAAAGAAGATAAGGTTGGAGCAAGTATTGGAGATGATTTAAAAAAATCAGCTATCTATTCATTAGGTATAGGTGCAATCTTGATAGTAATATATATTACAATGAGATTTGAATTTAGTTTTGCTATTGGAGGAATCTTGTCATTATTACATGATATAATTATAGCAGTTGGTTTCATAGCTCTTATGGGTTATGAAGTGGATACTCCATTTATAGCAGCAATACTTACTATACTAGGATATTCAATCAATGATACAATAGTAATATATGATAGAATAAGAGAAAATTTAAAAAGAAAACATAAAGGTTGGACACTTGAAGAATGTATGGATAACTCTATAAATCAAACTGCTATTAGGTCATTAAATACATCAGTTACAACATTATTTTCTGTAATTGCTATACTAGTTTTTGGTGGAGCAAGTTTAAAAACTTTTATAATGACATTATTAATAGGAATACTTGCTGGAACATATAGCTCAATATTTGTTGCTACTCCAATAGTTTATCTATTGAATAAGAAAAAAGGGAACAATATGGAGGATATGTTTAAAGATGATGAAGAAAATGATGGTAAAAGAGTAGAAAAAATTTTAGTTTAGTAATATTAAGTTTAATATAGAAAGGGGAGAATAAGAATGGCAAACAAAGAAACAATCAAAAATGTAAGGATGGTTCAAAATAGTTATGATGAGGCACCTTATAAATCAAAAACTTTTTACTATACTCAACCAGGTAGACAACAAATGGTTCTAAAATTATTAGGATTTAAAACACCTAATTTAGAGAAGTCAAGAGTGCTTGAAATAGGTTGTTCATTTGGTGGAAATATAATTCCTTTTGCTTTGGAAAACCCACAAGCTGATATTGTTGGTATTGATTTATCCAGTGTCCAAGTTGATGAGGGAAACAGGATAATTGAATATCTAGGGTTAGAAAATATAAGGTTAATACATCAAAATGTACTAGATTTTGATAATAAACTTGGAAAATTTGACTATATTATTTGCCATGGAGTTTTTTCTTGGGTTAATGAAGAAGTACAAAGAGGAATCTTAAATGTAATTAAGAATCATCTTTCTGAAAATGGTTCAGCTATACTTTCATATAATACATATCCTGGATGGAAAAATCTTGAAGTTGCAAGAGATGTAATGCTATTTAGAGATGAAATGTTAAAAAATAGAGGAGAACAAATAAATGAAAGTAATGCAGTAAAATATGGAAGAGGAGCAATAGAATTTTTAAGTCAATTTTCTATATTAAATGAAAAAATAAAAAATGGTATCACTGGAATAACAGAAAAAGATGACTACTATATTTTACATGAATACTTTGAAGAAAATAATCAACCTTTATATTTATATAATTTTAATAAAATGTTATTAGAACATGGATTAATTCATGTTGTTGACTCTGATTTGATGAAAACTTTCCCAAATATCTCAAACGAAATAGAAGAAAAATTAACTGCTGAATGTGGTAATGATAATGTAGCGAAAGAACAATATTATGATTTTTTGTTGGATAGACAATTTAGAATAAGTATAGTAACACATGAAGCTAATAAAGAAAAAATAAATATTTCAAAAGATGTTCGTATAACTGATTTAAAGGAAATAGATATCAGAGGGAAATATGAAAAGAATAAAGATGGTTTCTATATAATAGAAAATAATGAAATAAAAGATGAAGAAGTGAGTTTGATTTTAGATATTTTAAGTGAAAATTATCCTAATACTGTAACAATAGATGAATTAGAGAAAAAAGTAAGAGAAAAAAATAAACTTGAAATTAATAATGTCTATGCAAATGCAGTTTATTTAATGTATGGAAAATTAGTTGAAGCATATTCAAGAAAGCTTACTGTTAAAAAAGAAGAAAAAATAAAATTAAATCCTAAATATAAAAAATATTTAGATTATTTTATAACTAATCCTAATCCTGTTATAGCATTAGCAAGCTATGAAGGTACAATAAATTATGATGCAATTAATACAATAATGTTATCTATAATGACCTTGTTTGATGGAACAAAAACAGATGAGGATATTTTCAATCTTTTAGTTGAAAAAGAAAAAGCTGGAGAAATAGTTATAACTTTTGAAGAAGGTTCGTCTAAGGAAGAAGTTATAAGAAATAATATTGAAATTTGTAGAAACTTTATAGAAATTAATTTCTTAAATAAATAATAAAATAAAAAGGAACTGTTGTATTATAAAAAATTTTACGACAGTTCTTTTTTATAATTAGTTCATCATTTTTTCTAATTCTTCTTTTACAATTTGGTAAAATGAGTTAATATAAAATGGTTGTTCTACATTCATATTATTGACTAAGTCTATTCTCAATGGATAATTAAAATTATTTATTGGAAATATATATACTTCATCTTCTGATTTACATTCCATATTATGTTCCTTTAAATTAAGAGAAAGCATTTTAGGCACTATTGCTGCTGTTATTCCTGATTGACATAAATGTATTTGAGTATCACAATCACTTATATAATATGGAGTTTTATTAAATTTTATTCCTTCAAATAGTAAATGTTGTTTTATAATTAAATTTAAAGCTCCTGTTTCATAATAAAGAGTAAAAGGAACTTCTGAAAAATTTATTAAATCAACTCCTGATTTAAATTTTTCTAAGTCTTTATTTGCAAAATATTTCTGAAATAAACTTCTACTAATAATCAAATGCATATAATCATTTAATAAAAAAGTATGTTTAAAATTCTCATTTTGTGAAGTGTTAATTCCTAAAAATAAATCAATTTCTCCATCTAAAAGCTTTTTTTCTAATATGCTTGTATCATTTACATAAAAGGATATTTTTATATCTGGAAAATATTTATGATATTTTTTTAAAACATTTGGAAGTATTATCTTAGCTCTTGATGTACTTATTCCCATAGAAAAACTTCCTTTTGTACCATCAGAAATTTCTCTAATACTTTTAGTGGCATTATTTGAAATGATTTCCATATTCTTTACAGCATTATAAAGTATTTTACCTGCCTCTGTAAGTTGAATAGTTGGATTTTTAGAAAATAATTTTGTATTTAATTCTTTTTCTAATCTTTGAATATGGTTACTCACACATTGTTGTGTTACATATGCTTTTTTAGCTGCTTTACTATAGCTTAATTCTTCTGCAACCAGAAGAAAGATTTTATAATTTTGCCTCATTTTTATACCTCCTTTTATAAGATTATATATGATTTAATTTAGTTTATAATAGTTTAATATCAAAAAATTCTTGTAACTACACAACAAAATTTTATTATTTATTTTTATTATTTCTTGTATATTACAATAATTATTAAAATTTTACAAGAAAAAACTTGTTAAATATTAATATAAAATCTGTTTTTAATTGTGAATAATTTATGATAATCTTATATTATCAACAACAATTATATGAGAAGAAGGTACTTAAATGAAAAATATAGAAAAATGTTTAAATTTAATTAAAGGTGCTTATGATTTGCATATACATTCAACACCATCTCATATTAAAAGAAAAATAGATGATATTGAACTTTTAGAAATGGCAGAAAAATACCAAATGGCCGGTGTTATGATAAAAAATCATTATGAGTCTACAGCTGGTAGAGCTGAACTTTTAAATAAACATTTTAATTTTAAAACTAAGGTTTTTGGTGGAGTTGTTTTAAATAGGCCAGTTGGTGGAATAAATCCATATGCAGCAGAAAGTGCATTAAAGCTTGGAGCTAAATTTGTATGGCTACCAACAAGAGATGCATTACATTGCTTAAAATATGGAAATATGGAGGGAGATTTCTTTAATAGGGAAGGAATAACAATTTTTGATTCAAAAGGAAATTTAAAAAATAGTTTTTTTGAATTACTAGAAGTAATAAAAAAATATAATGCTGTACTTGCTACAGGTCATATAAGTATAGAAGAAAGTTTGGCAGCTTGTCAAGAAGCTACTAAACTTGGAATAAAAACTGTATTAACTCATCCTGACTGGAAAAGAACTAAATTTCCGTTAGAGATACAAAAAAAAATATCAGATATGGGAGTTTTTATAGAAAAAGTTTGGGCAAATTTAGAAGAAGGAGATACTAATTTAGAAGAATTTATTGAAAGCATAAAGCTAATAGGCCCTGAAAAAATTTTTTTAACTACTGATAGAGGACAGTATAATAGAGAATATCCAATAAATTGTTATTTAATGTTTATTGATATGTTAGTAGAAAATAATTTTTCTGATGAAGAAATAAAAATAATGACATCTTACAATCCTTGTAAATTAGTAAAGTAATATTTTTATATAAAATAACTAAATTAAGAACATCTATTAAAAGGAGGAACGATATGAAATTAGTAAAATTATTATTTTTATTGTTTTTTAGTACAATCTTTCTAATTGCTTGTAGAGAAAATAAAAAAGAAGAGGTAAGAAAAATTCAAATTGGTTTTACAACAGCGGCTATTGATAGTGATCCATACTATATATTTGCTAAAAATTTTTCAGAAATAGTAGATAAAAAAACTAATGGAAGAATAAAGATAGAAGTAAAAGGTGGTGGACAACTTGGTCAAGAAGGAGAAATGTTCACAGGAATGCAAATAGGAACTACAGATATGGCAGTTATGACAAATGCTTATGTAAGTGGTTATATTCCAGCAGCTGGTTTATTTGATTTGCCTTTTATTTTTAAAAATAATGAAGAAGCTGCACGGATATTAGATGGAAAACTTGGAATAGAAGTATTAAATGAATATGAAAAATTTGGAATAAAAGCACTTGCTTATGGTGAAGGTGGTTTTAGACACTTAGTCACTCTAAAAAATCAAGTGAAAAAACCAGAGGATTTTAAAGGTTTGAAAATACGTTGTATGGAAACAGAAAGTTATATAGCTACTTATGCAGCTTTAGGCACAAATGCAGTACCAATGGCTTGGTCTGAAACTATAACAGGTTTACAACAAGGAACTATTGATGGGTTAGATATTCCAATAAGTGTTATTTATGCAAATGGATTTTCTGATATAGCAAAAGATTTAAATTTAACAGGGCATTTTTACTCCCCATTAATTATTTGTATGTCAAAAAAAATTTTTGATAGTTTTGATGAAAACGATAAAAAGATTTTGATAGAATCTGCTAAAGAAGCTGGACAAATATGTAGAGATTTTAATAAAAAATCTGAAAGTAAAATGTTAGAAGAAATGAAAGCACAAGGTATGGAAATTGTAGATGATGTTGATATTCCAGCTTTTCAAAACATTCTAAAAGATTTTTATTCAAAAAGATCTAAAAATATTGGTGGAAACTATGTAGAAGAGCTTATGAAAGAAATTAAATAAAAGGTGGTGGAAACGATATGGAAAAATTTAATAAATATATTGATAAAATAATTTTTACTTTAATAGCAATTAGTTTTATTATTCTTATTTTATCTTGTGTTTTACAAGTTTTTACAAGATTTATATTAAATAATTCTTTATCATGGACAGAAGAACTTTCAAGATATGCATTTATCTGGTCTAATTTTTTGGGAGCTATTTTTTGTACAAAAAAAGGAACTCATGCAATAGTAACTATAATTACAGATTCCTTAGAAAAAAAGAAAAAAATTATACTAAACATAGTTATTAATTTAATAGTAGCTATTATTAATTTAATAGTTATTGTATATGGATTTAATGTTGCTTATGCTGTTAGAACTCAATTAAGTCCAGCTTTAAGAGTTAGTATGTCTTTTGTTTATGGAGCTGCTCCTTTCTCTGCATTGTTTATTTTATATTATTCATTATTTAATATTATAAAAGATTATAAAAATTTTATTCAAGAGGAGGGAAAAAATGACTAGTTTAACTTTTGCTATAATGATATTTTTAATTTTATTTGGTGTACCAGTAGCGTACAGTATATTGGGAGCCGGGACATTATTTTTAATTATTAGTGGAATAAAACCCCTTCTTTTAATACCACAAAGGATGACAACAGGTTTAGATTCTTTTCCTTTACTGGCTGTTCCATTATTTATATTTGTTGGAGAGTTAATGGATAGAGGAGGAATATCCAGAAGAATGGTAAATTGGGCAGAAAGTTTATTAGGATGGATTCCTGGGGGATTAGGTATAGTTACTATAGCTTCTTGTGCAATGTTTGCAGCATTAACTGGTTCTGGTCCAGCAACAGTAGCTGCCATTGGGAGTATCATGATTCCTTCTCTTGTAAAAAATGGATATTCCTTAAAACAAGCAGCAGGAATGACTGCAGCTGGTGGTGCATTAGGTCCAATTATTCCACCAAGTATACCAATGATAATTTATGGTGTTACCATGAGCTTGTCTATTCCTAAAATGTTTATTGCTGGTATTGTTCCTGGAATATTTTTAATGTTTTTATTAATAACTATTAATATGTTTATCTCAATAAAAAATCCTCAAATTTTAAAAGAAAGTAGGAAAAAGTTTTCATTAAAAAAATTAATTATAAATACTTGGAAATCTTTGGGAGCATTACTATTACCAATAATAATTTTAGGTGGGATTTATTCTGGTATTTTTACTCCTACAGAAGCTGCAGCAATAGGGGTAGTTTATTCATTAATTATTGGAATATTTGTATATAAGGAAATTAGAATAAAAGAACTACCTAAATTATTGGTAAAATCTATGGAAACTGCAGCAATGATAAATATAATAATAGCTGCTGCAAATTTATTATCATGGATAATGTCAGCAACTGAAATTGGAAAGAGTATTATTAATATTTTTAATCAATTTATTCATACAAAAACAACATATTTAATTGTGTTAATGTTAATACTTTTTATAGTTGGAGCTTTGATGGATACAGTTGCAGCAATAATAATTTTAGCCCCTGTTCTTGTTCCGTTTGGAATACAATTAGGACTAGACCCACTGCATTTAGGAATGATTTTTGTAATTAATCTTGTTATTGGATATGTTACACCTCCATTTGGATATAATTTATTTACTGCTTGTTCAATAACGGGCTTAAAATTTAATGATATTGTAAAAGGAGTATTGCCATTTTTATTAATAGAAATAGTCGCTGTATTCTTATTTGCTTTTATACCAGAAATTATATTATTTTTACCTAAAATAATTGGATAAAACTAAAAAAGTTGTTGTAAATTAAATTTAATTAAAATACAGCAACTTTTTTTATTTCATAATTCTATTATATTGTTACATTAACATATGCTTAATTTTATTATGATATAAAAAATTAAAATAAATAATACTTAAAAATATGATATAATTAACAAATAATAAATTAAAATATTAAGGGGAAATTTTATGAAAAGAGCTGTACTTTTAGATGTGAGTGCAATAATGTATAGAGCATATTTTGCAAATATGAATTTTAGAACTAAAAATGAACCAACAGGAGCTGTATATGGTTTCATAAATACATTGTTAAGTATAATAAATGAATTTAAACCAGACTATATGGCTGCTGCTTTTGATGTAAAAAGATCATCATTGAAGAGAACAGAAATATATAGTGATTATAAATCTAATAGACAATCAGCACCAGAAGACTTAGTAGCACAAATTCCAAGAATAGAAGAAGTGTTGGATGCTTTTAATGTAAATAGATATAAAATAGATGGCTATGAAGCAGATGATGTTTTGGGAAGTCTAGCAAAACAATTAGCAAGAGAAAATATAGAAGTTATAATTGTAACAGGAGATAAAGATTTATCTCAGTTAGTTGAAAAAAATATCATAGTTGCACTTTTAGGAAAAGGAACAGAAGGAGAAAAGTTTGGAATATTAAAAACTTCAGAAGATGTTGTAAATTATTTAGGTGTTGTACCTGAAAAAATTCCAGACTTATTCGGACTTATTGGTGATAAAAGTGATGGAATACCTGGTGTAACTAAAATAGGAGAAAAGAAAGCTTTGGCTATATTCTCACAATATGATAGTTTAGAAAAAATTTATGAAAATATTGATAATTTAAAAAGTATAGATGGGATAGGTCCTTCTCTTATAAAAAATCTTATAAATGAAAAAGATATTGCATTTATGAGTAGAGAACTTGCTAAAATTTTTACAGATTTAGATATTACAGTTGAAGAAAATGGATTACAATATGGAATGGATAGAGAAAAGTTGTATTCTCTATGCAAAATTTTAGAATTTAAAATGTTTATAAAAAAATTAGGTTTAGAAGAAAAACTTCAAAATCCTACCTTATTTTCCTTTGAAAATATAGTAGAAAAGAAAGAAAATACAAAAATAGTTGAAGAAAAAAAAGAAGTTGAATTTATAAAAGAAATTAATTTAACTCTTTCTAATAGAGAGCTTTTAATTATAGATAGTGAAGATAGTTTAAATGGGCAAAAAGAATATTTAACTAATTATAAAAAAATAGCCTCTATTTATTATGAAAGTTTAGGAATTATTTTATCAACAGAAGAAAAGGATTTATATTTTCCTTTAAATCATGGAGGTTTATTAGCTAAAAATATAGATAGAAATTTAATAATTAGTTTTATTTCAGAACTTGATATAAAATTTATTTCATATAATTTTAAAGCCTTATTAAATTTAGGAATTAATTTTAAATCTATGTATATGGATATGATGATAGCTTATCATTTAATTAGTTCTCAAACTAAAATTGACCCTATAATACCCATTACAGAATATTCAAAATTAGAGCCGAAAGATTTTAAAATAGCTTTTGGAAAAATTAATGCAGAACTTATTACAGCACAAGATTTCTCAAAATATTTATCTGATATAAGTATAGGCATTTTAGCTATTTACGATGAATTAAATTATTTGTTGAGAAAAGAAGATTTATACAAAATTTTAATGGAAAATGAGATGCCTTTAATTCCAGTATTATCACTTATGGAAAGAAAGGGAATAGAGATAGATGTTGAATATTTTAAAAATTATTCTATGGAATTGGATAAAGAACTTTTAAGAATTGAAAAGGCTATTTATGAAGAAGCAGGAGAAGAGTTTAATATAAATTCACCTAAACAATTAGGAGATATATTATTTGTTAAGTTGAATTTACCTAGTGGAAAGAAAACTAAAACAGGTTATTCAACAGATGTAATGGTTTTAGAAGATTTAGAAAGTTATGGCTATAATATAGCCAGATTACTTCTTGATTATAGAAAATTGAATAAATTAAAAACTACTTATGTGGATACTTTGCCACTTTTAGTTGATGAAAATTCAAGAATACATACAACTTTTAATCAAATAGGGACAGCTACAGGTAGACTTTCATCATCTGATCCTAACTTACAAAATATACCAGTAAAGACAGATGATGGTATAAAAATTAGAGAAGGTTTTGTTGCAGGAGAGGGAAAAGTCTTGATGAGTATAGATTATTCACAAGTTGAGTTAAGAGTTTTAACTTCAATGTCAAAAGATGAGAACCTGATAGAAGCATATAGAGAAGAAAAAGATTTACATGATCTAACAGCTAGAAGAATTTTTAATTTATCTGATTCAGAAACTGTATCAAGAGAAGAAAGAACAATAGCTAAAATAATTAATTTTAGCATAATCTATGGTAAGACTCCTTTTGGATTAGCAAAAGAATTAAAAATCCCTGTAAAAGATGCTTCTGAGTATATAAAAAAATATTTTGAACAATATCCAAAAGTTACAAGTTTTGAAAGAGAAGTTATTGAATTTGGAGAAGAACATGGTTATGTTAAGACTTTATTTGGTAGAAAAAGATATATTAGTGGCATAGATTCTAAAAACAAGACTATTAAATCTCAAGCTGAAAGAATGGCAGTAAATACAGTTATTCAAGGAACAGCAGCAGAAGTATTGAAAAAAGTTATGGTAAAGGTTTATGATGTTTTAAAAGATAAGGAAGATATAGCTTTACTTTTACAAGTTCATGATGAATTAATATTTGAAGTAGAAGAATCTTCTGTTGAAAAATACTCAGGGATTTTAGCAGATATAATGAAGAACACAGTTCAACTAGAAGATGTAAAATTAAATATAAATATAAATATAGGTAAAAATTGGGCAGAGGCAAAATAGTATAAAGGGGGTCACTCTGTGTCTTATAGTTCAAATGTGAAGCAAGAAATCACAAAAAAAATTCCTGCTACAAATTTAGAGTGTTTAGCAGAAATATCGTCTATTTTTGAGAATAAATCAATATTAGCAAAAGATGGTATAGAAATTAAAATGGAAAATTCTGTTTTAGCTAAAAGAGTATATTCTTTAATTAAAGCTACAAGTTCTTTAAAGTTTGGTATAAAATATTCAGTAACAAAAAAATTTACAGAACATAGGGTGTATACTATAATCTTATATCAACAAAAAGGCTTAAAAGAATTTTTAAATAGTTTTAAGTTTTCATATCTTGATATAATTCAAAATGATGAAATATTTAGAGGATATATAAGAGGTTTCTTTTTAAGTTGTGGCTATATAAAAGATCCTAAAAAAGAATATTCTTTAGATTTTTTTGTTGATAATGAAGAATTGGCAGATAAAATCTATAATATTTTGTTCTCTAAAAAGAAAAAAATTTTTAAAACAAATAAAAAAAATAAAATTTTAGTATATTTAAGAAATTCAGAAGATATAATGGATATATTAGTTTTAATGGATGCACTTCAACATTTTTTTGAATATGAAGAAACAACTATTATAAAAAACTTAAAAAATAAAACAATCAGAGAAATGAATTGGGAAGTGGCAAATGAAACAAAAACTTTAAACACTGGAAATTATCAAATAAAAATGATAAAGTATATAGGTGAGAAAATAGGTCTTAATAGTTTAAGTCCAGTTTTAGAAGAAGCAGCTTTTTTAAGATTAAATAATCCAGAAGACTCTTTACAAAGTTTGGCAGATAAGATAAATATATCTAAGTCTGGAATAAGAAATCGTTTTAGAAGAATAGAAGAAGTATATAATTCTCTTTTAGAAGAAGAAAAAAATAGTTAGGAGCAATTAAAATAATGATAGTGGTAAATGATATATTGACAACAGATATTGACTTTAATGATACTTATGTAGCCATAGGAAATTTTGATGGAGTACATTATGGACATAAAAAACTTATAAATGAAACTGTAAGAGCAGCAAGAGAAAATGGAAAACAAGCAGTTGTGTTTACTTTTGCAAATCATCCTATGGAAATATTATTTCCAGAAAAGAAATTTGATTATATAAATACAAATGAAGAAAAGTTATATCTTCTTGAATCTTTAGGAATAGATGTTGTAGTTATGCAAAAGGTAGATAAAAACTTTTTAGAATATACTCCCTTAGAATTTGTTAGAATTTTAAAGAATAAATTAAAAGTAAAAGAAATTTTTATAGGTTTTAATTTTTCTTTTGGTAAAGGTGGAGTAGGAAAAGCAGAAGATTTAGAATATCTTGCAGAAGTTTATAATATAAAAGTAACTGAATTACCACCTGTTACATTGGATGGAGAGTTAGTAAGTTCATCAGCTATAAGAAAAAAAATAGCAAATTCAGATTTTGAAGGGGCAGTAAAACTTTTAGATCATCCAATGATAGTTATAGGTGAGGTTATACATGGAAAGAAAATAGCAAGAGAGTTAGGATTTCCAACTACAAATATAAAAATGGATAATAGATTATATCCTCCTTCTGGAATATATGGAGCTTTCCTACAGGTAGGGAACAAAAATTCAAAAACTTTATATGGAGTTGTAAATGTTGGTTATAACCCAACTTTAAAACAGGAGATGAGCTTAGAAGTACATATATTAGATTTTAATAAAGAAGTTTATGGAGAAAAAGTATACATACAAATAGTTAAATTTATGAGAAAAGAAAAAAAATTTTCTTCAATAGATGAATTAAAAGCAACTATTCAGGCTGATGTTGATAGATGGAAATTATTTAAAAGAGAGATGAAATATGGAAGAAGTTGTAGTAAAACTCAATAATTTTGAAGGACCTTTTGATTTACTTTTAAATTTAATAGAAAAAAATAAAATGAAAATTTCTGATA
>ERZ773099.1685-NODE-1685-length-16110-cov-11.637247_pt1 | contig 16110 bp, 10 predicted proteins | sample MGYA00511120_ERZ773099 | MGnify/ENA primary metagenome ERZ773099 (study PRJEB29015, sample SAMEA2738012) | human oral metagenome | biome: human oral; feature: human-associated habitat; material: dental | place: China | collected 2104 ...
CCTTTAAGGTACGTCCCCGACAGCTAAGGCACGTCCCCGGCAGAGTCCGGGGCCAGGCAGGCAATCAGGTGGCGCCTATGAGGCTGTCGGCGGTGGAGCCGAGGGTGAACAACGCCACCGTCTCTACTGAGGTCTGGAACGGGTGTCGGCAAAGGTCCAGCAAGTCTTTTGGCCATCGATCATTGTTATGCTTCCATTCGTGCAGGATCCGTATCCGTGAGCACTGACCCGGATCAACCCGGTGTTCTTCGCCTCTGCTGGGAGCATGTATCCGTCGGGAAGGTAGTATGGAGAGAATATGTAATCGGTTGCGGTCGACCATTCGGTTATAAGGAAGGTTCCGTCGCGAGCCAGGAGTGCAAAGTTAAAACGGTCGCCGTTCTCAAACGTCCAAGATTCGTTGCCGTCGTCGAACTCTGAGGTTTTGCTGTCTTTGGTGGCACCTGTCTCCTTGCTCGTGAACCGATACTGGGCTCGGGTGTCGCTGCAGTCCGCCTTCTCGCCGTGCAGGTATGTCATCTTATTGAAAGTACCGTCGCTTGAGAACGAAGGGGAGACCTCCAGGGTAAAACAGTCCCCTGCCTGCAGGCCGTTCAGGAAGTTGTGCACAGAAAACGTGGGAGTTGCGGTGGCGGAAGGGGTCTGACTTCCTGTCAGACCTATCGACGGTATAGATATCCTGCCGGTTTTGATCATAGCTGCCACAATGCATGCGCCGACCACGATAAGCATCACGATTATCCACGCCCACCCTGACGAGTTCGTCTTCTCGGGAGTCTTCGTTGCCGAGGTGTGCCGCGTGCTCGTTCCAGAAGTACTACTGTAGGTAGAAGTACTACTATTACGGGCGGGTGTATGGTCTGGGAGGCGAGGAACAGGGGCTGGGGTTGGTTGTGGGGTACGTTGGGTACTCTGAATCTGGTGTCTGCTCCAGTGGGGAGATCTCTCGTTGTCGTCCAGGATAGGGAATCTGCGGGTCATCGGGAGTCTCCGTAGTTTAACCAGTGGTCATGAACGGCGTAGGTCAGGTCGCGGGCGGAAGGACGATCCGCGGGTTCAAGGCGTAGGGATTCCTCCAGAATGGAATAGAGCCAGGAGGGTATAGTGTTTCGACCAAGTTCCAGGCCCTCTGTGACGTACTTGTGGCGCAGGTAAAGGTTATCATTTCCCTCGACGATATCGCGGGTGGAAGGGGGCGGTAGTTTCGCCCCGATCGGATTGGCCGTAATGGCGATGTGTACTATCCACCACGTCAGGCAGTACACATCGGTCGCAGCCGTGTACTCCCCCAACTGGAGGGACCGTGGGCAGAACACGTCCGAGCGCATTCTTCCTAGCGCCTTGTTGCCCCCCGTTGTGCTGAACCCGTTGAAGGCGTCGATGACGTAGGCCTTGGGGTCTTTTGAGTCAGACCATCGTACGAGGATATTATTGGATGATATGTCTGCATGTATGAGTCCGAGCTCGTGCAACGAGGCGACCGCCTGGCAGAGGGAGTCCAGGAATGACCACTTCGCAGTAGGAAGCAGGGGGTCATTGCTGTCGCTGGTTTGCCTGGGGATGATGTGGCGTTCGTCTGAAATGATGTCCCCGATACGCACGGGCTTTTTGCTGCGTCTTCCCATAATCTCTGCGTCAAGGTAGCATGACGAGGGGGCGGTCGGGATCAGCAGTCCCATAAGACCGCCGTCGGAGTCTGCAATGTACTGTTTCGGTATGTTGAGCAGGTTAAACAGGAGAAAGACCGTCGGGTCCCCGGCTTGCAGCGTAGTTTGCAGTGTACTCAGCGTTTTCAGGGCGGATTCAATATTGCGGGCCCTTCTTACGCGCTCTGTGGGCTCCGCCTTTTCTGCCTTGAAGATCTTAATGGCGAGGCGCTCATTGGTATCTTTTATGTAAAAGAAAGCTCCTTGCCCTCCCTCTTTTTGACTGGACTTGTCAACCAAGGAACTTACTTGGTCGATTTTAATAGGTGTAGTGATGACTAAAGGCCCCCGTTGGGAGTAGTGTTGGATCGTATTCGCCATCTCAGTCACGCGCTCAGATCGGCGAAACCCTCGGTAACTGTTCATGGGAGGAACTCCGTGACAGAATAATTCCGGCTGCCTCCATCAGCTCGCCAGAGGGCGACAGCTGTACGGTCGTCCCCAGCCCCTACTGCACGGAAGGCTACCTGGCTGAGGAAGTCCCATCGGTCTGGCATATCCTTCCATGCTGCTGCCAGGAAGTGTCCCACCTTCGTTCGGGAGTCAAGGTGGACTGAGAGACCATCAGTAGCCAAGACCAGTACCTGGTCCGGATGCCAGAGGAAGTGGGAGCGACGACCTGGCCGTGTTGCAAGCGGAAGAGCAAATGAGTCGCTGTCGCTTTCGGAAGCGCCTTCGTGAGGGTCTGCTGGTACCCACTGACCATTGTGTTCAAGGAGCCTGACGTCGCCATCACCGTAGTGTACAAGATCTACTCCCCAAGGTGTTCCCGGAGTCCCCACCTCAATCTGCACCCATATAAGTGTAGTTGCGTACTCTCCAGCGGGCACGCCCTTGCTCTTTGCCACGCGCAACAGTTGAGCAACGCTTTTCTCTACCGGGTCCGATAAGCTTTGCGAAGCGTGCCACACAACTCCTGTGGATATCGCTGCAGCACCCTCGTTACTGCGGCTCCTGGAACCGGCTCCGTCGCAAACAGCTATATTGAGCAGGTTTTTCTCCTCGTTGGCGCGAATCGCGTAGGCGTCCTGACGGCGTGAGCCTTCCATAATGTGAAGGTCACCTACCAGGGAGGCTGCACGCACCTCAATAAGCCCGTCCAGGACCGAACCAGCATCAAGGGCTACACTCGGCCCATCCATGTGGGTGGAAGTGATGCTCCCTGTCAGTGTAGGAAAACGACCACCTACGTCTACTGGCTTGAGGTGGGCCGGAGTGACCGTACCGGTGGGCCCGTCCGAGGACGGTAGTGAGTAGGGCGAAGTTAGTGGTGTTCTAGATTCCTGAGTTACCGTGCAGACTTGCTCCCTGTGCCTACCTGAGACTACTTGCTGATGTCTTCCTGGGGCCACCGAAGGAGGGAACTGACTGCTGGGTTCAGGAGGCATCTCGCTAGAGTCTTGAGAAACGTTAACAGGACGCTTACAGATATGCGTAAACCATCTCCACATGTTATGTTTATCTCCTGTTCTTAACGGTATCCACTTAGAATATCATCGAATGATACGGTGGTCGTATTTCTCGCGCTCGTCAGGGCCTCCGCGATGGTCGCGTCCATAATGGTGATCTGATCGCGCATGTCATACGTCGTCATATCCGCCGGGATCTGGATTTCATTAAGTGTTTTCGAAATTCTATTGAACAGGGAGGAAATACGTTGGGCTACGTCTCTCCCGTCGATGAGGATGTCTTTGACGAGAACTCCAGTGTCCGCACTGTAGGCTTTGGTCAGTCGTTCCAGCACCGCTGGCTCCGGCTTCCCCAACGTACAGGGAATAATACGTGGTGGGAAGGGGCGACTTCCCAACCGGTCAATGACGCGTCCCCACTCTTTTTCGCTGTCAGTCGGCTTGCCGTCTGTCAGAACGAAGGCGACGGGACGGAAGCTTCTCCGTGGGTAACGCTCACGTTCATCGATGTCAAGGCGCCTCTCAAACATCTCCAGTCCCGCAGACAGGATTGTGAGACCAGATGCCTGGAGGTGAGTGAAGGTGTCTCCCGAGTCCACTGCGTCCATGGCACGGTTGAGAACGGCTCTATCGTTGAATGAAATTATGCTGATATGAATGTCAGTGGTGGTCCGAGGTAGATCGTAGTATACTGTGTGAAACAGATTGATAATAGAGTCGTTGAGTACGTCGATGGGTTTGGGAGACATACCTCTTTCTGGATAATCCATCGACCCGGAAGTGTCGCAGATAAGATATAGGGGCAAAAGAGGACTGGCGTCTCTGTAGGTCACCGTTGACGACATATTACACCTCGTTCTTGGGGAAGGCGGGATGGTGTGTCACGATAAATTGTGACAATGGTGTGCTCGAAAGTTTTGACTGTCGGAGCGGGTATAGGGATGGTTCACGATTGAAACTCAACTGTATCACAGTGTTGATGTGGGTTCATGGGACCTGGGGCGGCGTGTCGGCGCACAGACGTCCTCGTGAGAGTGAGTTGTGCCACACGAACAAGTGTTCGTTATCAAACTGATGCCAAACTCTTGCTCGAGCCGAGTGCCAATGGACTGCCCGGGAACCCACTGGTAGCGGACAGCACCGCTATGACCCGTCTGATCCCCAGGTTCCGTTGGTGTAGTTGCTGTGTGAGGAACAGGCGTCTGAGGACTGACTGCCTGGCTGACCCGGTGGCGCCATACCTGCAGTGGCACGTCCTCCTGCGCAGACGGCGGGCCCTCCCGCCTGGGGAGGGCCCGCCGCGGTCTCAGCCGACGACCACCAGGACGTCGCGCCCGCCCCGACGCTCGACCCGCAGGGTGCTCGTGGCGCTCAGCCCCGCCACCGTGACCCTCCCGGTCTGCGAGCTGGTGGGTGCCTGCTGCTCCAGGACGACGCCGCCCCGGCGCAGGGCGAGGGTGTCGCGTCCGTCGCCGTCCCAGTCGCCGACCAGACGCGCGGCACCGGGGTGCCGCAGCAGGTTGCTCACGACCAGTGGCTCCTCGTCGTCACCCGGCCGGGGCGCGGGCTGGTCCGGTCCGCCCGGGTTGTCAGGGTCACCGGGGTCACCAGCGAGGGACACCGGGACCTGAAGCGTCCCGTCCGGCGTCGTCACCTCCAGCGTCCCGGTGCGCGCGGTCCCGGCAGAGGCCACGGTGAGCCGGTACAGGCCGTTGACCTGCCGCCCCTCGGTGGAGGACGGGTTGCTGGGGACCAGCTCGCGCTCCGTGGTCACGCTCACCGGGGTGGTTGAGCCGTCGGACCAGGTCAGGGAGGCCGAGATCTGCGTGGCCGCGACCCCGGGGCGGGCCAGGAGGGCCACGGTGAGTAGGGTGTCAGGTCCACCGACGGCAGGCACGGTGGTGAGCTGGCTGGTCCACGGCACCTCCGGGGTGGGGTGGAAGTTCACTCCGCTGGTGCTCAGCGCCGCCCCCTGGTCCGCGATCCGCGACTCCAGGTCCCTCAGGCCGCCCTCCCGGGCCTCCTGGGGGCTCCACGCCACCTCGGCCAGGGCCAGCAGCCGGGGGTAGACCATGTACTGGGTGGTGGGCAGGCCACGCAGGTGCTCGTTCCACACGGCGCCCTCCACCCCGGCCACACCTGCCTCGGGCACCCCGGCGACCGTGGCCGGGTCGTAGTCGTAGAAGGCGGACATGCCGCAGGGGCCCCCGCAGGCCCAGGTGGCCCCGAACACGTCGGCCGTGGGCCGCTGGGGGAAGTAGGTGTGCTGCGCCAGGGAGACAATGACCTTGACCTTCCCGCCGCCGTCGGCCACGTGCCGGGCCACGGCCGCGGCGTCGTGGGAGCGCCAGACCTGCACGTAGGTACCCTGCGGCAGGGTGGAGCGGGAGGCGGCCTCGTTCCACACCACCGGGGTCAGGGGCCGTCCCGAGCTGTTGGTGGTGCTGGCCACGTCGGTCAGCGCCCGGTCCATGAAGGTGCGGTAGGCCTGCGCCGTGGTGGAGAAGGACTCGTCCCCGCCCAGGTGGAGCAGTCGCCCCTCGGGGTTCATGGCGGCGATCTGGTTGACCACGTGCCGGATGTAGGTGTAGGAGGCCTCGTTGGCGGCGTCGAGGCTGGACTCGCCCACGGAGGTCGTGGTGTTGACCGGGGTGGTGCCCGTGAGGGGGTCGGCCGCCGGGAAGGATCCGGAGGAGTTGAGCTCCGGCAGGGCGTGGAGGGCGGCGTTGGTGTGGGCGGGGGCGTCGATCTCCGGGACCACCTCGATGTGGTGGGCGGCCGCGGCGGCGACGATGGTGCGGAAGTCGTCCTGGGTGTAGTAGCCGGTCACCCCGGGCAGCGTGGTCGCCCGGGTGGGGCCGACGGCGGTGGCCCCGGAGACCTCGGCCAGGCGGGTGTAGTCGATGGTGTCGCCCTCGGCCCGCCCCTCGTTGGTGATGGCAATGCGCCAGCCCTGGTCGTCGGAGAGGTGGAGGTGCAGCTCGTTGAGCTTGTAGTCCGCCATGGTCTCAATGGTGTCCAGCACCTCGGGCACGGTGATGAAGGACCGGGCGGGGTCCAGCATGAGGCCCCGGTAGGAGTACCGGGGGAGTCCTTTAGGGACAGGGCCGGGACGGTCCAGGACCTGGACACCACGGTGGCCGATCCCGACCAGGGGCCCAGGAGCTGCTTGAGACTGCGGGTGGCGTCGTACAGGCCGTGGGCTGTGGTGGCCCGCAGGGTGACGCCGTCGGCGTCCACGGTGATGGTGTAGGCCTCCTCCCCGCTTACGCCCGCGCCGTCCAGGGCCTCGGGGGAGACGACGGCGGTAATGCCCGGGGCCGTGCCCTGGCCGGCGTCGGCGGGGTCCAGGACCGGCAGGGCGTAGCCGGTGGAGGTGCGCAGCTCGTCGACCACCTCCGCGACGGCGACGGCGGCCTCGCCGGTGGCGAGGACCACGGAGTCCGGGGTCAGGGTGAAGGCCTCCCCGGCAGCGGCCTGGTAGCTCACGGGCCGGGGCAGGAGCGAGGGCAGGGCGCTGCTCCCGGTGGCGGGGGCGGCCGCGCCCGGTGGTGTCTCCTGGGCGGCGAGGGCGGGTGGCAGCCCCACGACGCCCGTCAGGGCGGCGGTGGCCAGGAACGTCACGACGCCCCGCCAGTGGGTGGTGGACATGGTTCTCTCCAATGGGCGGTGATTGAGGGGCAGGGACGGGGAGAGGGGCATGGACGGCCCGCGGTGGGGGGCCAGCGGGCACGGGCGGTCGGGCCGTCTCAGAGCGTCCCGACCAGGCTGAAGACGGCGACGGCGGTGAGCAGCAGGGCGAAGAGGGCCGTGAGGGTGGAGGGGCGCAGGCGCTGGGACAGGGGACCACCTAGCACGCCGCCGCTGGCCGAGCCCAGGGTGAAGAACAGGACCGTGGCCCAGTCCAGCTCCAGGCCGTCCGAGGCGCGCTGGGCCAGGGAGACCAGGGCCGCGACCACCATGACCAGCAGGGACGTCCCGGCTGCCTCGCGGGTCCCGCACCGCAGGACCAGGAGCAGCACGGGCACGACGACGAATCCTCCTCCCACCCCGAAGAAGCCCGCGAGCAGGCCTGTGGCCGAGGCCACCAAGACCACCAGGAGAAGACGGCGCCCCCGGGGACCCGGGACCGACGTCGTCGTCCCCGCGGTGGCGCCGGCCTGCGCCTCCCAGGGGATGTCCATGAGGACCTCAGCGGCGTCCTCCGCCTCGTCCACCAGGTCCGCGGAGGATGGTTCCTCAGGCGTGGCGGGCTCGCTCTCGACGGCGGGGGCCTCGGGCCGGCCGCGGGTGGGCGCGGTGGGGGCCTCGGTGCGGCGCTCGGCCAGGGCCCGGCGAGCCATGAGGGCCGCCACGACCAGGAGCAGCACGGAGAACAGGAGCATGAGCACCTGGCCGTCCACCAGGGAGTTGAGCCAGGACCCGGCCCACGCCCCGGCGGAGGAGAGCAGGCCGAACAGGGCGCCGTCGCGCCAGCGCACCTGGTGGTGCCGGGCCCGGGAGGGCAGGGAGACCAGGGCGGTGACCAGGACGATCACCAGGGATCCGGAGGCGGCCTCATGCGGGGACTGGCCCAGGAGGTAGACGAGGACCGGCACGGACAGGATGCCCCCTCCCGCTCCCAGGGCGCCGACGACCACGCCGACCCCCACTCCGATGACGAGGGCGAGGACGGTGCTCACGGGCGGTCTCCTGTCGTGCGTGCTGGTGTCTGTGCCGGTCCTGCTGGCTCCCGGGGGGCCGCTGGTCCTGGCGTACCGGCTGGCCCCCCGGGTCCCGCTGTGGCTCGCCTGCCCGTCAGGGCCATGATCTCCGCGGGCGCCCTGCCCGCCTCCAGGAGCCGGGCCATGGTGCGCAGGTCGGGCAGGATCCGGGTGTAGAAGGCCCGGTAGCCCGGGCACAGGTAGTTCATCTCCTCGCCGTCGGCCGTGCGGACGAACCGGTCCTTGGGGCAGCCCCCGTGGCACAGCGGCAGCACCGGGCACCTCAGGCAGCCCGCGGGGAGCTGGGCCCGCTTCTTGGCGGAGAAGGCCCGCATGCGCGGCGTGGCGGCGAGCGTGGCGAAGGAGGCGTCCCGCACGTTGCCCAGGAGCCAGTCCGGCTCCACCCAGTGGTCGCAGGCGTAGACGTCCCCGTTGAACTCCATGGCCAGGTTGGCCCCGCACTCGGGGGCGTGGACGCAGGTGGGGTGGATTCCGAACAGGGCGGACAGGGCCGAGTCCACGTCCTGGACGAACACGGTACCCACGTCGTGGGACACCCACTCGTGGAAGATCTCGGTGAGGAAGCGCCCGTAGCCCTGCGGGGTCACCGAGCGGGAGGTCACGTGGTCCCCGCTCTGCTGGTACATGAGTGGCTCAGGCCTCTCGGCCCCCGCCCCGCCCCGCCCCTGTGGGCCTGGCGCGCCGGGCAGGGGGACGGGGCCACGGGGACGGCGTCGGCCCCAGCCCAGCTCGGCGCGGGCCAGGTCCGCGGCGCTGACCCGCTCCACAATGGGGATGAACTGGAGGTAGCGGGCTCCCAGGTCGTCGCGGAAGTGGCGGTAGACCTCCAGGGGGTGGTCCTCGTTGGCGTGGTGGACCGTGCACAGCACGTTGGTGCGCACCCCGGCCTCCTGGAGGGCGTCCCAGCCCCGCCGCACCATGGTGTAGGTGCCCCGACCGCCCTTGTTGAGGCGGTAGGCGTCGTGGAGCGCGGGCGGGCCGTCGAAGGAGACGCCCACCAGCACGTCGTGCTCGGCCAGGAAGGTGGCCCACTCCTCGTCGATGAGGGTCCCGTTGGTCTGCAGGGCGTGGACCACGTGCTGGGTGGGACGCCGGTAGGTCTCGCACAGCCCCACCAGGGAGCGGTAGAAGGGCAGGCCCCGCAGGGTCGGCTCCCCGCCCTGCCACAGCATGGTCACCTCCCCGTCCGGGCTCGCCGCGAGGTACTCGGCCACGTAGGTCTCAAGCGTCTCCTCGCTCATGAGCTGACGGGGCACGTCGTAGAGCAGCTCCTTGGACAGGAAGAAGCAGTACTGGCAGTCCAGGTTGCAGGCCGCACCCGTGGGCTTGGCCACCACGGACAGGGGCAGGCGCCGTCGCGCCAGGGGACCGCCGGGTGCCCCCGGAGCCGTGTGGTCCATTAGAGTCCTCCTCTCGCCCGGGTGCCGTCCACGGGTGCTGTCGCCGCGCCTCCGTCCCACCCGGCTACGGTGCCGGGTGTCGAGGTCGGGCGGGCGCCGACCGGCGGCAGGCCCCAGTCTGTCACGTCCGCCACCGGCTCCGCGAGGAGGTGGTCACCACGTCTGCGCAGGTTGCGGCTGGTTTGCAAGGGGCGCGCCCCCAGGTGGTCGGCCCTGTGTGGACTTCCCGCAGCCGGAGGGGCCGACCAGGACGTGCGCCCCCCAGGTGTCGCCGCCGGTCCTTGGCCCTCGACGACACGTGTGGCCCACCCTCCGCAGGGGGCAGGCCACACGGACGGATGAGCGCCCGTGGCGGCCAGCTGACAGGTGTCCTTCCCGTGGACGACGGCGGCCACCGGGCACCCGGCCCGCATGGTGGCCGGCCGCCCAGCTGGCCAAACGCCCGTGGCCGCCCAGCTGGCCAGCCGCCCAGCCGGCGAACACCCGGCCGCGTCGCGCCTCAGTAGCCGATGTGCGCCTCAGGCTGGGCGGAGTCACGCACCCTGGTGGGGTGCAGGCCCTCGTCGGGGTCAATGGTCTCGGCGTGGACGCGGGCCGAGAAGACCTTGTAGCCCCAGACCGTGTAGAACAGCACCACCGGCACGAAGGCGACGGCGGCCACCAGCATAATGACCAGGGTGGTGTCTGCCGAGGCGGCCGTTATGTAGGTCAGGGAGTAGGCCGGGTCGATCGAGGAGCGCATGACGTCGGGTGCCATGGCCGCGAAGATAAAGGCCACCGCGGCACCGATACCCACGAAGTGCAGGGCGAAGGCCCAGCCGTCGCGTCCCCGCAGGCAGGCCAGGTAGGAGGCCACCAGGCCCGCGGCGGCCAGGACCAGCGGGATCCAGGACAGGACGTTGGGGGAGTAGGCCAGCTGTGCCCACAGGGCCCACACGGCCGTGACCGCCGTGGAGGCCAGGGAGGTCCTGCGTGCGAGCCTGCCGGCCCTCACCGACAGGTCGCCCCCGGTCTTGAGGGCCAGGTACAGGGCGCCGTGGTTGAGGAACAGCAGGGCGGTCACCGCCCCGCCCAGGAGGGCGAAGGGGGTGATGAGGCTCCAGAAGCCGCCGGTGAGCTGGTGGGCGGTGCCCGCCAGCAGGGTCCCGGCGGGCACCTCCGCGGCGGGGACGGCGGCGCCTGAGGCGGTCTCAATGACCTCGATCCTCATGCCGGAGACCAGGTTGGCGAACGCCGCGCCCCACAGCACGGCGGGCAGCCAGGAGCACGCCGTCAGGGCCCAGTCCCAGCGTGCGCGCCAGGTCTCGTCATTGATCTTGGCCCGCCACTCCAGGGCGCAGACGCGCACAATGAGCGCCAGGAGGATGAGGAACAGGACCAGGTAGGCCCCGGAGAACAGGGTGCCGTACCACTCGGGGAAGGCGGCGAAGGTGGCCCCGCCGGCGGTGAGCAGCCAGACCTCGTTGCCGTCCCAGTGGGGGCCGATGGTGCGCAGCATGGCGCGGCGCTCGCGCTCGTCGCGTGCGAGGAGCCTTATGAGCATGCCCACGCCGAAGTCGAAGCCCTCGAGGGTGAGGTAGCCGGTCCACAGGACGGCGATGAGGATGAGCCAGAGGGTGGAGAGCGTCATGGTGTGTCCTTGTTTCCTTGTGCTTCCCTGGTCAGTAGGCGAAGGACAGGCCGGGGGCGACCTCGCCGTCGTCCTTCCTCACGGGGGTGCGTACGCCCTCACGGACGTAGCGGCGGAAGAGGAGCAGCCAGACGACGCCCAGGCCCGCGTACAGGAGGGTGAAGACGACCATCGAGGCCAGGACGGTGGCTGAGGAGACCACCCTGGAGACGCCGTCGGCGGTGAGCATGTGGACCATGGAGGTGGGGTCGGCCAGGTTGGGGACGACCACCCAGGGCTGGCGCCCCATCTCGGTGAAGATCCACCCGAAGGAGGCGGCTATGAAGGGCAGCGGCATGGTCCACAGCGCCACCCGGGCCCACAGCCTGGTGGTGATGAGACGGTCCCTGCGGCTGAGCCACAGGATAACCGCCCCCACCCCCACGGACACCGTGCCCAGGCCGATCATCATGCGGAAGGACCAGAAGGTGACCATGACGTCAGGGGTGTAGTCAACGGGGTTCCCGGCGGTGTCGGTGGCACCGTAGGCCCTGGCGTAGCTGTCCTGGAGGTCGCTCAGGCCGGGCATGGTGGCGCCCGGGTCATTGGTGGCCATGAAGGAGTAGACGCCGGGGACCTCAATGAGGTGGACGACGCCGTCCTCGCAGCTGCCGAAGGCCAAGGCGGAGAAGCCCGCCCCCGTCGTGGTCTCGCACAGGGCCTCGGCGGCGGCCATCTTGGCGGGCTGCTCCCTGGCCACGAGCTGCCCCTGCACGTGCCCGGTACCCACCACCAGGACCCCGGCCACCAGCATGACCCAGGCGCCCAGGCGGGCGGTACGCCGCCACAGGGACCGGGCCTCGACCTCCTGCCCGGCGCGGGAGGCCCTGACCATCCACCACACCGACACGCCCATAATGACGGTGCCGGCCACGAGGAAGGCGGTGGTGACCACGTGCCCGAAGGTGACCCAGGTCAGCTCGGAGGTGAGGATCTTAACGAACCCGCCCACGCCGTCGAGCTCGGCGCGCCCGGTGGTGGGGTTGACGACGGCTCCCACGGGGTGCTGCATCCAGGAGTTGGCGGCCAGGATGAACAGGGCGGAGAAGTTCACACCCAGGGCCACCATCCAGATGCAGGCGTTGTGGAGCCGGGGGGAGAGGCGGTCCCAGCCGAAGAGCCACAGGCCCAGGAAGGTGGACTCCATAAAGAAGGCCAGGAGCGCCTCGAAGGCCAGCGGCGCGCCGAAGATGTTGCCCACGAAGCGGGAGTACTCCGACCAGTTCATGCCGAACTGGAACTCCTGGACGATGCCGGTGGCCACCCCCAGGGCGAAGTTGATGAGGAAGAGCTTGCCGAAGAACTTGGTCGCCGTGAGCCACTGCGGGTTCCTCGTGCGCAGCCACAGGCTCTCCATGGCCGCCACCAGCGGGGCCAGGCCGATGGTCAGGGGGACGAGGAAGAAGTGGTAGACGGTCGTGATGCCGAACTGCCATCGAGCCAGGTCGAGGGAGTCCAGCGCCAGGGGTACGTGGACCATCGACGCCACCTTTCGAGGACGACTATAAGACTGATAGGTAGGTCCATGACCTAGGTCAGGGATATATAGGCGGAGTGTACTGCCACAGGATGACAGGGTGTCGCAAAAACCGGGTCCCCTCGCAGGTGACGTCCAGGATGTGACGCATCTTTCACTGTGCTGTCGCTGGCGCCGCCTGCGCCTACAGCGATACCGGCCCGTCGGCCCGGGGACGGGGGACGGGGCGGGTGGCTACCTGTGAGAGGATGGCGCCGGCCCTCCGCGCCTCGTACCGGTGCAGGGGCCCGACCCCTGCGGGACACCCCGACCAGGAGCCTTGCGCCGCCCAGAGCGTTGCCGCAGTCCTGGTTGCGCGGGTACCCGCGGGCCGGCGCCACCGTGCGCGCACAGACTTTCTGCTCCGTCACCCGCGGAGCAACGACCGCGCCGCGGCGCCGGTGGTACGACGGCGTCGCGGACGCCCGGAGAGTAGAGCCCCCATATGGCACCCACTGGACAGACAACCACGCCCGAGGAGCCCCAGGAGACGGCGGAACAGCTCACTGCCCGTGCCCCAAGGCGTCGGCGCAAGGCCACCGCGGCCGCCACCGCCCCCGAGCCCGCCCCCCAGGCCCCTTCCCAGGCCGGTGCCCAGGTCAGCGACCAGGACCAGGACCCCACCCAGGACGAGGCCCCCGACCAGGACGACCAGGACGATGCCCCCACCCAGGACGAGGGGACCGGTCCCCGGGCAGCGGACCAGGGGCCCGGCCCCGACCAGGACCCCGAGGCGCCTGGTTCCCCCACGGATCCGGACCAGGAGCCCGAGGCCGTCCTGCACCTGCCAGCGGCCTCCCTGCTCTTCCAGGTCCCCGACCCCTCCCGGGCCCGTCGCCGGCGCAAGGCCACCGCGCCGGCCCCCCGGGCCGCGCAGGACCCTCCCCAGGAGGACGCCCAGGCCGACCAGGACGCTGGCGGCCGGGAGGCTGACGGCGGGGACGCTGGCGGTGAGGGCACCGCCAAGGGCGCGGGGCCCCGTGGTCGCACGCGCCGCCGTCGTAAGGCCGCCGCGGCCGCCACCGCCCCCCAGGCCCCCGACCAGGCCGGTGAGGCCCCCGACCAGGCCGGCCCCGCCCCGGAGGAGGCCGACGCCCCGGAGGAGGGGACCGCCCGCCGCAGGCGCCGCCGCGGCGGACGGGGTCGGCGCTCCCGGGGGCAGGGCGCCGAGGCCCCCGAGCAGACCGGTCAGGGCGAGCCGGACGGCGAGGAGGACGCCCAGGCGGTCGAGACGCCCGAGGCCGAGCCGACCTCGTCCACACGTCGGCGGCGACGGCGCTCCCGGTCCCGTTCCGACGCCCGGGAGGCGCGTCGGGACGTGCGTGACGAGGTGACCGCCCTGAAGGGATCCACCCGCCTGGAGGCCAAGCGCCAGCGCCGCCGGGAGGGGCGGGCCGCGGGACGGCACCGGCCCATCGTCACCGAGGCCGAGTTCCTGGCCCGGCGCGAGTCCGTGGACCGGCAGATGATCGTCCGGGAGGTCGACGGCCTCAACCAGATCGCCGTGCTGGAGGACGGCCTCCTGGTGGAGCACTACGTGGCGCGGCGCACCCAGTCCTCCATGGTGGGCAACGTCTACGTCGGGCGGGTCCAGAACGTCCTGCCCTCCATGGAGGCCGCCTTCGTGGACCTGGGCAAGGGGCGCAACGCCGTGCTCTACGCCGGTGAGGTCAACTGGGACGCCGCCGGTATGGAGGGCCGTCCCCGCCGGATCGAAGATGCTCTCTCCAGTGGCGACACCGTCCTGGTGCAGGTCACCAAGGACCCCATCGGTCACAAGGGCGCCCGTCTCACCAGCCAGATCACTTTGGCGGGCCGTTACCTGGTCCTTGTCCCCGGGGGCACCATGACGGGGATCTCGCGCAAGTTGCCCGACACCGAGCGCAGTCGCCTGAAGAAGATTCTCAAGCGGATCGTGCCCGACTCCGCCGGAGTCATCGTGCGCACCGCCGCCGAGGGGGCCACTCAGGAGCAGCTGACCACCGATGTCGAGCGGCTCGTGGCCCAGTGGGAGACCATCGAGAAGAAGGCTTCCTCCGTCATGAAGGGCAGCGGCAGGGCCCCCGTCCTCCTCAAGGGCGAACCGGAGCTCGCCGTGAGAGTCATCCGCGACGTCTTTAACGAGGACTTCCGCAAGCTCATCATCTCCGGCGACAAGGCCTGGTCGACGATCTCGCAGTACATCGACGAGGTCAGCCCGGATCTGGCCGAGCGTCTCGAGCACTGGGTCGGTCCCGATGACGTCTTCGCCGCCCACCGCGTGGACGAGCAGCTCGCCAAGGGCTTCGATCGCAAGGTGTGGCTGCCCAGCGGCGGCACCCTGGTCATCGACCGCACCGAGGCGATGACAGTCATCGACGTCAACACCGGCCGCTTCACCGGTGCGGGCGGCACACTGGAGGAGACCGTCACCCGCAACAACCTCGAGGCCGCCGAGGAGATCGTGCGTCAGCTGCGTCTGCGCGACATCGGCGGCATGGTCGTCATCGACTTCGTCGACATGGTCCTGGAGTCCAACCGGGACCTCGTCCTGCGCCGGCTCGTGGAGTGCCTGGGACGCGACCGGACCCGTCATCAGGTCACTGAGGTTACCTCGCTCGGCCTGGTTCAGATGACCCGCAAGCGGGTGGGGCAGGGCCTGGTCGAGGCCTTCTCCACCACCTGCGAGCACTGCAAGGGCCGCGGATTCATCGTCCACGACGAGCCCGTGGAGAACCAGCGGGCCGACATGTCGGCCTCGGCCTCCCGCGGCGGCGGGCGCTCGCGCGGGCACAAGAACCGCGAGGAGCAGACGGCTGCCGGCGGTGGTAAGAAGGATGCCCAGGAGGCTAAGAGGGCCCGGAGCGGCAAGAGTGACGATAAGACCAAGGACTCTGGGAGGCCTGACGCCGTCGGCTCGTCCGGCTCGTCCGATCCCGGCGTCGACGACGAGGCCCGGGCCGTGGTCCGTGGCGCCCTGGCCCAGATCGCGGCCGCTGCTGAGCAGGCCCACAAGGAGGCTCGGGGGCCTGAGGCGCTCCGGGCCACCGGCGAGGAGCGGGCCGAGAGTGCGGGCGATATCACCGAGGATGCCAGCAACCAGGACGATCAGCCTTCTCCGACCGAGGGCAGGCCGGTTACGAGCAGGACGCGGAGGTCGGCTGAGAAGAAGCCGGCCAAGAAGTCCGGCAAGAAGCCCGACAAGAAGCCCGCGAAGAGCACTGAGAAGAACGCTGGGAGGAAGAGGGCGGCTGAGGACAAGGTGGAGGGGGCTGCCGAAGAGCCGACCAAGAAGGCGACAGGCAGGAAGTCTGCGAGACGGCCGAGGACAAGGGCTTCCGTGAGCAGCGCCGCGCCGTCGGCTCAGACAGCTCAGGTCGACAGCGGTGGCAGCGCGGAGCCCGAGGGTGCCTCTAAGCGTCCCGCCGTCGCCTCGCCGGAGAGCTCTTCAGACGACCCGACAACGTCGGCCTAGCGCCCTGGCTGCCGTCGTGCCCAAGAACACAGGGGGCGGGACGGGTAGGAGGTTGGTGCCGGAGACATGATCGCCTAGAGTTACCTGCCGGTGCGTCTTGCGCCGTTGCCCAGAACGGGGCCCTCCCGGCGAGGCTGATCGAGGCCGCGCCGCGCGCGAGAGCCTTTCGAAGAATCTACAGAGATGAGCATTCAAGTGGTCTACGCGATCGTCAAGGCCGGCGGCCGTCAGG
>ERZ773099.1686-NODE-1686-length-16093-cov-3.335703_pt1 | contig 16093 bp, 16 predicted proteins | sample MGYA00511120_ERZ773099 | MGnify/ENA primary metagenome ERZ773099 (study PRJEB29015, sample SAMEA2738012) | human oral metagenome | biome: human oral; feature: human-associated habitat; material: dental | place: China | collected 2104 ...
CCCACCTCGTTAGTCAAAATACTCTAGAATGACTTGTGGAAAAGAGCAATACCTGGGATTTTAGCAGAAGTATTAAAAAATTGCAAGTTTTACAGGGGTGACGCGTAGCGTTAGGTTGAACATTTAAGACTTTTACAGATTAGGCTTATGTTTTTGCATTTTATACTGTTTGATGTGGCTGGTCTTTACAAAGTGCATATATTTATGTTATAATATGCCTCATATGGAAGAGATTAATTTAAGGGATTTGTTGAGCTATTTCAAAAAACACCTTGTTCTATTTATCGTGATGGTACTTTTTGTGGTGTCAGCTGGTACATTTTATTCCGTGTTTATCCAAAAACCAGAATACAAGGCACAGGCAACAGTAATTCTTAGTTCAGATAAATCAAAAAACACCATTCAGAATGAAATTAATGCAAACAAGAACTTGATTGATACTTATACAGAAGTTGTAAAGTCTCACCGTGTGCTTGATCGCGTAAGACGCGAAATGCAGATTGATGATACTTACGAACAACTTGTTAAAAAAGTGACCGTAGCGTCACTAAAGGATACAGAAATTATCAGTATTTCTGTGGTGGATCTTAATAAATATCATAGTTATTCCCTAGCGAACACAATTGCCGATACTTTTACAAGCGAAATTAGTTCAATCTATAATGACAAGAGCGTAAACGTACTGGATAGAGCTGTTGAACCACAGAAGCCACATAATGTGGACTTGATAAAACAAGAAGCAATTTATATGGCCGCTGGTATCGTACTAGCTGTTAGCGTTATTTTCTTAATGTTTTATTTTGATCGCACAATCAAAACGGCTGAACAAATCGAACAACTCTTTAAGCTACCAATCTTAGGTAAAGTGCGTAAGCTGGAAACCGAGAAACAGAAACAACAGCGTAAAAAACGTGCGGAAAAGAATGCTAAATTGGGAGCTAAATTAGCAGCTAAGCTCGAAAAAGAACAGAAAAAGGAAGCTAAAAGAGCTGAAAAATTGGCTATTAAGTTTGAAAAACAAGAAAAATATCATACCGATCTTGGTGTTGATTATGAGGATACTGAAGAAGAGAACACTGGCGAGGTCCAGGTGGAGAAAAAGACTGAGCCAGAGACTAAACCGGTTGTTGAGATTAAGGCAGTGGGGCGTAAGATTATTGCTGAAGAGAAAGCTAAACAAGAAAAATTGGCTGCTGAGGAAGAAGCAATTGAGAATGAGGTAGAGGATTTTAACGAAGAGATACTAGATGAGGACTCCGAGCTGGTACTTCGTGACAACCCAAAGTCAAAGGTTAGTGAAGATTTTCGTACAATTCGTACTAGCTTATATTTCTCGCTAAACAGTAAGGAATCAAACGCAGTTTTGATTACTAGTTCAACCCCAAATGAAGGTAAAAGTTTTATTGCTTCAAACTTGGCCGTGGCTTTCGCAAAAACTAAGAAGAAAGTACTTTTGATTGACTGCGATATGCGTCTTGGCCGTCAACACGAAATCTTTGGACTTTCCAACAAGGAAGGCCTATCTAATCTGCTAGCCGAAAATAAGACCGAAGAATACCGTAAATATCTCCAAAAAACAACAGTAAAAAGTCTGTCAGTTATTACTCGTGGCGTAGTACCACCAAACCCAAGTGAGTTACTTGACTCTTCAGCCATGGAAACTTTTCTGGAAAAAGTAAAGCAGAATTTTGATTACGTGATTCTTGATGGTACACCAATTGATGGACTTTCAGATTCCTTGATTCTTGCAAAGAAAACTGATCGCTTAGTCCTTGTTAGTGCCGCAAATATGACTACGATCGAGGATCTTCAAAACTCGAAGAAGACACTTGAATCGATTGAGGTAAAGATTTCTGGTGTTGTCTTGAACCGTACTATTGATGAACGCCGTAATGACAAGTATAGTAAATACAATGAATATTATAATTAATTTATTAAATGATTGATTTACATTTGCATATCTTACCTGGAATTGACGATGGTAGCGGCTCTATAGATGAGAGTGTAAAAATGGCAAAAAAACTCACCGATTTAGGATTTACCGGAGCGTTTTGTACTTCACACTATATTGCCGATAGTCCACAAGCAGCTGATAATAAGACAAAGAATCAACTACGAGAAAAATTACAGAATAAACTTGACCAGGCCGGAATAAAACTAAAACTTCTGCCTGGTAACGAAATTTATATTGACCCAAAAATGATAGATTTTCTAAAAGCAAAAAAGGCTTCTTGTTTTGGTGGAGATTTAAATACAAAGAAAAAGCATCAACACGTACTATTTGAACTACCATTTTATGCCGAAGTCCCATATCTTCGTGATATCATATTTGAGTTAAAAGCGGAGGATCTTATTCCAGTACTTGCACACCCCGAACGCTATTTATTCGTACAAAAGAATAAAGAGATAATCTTTGAGCTGAAAAAATTAGGGGTAAAATTACAATCAAATTACGGAAGTATAGTCGGGCAATATGGAGGCAAAGCAAAGAAGATTATGAAATTTTTGCTAAAAAACCACCTGGTGAATTATTTGGGGACAGACATTCATCGAGCTGAGGGATCAATGTTCTTCAAATTCGAGAAGGCCGAGAAAAAGATGATTAAATTAATCGGTGAGGCTGAATATCGCAAAATTATTGCGAACGGTGACGAGCTCGCCAAGCCTTTTTTGAACGCCTAAACAGAACTAACAGGAGACAACCAAATGAAGCTCCCAGAGTATCGATCAAAACATCAGTGAATTGACCACTACGTCCGGGTATAAAAAGTTGATGGATTTCATCCGTGCAGGCGTAGAAAAAGCTAAAAAGAATGGCGAGGATAAAATATCTTGAGCCATTTTTTTGAGGAAAAAACTGGCGGAAAAAGAGAAAAAAGAGGATTCCGAGGATGGCATACTCAGTAAAGTGTGCAGTTTTACGAACAATAAAAACAAGGTTACTTGCATCGAGAGGAGAAGTATTATTTAGATTTGGAAAAACTTGACGAAGAGCTTGGATAATTTGACCACTTTGCGCGCTGGAGGAGTCTGAGCCAAAAGAAGACATAATAAAAACGAAGATCATCTGAAAAATCAGAAGCAAAGAAATAATCGACCGAGAATGGAGTTTTAGAAATTTTTTCATAAATTATTTAAGATATTCTTGAAGTTTGACTTTGGCACGATCGACAGATTCTTGATAGGGGTGCCAAACAAAATGTTTTGGCTCTTGATAGGTGAAAGTAGTGGTAATATCGGCTTTGCCGTCAACATCAATGAGCTCGGTCTGCCAATTCGCGAGAGTAGTAAGTTGTTTTTGAACAAGATATTTAAGATCATCACTAGTGAAGTTAGTTTGAATATTTTTGGCGATCGAGGTAAAAATTTGGTCAACTTTACTTAGAATATTGGGATCATGTTGGATTTTGGAGATGAGGGCGGCCAAGATTTTTTCTTGGTTACGACCACGTTCGCGGTCACCACCGGCCCAGCTAATCGAAACCCGTTCCCTGGCGAGATCAAGAGCCTCGTCCCCATTTAAGTGATATGTACCAGGACGATAGCTACGATGTCCGTGATAGGTATTAACGGCGTAAGGCAAAGTAATGTCGACACCACCGAGTTGATCAATAATAGAAGAGGTGGCATCAAAATTAATGCGTGCATAATAATTAATTTTAATATTATAGAATTTTTCCAGAGTATGAATAGACTCATTAACGCCATAAAGTCCGGCGTGAGTAAGTTTGTCCTTTTGTCCATTCATGGCTAGCGGAACATAAAAATCACGTGGTGTATTTAGAATAAGAATCTTACGTCTTTCAGGATTAAAGACCAGAATGAGATTTACGTCAGAACGAGCAGCAAAAGGCAGGGTGTGATCACGATTATCGATACCACTGATATAGACCGTAAATGGTGTATCAAGTGAAGTATTTTTGGTGGTTTCTACGGTTTTCGGAGTTACTTTTAAAACAATTTCTTGTAAGACGTGTAATTTATCAAAGACGGCCTGATTATTATCTTTCAAGGATTCAAGATGACTGTTAGCAAGGAGAGCGGTTTTGACAGAAGAGGCTTCTTTTACATCAGTTTGCTTGAACAGAGCTGAGGTTAGAGAGAGTAGATCAGAAAAGCCAAGATAATCAGACTGAGTGATATTTCTGGCGAGAAGGCCTTGACGTAAATTGGCATCAGACTTTAGATATTGCTCAACAGTTTCTTTGTATGGATCATTATTTAGAATGCCAATACGCACGATCTCGCCTTGACCAGTCTTCGCCATGGGAGAAGAAGTGAGAGTGATGAGACTATATTTTTCTTCATACGTCTCATTCTGGCCAATTTGAGAGAAATAGTTATTGTATTTGTAAAAAACAAAGGCGAGTACGACATTAATAATAATGTCTAAGACCAAAAGGATGGCTAAAAGAATAAATTTACGACTAATAATAATCAGGAGAACTACTAGTAGAAGATAGGAAATAATGACCAAACTAAAAAGATGAGTTGGTAAAATTTGAGATTGATATAGGAAGTAAAACATAGCGAAACTGGAGAGTACGGTGAGAAGCTGAAAAAGCGACAAGATCGGCCTAGATTTTTTATTATTTTTTTCTCGTTTCATAGAGTAATTATACATCTTTTGATACCTTAAAGCGATTTTAAAGAGGAAGTAAGTAGACTAATGAGCATGAAAAAAGATTTATACAACACAAGTCAAACAAATGCATTAAGACTAAGCACGCCAATACGGCTAAATATTCATTGCCGAGGTGAGCCAGAGACGATTAATATATATCATAAACGATATTTTTCGGCGATCGAAAATCCACTAGTCGAAGTGGTGGTGCCGGTGCTAAATGAGGAGCGTATTTTAAAAGCTAATATTGAAACCTTGCATCATTTCCTGAGAACACAGCCAGGACTCAATTTTAGAATTACAATCGCAGATAATGGTAGTACCGACAAGACACAGGTGATTGCAAATGACCTGGCGAATAGCCATGCAGCGATTCGTGTGGTGCGACTAGATAAAAAAGGTCGCGGACGCGCACTAAAACAAGTCTGGATGGAAAGCGAGGCGGATATTTTGTCCTACATGGATATCGATCTATCAACCTCCGAGCATAAACTCGATATATTAACCAAAAGAAAACAAAAGAAAAGACAGAAAATAATTTAGATGAAAGGACGAAGATGGACGAAGTTTCAAAGAAAAATAAAAAAGAAACGAGAGCAGGAACTATTGCAGGGATTGCGGCAGGCGGAGTGACAATTGCGGCGCTGTGCTTCTTTATCGGGACGCAGGTGGCGGGAAATACTAGTGCTAGGAACGGAATGGGCGGTCCGGGCGGAATGAATGGTCAAATGGGCAATCCTCCTAATCCACAAGATAGATTGAATGAGCAGGGTGGAAATCAACAAAATAGACCATCACAGAGTGTATCGGGTGAACAAAATAATAATTTCCAAAATTTTTTTAACGACCAAAGTGGATCAGATGAACCTAATGAGCGAGGGGGCTCAGACCAAGATGAATTAGATGGACAGCCGAGAACTAATAGACAGGGCAAAAATGAGGAGACAAATCGAACTTAATCGACAAAATAGTTAAAAACTTTAAAATTTAAAGCATTTTTAAAGAACATCTTTGTAAACTATAAGCATCATAAATGAAAGGAAAGACATGAAAGATTATGATGCTAATCAATACGAAGAAGATGAAGTGCTAATTAAAAAAAGTTTAAAGAAGGAGAAAATCATGAAAAATAAGAGCCAAAACACGAAAAAATCCAAGAAGAATAAACAGATGGATTTGTCGGTGAATGAGGCTCTTATTTTGCAACAAGTATACGAAGAGGGGGTGGACGATGTGGATAATATCGTGGATCAGGCTGGCATGCCAAAGAAAGTGACGATGAATGTGTTGACCGAACTAAAATCCAAGGGGCTTCTGACGGTAATTCAACAGACCTATGGTAAAATTTTAGTAAGCGTCACCAGTCAGGGTAAAAAGTTGGTGAATGCAATGTGGCCTGAAGCTGTAACGTTAGCTTATTAGGCTGTTGCGGGTCAGAGATAATGATGCTCGCTTGTTAAATTTACAATACTTTTATGAAAATTTTAATTATTGAAGATGACAAAGAAATTAATGAGGCCTTAAAAGAGGGGCTAGAAGACGAATCCTATGCCGTGGATTCCTGCTTTGATGGTGAAGATGGCTACCATACGGCGATGGCGGAAGAGTATGATTTGATTATTCTCGACGTAATGTTACCTTCAATGAACGGCTTTGAAGTTTGTAAGAAACTGCGGACTGAGAAGAATACTACACCGATTCTGATGTTGACCGCGAGAGGACAATCACAAGATGTGGTAAGAGGGCTCGATTTTGGGGCGGACGATTACTTGCCAAAGCCATTTAACTTTGATGTTTTACTAGCACATATGCGGGCAATCTTAAGAAGGCCGTCACAGAAACTAGAAGAAGTGTTGCAAGTAGGAGATTTGGTACTTAATCCAAATTCAAAACAAGTGTCGAGAGCGGGAGATGAGATCAAACTAACTACAAAAGAATATGCGGTACTGGAATATTTAATGCGAAATGAGGGCAAGGTTTTGTCGAAAGAGAAAATTATTTCGAACGTCTGGGATTTTGATGCAGACGTGTTGCCGAACAATGTGGAATTATTTATTATGTTTCTGCGTAAGAAAATTGATAAACCCTACAAACAGAAACTAATTCAGACGGTACCGGGATTCGGCTATAAGATTGTGGGCGGGAAGTAATGAAAAAATCCGAAATAAATCGATTGACTCTGAGCTACCTTTCAGTAATTATGACGCTGTCTTTGATTTTTACAGGGATCATTTATTTACTTTCGACAGCGAGCTTGAACCGGCCATTACTACCAAGCGAGGGAGAGAGCTCAAGCATAAATGTGGAGACACCAGAGTTTGAGGAACACTCTTTTGAAAATACTTTCCGAAAGAGACTGGAAAAACGCGATAATACTACACGCGCTACAATTATTTATTCCCTGGTTGGTTTTAATATCGGGATCTTTCTGATCGGGATTTTTGTAAGCCGAAATTTGGCAAAATTGACTTTGGGGCCGATTGAGCGAGCAATGATGAAACAGATGCAGTTTATCTCTGATGCGAGTCATGAATTAAAAACACCGCTAACGGCGATGCTGATCCGAAACGAGGTGGCGCTGAGGAAGAAGAGTTTGCCGGAGGAGAAGGCACGCGAGGCGATCGAGAAAAATATCGAAGAGATTTTGAAGATGAAGGAGCTGACATCATCGATGCTTGATATGGCGCGCGAGAATGGCGATCGAGAAAAAACAGAAGAAATTATTGTATCTGATTTTTTGGGAGAACTACGCGAGAAAATGATACCGGTGACTGACGAGTACGGCGTGAAGATCGAACTTGAACTGGACCTCGGAAAAAATAAGACAGCAGTGGTGGCGAGAAAGACCCTTGAACAGATCCTCACGATTTTTTTGGACAACGCAATCAAATATTCTGGAGAAAAAATGATTTATTTGCGAGCGGGAAGACGCGGCAAGAATATGTCTTTCAGTGTGAAAGATAACGGGGTGGGGGTGAAGAAAGAAGACCAGAAAAAGATTTTTGAGAGATTTTATCAGATAGACGTAGCACGCACGAGAACAGAGGATAAGACGAGTCATGGGCTGGGACTTGCAATCGCGAAGAATTTGGCGGAACGACAGGGGTATAGAATTGTACTTCGGAGTGGCGAGAAGCGGGGCGCGGAGTTTGAGGTGGTGGTGTAACTACTTAAAAAGTAATCTCAAATTCATATACTTATATAATGCTTCTCATATATTTTATTTAAATTTGTCAATAACATTGTATTACATATTTTTCATCCGAATTAAGAACTGTTCGGTTACTATAACATAAGAAAATTAGCTGTTTCTGTATTCTATTTATGTTTTATCTCTATAAATGTATTGGATTTTTTGCATAATTTATGAAAAGGTACTTGAAAAATATTCATATGCGGGTTATGATAGACGTAATCGTTGGAGAGTGCACCCAGCGAGGAGGTGATCGAGGTGATCACCTATCCATAACGTCTTTGGACACCAAGCCGAGGACGAAAGAAATCTTTTCTTAACCTTGGATACGGTCACCTCATAGAAGCGAGCCCCCTCTTTAGGGGACGCTTCTTTTTCTAATATTAATCTCCTGCTTATTTACAAAAGTAAAAAAATAGCTCTTTTTAGAGAGCTATTACACCAAGCCGAGGACGAAAGTACAAGCACATAATGGCTAAAATAGCTAGCATAAAATTCTCAAAAAATATATGCTTGTATCTGTATATTAACATAGTTATATGAATTCTTCAATATAAATTATTGACATTATTTGTTACAGACAGCCATAGTATGATGTAATACTTGGGGGCAGTACTATATAATAACGGAGGCTAGTATAAAAAATACTCCACTAAGGATTTTATAGATTTAGAGCCGTATAGTAAAGTAAAATAGAAATCTTGCCAAAAGAGTAAGGCCGATCTATCAATATAGCAACTATATGTTACTTGTGATTACGCATTTAGTGAAATTGATAGGTAAAGAAAGAAGGTCAAACAGACAGTAAGTCTTTGAGTTTAAAAAAACTAGGGGAGATGCATGATGGCAAGAGTAATTTTAATCAAATGTCTAATGAAGAAAAATGTTTACGTATTCGGTCGTACCGTTGACAAAGGTTGTAAAGTTGTTATTGTCGATTTGAGTGAATTTTTCTCAAGATTGATCCATAGTTACGTGCATGTGTATGTAATTCTTTAAATGTCGTTAACTTAAAGTCTGGATTCATAACACACAAATCTACATAGTTGTTGATCTTGTTCGAGATTAGTATTGAAATCGGCGCTGCGTTGCGAGTTTTTTGACATATATTAAAGATGTTTCATCAGATAAATATGTAAAGTTTATATAGTCGCTTATTATACATCGTAACTCATCCTTTGTGATTATATTACGAACAGTTAATAGCACTACATTCTCCATCTCTCTGATGAATACATCTACAACATATTGGTCAAATGCATTTATCTCAAGAAAGTAGGCTCCTGCGACTATTGCTGTCCTTTTGTTGCCGTCCACAAAACCATGATTCTTAGCTAATGAGTATACGAGGTGAGTTAACTTGTCTTCAAATGTCCTATAATATAAATCGTTCCTAATAAATTCTATCGCGCTCCGTATTAAACCTTCATCTAGTACCCCAATCGTACCACCAGATTTTTTGATTACTTCGTTATCATGTTTATTAATAATATCTTCATATTCTAGATATATAAATAAATTCGACATTAATTACTTATCCTTTAAACGCTTTAAGACGTCAATATTCTCATCTATACGATCGGATAGTGACTTGCTTTTTTCGCCAAGGAATCTTTCAAAATCACTTTTGTCTATTGGATATATATAGTCAACTAGAGAATCATGCTGTTTTTTTCGCAATGCACGATCTAGACTTGCCATATTTCTTCTTGCGACTTCGATTTGTGGCTCAAATGCAGGATGCTCTGCCGTTCTAGTAAAAACCTCATCTACTTCTTCTCTAGTGAGGGGAATGTCGCCTTTTTTCCTAAAAGCGTTTTTTAGTTCAGAAGCTATAGTATTTTCAAAACTTGATATAGCGGAAAGCACATCTGCATACATAGTATCTCTAGGCCGCTCCTTCTTATTGAGTTCAAGAATAGCTTTGTACTCCTTAGAATTTTCCTTAAAGATAATCCTATACACTTTATCGTTATAATTTGGATATTTGGCCGTATCTTTACTATTTGTAACATAATTCTTAAGTGCATCGCGGAACTTCTTATTATAACCTTCGTTGTAATATGCGGCTAATAGATATTTCTCATCTCTTTGATTTATATACTTTGTATTACCACCAGCAAGCATATTTACTGTCTGTGTTGTAATCTCGAGCATTATACGGCGAAGCTCTCTAGCCTTTTTACTATCTGTTAACAACATAGCTAAATTAAGGAAAGCCTTGATATTAAAGATACCTTGTTTAGGAACTTTTCCGTCCACTATGTTGGTGACATTTATGTCACCAACATATCTAAACTCTTTTAAATCATTACCAGATATAACCCTATATCCGTTTCCTTCTAGCTCCTCTCTATATTCGTTTATATATCGAATAAGCGTTCTTTTATCTATATCAAAATACGATTCGACCTGCCTAGTCGTGAGCCAATATTTCCCCCTAAATAGAGTTCCCTTAATGTCTAGGTTTTGTTGAATTTTAGAAACAGCATACTCATTATTGAGTATATTTTTACGGTCAGTTACAGAATTATTCAGAACATTATTATTCATATTTATATTATATAATAAATACCTTATTATGGTATTAATTAGAGAGAAATAATAGTATAGCACCGCTTGTATGTAAATACACGATTAGCTATAAAACCTAACCTCACAACAATCCGTAAATTCTCAGCAATAATAATCTATGGTAATGGAGTAAATTTACCTGTAGATATTACAGGCAAGGTTTCTTTAGCTAGATTAAAAGCTATCTCAAGAAATTCTACGGCTTTATTCTAATATGGCTTTTATTTTCTAGAAGTCCACGAATATGATGTGCGCGAATAATTCCTATACGATAGACTCAAGCAATAATATCTATTTACTGTTGGATTTTTTATTACAGAAGTCTCTAAGTCCATCAATTCATTCCAACTATCCTCTTTAGTAAAAGGTTTGTTCTTAATTTCGGATGTTTTTATTTCTTCGGTTGTAATCTTAATCTTTAAATTATCTTTATTAAATAAACTATTTAAGAATGAAAACATAATATATTATCTATTATTTTCACCAGAATAGTATTTCACTAATTTTTAGATAAAGTACCCTTATTTTTTAATTTTTATAGTATAGATATTTTCGCAGTCATTAAATTGCTATATCTATAATTGTTAAACTAAATTTTTTCTCATAATGTCATAGAACTCTTCCTTTTTAATACTTTTAATAGCGAAGTTTTTCGCAAGTGAAGCAACGCCTCTATCGCATGTAACGATTATCCACTCGTTTTTAAGTAATCTTGTATCCTCTTGATCTTTCATAGCTAATGCCGTTGCAATAATCAGGGCATCTCCATTGCCTTCATTTTGATATAATTTTACAATTTTTGCTTGAGCCATTACTAGAACTAGTTTACAAAGAATGTTATACGTAACAGGTATCTTATTCTTCTTGAGCTCTTCGAGCTCAAGGTTAGGATTATTCTCTAATTCAATGATAATTTCTTCCGGGATAAAACAGTTTTTACGAAAGAAATCAGTTCTTGTCCAATCATTTGGGAGACTTGCCATCGGTGTTTCGTCGATAAGAAACTTATACCCGTAGTAATATATTTGACTCATATCTGCTCCAATATCTTATAAATTACATCTTTCCTTTTCTTTTTAAACATAAGCAGACGAGTAGCATCACCAATGCTTAACTCTCCGCCTTTTAGTAACCTTATAACCTCTTTTGTAAAAAACATTCCATTATAGTCTATGACCCTTTTTGGATCTTTTGGACTACGACAATGAAGACCCTTACTCTGTTTCCTAGCTTCATCCCATTCTAACTCTAATTCGTTTAATAAGTTATCAAAAATTTCTTTACATATAATACCTAGTCGCCTTAACCTTACAGCTGCCATACTAGGTGTTACTTTAAATAGATCGGCAATTTCTTTTATTTTATTAAGATTATCAATCTGTGCGCCACAAACCATTGATTCTGGCATTAGTATTTCCTCAGCAACAAGGTATTCAATATTCTGTGCTGGCTCTCTAACACTTTGGCTATATGTGACTATTGCATATTTTTTATTAACAATACATGCTAAGAGTAAGAAGATTGTAAAAATCCTACGCCCAGATGGGTCACTAATTTTATCTTCGTCTTTTGAATGAAGGAATAATGCAGGGAATTTTCTATGTTTCACCAGGAAGCCACTGAAATTTAGCCCAGTTTTTATAGTCTGAGGCATTGCACCTATTCTGCTTCTTGACATAAGAATGTTATTGTCTTCTAATCTTGATATTAAGTAGTTATAAGATAATTCTTTAGATGAATAGCTACGAAACTTATCCATATCTATTTTAAGTGTGTTTAAAACAGACTCCGATATACAGATTGGATCTTGTTGCAAACGTAGATTTAATAGGGGATTATCTGTAGCCTCAGGATGTTTCTTTGTTAAAAATTGCTGTCTTTTTTGTATATCCTTTATTATTAGATTAACATCCCTTACCCTTATATCTCCACGGCTAGAAATTGCTATTGGAACATCTGCAACACCAGAAAAAATTATGTTATTATTGTTTTTAATATTCTCTTCGACCTTTTCTATTGGAGCAAAGAATAAAGAATATGGAATCCCGGCCTCTCTGCTTAGTTTTTCGAGTCTACTAAATTTAATTCTATTACTTTTCAGTGCTTCGTTATAATCTTTTTTATAATAAATATGTGAATTTTCAAATAAAGCAATAAAGACCGATTTTTGTATATAGACATATTTGGAGTCCAAAGCCACCAGTATCACCTCTTCTTGATTATTTATTTCCATAATCATAGTATACATCATCCTTTCTATCTAGATAAGATAAGCAACTAAACTGATAAAAATGTAGACGTTGAGCCATTATTCTTATATTATTCTAGATATCGTTTAGAGAATAGATAATTAAGTCTTGTCTTATATTTCCTAACAATGAAAAAGACAAAAAATCTGATTATAAAGGGATAGGGTGTCCATAGAGTATGAGCCTGGTTGCTTGTCTATAAATAATATAACTAAAGGGAACTAAAACCCCAAATGGAAAAATTGTAATATTATAAATAGTAAAAATATTAATTATCCTATGAAATTTTCTTTTTTTCTCTTCCAATAGCTATTTTTGCGGCTAACACAGGTGATATCACGGCTATCATATTCCACACTCTTTCTTTCAATGAAATATCAACTTGAAATGGCAAAAAGATTTTTCTTCTTAAACCTCTTATGCACTCTTTATATTGTAAATAATATTTTTTCTTTGATTTAGTTTTAATTATTCCAGTTAGAATGCTTCTATTAAAACATCTTAGATGATACTCCCAGGCTCTTATAAGTTTTTTATTTTTTTCATCTAAGTATTTTTTCTGCAATTCCAACGATCTAATTCCACAAAGATTGCTCTCCATATTAAAAGAACGCATTGCTGAATTCTGATTGTATACTTGATAATAAACTTTTCTGCTCCCAACAGCGATTTTTTTTGTTGAACTTAAACATTCTATATTGAATAACATACCTTCCCCATACCAAATTTTTGAATCAAAACGTATGTTATTTTTTTCTAGAAAGCTCTTCTTGTATATTTTATTCCAAACCGCCACATTCATTTTTCCAAGATAAATATCTTCAATAATTTGCTCAAGACTTTCAACTTCTTCCTTTTCATGATGTCTATGGCTGGAATTTAGGGCTGAGAAAAAATCATAATTGACTGCCATATCAGCTGATTTTTTACTAATTAATTTATAAAAATATTCGACGTAATCTTTTCTTACATAGTCATCACCATCGACAAATAAAATATATTCTCCGTTTGATATTTTGATACCATTATTTCTAGCAGTAGATACTCCTTGATTTTTTTGATGAAGGACTTTTATTCTGCTATCTTTTTTTGCATATTGATCCAATATTGCGGGTGAATTATCTGGAGACCCATCATCTACAAGGATGATTTCTATATTTTGGTAACTTTGGGCTAATAGAGATTCGATGCCTTTTTTTATATATTTTTCTACCTTATAAACTGGAACAATGACACTAATTATAGGTTTATTTTTCATTCTTTATTTCCCTTCTTTTCAGTTTTAGAATGTTTTTTCTAAAAAATCCTAAGGTCACAATGAAAAATATAGTATATACAATAAGCGAGAAAACTTGGTTATTTACATAAACCATAATACTTGCCAAGATTAAAATTAAAAGATAAATCTTTTTCTCATTGTTGATATATTGAATCTTCTTATACTTTCGAATATCATATGCTCTATAAATAAAAACCGTAATATAGCTTATACATGTGGCAATTGCCGCACCGAGTACTCCCATGATTGGCATTAACATAAAATTTAACACTAGATTTACAATAGCACCTACTGAAGCTGAGCGTAAAAAACCTTTACTATCTTTGTGCACCGTATATTCATTAGATAAAAAAGTCCCTAAAGTTAAAAATACGGACCCAACCAGTAGAGGCGGTGTATACATCCACGCGGAAAAGAACTCTTTGCCAACATAAATCCTTAATAAAGGCTTAAGAATAATGATTAGTAGAGTAGATGAGAGAGTAATAAATTTAAACAATACATTGTAGATATTAGAAGTGTAATAACTATTATTATTTATATCCTTATCTTTTTCCTCTTTAATAGCTGAATACATCCAGGCTTGGTTGAAAATTGACGTAATTGTAACAAGAATAGTTGGAATCTTGGCGCTAACGGCATAGATACCATTTGCTTCTGTACCGAAAAACGGAACAATCATGAAACGATCCATTGAATTAATAATCCACCACATTAAAGCATTTGGAATTAAAAATATAGAGAATTTAACCATTTGTTTTATGAGTTTTTTATCTGGTCTAGATAGTCTAATCTTATAATCTTTAATCCCAAAGAACATACATATTAAAACAGTGGCAGTTTCAGCAATTATATATGCTAATAGATATCCATTAATCCCTAACTTAAATACAATGAGAAAAATAATGCTTGCAATACCAATAATTAATGTCTTAATAATACTAATAATAGAAAAAATAAGTAATTTCTCTATACCGCGTATGTAGCATAAACTAATCCCAGATACAGCGGTGACTAATATATATATGCTCAGCAACAGAGAATATGAGGAGATTTCTTGAAAGAGATTAAAGATTGGGCATAGTAAAAAAGAGGATATGATTGCTATAAGTGAAAAATTACAGCAGATACCTAGAATTTTTTCTTTATCAGAATTTTTGTCTAGCAAAAACCGCATGACTGCCTCAGATATATTTAATGTGACTATAGGCACTCCTATCATTATAATCGCATTAATAATATCAAGAATTCCATATCCAGACGTAGACAATGTGTTGGTATAAAGGGGGACTAAAAGAAAAGTAATGAGTTTTGATCCAAAGTTCCCCAATGCAAAAATAAGCGTGTTTTTTAATAGATATTTGTTCTTGTCCGGAGTCCCTGCCATTTATATATTCTTTCTTAAATATTGTAATGTTCTCTGTTGCTCTTTTGAGATTATTTTATTACTCTCATCAAAGTCGATATCAGATAAATATTTTTCTTCTATATCTATTAATTTCTCAACAGTTTGCTTTTGATGTTTCATTTTGTAAAGTAAAAAATTCAACTTATTACGATTACTTGATCTAATTATTGTGCAAAATTTTGTATTTGTCTTTATTGAAAAGACACTACCATGAAAAGTATCTGTGATGACAAAATCCGCCTTTTTAAAATAAGCTAGGACGGTAAATGGGTCCACGATGAGATTTTTATCAGCTATCCTTTGATAAAAACCTAAACTAATGATTATTTTATTATATTTCTTTGCGAACTTTTTTATATATTGCTCTTCCTGATTAGTCAATCGTCCAGGATAAGCGTAGATAATTATGTAATTAGACAAAGGAACTTGTTTATCTTTTAATTCGTCAGAGAAATCACCAATTAAGACTGGGTCGAGATGGATCTCCGGAGAAACTCCAATGAGACTCTTAACCGTATTTTGACTCTCTTGATCACGAACTGATATAGACTTAAAAGCTTTTAGTAATTCTTTTACTTTCTTGTCGACATTATATTTTTTTAAGAGTTCATAATCAGTATAACCAAAACTAGCAGCATAACTAATCACATTTCTTCCTTCATAACCATCACCAAAAAGACTAGGAGAGAAACCAACTGGGTAAGGCTGTATGCAATTAAAAACTTCGTCACTACCAATAATTAGAGTTTCAATATCCTTGCCGTAG
>ERZ773099.1690-NODE-1690-length-16077-cov-10.667644_pt1 | contig 16077 bp, 5 predicted proteins | sample MGYA00511120_ERZ773099 | MGnify/ENA primary metagenome ERZ773099 (study PRJEB29015, sample SAMEA2738012) | human oral metagenome | biome: human oral; feature: human-associated habitat; material: dental | place: China | collected 2104 ...
TGACATCATGGAGCGCGGCAAGTACGGTGATATGGAAGCGTTCGCCGCCAAGCTGCGAGATGAGGGCTACGAGGAGGTCAAACTTCTCGACACGGCCAAGGGCATGTTCATGAGTCAAGGCGAGGCGCGCTTCATGTGCTGCAGCGCCTCCAAGCTGCTTGTCGGCAGGAAGTGAAGTCGTCGTAACAGAAAAGTGGAAGGCTGTGCATGAGTCGGTTCGGCTCGTGCGCAGCCTTTTTTGCAGGAGGGGCGGCGCACGATGCCCGATAGGCGGGTGCTGCGTGCATATTTTGCACGCAAGCGACATGGGGCAAACGTCCTTTAAATATTGTTAGAAATTGCTCATGAAATTCGTCTGCAGAGTTTTGATTGCTCGTATTTCTTTCTTTTACAGCAGAAAGTCGTTTCCTTCTATGCAGATTCATCGCAATTCATGTATATTGGAATCAACTGTCAGGGAGTTTCCTCGTTTTGCCCGAATTCGCAGAAAAAACTTTCTTCCCGCAAAGAGGGATTTTTGTTCTATAATAAAAGAAAAGTTGGGAGAAAAAGAGGAGGTTCTTATGAAACTGAAACCGAAGATGCTCTTGGGTATCGGGATTCCGCTCGTTGCGGCATTCCTCATCGTGGGATTCGTCATCAGCTCGATGGCGAGCTCGGCGCTGTCGGAGTCGAAGCAGAGAAGCATGTATGAGATGGGCGAGCATTATGCCAACGCCATCGACAAGATCGTGGAGATGAACCGCGTCGCGGTCGAAACGGCGACGGTGAATTGGGAGGAGGCGATGCCCGAGGGGGAGGCGCTGCACGAGGCGCTTCTGCACATGGCGGAACGCCCGGGCGTCGTCTCCGCCTATATCGGCAGGGCGGACGGCAGCGCGGCGACGAGCGCGTCGTTCCGCGCGGGATACGACCCGAGGGAGCGCCCGTGGTACAAGGAGGCGGCCGCTGCTCCCGGCAAGACGATCATATCCAAGCCGTACAAGGCGGCGTCCACGGGCAAGCCTGTCTTGACGATCAGCCGCGCCATTGAGAAGAATGGGGAGATCAAAGGCGTCGCCGCCATCGATATTTCGCTCGAATCCGTCGGGGACATCGTGCGGGACGTCAAGGTCGGCGAGACGGGAGCGCTCGTCATCCTAGGGCCGGAGACGGAGTACATCTACCACACGAAGTATACGGTGGACGACCGATTCAACGAGATTGACGGTGGCGCTTATAAGGATCTGGCGGCGAAGCTTACGACGGGAAAGCCTGAGCAGATCGAAGCTGACTATCAGGGCAGCAAGAAGTTTTATGCGGGTGTTCCCGTCGGGGAGACGGGTTGGACGGTGCTCATCGCCCTGCCGCGCGACGAGGCGAATGCCGCCGTCACGCACATGAGCATGCTCGTCGTCGCGATCTGCCTCGCGGCTCTCGTGCTGCTTCTCGGCATCACCTATGTATTGCTCCATGCGGTGACGACGCCGATCGGCGTCCTGTGCTCGCTGATGGAGAAGATCGCGGGCGGCGACCTCACGACGCATCTTCCCGCGAGCAGCCGCTCCGATGAGATCGGCGCCCTGCAGAACAGCTGCCGCGACATGATGACGAGCCTGCAGACGATGGTCAAGACGACGAAGGAAGCCGCCGACCATGTGTCGGAGTCGAGCGAGGAATTGACGGCAAGCTCCTCGCAGTCGGCGGACGCGGCGCAGTCGGCGGCGGAAGCCGTCGTCGTCATCGCCGAGGAGAGTGCGCGTCAGAGTACGATCGTTGAGGATGCAACCGAGAAGGTCATGGGCGTCAACGATGAGATGAAGACGATTCGCTCGGCGGTCGGCAAGGCGCAGCAGGCTGTTGCCTCGACGGGCGAGGCAACAGAGGAAGGCGCGGAAAAGCTCAGGGGTGCGATCCGAGGCGTCGAAGGGCTGGCCGATGGCTCGGCGAAGACGAGCGCGGCGGTCGAAAAGCTCTACGAGGGCTCGAAGAACATCGCGGAGATCAACGAGCTGATCACGAGCATCGCAGGGCAGACGAAACTCCTCGCGCTCAACGCGGCGATCGAGGCGGCGCGCGCGGGCGAGCAGGGCAAGGGCTTCGCCGTCGTCGCCGACGAGGTGCGAAAGCTCGCCGAGCAGAGCGAGCAGGCGGCGCAGGAGATCGGCACAGTCATCGGCAAGAACTCGGAAGAGATCGAGCATGTATTCTCGCTGACGAAGAGCCAGCAGGACGATGTGCGCGAGAATGTGCGAGAGGTCAAAGAAGCAGGCGAGAAGTTCCGCCGCATCATGGGACTCGTCGAGGAGCTTGAGGGCGAGATAGAATCCGTCGTCAAGATCAGCGAGAAGGTGCAGAAGAGCTGCGCCGAGACGGCGGCCGCCGTGCAGGAGATCAATGAGGTCTCGCATACGGTGCAGCAGAAGGCGACCGACGTCTCCGCCGTATCGGAGGAGCAGGCAGCCTCGACCGAGGAGATCGCCGCAGCCAGCCAGACGCTCGCGCATCTGGCGGAGCAGCTGCAGCAAGGCGTGCAGAAGTTCCGCCTCTAAGATGGGGATCGAGAGAAGGCTGTAAAGAGCATAGAAAAAGAAGCTGCCGCGCGGCAGCTTCTTTTTCTATGCTTTGCAAGGCTTTCGTCAAAATGCCCAGTGGATGCCGACGCTTCCGGCGAAGCCCTCACGCTTGCCCTGCCAGCCGCTGGCATTGATGTCGCAGTTGATGCGGCTGTTCTTCGGCGCGAAGCGGTAGCCGAGTTCGAGCATGGCGCTCGTGCCCTTGAGCGACGGGCTTGGCGTCGTCATGCCCTGGTAGGCGGCATGCGCCTCGCCCTCGAATTCATACTCCCAGGCAAGACCCGCGTAGAAACGGCTATTTTCGCCCATGTCATGCGCGTAGCGAGCGCCGAGGCGCAGGTGATGTGAGTTGACGGCATCGAAGTCGTAGTCTTCTCCCGTCGAGAGCTTGGCGCTCGCGCCGCTTTGATGCGAGTAGAAATACTTGAGGTACGTTTCGAGCGAATCTCCCGCGCGGAGCATCCGTTCTTTTCCTATGCCAAGGTGAATCGCGTAGTAGGGGTTTGAGATGTCGTAGCTCGTGGCTTTCTTGGCAACGATGCCCGCGTAGTCGCTCTTGAGGCGACCGCCGCGAAGGCTGCCTTCGAGGTAGAATCCGCTCTTCCAGTCCTGCCTTGCGAGAAGGCCTGCACCGATGTAGCTGACCTTGCCGTCGCCGTGCGTGGCGGCCGCATCCTCAAGGTAGGAATCGTAGCTCGCCCTGCCGTATTCGATGAAGGGGCCGAAGGTGAGGACGCCGTCCTTTGTCGTCTGCTTGCGCGCGAAGCCGACGTTCAGCGTGTAGCCGTGTGTGTCGACGTAGGAGCCGGAATGCACGCGCATGGAGGAACCGCCCTGCGCCGCCCATGATGTATAGGCACCCGTCTGCACGTTTGCGGCGGCTGCTGTGACAGCGGAGGCGATGCCTGCATCGGCGAGCAGGCTCATGCCGCCGCCCAAGACGTCCGTTGCTGTTGTCCTCGTCTCAACGAGGGATTTCGTCTCATTCTTGAGCGATGTTTCTTCGACGGCGGCGATGATCTCATCAGCGTTCTTCCTGCGCACGCTGAATTTGTAATCAAGTGATACGCCCTGCGTGCCCGTGATCTCGCCTGCAATCTTCTCGTCGGTCGTCAACGTGCCGCCTTTGGCGAGCTTCATGAGGCTGAACGTCTCGTTCTGCTGCAGCCGCTTCGCTGCGCCCGAGAAGTCGACGTCAACGTGGAGTCCGCGGATGTCCTTGTCCTTGACGCCGAGCTTGAGCATCGTCGCCATGGAGGAAGTCGCTCCTTCGGGCAGGTAGAACTTGAGGTTCTGCACGCCTGTGAAGTCATGGATCTCCGTGCCGGCGGAGCGGATGGCGAGGATGTTCGCCTTGCCGCCCGGGGCGACAGGCGCTGTGCCGCCCGTGACCGTGCCGTGGATCTTCGTGCCATGGAGGTTGATGATGTTGCCTTCGGTCTTCTTTCCGACGCCGCCGCAGACGTCTGCACCGATGGTGACGGCTCCTAGATGGAGGATGTTGTCCGACGCTTCGCCTTGGGCGGCATGACCGCCGCAGATTGCCGCCTGCGTGTCCTTTCGCACATCGACGATGTTCGCCGTCGCATTTCCTGCGCTTTCGGCGAAGCCGCCGTAGGCATTTTTGACCGTGCCGCCTGCGAGGACGAGCGTGCTGCCTGTGACATTTCCCTTGGCATTCAGGCCGCCGTAGGCGCTTTCGAGTGTGCCGCCTGTGACGGTCAGCTTGTTCCTTTGCACTGTGTTGCCGATGAGAGAGCGTCCGCCCCAGGCGGCTTTGTTGTCGCCCGTTTCATACTTGGCATCGCCGTTGTTCTGGAACCGGAAGCCGCGGACAACGACTTTCTGCGCCGCCGCGCCCTTCGTATCCGTGTCAATCGTGTATTCATAGTCGCCGACGGTCTTTTCCTTCGCCTTGTCGTATGTCGTGCCGAAGTCGAGTCCCTTCGCATTTTCCATGAGCGAGAACAATTTTTCTGTGAAGGGTGAGGTCAGCGTCTTGAGGCGATTTTCGTCCAATCCCGAGGCTTCGAGCTTCTGCCAGTTCAGACCCGCTGTCGCCGCGCCGCCCTTGAGCGTCAGGAGCGTGTCGTTCGCCTTCGCCATGCCCGCGTCGAAGTGGAGCTTCTCGAAGTTTGCGATCTGTCCGGCCGTGCGCTCGCCGCTGACGACGAGGGTGTTTTCCTTCACGTCCTTGGCATCGCTGCCGCCGTAGATCGTGCCCGTGACCGTGCCGCCTGTGAATCTCACGGTGTTGCCCGTGGTCTTGCCCGTGCCGCGCGTGTAGCCGCCGTAGACCGTCTTCACGATGCCGCCCGAGAGGGCGACGGTGTTGCCCGTGGCGCTGCCCGCATTCTTGGCGCTGCCGATGAAGCCGCCGTAGACATTTTCGATCGTGCCCGTGCCTACAGCGGTTCGGGCGGTATTTTTGTATGCGGTGCTTTCGATGCGCACCGAGTTGTTCTTGGCGTCGCCCGCCGATCCTTCCGTGCGCCCGCCCGAGATGTACTTGATGGTCTTGCCTTCTGCGATTCCCGTGACGGTGATCGCATTTTTCTCCGTCGTATGACCGCCGTAGGAAATGCCGCCGTACGTCTTGGCATCATGCACGCCGTCATAGGTGACGCTGCCCTTGCGGAAACGGTTGGCGTCGATGAGGACGGCGCTCGCCGTGCCCGTGTTCGTATCCGTGCGCTGGACGATTTCGTAGTCGCCGCTCGTCGTTCCCGTCTCGTAGCCTTTCGCCGCGTAGTTCTTGAATTTCAGTGCGCCCGCTGTCTCGCTCTTCATGAGCGTGAGCGTGCCGAGCGTCTTGTCGGCGGAGAGCTTCGACGTGTCGACGGTGACCTTGTTCCAGTCGATTTCCTGTCCACCGAGTCCGTTCGCGCCTTTGAGCGTGAGCATCGTGCCGCGGCTCTCGGTGTAGCTGTCGTCAATCTTGCCGCTCGAAGGTTTGTCCGCGGTGATGTGGTCGGTCAGGTGGAACGTGTAGTTTTCAAAGTTCTCTGCGCTCTTGACGGCGGCATCCTTGACGTAGATGTTCAAGGTGTTGCCCCTCGCATCGTCCGACTTGTTGCCGCCGTAGAGTGCTGTATCTTCCGTATGTGTGCCTGCGGCGAGCGTCGCAGCCGTGCCGTCGCCGAGATTCACGGTGTTGCCCGTGGTCTTTCCCGTGCCCGAGGTATAGCCGCCGTAGACATTGCCGCCGATGCTGCCGCCCGTGATGGTGACGGTGTTGCCCGTCGCGTTGGCATGGCTGGCGGCGTTGTCGATGCGCCCGCCCATGAGATCGTGCAGCGTCGCGCCGCCCGAGAAGGTCACGGTGTTGCCCGTGACTGCGCCCGTGCCCGAGGTATAGCCGCCGTAGACACTGCCGATCTTCTCTGCGCCTGTCGCGCTGACGGTCACGCGGTTGCCTGTCGCGCCGCCCGCACCGTTCGTGGCCTTGCCTCCATAGGCCGCCGTGACGCCGCCCGACGGCAGTCCCGTGATCGTCAGATGGTTGTTTGCCGCCGTATTGCCTTTGTAGGAGATGCCGCCGTAGATTTCGCTCGTGCCGCCTGCAAGCGGTGTGGCGGCGGTCGTGCCGTCGTAGACAGCCGTATTGTTCTGGAAGCGATTGTAGTCGAGGAGGACGGATGACGCCGTCGCCGTATTCGTATCGGTGCGAAGCGTCGTCTCGTAGTCGCCGCTCGTTTGGCTCTTTGCCGCATAGTTCTTGAAATTCAGTGCGTTCGCTGTCTCGCTCTTGAGGAGCGTCGCCTTGCCGATCGCCTGCGTGTTGGCGGCATTTGCCGTATCAAGGCTGAGCTTGTCCCAATCGACGAGAGCGCCGAAGCCGTCCGTCGCCTTGAGCGTCAGCATGGGGGCGGCGCTCGCTGCATCGCCCTTGAGGTGGAACACGTATTTGTCGAAGTTTTTCACGGAGTGGACGACGGCGTTCTTCGCGTAGATGTTCAGGGTATTGCCCGTCACGTCATTTTCCTTGTTGCCGCCGTAGAGCGTCGCATGTTCGAGGTTCGTGCCGGCCGCTAGGCGGTCGTGTGAAGTGTCGCCGAGGTTCACGGTGTTTCCCGTAGCCTTGCCCGTGCCGCTCGTATAGCCGCCGTAGATGCTGTCCGAGATCGTGCCGCCCGTGATCGTGACAGTGTTCTCTGTCGCCGCACCGTCATGAGCAGCGTTTTCCGCATAGCCGCCGTAGATGTTCTTCAGGGCGTGCGTTCCCGTGCCCGCGACGGTCACGCTGTTCTTCACGGAAGAGCCGCTTGCGCCTGCCGTCTTGCCGCCATAGGCACTGTCCGTATCTTGGTGAAGATTTTTGATGGTCAGATGGTTTTTGGCCGTCGTGTTTCCCGCGTAGGAGATGCCGCCGTAGATTTCGCTCGTCGTACTGCCGTCACTGTGCGGCATCGTATATGTGGCTTTCGTTCCGTCGTAGACAGTCGTATTGTTCTGGAAGCGGTTGTAGTCGAGGAGGACGGATGACGCTGTCGCCGCATTCGTATCGGTGCGCAGCGCCGTCTCCCAGTCGCCGTGCGTCGCGGCGGTCGTGCGGTTTCTGCCTTGGTAGTTCTTGAAGGTCAGCGCGTTTTTCGCTTCGCTTTTGAGGAGGTGCGTCGTGCCGAGGACGGTAGAGGCCGAGAGCTTCGAGGTGTCGATGTCGAGGCCGTTCCAGTCGACGAGAGCGCCGAAGCCGTCCGTCGCCTTGAGCGTCAGCATGGGGGCAGCGCTCGCTGCATCGCCCTTGAGGTGGAACACGTATTTGTCGAAGTTTTTCACGGAGTGGACGACGGCGTTCTTCGCGTAGATGTTCAGGGTATTGCCCGTCACGTCATTTTCCTTGTTGCCGCCGTAGAGCGTCGCATGTTCGAGGTTCGTGCCGGCCGCGAGACGGTCGTGCGAAGCATCGCCGAGGTTCACGCAGTTGTGCGTCGCCTTGCCGTTGGTGCCGTCCGCATAGCCGCCGTAGACATGAGCGGTGAATTTGCCGCCTGTGATCGTGACGGTGTTTTCTGTCACCGTGCCGTCGGCCTTGCTGAAGCCGCCATAGATGAAACCGTCGATCTTGCCGCCAGAGATCGTGACGCTGTTGTGTGTGACGAGCGAGGCGCCGGAGTTCGCCTGATGAACACCGCCGGCACCCGCCAATTCGATTTCGCCGCCCTTGATCGTGAGCGTGTTGTACGACACTTTGCCCGTGCCTGCGGTTGCGCCGCCATAGATGCCGAGGTGCGTCTTTCCGCCCTCGACAATGGCGTGGTTGCCGTCTGCGGCGCTGTCGCCGCCGACCGTGCCGCTGCCGCCTTGCGCTACTGCGCCCATGCCCATGGAAATTTCGCCGCCCTTGAGCGTGAAGGTGTTGTTTTTCAAGTCGCCCGTATGGGATGCCGCAGCAAGACCGCCGACAGCTGCGCCGCGTATTCCGCTTGAACCGCTCTCGAAGGTCACCGAGTTGCCCGTGATCGCGCTCGTCGGAGCAGCAGCCGTACCGCCGACGATCTGTCCGTTGATCTGCTGCGCAGTGCTTGCAAGACGCACGTTGACACGATTTCCCGTCGCGTTGCCCGTGCCTTCCGCCTTGCCGCCGTAGGCATTGCCCGAGAGCGTGCCGCCTGTGATGGTGACGGTGTTTTCCGTCGCATTGCCGCCGCCGCTCGTCGTGCCGCCGTAGATATCGTTTTTCACCGTGCCGCCTGCAATCGTGACGGCGTTCTTGTTCGCTGCCCCTTTGCCGTTCGTATAGCCGCCGTAGATGTCGTTAGATGTGCCGTTCTTCACCGTGACCGTGTTGCCGATGACCGCAGCGGTGCTGTTGGCGTTTAAGATATATCCGCCATAGAGCTTCTTGCGTACCGTGCCGTTTTCCAGCGTCAGCGTATTGCCGTCTGTGGCAGAGCCGACAGCGCCCGTGCCTGTCGTTCTGCCGCCAGTCACTGTGCTGAACGTGCCGCTCTTCAGTGTGACCTTGTTGCCCGTGACTGCGCCTGCATTGCTCATGTGCAGGATAGCGCCGCCGTCAACATAGTTGATGCCCCTTTGTGTCGTCGCCTCGACGATCACCTTGTTGTTTTTGGCGTCGCCTGTGATGCCTGCCGTTTTGCCTCCGTAGGCGTTCTTCACTTGTTTCGTGGCGGATGTATTCGTCACCGTCAGCGTATTGTTTTCCGTCGTATGTCCCGCATAGGAGGAGCCGCCGAATATTTCCTCGGCATCTGCCGGGTTTGTGCCGTCATACGTCCACGCATTGTCCTTGAAGATGCTGTAGTTCATGATGACGGAGCTGGCCGTACGCGTGCCTGTATCCGTGCCGATGAAGTATTCGGCGTTTTTGGTGCTGCCAGTGCCGAGATTGCGCGGTGCGTAGCCTTCCTTGAATTTGAGAGCATCCGTCTCCGCGCTCTTCACGAGGGTGATCATGCCCTGCGGCTTGCCGCTCAGTCCCGATGTATCCACGGTGAAGTTGTTCGCCCAGTCAATCTCCCTGCCGAAGCCGCCGCGCTCGATCGTCAGCATCGTATCGCCGTTTTTGATATGGTCGTTCAGCTTGAAATTGTACTTGTCGAAGTTGCTTACCTTGTTTACGGTGATTCCCTTGCCGCGGACATTGAGGGTGTTGTTGTTGACTGCGTCGTCCGTGGAATTGTCGCCATAGATTGAGGTAGTGCTGAGGGTTGCCGTGTAGGTGCCGTCCTCCGCTCCGAGGTTGACCGTATTGTTCGAGGCGCGGCTGCCGGAAGCGCCCGTCGTCTTGCCGCCGTAGACACCGCCGTCGACACCGCCTTCGAGCGTGCCGCCTGAGATGGTGACCGTGTTTCCTGTCGACCGATAGCCGATGCCGCCCACGAGGTCCTTTTTCACGGTTCCGCCCGTCATCGTGACGAAATTGTTCCGTGCCGTGCCGTCCGTGACTGCGCCGCAGACGTTTTCTTCAATCGTGCCGCCCGAGAGCGTGACGCCGTTTTTCTCGACGTCCCCATGGTTCTTCGAGAGCGCCCCATAGATACTGTCTGCCGTGCTGTCATCGCCGCCGAATGTGACGGTGTTCTTCTTCAGCGCACCCGTTCCCTCGCTCAGAGCGCCATGGATATCGACCGCTGTATTGCCTGTAAAGAAGACCTTGTTTCCCGACATTTCGGCGCTGCTGTTCTCATTTTCGATATAGCCGCCTGCGATGCGTTCCGTTGACTCGCTGCCGCTGAATTCGACCGTGTTGTCCTTTACTGCGCCCGTTCCCTTCGTATATCCGCCGTAAGCGAGAGTTGCGGCACCGTTCTGCAGTGTAATGCGGTTGCCTGATACCTCGCCTGTACTGTCTTCCTTGGCGATATAGCCGCCGTAGACGTCGCCGCCGAGTGTGCCGCCCGTCACGGTGACGGTGTTCTTCGTCACCGCGCCTGCGCCTTCCGTGTAGCCGCCATAGATGGATGTGACCTTGCCGCCTGCAAAATTCACCGTGTTTTCTGTCGCTGAGTCAGCACCGCGCCCGCCGTAGACGGCATGAGGGGATTCTAAGAGGACGCTCTTGATGTCGACGAGGTTTTTCGCGGCGTCCGCCGCACTGCCGCCGATGATGTTTCCCTCGATGCGGGGATGCTTGCCGCTGCCTTCTGCACCGATCGTGACCTTGTTGCCATCCGCAGCACCGCCGTCGACGTCCGTTGTGCGGTCGGTCGTGACGTTTATTTCTGCCGCGCATGCTGACGGCGGCTGGATGGTTGTTCCCAACCCTGCAGACAGAGCCAGCGTCACCAAAAAGGAAAGCCGCTTTCCTGCTTTTTTCTTCATAAACACGAAACAATCCCTCCTTGTGTCTTCAAGAAGCGATAGCCAGCTGCTTCTTTCTCCTTACCATCCCACATACCCAGATGGACAAGTACCGCACACCGAAACGTTCGTTTCTGTGTGCGGTATTGCTCGGACATTATGATACCATTTTCCTAGCTGTTTGTCTATAATCTTTCTATTTTTCTAAAAATAAATGAGGATGATTTCTGCGGCGCTTTGCTCCTTCTAACAATATAGAGAGAAAAGGAAGATTTTTCTTGTTTTCAGCCCAGTCCTTTGGTGCTATAATGCGAGGCGGATTTGAATGAAGACTTATTGGAGAGGGAGAAGCAATTCATGGAAAGAATGAGCACGCTTTGCTATATCGAGCGTGAGGGCAAGTATCTGATGCTGCATCGCACAATCAAGGAGAACGATGTCAATCACGGCAAGTGGATCGGCGTCGGCGGTCACTTCGAGGCGGACGAGTCGCCCGAGGAATGCCTGCTGCGCGAGGTGGAGGAGGAGACGGGATATCGGCTCCTTTGCTGGCAGTTCCGTGCGCTCGTCACGTTCGTTTCAGGCGACGGGGTGACGGAGTACATGCATCTCTTCACGGCGGATCGCTTCACGGGAGAAGCGATCTCTTGCGACGAGGGGGAGCTTGCCTGGGTGGAGAAGGAGCGCATAGAGAGTCTGGAACTTTGGGAGGGCGACCGCATCTTTCTGCGCCTTCTGGCGCAAGATGCGCCGTTTTTCACATTGAAGCTCGTCTACGATGGTGTGGGCGGGCTGCTTGAACATCGTCTGCATCGCTATGCGTGATGAGGGGGAAAGAGGAGAAATATGAAGGTAAAAGGATGAAATGGAAGATACTGGTTGGAAACTGGAGGAAAATAGGCGATACTCTCCTAAATGAACGATTTTCTCTCGACAAAAGTATGAGAAGAAATGGGATATATTTTCTATTTCATGTTTATTAAGAAAATTCTCAGGAAAATAAGGCAGGAAAAAGAGCCGATTTTACGAATATTGAGGACTAAAGAACGACTTAAGGGGTATTCCTGGGGAGTTAGGATTTGATTAAGGGATATCCAGGGAATGGGCAAGAAAGGACAGGGATGAATTGTATGAGATTAAAACCCAAGATGCTTTTGGGGATCGGTGTGCCGCTCGTCGTGATTTTCATCATCATGGGCGTCGCCATCAACATGATGGCGAGCTCGGCGCTGACGGCGTCCAAGCAGAAGAGCATGTACGAGCTTGGCGAGCACTACGCGAACGAGATTGACAAGATCGTCGCCGCTGATACCGCCGTGGTCAATGCGACGGCGGCCGCCTGGGGCGAGTCGATGCCCGAGGGCGAGGCGCTGAAGGCGACACTCACCCACATTGCGGATCTGCCGGGCGTTGCTTCCGCCTATATCGGCAGACCGGACGGCAGCTATGAGACGAGCAAGCACTTCCCGGCGGGCTACGATCCGCGCACGCGCCAGTGGTACAAGGCTTCGGCGGCGAACCCGGACAAGGCGGTGATGTCGAAGCCGACGACCGCAGCTTCCGACGGCAAGACCGTCGTGACGCTCAGCCGCGCCATCGTGCGAAACGGCGCACTCATCGGCGTGCTCTCCATCAATATTGAGCTTGACGACGCGCGCGAGGCAGTCAAGGATGTGAAGGTCGGCAAGACGGGCGCATTGATCATCCTTGGCCCTGATACGGAATACATTCATCATTCGACGTACACGCTCGCGGATAAGTTCAAGGAGATCGACGGCGGCGCTTACAAGGAGATTGCGGAGAAGCTCACGTCGGGGACTCCTGTGCAGCTTGAGGCGGAGTATCAGGGCGAGGCGAAGTTCTACGCGGGCGTGCCGATCGGCGAGACGGGCTGGACGGCTCTCGTGGCGCTGCCGGTTTCCGAGGCGAACGCCGCCGTCACGCAGATGGAGCTGGCGCTGCTCGTCATCTGCGTCGTCGCGCTCGCGCTCATCCTGGGCGTCACCTACGTCCTGCTGACTTCGGCGATCACGCCGCTCGGGCTGCTGTCCTCTCTGATGGAGAAGGTCGCGGCAGGCGATTTGACGATGCAGCTTTCCTCCGATGTGCGCCGCGATGAGATCGGCGCCCTGCAGACGAGCTGCCGCACGATGCTCGAAGGACTGAAGCGTACGGTCAGTTCGACGCGCAAGGCGGCGGGGCAGGTGTCGCAGGCGAGCGAGGAGCTTTCGCTGAACGCAGGACAGACGGCGCAGGTCTCGCAAGTCTCTGCTGAGGCTGTTACGGACATCGCCGAGCAAAGCGCTGCACAGAGTCGGATCGTTGAGGAGACGGCGGAGAAGCTCGTGGACGTCGACGAGCAGATGAAGACGATCTCGCAGGCGATTGCGGAAGCCGGGCAGGCGGTCGCATCGACGGGAGAGGCGACGAAGGAAGGCGACGCGATGCTCGATCAGGCCATCGCGGGCGTCGAGGGACTCGCGGACGGCTCGGTGAAGACGGGCGCGGCCGTCGAGAAGCTCTATGCCGGCTCGAAGAACATCGCGGAGATCAACGAACTCATCACGAATATCGCGGGGCAGACGAAACTCCTCGCCCTCAATGCCGCCATCGAGGCGGCGCGCGCGGGTGAGCAGGGCAAGGGCTTCGCCATCGTCGCTCAGGAGGTCCGAAAGCTCGCCGAGGAGTCGGCGGCGGCGGCGCAGGAGATCAGCGGCGTCATCACGCAGAACGCCGAAGAGATCGAGCAGGTCTTCGCGCTGACGAAGGCGCAGCAGGAAGAGGTGCGCGAGAACGTCGGACAGGTCAAGGCGGCGGGCGAGAAGTTCCATCGCATCATGGATCTTGTCGGCGATCTGGAAGCGGCCATCGTGCGCATCGTCGACATCAGCCGCAAGGTGCAGGCGGACTGCGATGCAACGACGGCGTCGGCGCAGCGCATCAACGATGTCTCGCACAAGATTCACAAGAAGGCGTCCGATGTATCCGCTGCCTCGCAGGAGCAGGCGGCCTCGACGGAGGAGATTGCCGCCGCCAGCCAGACGCTCGCGAGCCTTGCCATAGAGCTGCAGAACAGCGTTCAGGCATTCCACCTTTAATGTTTGTTCGCAATAAACTTCCTGAAGGGGAATTTTGTCTGTATCTGCAGGATATGCACAAAACAAGAATAAGGGAAAAAGAGGGGGAGGACGCATCCTTGCGAGCCTCCTCTTCTTTTTTGCTTGGCAAAACTAGGCATAAATACCTAGGATTCTCAAAGAGTTAAGCGGAAAAATTTTTTTGAGACAGATATACTAAAGGCAGAGAACATAAGAGAAATACATATCATGTGCATAAGTTGTTATAGGCTCATTGTACCCCCCCCCCCCATAAGTCGTAAAATAAACGACTTTTCTACTAGCAATGAGCAGGAAAAAGTCGCATGGATGGCGAATGACAAAACATAGAGGGGAAATCTCTTTGTAGTATGCGCTTTTGCCTTGTTTGTCCGCTGCTGTCGGAGCAATAGAGGAAGGGCGTACTCATGGAGTGTATATGTGTTCATAGAAGCTGGGCTGGGAGGTTCATTATGAAGTTGAAAGGGAAAATGCTCACGGGGATCGGTGTGCCGCTTCTCATCGTATTCGTCGTCATGGGATTCGTCATCAATACGATGGCGACGGACGCCTTGTCGACATCCAAACAGAGGAGCATGAGCGAGCTTGGCTCGCGCTATGCGAATGCCATCGTCACGATCGTCGAGTCGGCACGCGTTGCCGTCAATACGACTTGCATGAATTGGTCACAGAGTCTGCCCGAAGGCGCCGCGATGCAGGAGTCCGTGCGCGAGATCGCCAAACTCGACGGCGTCGACAGCGCCATCTTCGGGAATGCGGACGGCTCCTATGTGGCGTCAAGTTCGCTTGGCGCGGGCTACGACCCGAGGACGCGCGCGTGGTACAAGGAGGCGGCAGCGCAGCCGGGAAAACTCATCGTCTCGAAGCCGTTCAAATCGGTCAAGGGCGACTCCGTCATCAGTCTGAGCCGCGCGATCGTGCAGAACGGCGAGGTACGCGGCGTCCTCTGCGTCGGCATATCGCTTGAACCGGTGGGAAATCTGCTCAAGGATGTCAAGGTCGGCGAGACCGGCTCGATCATTGTCCTCGGCCCCGATACCGAGTACATCTATCATCCGAAGTATACGGTCGAGGATAAGTTCAATGAGATTGACGGCGGTGCTTACAAGGACTTTGCCGCCAGATTGACGACGGGAAAGCCCGAGCAGATCGAAACGGAATATCAGGGCGTGCAGAAGTTCTATTCCGCCGTGCCTGTGGGGGAGACGGGCTGGACGCTCCTCGTGGCTCTGCCGGTATCCGAGGCGAACGCGGCGGCTGCGCACATGAGCTGGGCGCTGCTTGCGATCTGCGCCATAGCGCTCGCACTTTTGCTGGGCATCACTTATGTCCTTTTGACGTCGGTGACAACGCCGATCGGCACTCTTTCGGGACTGATGGAAAAGATTGCGGACGGCGATCTCACGGCACATCTGACGAAGAGTGACCGCAGCGACGAGATTGGCACGCTGCAGAACAGCTGCCGCGATATGCTCGAAGGCCTGCAGACGACGGTCAAGTCGACGAAGGCAGCCGCCGAGCAGGTGGCCGCGTCGAGCGAGGAGCTGACGGCGAGCGCTGCACAGACGGCGACGGCGGCGCAGTCCGCCGCTGAAGCCGTCTGCATCATCGCCGAAGAGAGCGCAAACCAGAGCGGGATTGTCAATGCCGCGACGCAGAAGGTCACGGGCGTCAACCAGCAGATGAAGACGATCTCGGAGGCGGTCAGCACGGCGAAGCGCGCCGTGAACCTGACGGGCGAAGCGACGCAGGAAGGCGACGAGAAGCTCGACCTTGCCATCGAGGGCGTCGAGGGTCTTGCCAAGAGCGCGGCGACGGCGAGCGCGGCGGTCGAAAAGCTTTACGACGGTTCGAAGAACATCGCGGAGATCAACGAGGTCATCACCTCGATCGCAGGGCAGACGAAGCTCCTCGCCCTCAATGCCGCCATTGAGGCGGCGCGCGCAGGCGAGCAGGGCAAGGGATTCGCCGTCGTCGCCGAAGAGGTTCGAAAGCTTGCCGAAGAGTCCGAAGCGGCGGCGAAGGAAATCAGCGGCGTCATACAGAAGAACTCCGAGGAGATCGAGCATGTCTTTGAACTCACGAAGAATCAGCAGGGCGAGGTGCGTGAGAACGTCGGGCAGGTCAAGGAAGCGGGAGAGAAATTCCATCGCATCATGGATCTCGTGGCGGAGCTGGAAACGAGCATAGAGAGCATCGTCGAGATCAGCGAGAAGGTGCAGGCCGACTGCAGCGAGACGACGGCTTCCGTGCAGAAGATCAACGACGTCTCGCATACGGTGCAGCAGAAAGCGACGGACGTCTCCGCCGTATCGGAAGAGCAGGCGGCATCGAACGAGGAAATCGCCGCCGCTAGCCAGACGCTCGCCGACCTCGCCGAACGTCTGCAGGCGGGCGTGGAAAAGTTCCGCCTGTGATGAGGATGAAAATCGCTCAAAGCCTTGAAAATAAAGGGTTCGCGGCACTTGACAGGGACGGATTCTGCGCTTATAATAAGCGGAAATGCGAGGATATGGACGCGGTCTGCTCACGGAGCGGATCGCCTCCTGCGAGGCGGCGTTTGCCGCTTCGTTCCTCAAGCAAATCAAAAGACATATACGGAGGTAACATCATGGGTGATCTTGGATTTGGCAAGCCGATTT
>ERZ773099.1691-NODE-1691-length-16077-cov-6.136063_pt1 | contig 16077 bp, 18 predicted proteins | sample MGYA00511120_ERZ773099 | MGnify/ENA primary metagenome ERZ773099 (study PRJEB29015, sample SAMEA2738012) | human oral metagenome | biome: human oral; feature: human-associated habitat; material: dental | place: China | collected 2104 ...
CACACCTTCAAAGAAACTATCACAGCCACCCTAGCCCTCTACGCCTACACCAACCCCTGAATAACCTTCAAGAGACGCTGATGGTCCGTGAGCGACTCATCCAGGAGCCGGAGCCTCATCTCGTTAATAAGACCACGGTAACCGTAACTGAAGAGCTTCTCATGGTTGGGAATGATGTGCCCGTCCCCGGAGTTGGAGATCCCGCCCCGGTGGATCATCCCCTGCTCCTGAGCATCCAGAATCTCCTGGGTGATATGGGCGTTAACCTCGTCCTCATGGGTTCTGCCGTGCCAGAAGGAATGAATCGAAAGAAGGTCTTCCTTGACATCCTCAGAAACCTGGAACGAGTCACCCGTGCGCAGGGCGAACTCGTCGAGCTCGTTGATGACCCAGTCGATCGAGTACTCGGGAAAAATGGGGGCCGCAAAGTTCCGAGAGGCCTGGTTGCCGAAGATAAGAGAGTCGGCCTCGACGTAGACCGTCATCTCCCGCAGGGTCGTGGCGAAGGCGAGGGCCTTGCGCTTCATGAACGGCTCGTCGGCGAGCTCGCGAAACACTCTGGTGTAGATCATCGCTCGCTCACTGCACAGGGACGCCACACGGTTCTGCATCTTCTGCCTGAGGTGCTCAATGCGCTCCAGGCCAAGCTTCTCAGGATCCAGATCCAGCAGTAGCAGAGGCGAGCCCTGCTTGACATCCGTGCCCGCCATGTCGATGCCCTTTCATGTCCACCCGGGGTGGTGCGTACGCCCGACCAGCACCTTCAGCATAACAGACGTACGGTTAATTTATGTCAACTCTCTTGTGGTGGTGTAAGTAGGTGTCCTTCGTAGACTGAGGTTGGGTTAGCCGGTGAGGACTGGTGTGGTGCTGGAGGGACTGTCGGGCAAGTGAATCGTCCCGGTGTGGTGGAGGTGGTGGTGCGAGGTGAGGATCGCTGTCGTGGGACCCAAGGAGGTGCTCGCTGGGGCTGTGCGAGCGGGCCGCGAGGACGGGTGCCGAAGGCTCTGGCCGACCCGGTGCGGGCCAGGGGCACGACCCGTCGGCCCGCCCGGGAGCCGGGACCCGTCACGGGGCTGTGCGCACCCGGGTGAGGCAGTTCCGGGACCGAGCCGGGGCGTCCGGTCCGGCGCCACCGCTGACGAGGCCCGGCGGGCCGAGGAGCCGGCGTGAGGCCCATCGGGTGCCAGGAGCCTGCGCAGCGAGATCGCCTGGGTTGACAAGGACCAGCTGCTCGGTTCCGGGGGCTGGATGACTGATTCCAAGGGGGTGTTGTTGGTGGTCGTAGGGGGCGGGGAGCGGCAGCCCTTGTCGGCCACGATCGTGTGGGAGCCGGTGGGTGGCAGGTCGGCGGGGACGGCGATCAGGTGCAGGCGCAGGTCCCGGAAGAAGCGTGAGTGCGAGGCGCAGTACCCGTAGCCGGCCCAGCCGGCCAGGTCCGAGCGTCGCACGGTGGGCCGGGAGCGGGCGCACTCGATGGGGGTGGAGTCAACCAGGTGCACGTCGTCGGTGTGGACGCTGGTGGCCGCGGCCAGCGCGGCCGCCAGCCACCCGATGGTGCCGGCCAGGGTGCGCAGGCGCTTGTTGTGGCCGGACCGGCGCTGGATGTAGGGGGAACATGGTGGTCAGGTGCTTGCGGGCGTAGCGCAGGAAGCGTCTTTCGGTGTCGGTGCCCGGCGGCGGTGCGATGGCCGTCAGGGTGAGGAGCTCGGTGTCGGTGATGGCCGGGGCGATCCCCACCCGCGGGCGGGGCGATCTCGGGGTGGGCCTTCAGCAGGTCATCAGCAGCGACGTCAGGGTGTGGTGGCGAGGGTCTCCAGGTCGGTGTCCACCTTCTCAAGCTCCCAGCGCGAGGAAACGGTTCTAGCAGCACCGATCCTGCGGGACCCTCGCCCCTGCCCCAAGCACCCACGCTGACCCACACCCCCCTGGAATCAATCATCTAGAGGAAGGACGGGCGCTGACCGTCTTCAGCCAACGATCTGCAGGATGCCTCAGGACCTTGACCCCAGACCTCGACTTCCGCCTGGTGACCTGGGTGCATACGCGCACCGCCACCATCGCTGGCCGAGGCGGTCACTCTTCTGACGGTCAAGGGAAACCAGGTGACCCTGCGCCACGCCTTGAAGGACCTGCCCTGGAAGGGCTTCCCGGCCGTTTCTTGAGCCGAGCACTCCCTCGGACGCCGGGTGCGACGCACCGTCAAGGCTGCCGACCCCTGGTTGGGGTGCCTTCTGCGACTATTCGCCCCCGGGGCGGCGACGGGTGCCGTATGACGACTTTCATCCGCGTTGTCACGGATCGGAGAGCCGGAGCTGTGTCTCGTCGCGCTGAGTCGGGATCCTGGCGCCGGGCGGGGGAAGCGTGTGCGGTCAGCACCTGTGCTTCGGCCGCGCGGCTGGTCGGCCGACCATCCCTGCGCCGCTCCCGCGAGCACGGCCCTACGGCGCGGATCCTGAGGATGGCAGGCGTCCGCGATCTGTAGGGCGCGATCGCGCACTGAGCGGGCTGGGTGGCTGGTGGCGCGTATGTCCGGGGCTGAGTCGGCGTCGTGGGCTGTCGTAGGCTGCGGACATGGCATTCACGCTTTCCGACGACCTGGCCCCCGAGCTCTACCCGCTGGCCTGGCTGGTCGGCACCTGGCGCGGCTACGGCATTCTCACCTACGGCGAGACCGTGCCCGAGCAGGCCGTCTACCAGGAGATGAGCTTCAACCACGACGGCGGCCCCTACCTGCGCCAGACCACCACCATCTGGACGGTCGACGCCACTCGCTCCAAGAACCTCGACTTCGAGATGCCCGGCCTCCAGGGCGCCTCCCTGCTGGCCCCCGCCCGGGTCTGGTCCACCGAGGTCACCTACTGGCGGCCCGTCGGCCAGGAGCAGCCCGACGGCGCGGCTGCCACCGAGACCGCCGGTGCCTCTGCTTCCGGCGAGAGCGCCGGCGGTCCCCTCGTCCCCGTCACCCGGCTCGAGCTCGTCTCGGCCGACCCCGCCGGCCACGTCGCCGTCTGGGAGGGCTGGATCCAGGGGCCGCGCGCCCAGGTCGGCACCCAGGCCGTGGGCCGGGCCCGCACCGCCGTCCCCGTGGAGGAGATGACCCGCATGTTCGGGCTCGTGGGCGGCGACCTCATGTGGACCCAGGACATGGCGGCCTTCGGTCAGAGCGAGGTGACCACCTACGCCTCCGGGCGCCTCGGCCGCGTCGACGACTTAGACGCCCCCGCAGCCCAGCCCGGCTCCGCCCTCGACCCGGCCGAGCCCGCCGAGCCGGCAGAGGCGCCCGACGACGCCGAGCCGACCGCCTGATGCTCACCTCCCCGCTGCTGAGTCGCCCCGGCGCCGTCGCCACCGCTCCGGGCGACCCCGACGAGGCCGTCCCCGCCCACTTCGGCGACCCCGGCCGCGAGCAGGCCGCCCTGGCCGAGGGCCGGGCCACCTGCGCCCTGGCGCGCGACGTCGTCGCCGTCACCGGGTCGGACCGCCTGAGCTGGCTGACCACCTTGTCCAGCCAGGTCCTCACCACCCTGACGCCCGGCGACGGCGGCGCGGAGGCGCTGCTCCTCGACGCCCAGGGGCACATCACCCACGCGCTCGCGGCCCTCGACGACGGCCGCACGCTCTGGCTCGTCACCGAGGCCGGCGGCGGTGAGAGTCTCGCGGCCTTCTTGGACTCCATGCGCTTCATGCTGCGCGTCGAGGTGGCCGAGCGCTCCGACGTCATGGTGCTGGGAGCCCTCGGGGAGGGACTCGACGCCCTGGCGCAGGCGGCGCGCGACACCGCGCCGGACCCCTCCGACTCACCGGACACCCAGGCCGACGCGGCTAGCACCGGGACAGCCGCCGCCGAGGCGCAGGGCTCGCTCATCGGTCTGTGGCGCGACCCGTGGCCGGGAGTCGTCGAGGGCGGCACGAGCTACGACGTCGGGCTGGAACGCCCGCATCCCGGCGAGGGCTACCGGGCCGGCCTCGTCCTGGTGCCTACGCAGGGCGTGGACACCATGGCGAGAACCTTCCTCGCGGCTGAGCCGAAGCGCCGGCTGGCCGGGGCCCTGGCCTGGGAGGCGCTGCGCATCGAGGCGGGCCGTCCGCGCCGCGCCCGTGAGGCCGACGCCCGTGCGATCCCGCACGAGCTGGACTGGCTGCGCACGGCGGTGCACCTGGCGAAGGGCTGCTACCCGGGCCAGGAGACGATCGCGCGCACCCTCAACCTGGGGCGCCCGCCGCGCCGCCTGGCGGTGCTCCAGCTCGACGGCCTCGGCGGAGATCTGCCCCAGCCGGGCGCGAGCGTGCGCATGGGGGAGAGGACCGTGGGCGCCGTGACCTCCGTGGCGCGCCACCACGAGCTCGGCCCCATCGCCCTGGCCCTGCTGCGCCGCGCCGTGCCCGCGGGCGAGCAGCTGACCGTGGAGATCACCGAGGTCAACGAGGCCACCGGTGAGACGGTCGTCGTCGGGCGGGTCAACGCCGCCCAGGAGCCGCTGGTCTCACCTGAGGGACGCGCCCAGGCCAGTCCCGCCGAGCGTCCTGGCGCCGGGCTGCGCGGTGCCTCCGTCTCCCTGCACCGAGGCCGGTTGAAATGATCGACCTGATGTCTGCTATTGCTCCTGCGGGTGTAGTGGTTGTCGAGACGCGGGAAGAGCTCGTAGAGCAGCTATACCCTGCCGAGGAGAAATATATCGCGCGTGCTGTTGATCGCCGTCAGTTGGAGTTCATGACAGTGCGGCGATGTGTTGCGCTGGCTCTGCGGCGGTTCGGAACTAGCCGTCCTGCTCAGGTTCCTGGTAGTCATGGTGAGCCCTCCTGGCCTGCAGGGGGCGTCGGTTCGATGACGCACTGCGAAGGCTACCTGCGTCCCTCTTCCACAGCTGCGCCTTCGATTTCTCCGTATGGGAGCTGTGGGGGGCACTTTTGCACGGGGCGCGCTGCGTCATCGTCCCTGAGGCCATCACTCGCCGACCGACGGACTTGCGCACCCTGCTCCACGACGAGGGTGTTACCGTGCTCAGCCAGACTCCCTCAGCCTTCGTAGCCCTGGACGAGGCGGACGCGAGGGCGGGCGACGTCCTGGCCCTGCGCTACGTTGTCCTCGGAGGAGAGCGGCTGGTACCTTCGGTGCTCGCCGGTTGGAGCTCACGCCATCCGCTGGACCGGGTTCGGGTGGTCAACATGTACGGGATCACCGAGACGACCGTCCACGTCACCTTCAGGACAATGACTCCGGAGGACTTGACGCGTCCCCGGCTGAGCCCGATCGGACGTGCACTGGACGACCTCGACCTTTATCTGCTCGAACCCGACTCGACCGAGCTCGCACCCCTCGGAGTGCCTGGGGAGCTGTGTGTGGGGGGGCGCCGGCGTCGCCCTCGGCTATCACAACCGACCCGAGCACACGGCACAGTCCTTCATCCCCCACCCTTTCGTACCCGGTGAGGTGCTCTACCGTTCCGGGGACCAGGGGATCGAGCTCGATCCGACGGACTGTTTCTACCTGGGACGTTACGACTTGCAGGTCAAGGTGCGAGGGTTTCGCATCGAGCTGGGCGAGATCGAGTCCGTGCTGCTGGCTTGCCCCGGCGTCCAGCGTGCCGCAGTCAGTCTCGTTGACGCCGGGACGGACCTCGCAAGACTGACCGCCCATGTCGTGGCGCAGCTGCCCGAGGTTCAGGGACGACAGGAGCTGGAGCGCGGGCGGCGGTGGGAGGAGATCTTCGACGCCACGTACTCGGCCGACGACGGGCAGGGGAGAGCCGACCTTCGCGGATGGCGATCGAGTTACACCGGTGACCGCATTGCCGAGGAGGAGATGGATGAGTGGGTGGAATGCACGGTCGCACGGATCCGCGCATTGCGACCGCACCGCGTGATCGAGATCGGCGTCGGCACCGGCTTGCTTCTGACGAGGCTGCTAGACCATGTCGAGTCCTACACGGCACTGGATGTCTCTTCCGAGGCGATTGAGCAGCTCCGCTCCATACCGGCATCGCACCTGCAACTGCTTCACCGGGAAGCCACCGATCTCGATGACCTGCCGGAGGGCGGCTTTGATACCGTCATCATCAACTCGGTCGTCCAGTACTTCCCGGACGTCGCCTACACCAGGGACGTCATCGAGCGCGTCTCCCGGCTTGTCGCCCCCGGCGGACATGTCTTCGTCGGCGACGTCAGGGACCTGCGGAGCCATCTGACCTTCCACCGCTCGCTGGCCCTCGCCCGTATGAAGCCCGATGCACCAGCGCGACGCGTCTTGACGGAGGCCGACTTGAGTGCAGCCAGGGATCGCGAGGTTGTGCTCGACCCCGACTACTTCGCCCTCCTGGCGCACAGCGTCCCCCATCTCGATGGGGTGGTCGTGTGTCCGCGCCTTGATGAGTGCGTCAACGAGATGAGCAAGTACCGCTACGACGTCGTGCTCCGGGCGGCCGGTGCCGGGCCGCGGTCCCCCTCAGAACTACTGGAGATCCTGGAACCGGCCGACGACGTTGACGAGCTCTCACGACTCCTCGGTGCCCACCGGGGTGCCGCGCTCGCGGTTCGGGGCCTGATCGACAGCCGCCTGACCCAGGACCTGACGGCAGCGAGCATTCTGGAGGCAGGCGACGCCGCGACGGTCGCGCAGGTTCACGTGCGCGTCAGTGAGACTGCGCGGGGGATAACCCCCGGGGATGCCCTGCGTGTCGCCACCGCTCTCGGGCGTCGTGCCTGCGTGGTTGCGTCCCGGGAGGGTGCCGGGCTATTCGATCTTCTCGTTGACGCGTCACCCGACGACGAACTGTGGATGCCGGGCCACATGGTGGACCTGAGTGGTCTCGCCAATGACCCTACCGTCGCGCGCCGTCAGGACGTTCTCGTCTGCGACCTCCACGACCAACTGGCCCGGAAACTGCCCGAGTATATGCTGCCTTCGGACATTACGGTGGTGGATGAGATCCCGCTGACTGTCAATGGCAAGACGGATGTCGAAGCGCTTCCCCGAAGCGCTGAGACGACGACTGTGCGCGCTGGTTTCGATGGAGTTGTCACGGCGCCCCGAACGGCCACTGAGCGAGTGGTCGCTAACATCTTCGCCTCGATGCTCCACTTGCACCAGGTCGGAGCGGACGCTGACTTCTTCGCACTGGGCGGGCACTCGCTGCTGGTGACCAGATTCGCCTACGAGGTGGCCGATGAGTTTGGTGTGACCATTCCCCTACGAGTTATCTTTGAGGACTCCACCGTCCGAGGGATCGCCCGCGCGATTGATGAGACGGTGTCTGGGAATCGGCATGAGTTGGACCTCGTGGCCGAGGTGGGGCGATGGACGCCTCTCGTTCCGGCTGTACGGACTGGTCCCGCGCAGCCTGCCCGGTCGCTGCTCGTGACCGGGGCAACCGGGTTCCTCGGGGTGCACGTCCTCGCCGAGGCACTAGAGTACACGGACGCCGTGGTCCACTGCGTCGTCCGATCTCGCGATGACTCCGGGGCGCAGGAACGCGTTGAGGCGGCGCTGGGGCGGTACGGCCTGGCCGTCCCGGACCGGAACCGGATGCGGGTCCATGCAGGCGACTTGTCCCAGTCCCTCCTAGGTTTGTCACAAGCGGTTCACGATCGGCTTGTTGACGAACTTGACCTTGTGTATCATGTCGCCGCGGATACCACGCTGGTGGCGCCGTACTCACGCCTCTGCGAGACCAACGTCGAGGGAACCAGCCGTATCCTCGAACTCGCCGCTGCAGCCGCGGCGCCCGTCCACTACGTCTCAACGGTGGGGGTCTTCGCCCCGACCAGCGGGGTGTGCGCGGAGCAGTCACCGACCGGTCCCGTTGACGGGCTCACCACCGCGTACGCGCAGAGCAAGTGGGTGGCGGAGCAACGGGTCCTGCGGGCTCGTGCGTCGGGTCTCCCGGTGAGCATCTACCGTCCCGCGAGGATCACAGGCAGCACGACGACAGGGGCCTGCCGGCCCGATGACCTCTTCTGGCGGGTCGTGCTCGGCGCGATCCAACTCGGCGAGGTACCTGCGGGCCTGGATCTGAGAGCCGACCTGGTTGCGGTCGACGAGGTAGCGGCGGCAATTGTGAGCCTGTCTGTCGGAAGTCCCGTCGGAGGGATCTACCACCTGAGCAACGGCGTAGGAACCTCACTGGTCGCAGCAGTTCGCGTCCTTCGGAGCCTAGGTTACCAACTCGGACGGACGACGATGGACCGGTGGCTCGGCAAGGTCAAGGGCGAGCCGAGCAACGCGGCCGCGTCCTTGGTGCCGTTGCTAGACGAGCAGAGGACGCTCGACGTCCCGCTGTCCTCGGAATCGACCCGACAGGCCTTGATCGACATCGGTGCGCGCCTGAGTCCCGTGACCGATGAGATGCTCACACGCACGGTGAAGTTCTTCATTCGAACAGGGCGCTTTCCCCGCCCCGGGGCGGGTCTTCCCTGAACTCCACACTGATGCTGGCACGATTCGTGATGCCGGACCTCGACCAGACCCGCCGCCTCCGAGAGACGGCCTACACGCCCACCGGAACAGGGAGGAACTCATGACCGAGACGATCAGGGCCACGGGGCTGGTAAAATGCTATGGCCGGGGAGGAGCCGTCCTTGACGGCATCGACCTGCGGGTCGACGCTGGCGAATTCGTCACCATCATGGGCAGTTCCGGTGCGGGGAAGTCCACGTTGCTGTACTGCTTGAGCGGCGTCGACAGGCCCACGGGGGGGCGCATTGAGTTGGATGGCAGAAGGATCGACCGGCTCAGCGAGAAGGAGCTGACGACGATCCGGCGCCGAGTCGGCTTCGTCTTCCAGCAAATCAACCTCCTGCCGCACCTGTCTCTACTGGAGAACGTGGTGCTCCCCGGGCTCAACGGTCGAGGGGCCGCTGGGCGGCGACGTGCGGTCCAGCACGCGGAGGAGCTGCTGACCGCTGTCGGCTTGGCTGAGACTATGCATCGGCCACCGCAGCAGGCCTCGGGCGGCTAGCAGCAGCGGGCCGCTATCGCCCGAGCCCTTCTGACCGATCCGGTCGTGCTCTTCGCGGACGAGCCGACAGGTGCCCTCCACTCGGCCGCCGGAACGACGGTCCTCGACCTGCTTGAGCAGACCAACGCGTCAGGACAGACCACGGTTATGGTGACGCACGACCCCCGGGCTGCGGCCCGAGGCAACCGCGTCGTCTACCTGCGTGACGGGCATGCGGTCGCTGAGCTGGACTCCGGGTCCCGCGACGCGCCCCTCGTGGAACGCGAAACCCGGGTGCGTGACTGGCTTGAGGAGATGGGCTGGTGAGGCGGCCGCCGACCGCGCCCTGGCTCCTCCTTATGCGGGACCTGGGGCGGGACCGGGTATTCGCGACGGTGATCGTGCTGGTCTCCCTCCTGGTGACAGCTCTGCTGGCGACTACGATCGGCGGGATACTCACCTCTAGCCGGTCTCAGGCGCGGCTCTACGACGCGGCGCAATCCCCCGACGTCGTCATCCGATTCACTGGGGAGCCGAGCATTGATGACGAGCTGGACCGGACTGCCCAGATGACGGGTGTGAGCGAGGTTGGTCGCACGGTGAGCATCGCCGTGATGGCGAAGGTCTCGGGTGAGGAGGCGTCCTTCCACCTGACGCGCGCCTTGGACCTGGAGCCGGGCGTCGATATCGACGACCGGGTGCTGGTGCCGCGGGGAAGCGTCATCCTGCCTGTGGTGACCGCACAGGCTCTGGGCCTTCACAAGGGTGACTCCTTCATCGTCGACACCGGGGTTGGTCGGCACGAGCTGACCTTGGCGGACACATTCGACGACCCGGTATTTGGGTCACCGATGATGGGCTACAAGCGTGCCGTCGTCAGTGCGCAGACCTACGACACGGTCCTCGACGAGGTGCGGGCGTCGCGGGGTGACGGAGCCCTGGTGACGCTAGTTTCCCTGCGGGTTGACGACGACGCTACGACCACGGCGGGGGTCCTTGCCGATCTCGATTGGGTCTCCGACGCCGACTTCGCCTACGACCGGTCCTTCCTCATGCGCACCTTCGCCATCATCCCCGGCATCGTCAGCGCCGTCCTGCTCGTGACGGCCGTCGTCCTGGGGATCGTGCTCGTGCTCGTGCTCCGGCATGTCAGCGGCGTGCTCATCCGCCGCGAGTGGCGTAGCTCCGGGGTCCTCAAGGTGCTTGGGTTCAGCTCGGCCCAGATTCGGCTTAGGCTCGGGACTCGGCTGGCGGTCCTCAGCGGCTCCGGATGCATCGTGGGTGCCGTGGTCTCGATCTGGACGATCCCGGAGTTGGGAGGGAGCTACCTGTCCGCCAATGGTCTGTTATCTGTGCCCGTGGTTGTCCGGTGGCCCGGGGGCGTTGCCGCGGTGGGCGTCATGGTGCTCGTGTGCGTGACTGCGCTCGCGGCGACCCGGGGCCTGTCTGGGCTCAGCCCGCGTGCCGCCCTGGCGAATCAGACTGGGCCGGAGTCTGCGAGGAGGTGGGCAGGGCCCTCTCTCGCGCGCCTGACGGGCCTGCCCACGGGATGGGCACTCGTACTCAAGGACCTGGTCCGCTCTCCCGGCAGGTACGTGAGTCTGTTCGTCACGGCGTTGGCCTTCTCCTTCCTCATGGGGACCCTCCTACCACTCGGGACATCCTTTGCCACGCGGGACCGGACGATTCAGACCTTAGGTTTGGACTCCTACGATGTGACGGCAATGGTCCTGACGCAGACCGAGGACCCGGGCGCCGTTTTCGACGATGCGCTGGGCCAGGCCGTGGAGGAGACCGGTCTCCCTGCGCCCGTCTACGTCGCCGCTCACCGCTCGGTCAACGTCAAGGTCGAAGGACAGACTGTGGTCGGCACCGTTTCAACCGGCTTCCCGAACTCGCTCAGGGTCACCGAGGGTCGGATACCGGCCTCCGCGGATGAGGTGCTGCTGGCTCAGGGCTTGGCCCAGTCCATCGGCGCTGGCGTCGGTGACCGGATATCGCTCGGTGGCGACGATGCCATGACGTACGAAGTCAGCGGCGTGTACGACACCGTCAATCAGGCCGGCATGACGATGTGGCTTACCGAGGAGGCGTTTCAGCGCCTGGAACCCAGCGCTCCCAGCCCCTACTACTACGTGGCCTTTGACCATGAGCTCAGCAACGCACAGCTGAGCGGCCTCTTGGAGAGCCTCAACGCCCACACCGGCATTTCTGCGTCAGGGGGCCGTGCGCAGGTCGCATCCACCGTCTCGACGGTTCAGCTCGCGCTTCGGGGGGTGATCGCCTTGGTCTCGGCCCTCGGCGCGATCCTCGCGGGCGTGGTGGCGACCTTCCTGGCGCTGTCGGCCGCGGCGGTGGACAGACGGACCTACGCCATCATGACCGTGTTTGGTTACGCACGCGGCCAGTTGCGCCGCCAGTTGGCGCTGAGCTTCGCGGTGACAGGAGTTGCGGCGGCGGCGCTGGGGTCCCTCGCCTCCTACGCTTTGGCAGAACCACTATTAACGGTGCTGCTAGGGCGAGTCGGGCTGAGTACGGTGGCCCTCGACGGTAACCCGTGGGGGACGACGATCGTGTGCCTGGGCTTCGGGGCCCTTTGTGGCGCTGCCGCCTGGCTCGCTGCGAGGGCACTGCCGCGCGCGGCGTCGTCCGAGTTGGGGGCCGAGTAGGCTGCGATGGATGACTCGGGTGTGTAACTGAGTGAGACGCTGTCCCCTACTGGTTATGCGTTGAGGTTCTCGTGGATAGTTGAGCTCATGAGTGAACGCAACTGTTGGCTTATGCCCGTATGTCTCGCAGGCGCAGGCGCCGTCTACGTGAACAGGCGTCTATGTCCGCGCGGCAATGACGTCGAGCTCTTGCCTGAGGACGAGATCCTGCCCGGCGTGGACATAAGTGAGACGCATGAGACGGAGTTGGATGCCTTTGGGTCCGCGATGTTGCCCTGGCTCGTCCAGATGGGCTGTGGGCGTGGTGGCTTCTACAGTTTCGATGTGCTTGTGCGGTTGGCTGGAGTAGGCATTATCAACGTGGACGATCAGCCCGGTGTGGCAGAACCTTACCGAGGGCGACTCGGTGCGTTTGGTCGAAGAGGTTGCCCTTGACGAGGCGCGCCTGCGCTCTCTACGAGAAGCCGGCCGACCACGGGAGCCTACTGGTGGTTGATCAGCTCGCCACCATCGGGGTCCTGGTGGTGGCGGTGGCCCAGGATGTGGGCATCACCGTGGGCTACCTGCCCGGACTGTCGATGCGCCGTATCGCGGACCTGATGCCGGGCAGCGCCAAGACCGACGCGAGGGACGCGGCCGTCATCGCCGGTGCTGTCAGGACGATGCCCCATACTCTGCGCTCCGTGAGCACCTCGGATGAGGATGCTGCGGCGCTGAGCATGCTGACTGGTTTCGACCTGGACCTGGCCCGCCGGGTTGACCCGACCGGGGCCGCATCCGGGGCCTGTGGCTCACCCCAGACCCCGCCCCGCCCTGGAGACCGTGGTGGGGGCCCTGGCCGGGTGCATGACGCCGCCGGGGAGGCCCGTCGCCGCCTGGCCCACCCCCACCGCCCTGAAAAAGGCCGGCCGGGCACGAATCGATGCCAGGCTCAAGAAGTACGGGTGCAGGCGGCACGCCACTTGGGCCGGCTGGATCGTCTCGGCTCTGGGGCACCAGAGTGTCATCGTCGCTGGCATTGATGCCGCGGTGTTTCCTCACCTGGCCCGCCAGCCCATCGCCCTGCACTCCCAGCGGGCCGATGTCGCCGCCCGGGTCGAGACCCTGGCGGGTGGCCCACCCTCATGCACCAGGTTTCCTGACCTCCATGCCCGGGATCGGGGTCCCGGCCGCGGCCGTCTTCCTGGCCGAGACCCGGGGCAGGACCTCCAGTCACCGGGGCGCAGCTGGCCTCCTACGCCGGACTGGCACCGGTGACCAGGAGATCGGGCTCATCGATCTGTGGTGAGGTGTGTCTCCCACGGCGGCAACAAAGAGGCTTAAGCGCGCCATGTTCCTGTCAGCCTTCGCCTCGCTGTGCTCCGACCCCGTCTCCCGAGTCTACTACCAGCGCAAACGCGACCAGGGGAAGCGCCTTGGGCCAGGCCGTCCTCGCCCTGGCCCACCACCGCTTGACACACCACCCAGGGGCACCCTCTGGGCGTACTCATCTAGGGTCTGTTTTGTAAGTCGTTTGAGCCGGTGGTTGATGCTGGTGATGTGGATGGTTGCCTGGTAGCGCACGGCGAGCTTGTCGTAGCGGGTGGCCAGGGCTCGGTGGTGCCTGAGGTGGCTGAAGCCGCGTTCCACGGTGCTGCGGTTGTTGTACGTCACGGCGTCGAGGGCCGGTGGGCGTCCGCCGCGTGAGCCCCTGGCCCGGCGGTGGGCCGCCTGGTCGGCCTTGAGCGGGATCGTGGCGCGGGTGTGGTGGGCGCGCAGCCAGGCCCGGTCGGCCTGTGAGGAGTAGGCCTTGTCGGCCAGCACCCGCCTCGGGCGCCGGCGGGGCCGGCCCCGGGTGCGGTACGCGACGCGGATCGCCTCCAGGACCGGAACCATCATCGGGCGGTGCGCGGACGGTACATGCCTCACACGCCGACCGTGTGTCGAATGATGGAGGGCCGTCCACTCGGTGGGCGGCCTATGACGCATGGCATACTTCACGGTCTTCGGCATCGCGCCCGGCTCTGAGGTGGCTGGAGGGTGCTCCCGTCGCACTCCGCCGATAGGGGGACAGCACCCGTGGCGGTCGGGCGTCTCGCCGTCGGCCCGAGGCTGACAGCGGCGTCGGGTGCATGAGAACTCAGCTGTTCTCGCTGGGCGTGGCCGCATCGCTGGGCCCGGGCGTCATCAACCGGTAGCCTGAGCGTGTGAGCATCCTTCTTCTCATTGCTTACTACCTCGCCCTTGCAGTCGCCATGCTCTGGTGCGCGGCGCAGGTCGTCTCTGCTGTCCTCGGGGTCTGGGCGCTTATCGACTCGGCGCTGAGGCCGACTCAGTACTACGCCGCGGCGGACAAGCGCAGCAAGAACTTCTGGGTCGCCGTCAACGCGGTAGCGGCCGTGGTGGGGACCTTCCTGGCCTACCAGGCCCTCCTGGCGGTGTACATCGCTGGAGCGTCGACGGGGGTGTCATTCATCGGCCTGCTGGCCGTGGTGGCCAGCGCTGTCTACCTGGCGGACGTGCGCCCCGCGCTACAGGCGTTGGCGCCGGTGCGGGTGCGTTCCTCGATCCGGATCCCGGGTCGGGCCTCGCAGCGCCGACCAGGGCGTGGCGGTGGCCGCGGCCCGCGTGACTGGAGTCCTGGTCGCTGATGCGTGCGGTCATTCAGCGGGTCAACAGGGCTGCCGTCCGGGTCGACGGTGAGGTGGTCGGGGAGATCGGCCGCCCCGGCCTCATGGTCCTGGTGGGAGCCACCCACGATGACGGCCCGAAGCAGGTGGCCACGGTGGCCCGCAAGATCGCGGACCTGCGGCTCATGGAGGGCGAGCTGTCGGTGTCCGACGCCGCTGCGCCGGTGCTCGTCGTCTCCCAGTTCACCCTGTACGCCGACACGCGCAAGGGACGGCGCCCCACCTGGAACAAGGCGGCCCCCGGCGAGGTGGCCGAGCCGCTGGTGGAGGCCGTGGCCGAGGACCTGCGCGGACGCGGCCTGGAGGTGGCCACCGGCAGCTTCGGTGCCCACATGGTGATCGACATGGAGGCCGACGGGCCGGTGACGATCCTGGTCGAAGTCGAGTAGGGTCTGTTGCAAAAGTGGGGTGGAGCGTCCGCGTGTTCGTGCCTTGGGGCGCGTGTTCGTACCCTCTACCCCTCGAACGCGCGCCCCAGGGTACGACCTCGACGTCGGCGACCGGTGAGAACCGGCCTACACCCGGACATACGCGACAGGACCTAGGTCGAAGGAGGCCGACGATGCAATGCCGTGGCCGATGCGACGTGAGGAGGCGCTGAGATGACAGGGCGCTCGCGGGCGGTGGTCTTCGCCGTGATGCTGTGGTGGGCGTTCTTCGGCTGCGTCAGCGTGTCCTGGGCGCTGGGCTCCCCGTGGCTGGTCGACACGGTCGTTCAGGGTGAGGGTCTGCGGCTCGCTCAGGAGCGGCCCACCTGGTTCGTTGTGGTCGTCCTCGTCTCCGGGCTGGTGAAGCTGGGTTTCGTCGTCTTCGGGCTGGCTCTCCTGCGCCCGGACGTCATCAGGGTGCCGCGATGGGTGCGCCTGGCCTTCGGCTGGGTCTCGGGGGTCCTGCTCGTGATCTATGGGCTGGCCGGCTCGGCGAGCTTGGTCCCGCGGCTCCTGGCGGGGGAGTCGCTCTCGCGCTACGGCTGGTGGCGGCTGCTGCTGTGGATGCCTCACTTCTGGGTGGGCGGAATCTTGGTCCTGGGCGCGACGGTCGCGTACCTGCGCTGGAGCCGGCCCGACGTCGTCAAGGTGCGGCCGGCCTGAAACCCGGCGCCGGGCCGCGCGGACGCACCAAGGGTCTCTACGACTGAGGCTGCGGAGCAGCCCCGTGGCCCTTGTGACGCGTCCGTGCGAGCACGACCGATTCGGAGTGACCTGAGCCACGGGAGGGTCGGGTATGCGCCCCCGACTGCGCTTCCCGACCCTGACCCGAGCCTCATCCCCTCGGTTGCCCCGACTCAACGGGAAGTGCTCCCCAAAACCGTTCGGTGGGTAGCGGCCTGCTTCAGCAGGCTGGGGCCCTGTCGGCGACAGCGGAGCTGCTGATGCTGGCGAGCTCGTCGTCGGTCGCGAGTACCTGGGCCTGGAAGACGGGGCTGGTCGATGTCGCGTCGCACGAGACTGCGCCGGCCCCGGTGAGGGTCATCCAGAGCTCTGCGGCATCGTGAGCCTTCGGCATATGCTCCTTGCGGTGAGCCTCTCGATGCTCTTGGCGTGGAGCCCTCGTTAACCTTGTTTGTCCCGGAATATGCGTGTCCTCCGAACGGTGGACAGCCCGGTGACCCGACTGGTCGCTACCAGTTTCGAGAACCAGTTCACAAACTAGAGCCATGTCACAACTCCCCGCCGTCCAGATCAGTGCCCTGACCAAGTCATACGGGAACAAGCAGGTCCTGCGAGGTCTGGACCTCATCGTCCCGACCGGCACCGTCCTGTCCCTCCTGGGGCCCAACGGCGCCGGCAAGACCACCGTCGT
>ERZ773099.1697-NODE-1697-length-16025-cov-12.537758_pt1 | contig 16025 bp, 12 predicted proteins | sample MGYA00511120_ERZ773099 | MGnify/ENA primary metagenome ERZ773099 (study PRJEB29015, sample SAMEA2738012) | human oral metagenome | biome: human oral; feature: human-associated habitat; material: dental | place: China | collected 2104 ...
AGATTTAAAAATATATATGTAGTTAGTAATTAACTACAACATTATTATACGAGGAGGTAAATTTGTATCTTTAATGAAATATATCGGAATGGTTTTAAAAACTACTTTTATAACAAATCCTGTTGGATTATTTATATTAGCTATTATTGCTGTTATAGCTATATTTGTGGTTTTATATAAAAAGGTAGAGTGGTTCAGAAATGGAGTCAAACTTATCTTTGGAGGATTCATAGAATATATAAAAGGGCTATGTAAGATAGTAGTTGGGATATTTACTTTAAATGGCGATATGATAAAAGAAGGATTCCACAATGTAGTAAATGGAATTAAGAAAATATTTTCAGGAGTAGGTCTTATAGTTAAGAATGTGTGGAAGATTGTGAAAGGTAATCTTAAATCTATATGGGATTGGATCAAGACTAAGTTTAAAGAAATATGGGCTAAAATTAAAGAATATAGTGTTATGTTTATTCCATTTGTAGGAGTTTTTATTCTTTTATATAAAAAATGCGAGTGGTTCAGAAATGGAGTTAATGCTGTTTGGATAGCTATTAAAAATGCTTTCTCTAACACATGGCAATGGATAAAAGATAAATTCAATGCTTTACTTGAAATAGGTTCTAATGCTTGGAATGGCTTAAAGAATAGTGCTACTGCTATCATAGACAAAATTAGAGAAGCTTTCAGTGGATTCTTTGATTGGTTAAGCAAAAAATGGGAAAGTATTAAAAACTTTGGTTCTAAATTAAATCCTTTTAATTGGTTTAAAGGAGATGGAGAGGTAGCCCAAAACTACTCAGGTACTAACTACTTTGGTGGTGGACTTACAACTCTTGCTGAAAGAGGTGCTGAACTTGTATAAATGAATAATAGATCATTCTTAGTGAACTCTCCAACTATGGCTAATTTACCTCGTGGAGCTAGAATTCTTAATAACTCACAAACTAGAAGTTCTTTATCTTCGAGAGTATCATCTTTAAAAGATAGAATTAGAAGTATTTCAAATGACTCAAGAACCATAGTTGGTGGAGATACTATAACTATCAACATCAATGGCGGTTCTGGAAGTGCCTCAGATATTGCTAGAGAAGTTAAAAGAGTAATTGAAGAAATGCAAAGTAAGAAAAGAAGGACGGCGATAGTATGAAAAAAGTAAAAGTTTATAAGACAGTTAGTGGAGATACATGGGACTTGATAAGTTATAAATTATATGGGTCAGAACAGTATTTCCATCAGTTGATGAGAGCTAATCTTAATTTATTGTCTATCGCTGTATTTGATTCTAACATTCCTATCATAGTACCTGAAATTACAGCTATTGCAAGTGCAGTAGAAACATCAAAACTACCACCATGGAAAAGGTAAAAAAATTCTTTTCTAAAATAGCATAAGATATGCTATAATAATAAAAAAGTATGGAGGACAATAGTAAAAATGTGTAAAACTTTAAATAGTATAGTATTTTTCACAAAAAATTTAATTCCTAATAATAAAAAATTTTTGTCTGATTTAGATTCAAAATTAAATTTAAAAAAGGAAGAAAAACAAAATAAAAATAGAACAGATAAAAATGGAATTAGTATAGAGTTAAGTTTAAATCCAATATTTCATAAATCTGAAAATGATGATTATATTTTAAAAATTCAATCAGGGAGATTGGAATTTGGAATGAAAAGCAATATTAAAAATCCTAGTATTGAGAATTTTAAAAAAGAATTTTTAAAAATTGTAGATTTTTTAAACAAGGCATATTTAGATATATCTAGAGTTGGATATGTATATTATTTTTTTGAAAAAGATAATAGTAATTGTATTTGTGAAGATTTAAAAATAAATTTTTTGAAAGATACTGAAACTTTTAAAATACAATTTAATAAAAAAGAAAATAAATTAAGTTATACTTTTAATAATAATATTACAATAAGTGACAACTTAAATGGAAAAAAAGGGCTTTTTTTGTTACAAGATTACAATTCTATTTTTGATGGCGATTATATTTTTACATCAAAAGATATTGAAAAGATATTTACAGATTTAAGTCAAGAATTTTATGAAAATAATAATTTAAAAAAATATGTTTTAAAAAATAAGTAGGTATAGTCAATGGAAAATAAAGAAGACATTTTAAAAGAAACATCTATTCCAGAAACTTTTGATAAAAATACCTCTTTATCCAGCCCTCCTTTAAAAGATGATTTAATAACCTCCAATCCATCAGTGGAAAAAAATGTTATTATGGAAGTAGGAAGAAATTGTCAAAAAATTGAAAATTTAGAAAAAGATAAAATTGCCTTGGAAAATAGGTTGCAACAAATAGAAAATGATTTATATAAATTTAAAGAAAATAGAAAAAATGAAAAAAAATACATCTTTAAAATTCATGCTATATTGCTTGTATTTAATATCTTTTTAATCATTTTATCTATATATTCTTACTTCATAATTTTTGATAAAGTCTTAGATAGTATTTTTAATATCATAGAAAAGGAAAATTTTTTAGAAAGTATAAAGAATAATTGGTTGAAATTATCAATACTTTTTATTTTTATTATAATTCCTAGTGCAGTAATTAAAGATATTTTTTTGGGACTTCCTCAATTTTATAACGATTTTAAAAATATGTTTGAAAAGGAAGAGTAAATAATTTTACTCTCTTTTTATTTATAGTGAAATAATCGGGAGAAGATTTTGGAACTTTAATTTTTCTCTTATTCTTTTTATAAATATTATGAAATTGATATTCTAAAGTTTTATTGACAGCGCTTGCTAGTTTAGAAAGAAGCTCTCTGTCGTAAAAGAAAAAAGGTCTTAATTCTTCGGGAATGGTAAAAAGAATATGTCTGTGAGGTACATTAAGAATATCATTAGTCATCTTTTGTGTCCAAGTAGCAGAATATTTAAATCCACAAGAAGAACAAAGTCTAGATTTACAAGTAATAGGAATAGTATGATAATGCCCACACTCAGTACAAGTATATTTAATGAAACCAGCTTTAGTATCGCGACAAAGCATGAACTTATTGATAGGAGTTTTAATGTACTCCAAATGGTTGTGAGTTAAAAAAGACTTGATAAAATTTAAGATTTGTGATAAATTTGTTATGGATAGTATTTCTTTGATCATGAGATATTAGTCCTTTCTGTATGTTTTAGTCTAAATAAATTTTACAGAAAAAGAGAGCAAATTGCAAAAGATTTTTTTAAAAATCTGCAATTGGCTTTTTTTATAAAATAATAATTTATAATAGAAAAGGAGTGTTTATTTATGTTTTGGTTTATTATTATAGTAATTATTATACCGTTTTTTGTTTTTATAAAACCGTATAATAATGCACAAGCCTTAGCTCAAAAAGCTAAATCTAATTATTCAAAAATTGGTTCTGGAATACAAAAAAAAGTGCAATTGATTAATCAATTGATAGACATTACTAAAGGTTATGGAGATCATGAAAAACTTATTTATTTAAAAGTCTCAGAAGATTTTTCTTCAGTATATAAAAAAGCTGGAAGTGCTTTACTAGATATAAAATCTTTTGAAAGTGCGTTTCCTAATATAAAAGCAGATAAATTGTATGCTGATTTAATGTCTAAATTGGAAAAACTTGAAGACGAAATCCTTGGAAGAAGAGATCAATATAATAGTGCAGTAGAGGCATACAATACAGCTTCTAAACAAATGCCTCTTGCACTAGTAGCTAATGTTCTAGGGTTTAAAGAAATGCCTTATTTGGATTTAGATGATGAAAATAATGCAGTAACAATAAAACAATTTAATACTGACGATGGAGAATTATTAAGAGAATTTTTAAAAACAACTTCAAATAAAGTAGGAGAAGTTACTGTAAAAGGTGCAACAAAACTTACAGAAGTAACTAAAAAAGGAATGGAAAAAGTTGCACATAGAGATAAAAAAACTCAAGAGATCACTGAAGAATCGTTAGAAAAAGTAGATGAGGAAATAAAAGAAGAAGAATAAAAAAATTATAATAAAATTATAATAAAATGAAAAAGTCTGTAATATTATTTTAAAATGGAGACAGCATTAGAATAATCTAGGGAATTACAGACTTTTTCTTTTATTCTATAGGAAAGTATAAAATTAAAGAGGTCAAATAAAAAAGAAATATGAAGATATCAGTTTAAGTAAAAATATAATATTTATCAAAATATCTAAAATAATTAAAAAAATTGCATGACAAAAAGCTCTAATGAAAATGGTCATTAGAGAACTATTAGAAATAAATTTTATGTATGGTCCGACCATACCAATTAGCGCTTACATAGATTTCTTCTTTATCCATCATAATTTTACAATGAGGACATATAAAAGGATGTACATCAAATGTTTCAATAGATTGTTTTACAAAAAAAATATTCAGATTTAGGAAATCTTTTTTTGTACTTTTTAATTGTATCTTTCAACTTTGTTGAGATATTGCGCCCATAAAAACCGAATCTATTAATCATCTTAAAATTTTTGGGTGGTAAATGAATAAGAACTTGTTGAACAAATTTATCTATATCCATAGTTACATATTTTTTCTTTTTATTATCAGCTAAATCATTAAAGAAAAAAGTAACTTTTTTATTGTCGTAATTGATAATTTTGTATTCAGCAATAGGTGCACGAGCGAGATATCTACCTAAATATTTTATAATTCCTTTAGGGGAATTAACATTACCAGAACCTACATTAAAGAAAAATCTTTTGTTTTCTTTATATAGTTTAGAAACAGTTTTTAGTGCTAAATTTTTAATTTTAGGATTAGGATAATTACCATTTTTAACAATATTAAGTACATGATACTTTCATTGTCCAGCAATAGAAGCGACATGGAAGTAGTCTAATTTTTTAAAGATAAAATTTTTAGTAAATCCACCAAGAGAAACAAGCGCATGAATATGAGGATTCCATTTTAAATCTCTACCAAAAGTATGAATAACAGTGATAAGTCCATAGTGGACAATATCAGAGTTAGTGAAATAATCTTGAGAAGATTTTGGAACTTTAATTTTTCTCTTATTCTTTTTATAAATATTATGAAATTGATATTCTAAAGTTTTATTGACAGCGCTTGCTAGTTTAGAAAGAAGCTCTCTGTCGTAAAAGAAAAAAGGTCTTAATTCTTCGGGAATGGTAAAAAGAATATGTCTGTGAGGTACATTAAGAATATCATTAGTCATCTTTTGTGTCCAAGTAGCAGAATATTTAAATCCACAAGAAGGACAAAGTCTAGATTTACAAGTAATAGGAATAGTATGATAATGACCACACTCAGTACAAGAGTATTTAATGAAACCAGCTTTAGAATCGCGACAAAGCATAAATCTGTTGATAGAATTTTTAATGTATTCCAAATGGTTATGAGTTAAAAAAGGCTTGATAAAATTTAAAATTTGTGGTAGATTTGCTATGGATAGTATTTCTTTAATCATGAGATATTACTCCTTTCTGTATGTTTTAGTCCAAATAAATTTTACAGAAAAAGAGAGCCAATTGCAAAAGATTTTTTTAAAATCTGCAATTGGCTTTTTTTATTTTTTTGAAATTTGTTTTGAATTTTCTGTAAAAAATGGTAAAATAAACTATTAATTAAAAAATAAATAAGAGGTGCTATATGATTTATTATATTTATCATAGTGGATTTGTACTGGAGTTAGAAAAAAGTATTTTAATATTTGATTTTTATAGAATTCCAACTGATAAGAAAAATGAAGAAGAAAATTTTATGAGTAAATTTATAAAAAGAACTGATAAAAAAGTTTATGTATTTTCTTCACATAGTCATAGTGATCATTTTAATAAAGAAATATTAAAATGGTTAAACTTAAATGAAAATATTAAATATATTTTAAGTGATGATATAAAGATACATAAACATAAAAACTTTTACTTTACGAAGGAGGGAGATAGCTTTGAACTAGATAATTTAAAGATAAGTACTTTTGGTTCAACAGATTTAGGTTCTTCTTTTTATGTTAATGTTGAAGATAAAAATATTTTCCACTCTGGAGACTTGCATCTATGGCATTGGGAAGATGACACTCCTGAAGAAGAAAAAACAATGTATGATGCCTATATGTCAGAGTTAGAAAAAATAAAAAAATTAGCTAGAATAGATATAGCCTTTGTACCTGTAGACCCAAGATTAGGAGTAAATACACTAGAGGGGGTAGAATTGTTTTATAAAGTTTTAAAGCCGAAATTAATAGTTCCTATGCATTTTTCTGATGATTATAGTCAAATGAAAAATTTTATAGAAACTTTTAAAAATATTAAAGATGTCAAAGTTATAGAAATAGATGAGAGTATGAAAAAAATATTGGAGTGATTATGGTTGAAGTTAGTTTTTATATGCTAGTTGAAGAAGGAAGCTTCTCACTAGCTCTGTATAATTCTGAAAAGAATGTCCTTAGTAATTACTCTAATTTAAATCAGAATGTAGTAAACAAATATATAGAAAATTTAGAGAATGAAAGAGAATTTTTCATCAGTTGGGATGAAAAGAAAAGTGAGTACTTAAGTATAGATAGTACTTTATTAAAATATCTTTTAGAACATGGAAATTTTGTAAATAGTGATTTTGAAAAAATAGAAAAAAGTGAGATAGAAAACATATCTCTTTTAATAAGAGAAAATCGTGAAATAGAAGATAAACTAGATATTTTTATTGAAATAAATGATAATCTTTTATCTAAGAAAAATATAATAGATAACTATATTTATTCACAGGGAGTATTTTATGAGGTTAAAGGTTTAGGTGAATTTACTCTTGATGAACTATTCCAAAATATAGATAAATATGAGCTTGAGACTTACTGTTCTTTGATCTTAAAAAATTATAACAATGTAGAATTAAAATATGAAGATTATGAAACTATAAATGCTGAGGAGAAACTTGCTATTCCACAGATAATAATAGAAAAGATTTCTTTTGATAACAGTCTTTATTTAAAGGTTAATTCTATTATTTCTACAATGGACTATGATTTTTTTAAGAAAAATAATTTAGAAAATATTGTTACTGTAAATGAAGTTGAAAAGAAGCTAGAAATATCTAAGATAAACTTAGAAAATTTAACTTCAGATATGCTAGAGATAGTAAAAGTTTTAGTTAAGCTTCAAAAAAATACAGGTCTAAAGTCTTCATACTATATAGATAACGAAAACTTTATTATCTTAAATGAGGAAATAGCAAAGGAATTCGTAAAGAAAGAATTACTTCAACTGGCTAATAAATATAGTATTATAGGTACAGATAAGTTAAGAAAATATAATATAAAAGCTGTTAGACCAAGATTAAGTGGGAAATTTAGCTATCATCTTAATTATCTTGAAGGAGAAGTTGACATTGAAATTGAAGGTGAAAAATTCTCTATACAAGAGCTTTTAAATAAGTATAGAAAAGATGAGTATATAGTTTTAAGTGATGGTACTAATGCTTTAATAAATAGAGAGTATATAGAGAAGTTGCAGAGAATATTCAAAGATGAGGATGAAAATAAGGTAAAAATTTCCTTCTTTGATATGCCTATAGTTCAAGATATACTTGATGAGAAAACTTTTAATAATGAATTTGCAGGAAATAAAGATTTCTTTGAAGGGATAAATAAGATCAATGAAAATGACATAGTTTTCCCTAAATTAAATGCAACTCTTAGAGATTATCAAAAATATGGATACAAATGGCTAAAGTATCTGACAGATAATAGATTAGGAGCTTGTTTGGCTGATGATATGGGGCTAGGAAAGACTTTACAAGCCATAGCTTTAATTTCTAAAACTCATGAAGAGAAGAAGAAAAGAACTATGGTTATAATGCCTAAGAGCTTAATATTTAACTGGGAAAGTGAAATTAAAAAGTTTGCACCAAACTTAAAAATAGCTGTGTATTATGGTATAAATAGAGAACTTTCTATATTGAAAAAAGCAGATGTTGTATTGACAACCTATGGAACTATAAGAAATGATATAGAAAATCTTTTAAAAGAAAAATTTGATTTACTTGTACTGGATGAATCTCAAAATATAAAGAATATAAATTCACAGACTACAAAGGCAGTATTACTTTTAAATGCTGAAAAAAGAGTGGCTTTAAGTGGGACACCCGTAGAGAATAATCTATTAGAGCTATATTCTTTATTTAGATTTTTAAATCCTGAGATGTTTGGAACAGTACAAAGTTTTACTAATAACTATATAATACCTATACAAAAATACTCCGATACATCAACTATAGAAGAATTAAGAAAAAAGATTTATCCTTTCTTATTGAGAAGAGTAAAGAAAGAAGTTTTAGCAGATTTACCAGATAAAATAGAAAAACTAGTATATGTTGATATGAATGAAGAACATAGGAAATACTATGAAGAAAAAAGAAGATATTATTATTCTCTTTTGGAAAATAACACTTCAAGTCAAGGAACTTTCGATAAGTTTTTTGTACTTCAGGCAATAAATGAACTAAGACATATAGTGAGTTCACCTGAATTAGATAATAACAAAATAATTTCAAGTAAGAAGGAAGTTTTAATAGAGAATGTTATTGAAGCAATAGAAAATAACCATAAGGTATTAATTTTTGTGAACTACTTATCTTCAATAGAAAGTATATGTAATTCATTGAAAGAAAATAAGATTAAATTTTTAAAGATGACTGGACAAACTAAAGATAGACAAAGTCTAGTTGATAAGTTTCAAAGTGATGATAGATATAAAGTTTTTGTTATGACTCTAAAAACAGGAGGAGTAGGTTTAAATTTAGTATCAGCTGATACAATCTTCATCTATGATCCTTGGTGGAATAAAACAGTTGAAAATCAAGCTATAGACAGAGCATATAGATTAGGACAAGATAAAACTGTATTTGCCTATAAAATGATTATGAGAAACACAATAGAAGAAAAAATACTAAAATTACAAGAAATCAAAGATAAATTATTAGATGATTTAATATCTGAAGATAATTTATCAACAAAAAATCTTTCTAAAAATGATATAGAATTCATTTTAGGAAATTAGGAGAGCAGAAAATGATGAATGAACTTGAACATATATTGAGTAAGAGGTATAAGCAAGAAGCATTATATGGACTTTTTCAAAGATATTTTGTGGATTGGATAGCAGATGCTTATATAGCTAAGGACATGAATATATTTGAGATTTCAGCAATCAATGAAAAAACAGATAAAGAGGTATTAGTTAAATTTTTAGCTGAATTTTATGGGAGTGAAGAAAAGTTTAAGAAGATTTTTGAGATTTTACCAGATGAAGTAAAAGAAATTTTTAAAGTAGTTGTTTGGGAAGAAAAATTTCCAATAAAAAAAGAAGATTTAAAAAAATATCTTGAAAGCTATATGGATAAATTTGAAAAGGAAGCCTATGCACCAAAGGGAGAATATCTATTCTTTGATTTAGATGAGTTTGATAAGGATATGAATACTTCTTTTTCTATGAAGGATGATATAGCTAGATTTATTAGAAATTATATAGATACAAAACCAAAAGATTATTTTTTACACAAGGCAGAAGAAGAAAGTATAGCTTTTAAATTATATAAAGACAATAATGAAAATGAATTCATTAACAATATGAATTTTTATTTAGATTTTTATAATTCGGGAGAAAATCCTATTTCAAGTAGTGGGAAAATTTTAAAAGATTTTAAAAAGAATATGCAGAAACATTGTGGTATATCAGAGTACTACAATGATGTAAAAGGACTTGAATTTTTAAAAACAGAAACTATATGTTTAATATTGACTTTATTAGAGAAAAAATACAGAGTAAACACTTACTTTAATAATAAAAATATTAAAAATATCTTAAATGATTTTATGATAGCTGAGACTTTTGAAAAGGGAGATAACTATATTTACACTAATCTATTTTTAAATTTCTTAAAGGGGACTAGAAATATTTGGCAACACCCTGAAAATATAAAAGAAGTTTTAAAATCTTTGGTTAAACTTTTAAAAGAAATGCCAGAAAATGAAGTTGTTAGTATAGATAATATCTTAAAAGCTTTTATATATAGAGGAAAAAGCGTAGAACTTATAACTTTTAAAGATGTAAAAGACTATATCTATATAAATGAAGCTAATGGTGAAAGAGCAAAAATCACTGATTACAGTCAATATAAGGACTATATAATAGAGCCTTTTATTAAAAGTTACATATTCCTATTAGGAATATTTGGAGTTTTTGAAATTTTCTATGAGAAACCATTTTTCAAAAAAGGACTTTACCTAAAGAATAACTATCTGTCAAAATATGATGGTTTAAAATATGTAAGATTAACAAATTTAGGTAGATTTATTTTTGGACATACTGAAAGATATGAACTACCTAAAATTAATGAAAAAGCTGAAGTAGAACTTGATGATAAAAGACAGTTTGTTACAATTGTAGGGGAAGCACCTGCAAAGATGATGTTCTTTGAAAAAATAGGAACTAAGGTAAAAGAAAACATGTTTAAATTGACTTATGATAGTTTTGTTAAGGGTATAAAAAACTATGATGAGTTGATGGAAAGAATAGAAAAATTTAAAGAAAATATAGATAATAAGAAGTTTACAGCTAATTGGGAAGATTTCTTTGAAAATTTAGAAAAGAAATTTAATTCTGTGAAAATTGAAGATGACTATATAGTCTTAAAATTAGAAAATAACAAGGAATTAATTCAAACTGTTATTAAAGATAAGAGATTTAAAAAATTAGCATTAAAAGGAGAAGAATATCATTTACTTGTAAAAAGAGAAAATTTAAAAGAGCTTATAAAGATTTTTTCTGAATATGGATACTATATAGTTGAATAGGGGGAGCCTATGGAGAATAATTTTGTTCATTTGAATTTACATACTGAATATAGCCTTCTAGAAGGTGTAAATAGCATAGATAATTTTTTAGCAAAAGCCAAAGAATTAGGTATGAATTCTTTGGCAGTGACAGATTATGCCAATATGTTCTGTGCTATTGAATTCTATGAGAAGGCTAAGAAGATGGGAATCAAGCCAATTATTGGTTTAGAACTTCCATTTTATGAAAAAGAAGAGCAAAATATTTTTACCTTGACTTTGCTTGCTAAAGATTATGAAGGCTATAAAAACCTAGTAAAATTAGCCTCTGAACTATATAAGAAAAAAGATAATAGAGAATTAAGAATAAGTAAAGAGATATTAAAAGAACACAGCAAGGGCTTAATAGCACTTTCATCTTCTATGAAGGGAGAAATAGGAGAGGCTATTTTAATGAATTTTCCTAGTGAGAAATTAGATAAAATAGTTGATGAATATATAGAAATATTCTCAAAAGAAAATTTCTATTTAGAGATACAGACCAATGAACTTCCTGAAACTAAAGTAATCAATGATAAATTCTATGACTTAGCAAAAGAAAAAAATCTAGAATTAGTAGCAACTAACAATGTTTACTATGTTGATAGAGATGGCTATGAATTACAAGACATAGTAATTTGTATACAATCAGGATGGAAGCTAAAGGATAAAAATAGAAAAAGAGCTGTCTCAAAAGAACTGTATTTAAAATCAAAAGAGGAAATGCAAAGAAGTCTAGATGAGAAATTTCATAAAGCTATTGAAAATACAAATCATATAGCTAATTTATGTAATTTGGAGATAGAGTTTGGGAATTTACAGTTCCCATATTATGAAGTTCCTAATCAATATTCAGGAATGGATGAATATTTAAAAGCTATATGCTATGAAAATATCAAAAAAATATATAAAGAAAATCTGACTAAAGATATTTTAGAAAGATTGGAATATGAATTATCAGTTATTATAAAAATGGGATATTCAGGTTATTTTATAGTAGTTTGGGACTTTATTGCCTATGCTAAGAGAAATGGCATACCTGTTGGACCAGGAAGAGGTTCAGCTGCAGGAAGTTTAGTAGCTTACTGCCTTGGAATAACTATGATAGATCCTATAAGGTATAATTTACTCTTTGAAAGATTTTTAAATCCTGAAAGAATATCTATGCCTGATATAGACATAGATATCTGTCGTGAAAGACGTGATGAGCTTATAGACTATGTTGTTCATAAATATGGTAGAGAGAGAGTTGCCCATATTATAACTTTTGGTAGAATGAAAGCAAGGGCAGCAATAAGAGATATTGGTAGAGTTTTAGATATTGATTTAAAAAAAATAGACAGATTAAGTAAGTTAGTTTCATCTTTTCAAACCCTAGAAAAAACTTTAAAGGAGAATGTAGAAGTTACAAAACTATATACAACTGATATTGAATTACAAAAAGTTATAGATTTATCAATAAGAATAGAAAATAAGGTAAGACATGTGTCTACCCATGCAGCAGGTATACTTATAACTAAAGAAAACTTGGATAGAACAGTTCCTATTTACTTAGATGAAAAAGAAGGAGTTATTGCAACTCAATATCAAATGAAGGAACTTGAGAATCTGGGGCTTTTAAAAATAGATTTTTTAGGTTTAAAAAATCTTTCAAATATACAAAGAACAATAGACTATATCAAAAAATATAAGAATATAGATGTTGATTTATATAAAATTCCACTTGATGATAAAAAAGTCTTTGAAATGTTATCACAAGGAGATTCAACAGGAATTTTCCAATTAGAATCACCAGGAATTAGAAAAATAATGAAGAGATTAAAACCTAATAAGCTAGAAGATATTGTGGCACTACTAGCCCTATATAGACCAGGACCTTTACAATCTGGAATGGTTGATGACTTTATCAATAGAAAAAATGGTAAGGAGAAAATTGAATATCCACATAAGAATTTAGAGATAATCTTAAAGGAAACTTATGGAGTAATTCTCTATCAAGAACAGGTTATGAAAATAGCAAGTTATATGGCAAACTATAGTCTTGGTGAAGCAGATTTATTAAGGCGGGCTATGGGTAAAAAGAACTTTGTCATAATGAGGGAGAATAGAGAAAAATTTATACAGAGAGCAGTTGAAAATAACTATACAGAAGAAAAAGCAGATGAAATATTTGAATTGATAGATAAGTTTGCAGGTTATGGTTTCAATAAATCCCACTCTGTAGCTTATGCTATGATTTCATATTGGACAGCTTACTTGAAAGCACATTATCCAGCTTTTTATTTTGCTGCTGTTATGACTTCAGAAATTTCTGAAACTGGCGATGTGGCATACTACTTTAATGATGCAAAAGAACATAGAATAAGAATATATCCACCTAATGTAAATACTCCAAGTGCATATTTTGAAATAAAAAATGATGGAATAAGTTATTCTCTTGCTGCAATTAAAAATATAGGTTTAAATCTAGCAAAGAAAATTGTGGAAGATTATGAAAAAAATGGAGTTTATATAAAATTAGATGAATTTGTGATTAGAAATAAGAAAAATGGGATGAACAAGAGAGCTTTAGAAGCCTTAATTTTATCAGGTGCTTTAGATGAGCTTGAAGGGAATAGAAAGGAGAAATTTCTATCAATAGATAAGGTACTTGACTTTGTTTCAAAAGCTCCTAAGACAGATGAAATTCAACAGATGAATCTCTTTGGTGCAGCAAGTAAGACAATAAATAAATTTGCTTTAACCAATAGTGATGACTTTAATCTTGATGAAAAAATGACTAAGGAAAAAGAATTTCTAGGTTTTTATTTAAGTTCACACCCCTTGGATAAGTACAGAGATATAGTTACAGCCTTTTCTATAAATAAACTTTCTGAAATAGATATTGAGGAAAGTAAAGTTATAAAAACTTTTGGAACTATCACAAGTCTAAAAAAAGTTTTAACTAAAAAAGATGAACAGATGGCTCTATTTTCAATTCTTTGTTATGATAGAAAAATTTCTTGTATAGTTTTCCCTAAGATTTATGATAATTATTTAGAAGAGATCATAGAGAAAAAAACAGTCTATATTGAAGGGAAAATTCAGATAGATGACTATAAAGGAGAAAAAACAACTAAATTACTTGTGGAAAAGATAATTTCTTTGGATAAATTATATGATTATCCTGCCAAAAAGTTATTTGTTTTAATTGAAGAAGAAGATAGACATAAATATAGCAGACTTAGGGAATTAATTAATTCTAATAAAGGAAAAATAGATTTTCTATTTGCTATAAAAAATAAAGATGAAAAAAGAATTCAAAATACAGGTATAAAAGTGAAACTTAGTAGAGAATTCCTAGAACAATTAGCTGAACTTATGGGATTTGAGAAAATAAAAATTCAAATGTAAATTACAATAAAAAAGCCTTTAATCCTAAGATTAAAGGCTTTATATTTTAATTAATCAGTTTAATAGATTAGTACCATCCTCTGATTTTCATAGCTTCAGCTATTCTCTTAATAGATTTCATGTAAGTAGCTTGTCTGAAAGAAATAGGTTGTCCTTTTCCATCAAATTCAGTTTTTAGAGCCCATATAGGTTTGAATGCATCAACCATTGCTCTTTCTTCTTTTTCTTCAACTTCTTTTTCTGTCCAGTAGTATCCATAGATATTTTGAACCCATTCGAAGTAAGATACTGTAACTCCTCCAGCATTTGTTAAAACGTCAGGAGTAACAACTATACCTTTTTTATAAAGAACTTCATCAGCTTCTGGAGTTATTGGTCCATTTGCTCCTTCACAAATGATTCCAGCTTTTATTAATTCAGCTTCGTGGTTAGTGATAGCATTTTCTAATGCACATGGAGCGATAGCTTCAACATCTAAAGCCCAAAATTCATCCATAGTTAATTCTTTTGCTCCAGCAACTTTAGTTAAGCTTCCAGCAACTTTAGCAGCTTCTAATTCTTCAAAAGTGAATCCTTCAGCTTTATAAACAGCGAAAGCTCCTTTTCCTTTTTCAAATTCAGCAACAGCTACAACTTTTCCACCTAATTTCATAATATTTTTTACAGAGTATTTTCCAACATTTCCAAATCCTTGAACTGCAACTGTTGCTCCTTTAAGATTTTTTCCTAATGCAGCAAAAGCTTCTCTCATAGTTACTGCAACACCGAATCCAGTTGCTTCGTTTCTTCCTTGAGATCCTCCATAAGATAATGGTTTACCTGTGAAAACTCCTATAGTTTGTTCACCAGTTAATTTATTATATTCATCTTGCATCCAAGCCATGATTTGTCCATTTGTATTTACATCAGGAGCAGGAACGTCTACTTTTTCACCTAAGTATTTCCACATTCCTCTTACCCATCCTCTTGATAATTGTTCTAGTTCTCTTTGAGATAATTCAGAAGGGTCTACAGTAATTCCACCTTTACCTCCTCCATAAGGGATTCCAGTAACTTGACATTTGATACTCATCCATAGAGAAAGAGCTTTTACTTCATCAGAATTAACATTTTGGTGGAATCTGATTCCTCCTTTGAAAGGTCCTACTGCATCATTATGAGCAGATCTGTATCCTTTAAATGTTTTTATAGATCCATCATCCATTTTTACAGGGATAGTGATTTCTATTATTCTTTGAGGTTCCTTTAATAATTCATATACTGCTGGATCCAATCCTAAAGCATCACATGCTTTTTTAACTTGTTGTTGTCCGCTTGCTAGTGGGTTTAAAGTTTCTTTACTCATTCTAAATTCCTCCTTAAAATATTAAAAAAATTGGTAAACAAAAATGACAATTTTTTGTTTCATTTATATTTTATATTGTATCATATTTTTTTTATATGTCAATATAAAAAAATTTTTTTGATTTTAATACATATTGAATTATAATAGAGATTTACATTGGTAATTATTTTTTTATATGCTGTTTTTTTTATGCATTAATTATATATATTAAATATGTTTTTTTATTTATTTTTCGCTTAAATCTTTTATTCTGTATATGTAAATATAAATTTTATAAATATTTACTCTTTTCTTTTATTTTTTTTATGTTATAATTAATTTAAGTACAAAATAATTATGATATATAAATTTTAAGGAGGCTATTTAATGAAAGTTTTATTTTATGGTGTAAGAGATGTTGAAGTACCTTTATTTCATGAACAAAATAAGAGATTTGGATTTGATTTAGAAT
>ERZ773099.1698-NODE-1698-length-16023-cov-9.051478_pt1 | contig 16023 bp, 10 predicted proteins | sample MGYA00511120_ERZ773099 | MGnify/ENA primary metagenome ERZ773099 (study PRJEB29015, sample SAMEA2738012) | human oral metagenome | biome: human oral; feature: human-associated habitat; material: dental | place: China | collected 2104 ...
CTGGCCACCGGGCCCCGCGCGACCCTTGGGCACTGGGGCGCGGCGATCGCGGTGATCGCCCTGTGCGCGGTGCTTCAGGGCGGGCCGCGGGCCGCGACGGACCGCGCCGCCTGGCTGTGTCAGGGCGCGGGCTGCCTCCTGCTGCTGACGACGCCGGCCAACCGCGCCGTCACCGACCTGCTGACCGTCGCCCGCGGGCGGGCGCGGGCGGATGGTGGCGACGCGCTGGACAGCGAGGCGCCCCTGCGCGGCGGACGCTGGATCGGGCCGCTGGAGCGGCTCCTCCTGCTCCTGCTCGCCTCCATGGGCGTGCACGCCGCCATTGCCGCGGTCATCGCCGCCAAGGGCGTCATCCGCTTCCCCGAGATCAGCAGGGACGAGCGTGGCGACAAGGCCGAGGAGTTCCTCATCGGCTCCCTCGCCTCATGGGCCCTCGCCGTGCTGGCCGCCGTGCTCCTGACCCGCTGAGGCTCTCAGCGGTCCTCGCGGTCCTCGCGGCCGAGGTCCGCCGTCGCCGGGTCCACCCTCGGGGCCCGCGTGGCCAGCTTGTGGCCCCACCACAGGGCGAAGAACACCGGCACGCCCACGTAGGACATGAGGATGCTGCCCAGCGGCTCCCCGGAGGTCGCCGGCTCGTAGGCCTGGCCCACGATGATCGCCGCACAGGCGACCAGGGCGACGATAGCGCCGGCGGGGAAGAACCTCGCCCGGTAGGGCAGCTCCTCCAGGCTCCGCCCCTGGGCGCGCATGGCCATGCGGAACTTCCAGTGGCACCAGGAGATCCCGGCCCAGGTGATGAAGCCCGCCAGGGCCGAGACCGTCAGCAGCAGCTTGTAGGCCTGCCCGTCGCCCACCAGGGACGTCAGGAAGCCGGCCAGGCCCACGAGCGTGGTGGCCAGCAGGGCGTTGAGCGGCACCTGGTGGCGGCTCAGCCGGGTGAGGAAGCGCGGTGCGTGGCCGCGCTCGGCCAGGGCGAAGAGCATGCGGGTCGAGGAGTACAGGCCCGAGGTCCCCGCTGAGAGCACCGAGGTGAGGATGACGGCGTTCATGAGGCTGGCCGCCCCCAGCACGCCGGCGCGTTCGAAGATCAGGGTGAAGGGGCTGATCGAGACGTCATCGTTCTTCGCGGCGTTGAGCAGGTTCGGCTCGGTGTAGGGGATGAGGAAGCCGATGACGGCGATCGCCCCGATGTAGAACAGCAGGATGCGCCAGAAGATCGTGCGGATCGCCCGGGGGATCGTGACCTCCGGGTGCTCGGCCTCGCCGGCGGCGGTGCCGATGAGCTCGGTGCCCTGGAAGGAGTAGCCGGCCACCAGGAGCACCAGCAGGACCCCCTTGCCGCCGCCCACGAAGGGCGCCTCCCCCTCCGTCCAGTTGATGGTGCCCGGAGACGTCCCCAGGATCCCGACGATCATGACCACGCCCAGCACGAGGAAGACGATCACCGCCATGACCTTGATGGCCGCGAACCAGAACTCGCTCTCGCCGTAGGCGCGCGTGGACAGCGCGTTGATGCCGAACAGGATGAGCAGGAACAGGCCCGACCAGATGATTGAGGGCACGTCGGGCAGCCAGTACTTCATCACCAGTGCGGCCGCCACCAGCTCGGCCGCCACCGTGATCGCCCAGTTGAACCAGTAGTTCCAGCCGATGGCGAATCCGAAGGACGGTGAGACGAAGCGGGTCCCGTACTCGCCGAAGGACCCGGCCATCGGCAGGTAGGCCGCCATCTCGCCCAGCGACTGCATGATGAGCCACACCATGACGCCGATGGCCGCGTAGGCCACCAGCGCGCCGCCGGGACCGGCATTGGAGATCGTCTCCCCCGAGGCCACGAACAGGCCGGTGCCGATCGCTCCGCCGATGGAGATCATCGTCAGGTGGCGGCTGCGCAGCGAGCGGCGCAGGCCCTCGTCGGAGGTGGGGCCCTGGGGCGTGGGCTGGTCCTTCTGGGCGGTGGAGGTGGTCATAGTGCGTCCCGGGATCGAGGTCGGGGGCCGGTCGTATGATCACGACTCGTGCCCGAAGCGGCCTCACCCTAGCCGTGATCGGCAACAGAGCGGTAAACGGGTCCGAGCGGTGAGCGGGATCCGCGCCGAGACCGGCCCGGTTCCGCGCCGAGGCCGTCGACCGTCGTGAGGCTGCGGTGGGATGGTCGCCTTCCCGCCGGCGGCGCACCCAGCCCCGGAACCAATCGTCTAGGGTGTACGTGTGTTCGATAATGGGCGTGCCGTCGTGACCGGAGACCCCGCGGGCCGTACCCACCGCTACGCCGAGCTCCACGCGCACTCCGCCTACTCCTTCCTCGACGGCGCCAACGAGCCGGAGGACCTTGTCGCTGCCGCCGCCGAGCTGGGCCTGGAGGCGCTCGCCCTGACCGACCACGACGGTCTGCCCGGCATCGTCAAGCACGCCGAGGCCGGACGGGCCCACGGCCTGCCCACCATCCACGGCGCCGAGCTCACCCTGGCCGACGGCGCCCGCCTGCCCGTCCTGGCCCGGGACCCGCACGGCTACCGCCGACTGAGCGCCGCCATCTCCCGTCACAACCTCGACGCCGGCCGCCGCGTCGAGCCCGCCCACCGTCTCCCCGAGCTCGCGGCCGCCCTGCGCGGCGCCAGCGGCACCGCGACCGTCACCTGCCCCTGCCTGGTTCTGACCGGGACCGTCAACGGGCCCCTGCGGCGGGCCCTCGGCGACCCGCGCCGCCCGGCCGCCTGGGACCGCCGCGCCGCCGACGCCGTCCTGGGCGGGCTCGTCGACCTCATCGGCCCCGAATCCGTCGCCGTCGAGATCGCCCTGGACGGCGGGCCCACCGACGCCGCCCTCACCGACGTCCTCGGCGCCCTGGCCACCGCCCACCGGCTCCCGCTGCTGGCCACTGGCGCGGTCCGCTGCGCGCGCCCCGCCGACTCCCGTCTGGCCGACGTCCTGACCGCCACCCGGCTGCGCACCGACCTGGAGGGCGCGCGCGGGCACCTGCCCGCGCTCGGACGCTGGCTGCGCGGGCCGGCGGACATGGCCCGCCTCCATAGGCGCGCGCCCCGCGCCGTCGGCGCCGCGGCCGAGATCGCGCAGGACCTCGCCTTCGACCTGTCGCTGGTCGTCCCGGACCTGCCCGCCGTCGAGGTGCCGCCCGGGCACACCCCCGCCACCTGGCTGCGCGAGCTCACCCGCCGCGGGGCGCTGGAGCGCTACGGCCCGCCCGCGGAGGACCCCGAGGCCTGGAAGGTCCTCACCCACGAGCTCGACGTCATCGAGTCCCTGGGATTCCCCGGCTACTTCCTCATCGTGCGCTCCATCGTCGACTTCTGCGAGGCCTCGGGGATCCTGTGCCAGGGGCGGGGGAGCGCCGCCAACTCCGCCGTCTGCTACGCGCTGGGCATCACCGCCGTCGACGCCGTGCGCCACAGGATGCTCTTCGAGCGCTTCCTGTCGCCCGGACGGGCCGGCTACCCCGACATCGACCTCGACATCGAGGCCTGCCGCCGCGAGGAGGTCATCCAGCACGTCTACACCCGCTACGGGCGCGAGCGCGCCGCCCAGGTCGCCAATGTCATCTCCTATCGGCCCCGCTCCGCAGTGCGCGACGCCGCCCGGGCCCTGGGGCACCCTGCCGGCCTGCAGGACGCCTGGGCCGGCCGGATGGACCGGTGGGGGAGCGTACGCACCGACGGCGCCGGCTCCGTGGCGGCCGACCGCTCACCGCGCCCGCCGGCCGAGCCTCCGGAGCAGGTCCTCGACATCGCCGAGCGCCTGCTGAGGCTCCCCCGTCATCTCGGCATCCACCCCGGCGGCATGGTCCTGGCGGACCGCCCCGTCACCGAGGTCTGCCCGGTGCGGTGGGCCGCCACGGAGGGGCGCACGGTCCTGCAGTGGGACAAGGACGACTGCGCGAGCGCGGGCCTGGTCAAGTTCGACCTGCTGGGCCTGGGCGTGCTCACGGCGCTGCGCCTGGCCTTCACCGGCCTGGCCGAGCGCGGCGAGCGGGTGCCCGGGCCGGGCGCCGGAGAGGCCGGCACCCCGCGCCGCGCCCGGGCCGGCAGGGCCTGGGGGCTGCACACCCTTCCCGAGGAGGACCCCGCGGTCTACCGGCTGCTGAGCGCCGCGGACACGGTCGGCGTCTTCCAGGTCGAGTCCCGCGCCCAGATGGCCACCCTGCCGCGGCTGCGCCCGCAGACCTTCTACGACATCGTCGTCGAGGTCGCCCTGGTCCGCCCCGGCCCCATCCAGGGCGACGCCGTCAACCCCTACATCCGCCGCAGGCTCGGCCGGGAGGAGGTCGACTACCTCCACGAGTCCCTCAGGCCGGCGCTGGCCAAGACCCTCGGGGTCCCCCTCTTCCAGGAGCAGCTTATGCGGATCGCCGTCGACGCCGCCGGGTTCAGCCCCGCCGAGGCCGACGCCCTGCGTCAGGCCATGAGCTCCAAGCGCTCGGCGGAGCGCATGGAGGCCCTGCACCTGCGCCTGGTGGAGGGGATGACCGTCCGGGGCATCGACGCCGGCACCGCCGAGACCGTCTTCGACAGGCTGCGGGCCTTCGCCGACTTCGGCTTCCCGGAGTCCCACGCCCTCTCCTTCGCCCACCTGGTCTACGCCTCGGCCTGGCTCAAGGTCCGGCGCCCCGAGGACTTCTACGCGGGGCTGCTGGCGGCCCAGCCGATGGGCTTCTGGTCCCCGCAGACCCTGGTCGCCGACGCCCGGCGCCACGGCGTGCGCGTCCTGCCCGCCGACGTCAACGCCTCGCGCGAGGAGGCCTGCGTGCGCACACGCGGGCAGGAGGTCGGGCAGGGGCCCTGCGAGGAGGGGGACGGGGACGCCGGCTGGGAGCCGCTGCACCCCTCGCCGAGCGCCCTGAGCCCCCTGGAGACCCACCCCGACCTCGCGGTCCGGCTCGGCCTGGCCCGTCTCAAGGGGCTGGGCGGGCGGGCCGCCGCCGCCATCGTCTCCGAGCGCCTCGCCCACGGCCCCTACACCGACGTCGCCGACCTGGCCCGACGCGTGCGTCTGAACCGCCGCCGCCTGGAGACCCTCGCCGCCGCCGGGGCCCTCGCCTCCCTGGGGGTCGGAAGGCGGCAGGCCCTGTGGGCCGCCGGGGCGCTCTCCGGGGAGCACGGCCGCACCACCGGCGAGGCGGAGGGGCCCGGCCGGTGGTACCAGCCGCCCCTGCCCGGGACCGCCGTCGGCGCGCGCGCCCCGCACCTGCCCCCCATGACCGACCGCGAGCGGCAGGCGGCCGACCTGCGCCTGACGGGCACGTCCACCCGGGGCTTCCCGACCGCCTTCGTGCGCCCGGACCTGGCGCGGTCGGGGGTCCTTCCCATCGCCGAGGCCGTCCGCCGCGGCGCGGGTGAGCGCGTGCACGTCGCCGGAGTCGTCACTCACCGCCAGCGGCCCGGCACGGCGTCCGGCACCGTCTTCCTCAATCTTGAGGACGAGACGGGCCTGCTCAACGTCGTGTGCTCGGCGGGCATGTGGAAGCGCTACAGCCGCGTCGGCCGTCGGGCGAGCGCGCTGGTCGTGCGCGGTCTGGTTGAGTCGGCCGACGGCGCCACCTCCCTGGTCGCCGACCGCCTCCAGGCCCTGGGGGGCATCGAGACGGCGGGCAGCCGCGACTGGTGCTGACCGCCTGTCGCCAGAGCCGCTCAGTCATCCTTCCCGCCGGAGTACGAGGGCAGCTCGCCCACCACCGGGGCGTCCCTGACATGCAGCTCGGAGTAGACCGACCACAGCACGCTGACCAGCGGGACTGCGACGATAGCGCCCAGCAGCCCCGCGGAGTAGGTGCCCACGGCCACTGCGATAATGACGACGACCGGGTGCATGGAGACCTGGCGGCCCATAATGAGCGGCTGCAGGATGTGCCCCTCGATCTGGCCGATCCCCGCCACTCCCAGCCCCACCACGATCATGGTGATGAAGCCCTTGGAGGCCAGCGCCACCACCATCGCGATGCCCATGGCGATCGGCGCGCCGATCATGGGGATGAAGGCCCCGATGAACACCAGCACGGCCAGCGGCGCGGCGAGCGGGACGCCCACGATCTGGAGGAAGATGCCCGCCATCAAGGCGTCGGTCAGCGCCACGATGACCGTGCCGCGCGCGTATCCGGCGAAGGTGTACCAGCCCGCGCCGGCCGCCCGGTGCACGGACTTGCGCATGGTCGCCGGCAGCTCGTTGAGGAACCAGCGCCACATGCGCCCGCCCGAGGCGAGGAAGAAGATCGTGGAGAAGAGCGCCAGCGCCAGCACCGCGAAGACGTCGGCAACAGTGCCCGCGTTGGACAGCACCTGGGTGGCCAGGGTCGGGGCGTTGGACTGCACGTAGTCCTGGCCCTCCTCGACCAGGCGCTGGACCTGACCCATGATCTCGGCCTCGGTCAGGTGCATGGGCAGGGGGCCGTGCTCCACGAAGTCCAGGATCGTGTCCACACCGTTGGAGAACTGCGTGGCCAGGGTGCTCCACTGGCTGGTGACCGAGGTGACCACGTAGAAGACGAGCCCGGCCACCACGCCCATCGTGGTCAGCAGCGCCAGGAATGTGGCGGGGTAGCGCGGCATGATCCGGGCGAACAGGTTGACCAGGGGCTGGAGGAGGGAGGTGAAGACCAGGGCTATGAACAGCCCGATGAATACCGGGACGATCTGGGCGGTGATGTAGACGATCAGGGCGATGATGATGAAGATCCCCAGCAGCAGCCAGGCTCCGACGCCTCCGTGCACCATCCAGGAGGGCAGCGCCTCGAAGACCGTGGCGCGCGTGGTCACGGTAGAGGGGACGACGGGGATCACCGTCGTCGAGGCCGGCGCGCCGGGCGCCGCCGTCGCCTCTGCTGCGTCTGTCGTCGTGCCGCCCTCGTAGCGCAGCTGCTCGGCCCGTGCGGCCCGCCTGGCCTCCTCGGCCCGGTCGATGGCGCGCGACAGGGCGTCGCGCCCACCGTGCAGGCGGGCCCCGAGCCCCCGCCAGTGGGGCTGGTGGGGGACCGTCGTCCCGTTGACCGGGGTCGACGGGGTCTCCTCGCGCGCGTCGGCCGGCTGCTCGCGGGCCTCGGCGGCGGAGGACCGCGGGCGCCGAGCCTCCTGCCCCGGGTTGTCCTGCGCCATGTCTCAGACCTCCGCTCCCAGCAATGAGGCCAGCTCGGGGACGTCAGCGGCCAGCCACTGCGCCCCCGCCAGCTCGGTCGCGTCGCCGTAGCCCCACAGCGCGCCGATGCACTCCACGCCCGCCTGCCGGGCGCCGTCGACGTCGTAGCTGCGGTCGCCGACGTGCACCACCCGGCCCGTGTCCGCCCCGGCCGCGGACAGCAGCACCAGCGCGCGGGCGATGACAACGGCCTTCGCCCCGCCCCGGTCGTCGTCGGCGGCACCCGCCACGGCGTCGAAGCACGGGCCGAGTCCGGTGTGATCAATGATCTGGCGGGCCAGGGACTCCCGCTTGGAGGTCGCCAGGGCCAGGGGCACCCCGGCGTCGTCCAGGGAGCGCACAAGAGCGGGCACGCCCTCGTAGACCGGGGCCTGGTACATGAGCTCGCGGTAGTGCGTCCGGTAGGTCGCCACGGCGTGGGCGTTGGCCTGGCCGGTGAGCCCGGCATGGTGCGCGAAGGTCTCCGCCAGCGGCGGGCCGACGAAGCTCATGAGCCTCGCCCGGTCGGGGACCGCGATGCCCAGGTCGTCGAAGGTCGCCGAGAAGGAGGCCAGGATGACGGGGGCCGAGTCCGTGACGGTGCCGTCCAGGTCCAGCAGGACGGCCGAGAACTCGCCCGCTGAGCCTCGTGCGGGACGGAAGAGTGGTCTCGTGCTCAAGGGTGCTCGCTCTCGGCCGGAAAACTCGGACAGGACCCGGCAAGCCTACTAGCGTGACTCCCATGAGCGCCGACGCCACCCGCCCCCGCCTTCCGCACACCGCAGCCCTGAGCGCCGGCCGGGGGGACCAGCCCCGCCTGCTGATCGACGCGCCCGCGGGCAGCGCCGAGATCTACCTCTTCGGGGCGCACCTGACGGCCTGGACGCCGCGGGGCGGCAGGCCCGTCCTGTTCCTCTCCCGCCAGGCCCGCTTCGACGGCGGGACCGCCATCCGCGGCGGGGTCCCCCTGTGCCTGCCGTGGTTCAGCGTGGGGCCGCAGGGCACCTCCCGGCCCAAGCACGGCTGGGCGCGGATCATGGGCTGGGAGCTGCGCTCGGTCGAGTCCACGCCCGAGGGCGGGGTGCGCGCGCTGCTGAGCCTGGAGCACGACGCCGTCTCGGTGCTCTACGAGGTGACGGTGGGCGAGACGCTGACCATGAGCCTGTCGCTGCGCAACACGGGGTCCGAGCCGCGCCTGGTCGAGGCCGCGCTGCACACCTACCTGGCGGTGCACGACGTCACGGCCAGCGTCCTGACCGGTCTGGAGGGGGCCGAGTACACCGAGGACGGCGCCTCCGGACAGGTGCAGCCCGGGCCGCTCAGGGTCACCGGCCCCATCGACCGCATCTACCGCTCCGAGGCGCCGGTGCGCGTGACCGACCCCGGCAACGACCGCACGATCGTGGTGCGGGGGACGAGCTCGCCGACGACGATCGTGTGGAACCCCTGGGCCGGGGGCGCCTCGCAGATCGCCGATCTCGCCGACGACGAGTTCGCCTCCTTCGTGTGCGTCGAGACCGCCGCAGCGCGGCAGGACGCGCCCGTGATCGACCCCGGATCGTCATGGGCGATGAGCGCCACCCTCGCCGTCGAGCCCGCCGCATCCCTGTGACCGAGCGCACCAGGGGGGAGCCGCCCCGTCTCGCAGGAGGCGTGCTAAGTTTCTCTCCGTCGCTGTGGGAGGTGCGCCTTCCGACGGCGATGGCACGGTGACAACAGAGTCCGAGTGGCGGAATAGGTAGACGCGCTAGCTTGAGGTGCTAGTGCCTTATTAAACGGGCGTGGGGGTTCAAGTCCCCCCTCGGACACCAGGAGCCAGGGCCCCGGTCGCAGGACCGGGGCCCTGGTCGCGCTCGGTGCGCGCGACAGTCGAAGCCGTCCCGCGGCGACCCGAAATCATTCTTCCGATCGGTTTATCGGTATGCTGCTGCGGATCGGCGGCGCCGTTCGTTCACGGCCTCCCACGACTCCCGCGACTGGCAAGGAGCTGCTTGCGTGACCCGCCCAGACACCGACTCCGCCGCCTCCCCCGCGAGGCGCCCGGCCCCCGTCGTCAAGGCGCGCATCGCCGTCTACCTCACCTTCCTGGCCAACGGCCTGGGCTTGTCCAACCTGGTTCCCCGCTACCCCGAGTTGCTCGCGCACCTGGGCATCACCAAGGCCGCCTTCGGCCAGGCCGTCATGTTCTCCTCGGTCGGCGCGCTCGCGGCCGGGCTGGCGGCCTCCTGGTGCATCACCCGCTTCACCTCGGCGCGAGTGGCCTCGGTGGGGATGATCGTGCTCGGCCTGGGGCTGCTTGGCGCCGGAGCGGCCGGCTCCTGGCTCGTCCTCGCGCTGTGCATGGCCTGGGTCGGCGGCACCGACGCCATTATCGACGTCGCCCAGAACGCGCACGCCCTGCGCGTGGAGCGCCGCTGGGGGTCCAGCATCATCACCAGCTTCCACGCCGCCTGGAGCCTGGGCGCGGTGCTCGGGGCCGTCATGGGGCAGGCCATGGCCGGCGCGGGCGTCCCCATCGGGCTGCACATGGCGGGCGTTCTCCTCGTGCTGACGGTGGTCTCCGCGGCGGCGGTGCCGTGGACGATCAAGGGGCCCGACTCCGACGACCGGCCCGAGACGGCGTCCGGGGACGGCCCGGCCGGCTCCCCGGGCCCCGCCGGCCCGCGCCCCGGGCGGTCGGGGGCCCGAGCCCGCCTGCTGACGGCCGGCGCCGTCGTCGTGCTGGGCCTCATGTGCGCCGCCGCCATGTTCCCCGAGGACGTCACCGCCAGCTGGTCCTCGCTCCTGCTCGCCGAGCAGGGCGCCGCCCCCGGCATGGTGGGCATGGGGCTGGTCTGCCTGCAGACGACCATGATCGTGGGGCGTCTGCTGGGCGACGCCGTCATCGACCGGCTCGGGGTGCGCGCGGTGACCGCCGGGGGCGGCGCGCTCGTGGCCGCGGGCATGGGGACGGCCCTCGCGGCCGGCTCGGTGCCCGGGACCCTGGTCGGCATGGTGGTCGCGGGAGCCGGCTGCGCCGTCGCCGTGCCTGTGGCCTACGCCGCCGCCGACGACGTGCCCGGCATGAGGCCGGGAGCCGGCCTGACGATCGTGTCCTGGCTCGCCCGGGTCATCATGCTCGTCTCGCCGCCGGTCGTCGGCTGGTTCGCCGACGCCCACGGAACCTGGGTGGCCCTGGTCTACGGGCTGCTGGGCGGCGCGATCCTCATGGCGAGCTGGCCGGTGCTGCGCAGGGGCGCACGCGCGGGCCGGTGAGCGCTCAGGGCACCCCGGCGGCGGCCCGCCGCGCGGCGTCCCGGCGACGCACCCAGGCCGCGCACCACCACGCGCCCACCGCTCCCGTCAGCGCGAAGGCCGCGAGTGGGACCGCCGTGGCCGCGGGCCCGATCCCCGGCCCGCCGGCGACCCGCGACTCGCCGTTCAGGACGACGGCGACCAGGACCTGGCAGGCCAGCACCGCTCCCGCGAGACCGCCGTGCAGGACGGCCAGGGCGTTCCACCGGTCCTCCCGGCGACGGGCCCGGCACCACGAGGGCAGGGCGGCCACGTCGACGCGGTCCAGGTCGATCCTGACGGGCCTGCGGTCTCCGGGCGCCGTGCGCGGACGGCTCAGGACCACCGGGTCGGAGCGCCTGAGGCGCACGCAGACGAATGCGCCGAGCAGCCCGTAGGCGAGCAGCGGCGCGGGCGCGGGGGAGAACAGCCCCATGGACACCGGGATGGCGAGGACGGCCCCGGCGAGGGCGAGCCCGGCGACCAGGACGACGGCGAGGCCCGCCGTGCCCCGCCTGGCGCGGCGCGCGGCCCGCGCCACCTCGCCCCGGTCCGGCCAGGCCGGGCCCGGCAGCCCGCTGCGGGTCAGGCCGCGCACGACCCGCTCCCTGCCCGGGTGGGATGAGGTCGCGCCGCCACCCCATCTCGACGTCGAGCGGCCGGGAGGACCCCGGCTCCTGGCCGGCGAGCCGCGCGAGCGTCCCGCGCAGGAGCCGCCACTGGTCCTCGGCCAGCCACGGCGGGGTGCGCATCGCCCAGGCACGCCGCGCCACCACGAGTGTCAACGCCGTCGCGCCCGCCGTCATCAGCGACATGAGGACGGTTATGAACACCAGGCCGAATTCGTCCCCGCCGGGCGGCCGTGTCATATCCAGCATCATGCTGGCGCCGAACACGCACGCCCCGGCGGTGAAGCAGGCCAGGAGGACCGTTCCCACCGCGTAGCCGAAGAAGTCCCACCGGGGCAGGGCCGTCAGCCGCGAGGCGCCCCGGGGCGGCCGGAAGCCCGCCAGCGCCCCGCGCACGGCACGGTCCGCCTCCTCCTTCGAGCCGACGGCGGCCAGCGGGACGGTCAGCCGCTCGCGCACCAGTGGCAGGGCGTCGGGGTCGGTCAGCCCGGACTCGTAGAACGGGACGGTGCGCTTATCGGGCCCCGTCCGGTCCATGTCGTGCACGACCTTGAACTCGGCGACCCGAGCGGGCACTCGCTGCTCGACGCACACCACCCCCGAGCGGACGCGCACCCGGACCGAGGGGTGCAGCCAGCGGGGCATGGGCGGGGCGGCGGGCGCCGGGGACCGACTCACAGCGGCTCCTTGCACATCGGGACACATCGGGACATATCGGGCATGCCAGAAGGCACCGCCCACCCTAGTCGACCGTCGCCGCCCATCGTCCGGATCCGGCCGGCGTCCGTTGGAGCCTCACGCCGTGCGTGCTATGCCGTGCGGGCTATGATCACCGGGCATGAAACCCTTCGAGATCCGCGTCCCCGCTGTCGCGCGGGGCGACGGCCCCCTGCCCGCGCTCCTGCTGTCCGCGCCCACCGGGGCCGACATCGACCGGATCGCCGAGATCTGCCAGGACGCCGACATCCAGCAGTGGACCCTCGTCCCACGCGGCTACACCCGCGCCGACGCCGAGAGCTTCGTGACCGGGATGGTCGCCTCCGGCTGGGAGAGCGGCAGGGAGCTCACCTGGGCCGTGCGCGAGGACCGGGGGCGGGACGCCCCCGCCCTTGTGGGCATGATGGGGCTGGCCGGCCGGGAGGACGGCACCTGGGAGATCGGCTACTGGCTGGATCCCGCGGCCCGCGGGCGGGGGACCGCCTCCCGGGCCGCCCGCGCCCTCATCGAGGCGGCCTTCGAGGCGGGCGGCCCGGTGCGAGCCCTCGCCCTGCGGTGGCGCTGCGACATCCACGACGGCGTCCCCAACTGGGCGTCCTGGCGCGTGGCCTGGGGACTGGGCTTCCGCCGGGAGGGGCGGGTGCGCTCCCTCCAGGTCAACGACGGCGCCCTCCACGACGGCTGGATCGCCACGCTCCTGCCCGACGACCCGCGCGAGCCGTGCGCCCCGTGGGACGGGCCTGCACCGGCCGGTTCCTCGCACACCCGGGGCGACGCCACCCCGCTCGTGGCCGCCGACGGCGTCGGCGAGCGGGAGGGCGACGACCCCGAGGCCCTCGTGCGCCGCTTCCACCGTCTCTACGGCCTGCCGATCCGCACCGACGGTCCGTCCCTGGGGCGCAAGAGCCTCCACATGCGCATGAGCCTGATCGCCGAGGAGTTCGCCGAGCTGACCGGGGCCGTCTACGGGGCGGCCGCCCGCGGCGAGGTGGAGGCCGCCTGGGCCCGGGCCGTGGCCGCCGACGACGGCGAGCGCGACACCGTCGAGGCCGCCGACGCCCTGGCGGACCTCGTCTACGTCATCTACGGCATGGCCCTGGAGACGGGCATCGACCTGGCCGCCGTGCTGGCCGAGGTGCAGCGCTCCAACATGTCCAAGCTGGGCGCGGACGGGCGGCCCGTCTACCGCGAGGACGGCAAGGTCCTCAAGGGGCCCGGCTACTTCCCGCCGGACGTCGCCGGGACGCTCGGGATGGGCTCCGGGGCTGGTTCGAGGGCCCGCGCCGAGGCCGACTGAGCCTGCTCGAGGCGACAGAGTCCGCCGGCACCGGCCGGGGCCCGCCCGGGGCGGCCGTGACAGTCCTCATGCCCGTGACTTTACTTTACGTAAAGTAAAGTCACGGGCATGGCGACGCACGATCTCAGTACCACCGTCGGCCCGCGCGCGGCGTCCGCACCGCGCACCCGGGACTGGGCCGCCCTGGCGGTCCTCACCCTGGCGGTCACCCTCCTCGCCATCGACTCCACGGTCCTGTCCCTGGCCATCCCCTCGCTGAGCGCCCACCTCGCGCCCAGCGCCAGCCAGCTGCTGTGGATCGGCGACATCTACTCGTTCACCCTGGCGGGCCTGCTCGTCACCATGGGCAATATCGCCGACCGCATCGGGCGCCGTCGCCTCCTGCTCATCGGCACCGTCGGCTTCGGAGCCTCCAGCGTGCTGGCGGCCTTCGCACCCAGCGCCGCCGCCCTCATCGCCGCCCGCGCGCTCCTGGGCGTCAGCGGGGCGACCATCATGCCCTCGACGCTCTCCCTGGTCCGCAACATCTTCCCCGACGCCCGTCACCGCGCCACCGCCATCGCCATCTGGTCCGCGGGCACATCCGGGGGCACGGCGCTGGGCCCCCTCGTCGGCGGCTTCCTCCTGGGGCGCTTCTGGTGGGGCAGCGTCTTCCTCATCAACGTTCCCGTCATGGTCCTCGTCGTCGCCGCCGGGGCGTGGCTGCTGCCCGAGTCCCGCAACGAGCACGGCGGGCCTGTCGACCTCCTGTCCGCGGCACTGTCCGTGGGCGCCATCGTCCCGGTCGTCTACGCCGTCAAGACTCTCGCGCACGACGGGCTCACCGCCGCGGCCCTGGTGAGCCTGGTCGTCGGGCTCGCGCTCGGCCGGGTCTTCATGCGCCGCCAGCGCTCCCTGGCCACCCCGCTCATCGACGTCGAGCTCTTCGGCCGTCCCGCCTTCACCTGGGCGGTCCTGACCTCCGTCATGGCGATCTTCGCCCTGGCCGGGCTGCTGTACTTCTTCAGCCAGTACCTCCAGCTGGTGCGCGAGTACTCCACTCTTCAGGCGGGTCTGGCGGAGCTGCCGAGCTCGATCGCCTCGGTCGGCGTGGTGGTCCTCGTCGGGCGGCTCGTCTCCCGCTTCGGCCAGGGACGGGCCGGCGCCGGCGGCCTGGCGGTCGCGGCCCTCGGGCTCCTGGCCCTGGCCGCCGCGGAGTCCCTCGCGGGCTACCCTCCCCTCGCCGGGGCGCTGGTGCTGATCGGCGCGGGCATCGGCGTCGCCGCCGCCGTCGCGACCGGTGCCGTCCTCGGCTCCGTCCCCGCCGGTCGCGCCGGCGCGGCCTCGGCCATCTCGGAGACCGGCTTCGAGCTCGGGGCGGCCCTGGGCATCGCCGTCCTCGGCTCCGTCCAGGACGTCGGCTACCGCATGCACCTGGGGCCGCTCGCCGGCGACGCCGTCTCCGCCCTGCCCGGATCCGTCGTCGCGGCCGCCCGCCAGTCCCTGGCCACCCTGGCCGGCGCCATCGACCGCGCCGACGCCGCCCAGGCGGACTTCTACCTTCAGGCCCAGCGCGCCTTCACCCACGCCATGCAGACGACGGCGGTCGTCGCCGCGGTCATCCTCCTGCTCGCCGCCGTCATGGCCTGGCGGCACGTGCCCGCCGGGGACGCATCCGACCAGGCGGGGGAGCGCTGAGCGCCGTGCGCCGGTCCAGCCGCGACCGCATTGTCGCCGGCGCGCTGACGGTCATCGAGCGCGACGGCATCGACGGACTCACCTTCGAGGCCCTCGCCGAGCAGGTCGGGCTCACCCGGGGCGGGATCGTCTACCACTTCCGCACGCGTGAGGACCTCGTCGCCGGCATCGCCTCCGACCTGCTGGCGCGCTGGAAGGCGGAGGCCCTGGAGGCCCTGGGCAAGCCCTTCGAGACGGCCACGCGCGCCGAGCGCATCACCGCCCTGGCGGTCTCCGTCCTCGACGGCGTCCTCCTGCCCGGCGAGCTCGCCTTCCTCGTCTCGGGCCGTCCCGAGGCGGCGGGCCTGAACCGCGCCTGGGACGCGTTCCAGCGTCAGTGGGTCGGCGACCCCCGCACCCTTGCCCCCGCCCAGCGCGTCGGCCTGCTCGCCGTCGGCGGCTGGTGGGTCGAGCTCGCCTCCGGGAAGGACCGCGCCGAGACGATGGATGCCGGGACGCGCGAGCTCATTGTCTCCCTCGTCTCCGGTGGACGCGGGCTGTGAGTGGGCCGCGGGCAGCGCCACGGATCCGGTCGGCAGCCCGGTCGACGGCGGGCCGCCGCGGGCGGGAGGCCCGCGGGTTCGTGGCACGATGGACCCGTGCCTGAGCCCGCTGGCGCCGCGGCGGCCGAGTCGCCCGCCGTGCGGGCGGTTTCGGCAGATCAGTACGACAGACCGACATTCCTACTGCGAACCGGAAGGATAAATATGACGCGCGTCACTATTATCGGAGGCGGATACGGTGGGATCACCATCGCCAAGGCCCTCGACGACGTCGCCGAGGTCACCCTCGTCGAGCAGAAGGACACCTTCGTCAACCACGCCGCCGCGCTGCGCGCCGCCGTCGACCGGCAGTGGGCCGAGAGGATCTTCCTGCCCTACGACCGCCTCCTGGCTCGCGGGCGGGTCGTTCACGGCACCGCTCTGGCGGTCAGGGGCACCACCGTGTCGGTGGCGGGCGCGGGGGACATCGAGGCCGACCACCTGGTCCTGGCCACCGGCACCGCCTACCCCTTCCCGGCCAAGCACCTGGAGTCCTCCTCGGTCATCGCCAAGGCCCGCATCGAGCGCGCCCACACCAACCTGGAGCAGGCCGGGCGCGTCCTCATCGCCGGCGCCGGGGAGGTCGGCATCGAGCTGACCGGTGAGATCACCTCCGCCTTCCCCGCGATGGAGGTCGTCCTCCTCGAGGCCGGGCCCGACATCCTGCACTCCCGCGACTACAAGCCGGAGCTGCGCGAGGCGATCCGCTTCCAGCTCGAGCAGCGCG
>ERZ773099.1699-NODE-1699-length-16017-cov-16.367498_pt1 | contig 16017 bp, 10 predicted proteins | sample MGYA00511120_ERZ773099 | MGnify/ENA primary metagenome ERZ773099 (study PRJEB29015, sample SAMEA2738012) | human oral metagenome | biome: human oral; feature: human-associated habitat; material: dental | place: China | collected 2104 ...
GCCAGATCCCGGCGGCGCAGACCTCGCTCGCTGCCTTCGTGGCCGATATCGACACTGCACGGACCCCTCCTCCGGCACTCACCGCCGTCATTACCGCCGACGGACCCGTGATGACGCTCCCCGACGGCGTCGTCACCTTCCCGCTCAAGGCGCTGGGGCCGTGAGCAGGCCGTGAGCGGGCCGGGGACGGCTGCCTGGGCCCAGGTCGTGCGCGGGCCGGAAAAGGCTCAGGGCGCGGGCCCGGCCGGGCGGTGCGCCTCCTTACAGCGAAAGGGAGCCGCTGAGGCTGGGCGCCGGCGTTGGCGTCGGACCGCACCCCGGGCGGCCTCCAGGGTGGCTCTGGCAGGGCCTGGCCGGGGACGGTGCCAGGCACCCATACTGGCGTCATGCAGTACACGACACTTGGCACCACAGGTATTACGATCCCGCGGCTGTGCATTGGAGGCATGAGCTTCGGTAAAGTCTTCCCGGACTTCCACCAGTGGGTCATTGACCAGCCCTCCACCCAGGCCGTCATCGCCCGCGCGCTCGAGCTCGGCGTCACCTTTATCGACACCGCCAACGTCTACGCCCACGGCACCAGCGAGGAGTACATCGGGCAGTCCCTGAGGAACCTCGGCGTCGCGCGCCAGGACGTGGTGCTGGCCTCCAAGGTCTACTTCAATGAGGGCCACCTGAGCGCCGAGGCCATTGAGCGGGAGATCACGGGCACGCTCCGGCGCCTGGGCACCGACTACCTCGACCTGTACATTATCCACCGCTTCGACTACTCCACCCCCGTGGAGGAGACCATGGAGGCCCTGGACCGCCTCGTGCGCGACGGCCGCGTACGGGCCCTGGGCGCCTCCGCCATGTACGCCTACCAGCTGCACAACCTGCAGGTGGCGGCGGACGCCCACGGCTGGACCCGCTTCGCCAGCATGCAGAACCACTACAACCTCCTCTACCGCGAGGACGAACGGGAGATGATCCCCGTGGTCGAGCAGTACGGCATGTCCCTGACCCCCTACAGCCCGCTCGCCTCCGGGCACCTGACCCGCCCCACCTGGGACTCGCCGTCGGTGCGCTCGACGACGGACGGCACCATGCGCGCCAAGTACGACCGCGACCGCGAGATCGACATGCCCGTCATCGAGCGCGTCGCCGAGGTCGCCGCCAGGCACGAGGTGCCCATGGCCGACGTCGCGCTGGCCTGGCACTGGGCCAGGGGCGTGGCCGCCCCCATTGTCGGCTGCTCGCGGCCGAGCCGCGTCGACGACGCCGTGCGCGCCCTGGAACTCACCCTCACCGCCGAGGAGGTCGCCTACCTGGAGGAGCCCTACGTGCCCCACGAGCTCGTCGGCCCGCTCGCCCGCCCCGGGGAGAAGGCCCTCGCCGGGACGACGGTGTCGACGACGTCCCGGTGAGGGGGCTGGCGGGGCGCCGCTTCACCTCCCAGGACCTGGTCCAGGGCCGCTGCTGACATCCTGGTGAGGCGGCGTCCCGGGCTGGGCGGTGCCGGGCCCCACGAGCCCGTACCACATCGTGTTACACCATGATACGATGAGCATGCTGATGCAGTGAGGTGTGGGGCGGGAGACCTGATGGCGACTAAGACCCTCAATGTCAAGATCGACGACGACGACAAGCGTCTATTTGTTGAGCTCACTCATCAGATGGGGACGACCCCGTCAAATGCGGTGCGCATGTTCGTGCGCGCGTTCAATGAGTTCAAGGGCTTCCCCTTCGACACGTCCCGTCCATATGTCATGAGTGCCGAGGCCCGGCAGGCCTACGACGAGATTGACGCAGAGATCTCCGCGGGCACCGCCAGGCGCTACGGGAGCGTTGCAGACTTGCGTAATGACCTGGACCTGTAGTGCTCGACATCGTCATCTCGAGTAAGTGCAGGAAGGACCTCAAGCGGGCTAGAAGACGCGGCCTCGACATGGATGCCTTCTTCGCAGTGGTTGAGATGCTTCGACGTCGCGAGACGCTACCTGCTTGTCATGTCTCATGACTTCTGGCAGTGCCAGATGTTGTGATACGTCTCGGGCGATCCTGGGGTATGGCGCGTGAGATCAGTCTTTCCAAGCGGTTGAAGATCGTGGAGTTCGTCCCCTCGGGCCCCGGGAGCACGCGGGCGTTCTGCCGGCGCATGGGCGTCTCGCTGCGCAGTTTCTACCGCATCCGCTCCCGGTGGTCGGGATCGGGGACGTCCTCGCTCCACCCGGCCTCACGCGCGCCCCGGCGCCCCCGCCGCCGCTACGGGCCCGACGTGGAGGCGGCCGTGGCGGCCCTGCACGCCGAACTGACCGGCCGGGGCCTGGATGCGGGCGGCATCACCATCCGCTTCCACCTCCAGCAGCAGGGGATGGACCCCCTGCCCAGCGTCGCCACCATCAACCGGATCCTGGCCCGCAACGGCCCCTCCCGCGTCCAACGGGCCAAGCGTCCCCGCTCGTCCCACAACCCGCTTCGCCCGATCCCGGACCTGCGAACTGTGGCAGCTGGACGCCTTCGAAGTGGCCCTGACCGGCGGGGACAGGGCCACCGTCTACCAGATCATCGACGACGCCTCCCGGTTGTGCATCGCCCTGACCGCCCGGACGCGGGCGGCCAACCCCGCCGACGCCATTGACGCCCCTGGCCCGGGCCATCGCCGCTCACGGGCGGCCCGTAGCGGTCCTGACCGACAACGGGGCGGCCTTCAACACCCACCGCCGGGGCCTGCCCTCCAGCACCGAGCTCTACCTGGCGTCTTTGGGAGTGGCGCCCATCTCCGGATCTCCCCGGACACCCCCAGACCCAGGGCAAGACCGAACGCTCCCACCACCCCGCCCGCAAATGGCTCGCGGCGCACCCCGCCACCACCCTCACCGACCTTCAGATCGTCCTGAACGAGCTTTCGCGACGTCTACAACAATCACCGCCCCCACCAGGCGTTCAGCCCCGTATGCACCCCGGCCGCGGCCTGGGCGAGGATGAGCCGGGCGCCCGAACCCACCGCCCCCATCGACCCCGACGATCTGCTCGCCGCCCCCGAGCACACCACTCGCACGGTCCGCTCGCGCGGCGTACTGTCCTACCAGGGTCACACCCTCTACCTCGGCACCCAGTGGGCCGGCGAACCCATCCGACTGACCCACGCCCCCGGCCGACTCACCCTGACCCACCCGACCACCAAACGCCACCTCACCACCATCACCTGGCCGCCCCCCACCCCCTACACCAACCTCACCGACCACTGCCAGAAGTCATGAGACAAACCTCTGCCAGAAGTCATGAGACAACACAAGACGCTACCTGCTCGTTATCGAGATCATGCGCTCACGGCCGACCGGGCTGGACTGAGGGACTGCCACATCCGGCCCGACTGGGTGCTGATCTACCAGATCAGGGAGACGGAGCTGGTCCTGGTCCTGGTGGAGACTGGAAGTCACGCCGACTTGGGCCTGTGATCGCGCCGGGGCCCGGCGCGATCGGCCGCGCGGGTCAGGCGGGGCCAAATAGCTGGGGTGGCTGCACCTCACGCCTGCCGGGAGTAGTCCATGACGGTGGTGACGAAGGCCGGCGGCTCGTCGGGCACCTGGTAGTAGGGCCTCTGCGGCAGGGCGTTGACGGCGGCCATCTCGTCCTCGGTCAGCGTGAAGTCGAAGATGTCGAGGTTGTCCGCCATGTGCTGCGGGCTGAGCGTCTTGGGGAAGGTGACATTGCCCTCCTGGAGGTGCCAGCGCAGCACGACCTGGGCGGCGGTCTTGCCGTACCTGGCGCCGGGCCCGGTCAGGGCGGGCCCGGCGTCCGTGGCGGTGCCGTCCGCCCCGGACGATGGCGCCGGACCCTGCGGCCCGGCGTCGTCGGGCGCCGTCAGCAGCGCGTCGACGCTCGTCCCCAGCAGCGCCGCCAGGCGGGGCAGCGTGGCCACGTCCGGGTAGTTGATGTCGTTCTCCCACTTGCTGACCGCCTGCGGGGTCACCCCCATGCGCTGGGCGAGCCGTTCCTGGGTCATCCCCCGCGCCAGCCGCAGCCGTGCGATATTGCGTCCCACCGAGTTCATCTGCTGGTTCATCTGCGTCTCCTTGCTGTCCGTGCCGTCTGCCGGCCGCCGTCGGGCGGCGTGCCGGACTCGGGGACGCGGTAGGGCGGGAACGCCGGGCACCGACGGTGCCGGTGGGGGACAATGGCGCCGTGCCCACCTTTGAACGCAGGCTCGACGCCCGCCTCGTTATCGCCGTCGTCGCCGTCGGCATCACCTCCTTCGCCGGTGTCGTGGTCGAGACCGCCATGAACATCGCCTTCCCGGCCCTCATGAAGGAGTTCGGGGTCTCCACCTCCACCGTCCAGTGGATCACCACCGGCTACCTCCTGGTCCTGGCGGCGATTATGCCGGTCTCCTCCTTCCTCCACCGGCGCCTGCGCACCAGGACCCTGTTCGCCCTGGCCATGGCGGCCTTCCTGACCGGCACGGTCATGTGCGCCGCCGCCCCGCACTTCTCCCTGCTCGTCCTCGGCCGTCTCGTCCAGGGCGTGGGCACCGGCATAGCCCTGCCGCTCATGTTCAATATGGTCCTGGAGCAGGTGCCCCTGGAGCACCTGGGCACCATGATGGGCGTGGCCACCCTCATTACCGCCGTCGCCCCCGCCGTCGGGCCCTCCTTCGGCGGCTACCTCATTGGCGCCCTCGGCTGGAGGTCGGTGTTTATCGTCCTGCTGCCCTTCCTGGTCATCGCCGCCGTCCTGGGCCTGCTGACCATCCGGCAGGCCACCCGGCCCCGGTCCGACGCCGTCTTCAGCCCCCTGCAGTTCCTGGTCATGGCCGCCGGCTTCACCGCCCTGGTGCTGGCCACGAACGCCGCCGGGCAGACGGGGTGGACCAGCCCCCGGGTCCTGGGGCTGCTCGCCCTGGCGCTCGTCCTCGTCGCCGCCTTCTGCGTCCTGTCGTCCCGCTCCGAGCGCCCGCTCATCCGCATCCGGATCTTCGCCGACCGCACCTACACCCTCAGCGTGGTCTACGTCGTCCTCATCCAGGCGGTCGTGCTCGCCCTGGGCTACCTCATCCCCTACTACGCCCAGGTCAGCGCCTCCATGGGCTCCTTCGCCGCCGGGTGCCTCCTGCTGCCCGGCTGCGTCCTGGGCGCGTGCCTGACCCCCCTGGGCGGCCGTGTCCTGGACCGGCTGGGCCCGGCCCGACCCATCCTGGCCGGTGCCGCCTGCGGCGTGCTCGCCATGGCCCTGTTCGCCGCCGTCGGCGTGGACGTCCCCGCCCCCTGGCTCGCCCTCGTCTACGTCATTATGCCGCTGTGCCAGGGGCTGTCGGTGTCCAACTCCATGACCAACGGCCTACGCTCCCTGCCCGACCACCTCCAGGCCGACGGCAACGCCGCCTTCAACACCATCCAGCAGCTCGGCGGCGCCGTCGGGACGGCCGTGGCCACCGCCGTGGTCAACGCCGCCCAGAGCGCGGGCTCCGACGACCTGGCCGCCGCCACCCGCAGCGGTACGCACACGGGGTTCGTCGTGCTCCTCGTCCTGACCGTCCTCGCCCTGGCCGCCGCGACCAGCGTCTTCGTCAGCCGCGGCGCCGACCGTCGTGCTGCGCGCGGGGCCCGCCGCGGTTAGAGTGCCTCGGGTCTGCTCCGCGGAGAGTCCGACGAGAGAGGAGCCCCGCCTTTGAGCCAGCCCAGCAGTGAGAACGACGACCCCGGGACCGCCGGCCGCACGCCGCCTGCCGGCTCCGCGCCCGCCCCGGCCCCCGCGCTGCCGCCCTCCGCCCACCAGGCGGTGACCTTCCTCGAGCTCTTCTTCGACCTGGTGTGGGTCTTCGCGATCTCCCAGCTCTCCGAGCACCTCCTGGAGCACCAGACGTGGCGCGGGGCGGGCCAGACCCTCGTCATGACCCTGGCCATGTTCGTCATCTGGTCCTTCACCGCCTACGAGTCCACCATGGTCCTGGCCCGCAAGGACGAGGCCCGCTGGGTCGTGCTGGCGGTCATGGCCGGGGGACTGGTGATGAACGCCTCGATCACCGGCGCCTTCGAGGACGCCCCGTGGGCCTTCGTGGTTCCCCTGGTGCTCATCCAGGTGGGCCGCAGCGCCATGACCCGCACCCACGACGTCTACGCCTCGCTGCGTCGCCACCGTGTCTCCATGATCATCTGGGCCGTCGTCTCCGCGGTGCCCTGGGGCCTGGGGGCCCTGGCCGAGCCGGAGCACCGTCTGCTCTGGTGGCTGGCTGCCGTGGTGATCGACGTCGTCGGCATGTGGAGCGGGCACCCCGTGCCCGGGCGCCACCACCGGGACTTCTCCGAGGTGCGCTTCGACGTCGAGCACCAGGTCGAGCGCTGCCGCCTGTTCCTCATTATCTGCCTGGGGGAGGGCGTGCTCACCACCGGGCGCTCCATCGCCGCGGACCCGCAGGACCCTGCGCGGCTGGCCGCGGGGCTGGCCGCGTTCGCGGTGCTCGTCGGCGTGTGGTACCTGTTCTTCGGCACGGGGACGGACGAGGTCGACGCCCGGCTCGTGGCCGAGCACGGCGAGCTGGCCATGGGCAGTCTGGCCACGAACGGTCAGCAGGTGCTGGTCATCGGGCTCATCGCCTTCGCGGTGAGCGCTGAGATCGTTGTCGCCGATCCCCACGAGCCGCTCACGGCGGCCGCCGCCGCCCTGCTGGCGGGTGGGATCGTCATCTGCCTGGTGGCCTTCTGGGGCTTCCTGGCGCTCCTGACCGGGCGCCGCCTCTGGCCGCCTCTGGCCGCGGGGGCCGCGGGGCTGGGTGCCGTCGTCGCCGTCTGCTGGGCGGCCGCCCTGCCCGGCATACTCGTCATGGCGGCCACGGCAGTCTGCCTGGCAGGGACCGGCATGTGGTACAAGCGTGATGCGGCTGACGCCATGCGCGCCATGAGCGCCTGAGAACCCGCCCGGCCTCCGCCCACTGGCCGTGACGCGATCGCCGCGCCCCTGGGTCGCCTACCCGCTTCCCTCCCGGCCCGCCGTGCGGCTACCCGACGGTGGGCCCCGGCCCCGGGGCGGCCGGGCGCACGGGCGGCGGGGGTCGTGCGATAATATCGCCTGCCCCTCGCAGTAGTCAGACCCAGGAGGCGCTCCCGTGCCGTCCGACCCGTATCCCGCCGACCTGCGCTCCGCCAGTCCCGACGCCGTCGCCCACGCCGTCCGCCACGAGCTCGACCTCCTTGAGGAGGCCGAGGGGGCGCGGGTCCTGCTAGCCGTGGAGTCCGGCAGCCGGGCCTGGGGCTTTGAGTCCCCCGACTCCGACTTCGACGTCCGCCTCGTCTACGTCCGCCCCGTGGAACACTACCTGCGCCTGGATCCGGTGCGTGACGTCCTGGAGTGGCGGCTCGACGAGGTCCTCGACGTCAGCGGTTGGGACCTGGACAAGTCCCTGCGCCTGGCGCGCGGCGCCAACCCCTCCTTCTTCGAGTGGCTCGCCTCCCCGGTCATCTACGACGAGGACCCCGCCTTCGCCGCCGTGCGCGACCTGGCCGCCGAGTGCTTCTCACCGGCCGCCTCCGCCCGCCACTACCTGAGCATGGCCACCGGCCAGCTCGTCGCCTGCCAGGGTGAGACGGTGCCCCTCAAGAAGTACCTGTACACGGTGCGCGCGCTCCTGGCCGCCCGCTGGGTGGTGGCCGAGCGCAGGCCCGCCCCCATGCGTCTCAAGGACCTGGTTGACGCCGGGCTCGAGGGTCCCGTACGCGGGCCCCTTAAGGACGTCCTGGCGGACAAGGCCGTCTCGGGGGAGCGTGACGGGCACCCGCGCGTCCCGGAGCTCGACGCCTGGCTGCAGACCACCCTCGCCGAGCTGACCGACGTCGTCGCCGACCTCGCGACCGCACCCAAGGTGCCCTGGGAACGTCTCAACGAGGTCTTCCTCGCCGTGGTGCGCTCCGCCCAGGCCGGGTGAGCCGGGGTAGCGCCCGGGGTACCACGAGCGGTAAGGACCTCAGGGCACCCGGGCGGCCCCTGCCGGCGCGGTCTCAGATGCCGAAGCCGACGCGCCGGGGCTCGGCCTCCCCGATCTCCACGTAGGCCAGTGAGCCCGCGGGCACGAAGACCTTGCGACCCTTGTCGTCGCTCAGGGTGATGTTGGCGGTGGCGGCGTTGGCCAGGGAGGAGAGGATCTCGTTCTGGGAGGCTGAGGTCTCCAGGGTGAGCTCGCGGGTGGAGTGCTTAATACCGAGGGTGACCTGCATGGGACGGGGCTCCTGTTCGTCGGGAGGGTGGACGGGCTGCCGCCGATCCTATGCCGTTTATACCCGGGTAGGGGATCTGGCCCCGCCTGACACGCGGTGGGCGAACCCGGCGGCCGTACGCAGCGGGTTGTGCTCGAGCGTGTACCGATCGGCATGGAGGTGGTCACGGCAGCTCGTACGTGCGGGTTGTGCGGGTGACCACGCAGTTAGGTGGGATCCGCAATGGTGCGGCCCCGCCTCCCTGCCTGCCCCTGCCCGGTGCTGGCCCTGCACGGCCCCTGCCCGGTGCCGGTGGCCGTGGGGCCCGGCGGGGCGGGGTCGGCGCCCCGTGGTTCCATGGGCACATGACCCCCGACGCCGCCCCGCACGCCCCCCGGCTCCTGCCGGCCCTGCCCGTGCCCGGCCTGCCCGAGCCTGACGACTCCCAGGCCGTGGTCCTGGAGCACGTCCGGGCAGGCGGGAACCTGGTGGTCCTGGGCGCCCCCGGCACCGGGAAGACCAGCCTGGCCCTGCGCCTGCTGGTGCGTGCCGTCGATGAGGGCAGGGACGCCGTCCTGCTGACCCCCACGCGCGTGCGGGCCAGCGTCCTGCGTGGCCGGGCGGCCCACCTCCTGCGGGCCCGGGGTGTCCAGGGCGGTACCGTGCGTGTGCGCACCCCCGCGGCCCTGGCCCTGAGCGTCCTGACCACCTCCCTCACGCAGCGTCCCGCCCCCCTGCCCGCCCCCGTGCTGCTGGCCGGGGCGGAGGAGGACGCCGCCCTGGCCTCCCTTATCCGCCCCGAGGACTGGCCCGGTCTGCCGCCCGAGACCCTGACCTCCCGGGCCTTCCGCTCCCAGCTGCGCGACCTGCTGGCGCGCGCCGGGGAGCTGGGTGTGGGTGCCCAGGAGCTCGCCGCCCTGGGGCAGGATCTGGACGTGCCCGTCTGGGGGCCTGCCAGCGGGCTGCTGCGTCTGTGGGACGCCCAGGGTCGTCCCAGCGCCCGCAGGCGCGCCCAGACCCGGCGGATGGACACCGCCCGCCTCCAGGACCGTGCCCGGGAGGCCCTGGGCACCTGGGAGGCCGACGGCGTCATGGAACCGCGTCCCGTGCCCGACCTGGTCGTGGTGGACGACTACCAGGACTGCACCGCGGCCACCGCCCGCCTCCTGGGCACCCTGGCGGTCCCCGACGCCCTCGGGCACGCCGCCCAGGTCATCGTCCTGGGCAACCCGGACACCGCTGTCGAGACCTTCCGCGGGGGCACTCCCAGCCTGCTGTCGTCCGCCCAGGAGGGCGCCAGCCTGGGGGCCGCCCGCCTGGTCCTGGGCACCGTCCACCGTGGAGGTCCTGCCCTGGCGGAGGCCGTCGCGGCGCAGGCCGCCCGGGTCCCCGTGGTCGGGGCGACCGGGTACCGCCAGGCGCGGGCCGTCCAGGAGACCGTGGAGGAGACAGTGGAGGAGAGCGTGGAGGAGCCGGGTGGGCCGGTGATCGGCGCCAGCGTGACGGACGCCGCCCCGGCGGGGCCCTCGGTCGTCCTGGCCTCCAGCCCCGCCCAGGAGGCCACCCACGTGGCGCGGATCCTGCGTGGCGAGCACATCCACCACGCCACGGGCTGGGACCAGATGGCCGTCATCGTCCGCAGCACCGCCCAGGCCCAGGCGGTGGCCCGCGACCTGCGCCGACGGGGGGTTCCCCTGGCGTCACGGACCCCCGCGGTCCTCCTGCGCACCGAGCCCGCCGCCCGCGCCCTGACAGAGGTGGTCCGGGCGGCCCTGGACGGGGACCTCGGTCAGGACGGCCAGCCCCCCCTCCCGGAAGCCGTCCAGCTCCTCCTGACCGGTCCCCTCATTGGCCTGAGCCCTCTTGACCTGCGCAGACTACGACGTCGGATCCGCGTCTGGGCGGAGGGGCCAGCTTCCCGGCCGGGGGAGCAGGCCGCGAGCGCCCAAGCTCAGGACGCCCAGGCCCAGGGCACCCAGGCCCAGGGTGCCCAGGTGGGGAGTGCCCGGGCTGAGGGTGCCTGGGCTGAGGGCGCCCAAGCCCAGACCGAGGGCGCCCGGTCGGGGGGCCGGCGGGGGGAGCGGGGCCCGGGTGCCGGGAGAGTCACGCTCCCGGGGCTCGTGGGCGACCTGGAGTCCGCCCGTCAGCTGGTGGAGGACCTGGGCCGGGAGTCGGTGGCCGCCCAGGCCGCCGACCTGCTGCGGGCCGCCCAGGTGGTGTCGGCGCTACGTGAGGTCCTGGGCTTGGGCTCCCCCCCTGCGGACGGTGCCCGGGGGCCTGAGGCGGGGGGGCGCTCTCCCGGCGGGGAGCTCCCGGACGACGTCGCGGCGAGGCACCCAGGAGCGCCCGGACAGGCCGACGGGCAGCGCCCCGACCCCACCGGGGGGCCCTCGGACGCCAGTGCCCGGGCAGGAGGCCGTGGACGGGCCCCGCGTGACGTCGAGGCCCTCCTGTGGGCCGCCTGGGACGCCTCCGGGCGCGCCGAGGCCTGGCGGGCCCTGGCCCTGGAGGAGGGTGGTGGACGCGGTCTCCTGGCTGAGGCCGCTGAGCACCACCTTGACGTGGTCACCGCCCTGTTCAAGCGGGCGGAGGTCTGGTCCGAGCGCTACCCCGGGGTGGACGGCGCCGTCTTCCTGGCCGAGCTGGACAGTGAGCTCGTCCCCTCCGACTCGGTGGCCCCCCAGGGGCGGCGCCCCGCCGGCGTGGCGGTCCTCACCCCGGCCGCTGCCGCCGGGGAGCAGTGGGAGGTCGTCGTGGTCATGGGCCTGGAGCGTGACGTCTGGCCCGACCTGCGCCTGCGTGACTCCCTGACCCGCTCGGGCCTGCTGGTGGACGCGGTGACCGGGCGCCTGCCCCTGCGCCCCGACGGCAGCCTGGACCCGGGGGCGGATCCGGCCTCCGCCCGCGCCCAGGTGCGTGGGGACGAGCGCCGTATGCTCGTGGCCGCCATGTCGCGGGCCTCACGCAGGCTCGTCCTGACGGCCACCTCCGACGTCGAGCACGCCCCCTCCTCCTTCCTCCTGGAGGTGGCCGCCAGCGCCGGGCTGCCTGTCACGGACGTCGACGGCGCCCCCCTGACCAGCCCGGACGCCGGTGACCTCACCCTGCGTGGGCTCGTGGGCGAGCTGCGTCAGGCGGCCGTGCGCGGGGCCCTGGACAGCGCCACCCCCGCTGAGCGCGCCCGGGGAACGGCCGCCGTCACCCTCCTGGCCGACCTGGCCCGCAGGGGTGTCCCCGGCGCCTCACCCACCACCTGGCTCGACGTGGCCGGCCCCACCTCCACCAGCCCCCTGACCGCCCTGGACCAGCGGGTGCGGGTGAGCCCCTCGGACGTGGAGAGCCTGTCCACCTGCCCCCTGCGCTGGTTCCTGTCCCGGCACGGGGGCGACCGGCCGGCCTCCGGGGCCCAGCACCTGGGCAGCCTCGTGCACGCCCTGGCCGAGCAGGCCGAGCGCGAGCACCTGCGGGGCCCGGCGCTGCGGGCCCAGGCCGAGGAGCTCCTGCCCGGGCTCGGCTACCCCGATACCTGGCTGGGGCAGGTCCAGCAGCGCCGTGTCCGGGAGATGGTGGGGCGCCTGGACGCCTACCTGGCGGACTGCGACGCCCTGGGGGTCACCGCGCAGGTCGAGCTGACTGTCAGGGCGGACACCGTCCTGGCTCCCGGGGACCTCAGCGAGGACCTGGGGGGCTACCTGGAGGACCTCCTGGCGCTCACGGGGGCGGGCGCGGGCCTGCGCCTGCGGATCGCAGGACGTGTTGACCGCCTGGAGCGCCGGGCGGACGGCAGCGTGCGCGTCATCGACCTCAAGACCGGGCGCCTGGTACCCTCCTCGCCCGAGCGCCACCCCCAGCTGGCCACCTACCGGCTGGCCCTGGAGGCCCTGGGGCGGGTGGTGGGTGGCGGGGCCCTGGTCCTGCTGGGCAAGGAGCCGGGCAGGCGCTCCGGGGAGGGCTACGTGCTGGCCCCCGCTGGCGGGGCCCTGGATCCCAGCCCCGTACAGGACCCGGACACCGGTGAGAGCCTGCCCTGGGCCCAGGACCTCCTGGCAGCCGCCGCCCTGGGGAGCCTGGGGCCCCTCTACGAGGCCCGCAGCGGTGACCACTGCCGCAACTGCGCCGTCAAGGACTCCTGCCCCGTACGCAGCGAGGGAAAGCGGGTGACCCAGTGAGCCCCCTGAGCCCCACCCACCTGGCCCGGGCCCTGGGCGTCCACGTCCCCACCGCCGAGCAGGCCGCCGTCATCGCCCACCCGCTGGCGCCCCTGCTGGTGGTGGCCGGGGCCGGCTCGGGCAAGACCGCCACCATGGCGCAGCGGGTCGTCTACCTGGTGGCCACCGGCCAGGTCCGTCCCGACCAGGTGCTGGGCCTGACCTTCACCCGCAAGGCCACCGCCGAGCTGGACGAGCGCGTGTCCTCCCGCCTGGAGGCCCTGGCCCGTGCGGGCCTGGTGGATCCGCAGGTGGCCGACGGCGCCCCCACCATCGCCACCTACAACTCCTTCGCCGGCACCCTGGTGCGTGATCACGGACTACTCATTGGCGTCGACCCCGACACCACCCTCATCACCCAGGCGCGCAGCTGGCAGATCGTCGAGACGCTCCTGCGTGAGCGCACCGCGCCCCTGCCCGAGGAGGGCCTGGAGCACAACACCACCGCGGTCCTGCTGCTGTCCGACGCCCTGAGCCAGAACCTCCTGAGCGCCGACCAGGCCGCCGAGGGCCTGGAGGACCTGGCTGGGCTCCTGGAGGACCTGGCCGGTGTCAGGGGCTGCAAGACCCTCATCGGCCGGGGCCCGGCCGCCATGCGGGAGTGGCTCGAGCTGCTGGACGTGGTGCGGGCCCTGACGCAGTACAAGCGCTCCCACGGCCTGCTCGACTTCGGCGACCAGATCGCCCTGGCCTGCCAGGTCGCCCAGGAGGTCCCGGAGGCCGTCGCCCAGGTCCGCGCCCAGTACCCGGCGGTCCTCCTGGACGAGTTCCAGGACACCTCCGTGGCCCAGATCCGTCTGCTGTCCGCGCTCTTCGCCGACTCGGGGGTCACCGCCGTGGGGGACCCGCACCAGGCCATCTACGGGTGGCGGGGGGCTAGCGCCGCCGCCCTGGACACCTTCCATGCGCGCTTCAACCCCACCGGGAGCGCCGCCGTGTCCACCGGCGCGCAGGCGGCGCAGGCGGCCCCCGTCCTCCAGCTGTCCACCTCCTGGCGCAACGACGCCGCCGTCCTGGAGGCCGCCAACGTGGTCTCCTCCCCGCTGCGCCACCCCCGGACCCTGCCCGGGGACCCGCCCGGGGAGCACATTGCCGTGGCCGAGCTCACGCCCCGCCCGCGTCACCTGGGGCTGGCCCAGGGCGCCGTCCGCGCGGCCTTCCTCCAGGACCCGCTCGAGGAGGCCCAGCACGTGGCCCGGTTCCTGGCCGAGCGCTGGGGCCCCGGCGCCCGTATGGCGGTCCTGACCCGCACTCGCGCCCAGATGGCCCCCGTGGCCGCCGAGCTGGAGGCCCAGGGCCTGCCCTACGTCGTCGTGGGCCTGGGGGGGATGCTCAGCGTCCCCGAGGTGGAGGACGTCCGCTCCCTCCTGGTCCTGGCCGCCGACCCCGAGCGGGGCGACCGGCTCATGCGCCTGCTCACCGAGCAGGATCTGGGGGCCAGCGACCTGGCTGCCCTGGCCGCCCTGGCCCGGGAGGTCACCCGCGCCCCCGGGGAGACCCCCGTGGGGCCGACCGACGCCCTACCAGGAGGACAGGTCACCCGCGCCCCCGGGGAGACCGGCCCCCAAGGGCCTGACGGCAGCCAGGGGTCCCAGGGGCCCGACGGCTCCCAGGGGCCCGACGCCGACCCTCAGCCTGACGTCCCCCTCCTGGTCGAGGCCCTGGAGACCGTGCTGCGCTGGGAGGAGGCCGGTGAGCCCGGGCAGGTCGTGGGCCTGAGCGAGGCCGGGCGTCGCGTGGCCCTGCGCACCGCCCGCGCCCTGCGTCGGGTCCGCGCGAGCCTGACCCTGCCCGTCCCCGAGCTCGTGGTGGTGGCTGAGCAGGCCCTGGACCTGGATCTGGAGATCGCCGCCCGGGTGGGCAACCCCCTGGGGCACCGTGCCCTGGACGCCTTCCAGGACACCGCTGCCAGGTACGTCGCCGACGCCCAGGATCCCACCCTGAGCGGGTTCCTGGAGTGGCTGGACCTGGCGCAGGCGCGCGAGGACGGCCTGGCCGCCCCCGAGACCGAGCCCGTCCCCGGGGCCGTCCAGATCCTGACCGTCCACGCCGCCAAGGGCCTGGAGTGGGACGTGGTGGCCGTCCCGGGCCTCAACGAGCAGGTCTTCCCCTCCTACCGCTCCAGGATCCAGCCCGGGCGCCACGTGGTGGAGACCGGCTGGATGGCCGGCACCTCCGTCTTCCCCTACCCGCTGCGGGCCGACGCCCAGGATCTGCCGCCCTTCACCGTGGGGGAGCTGGACCCGGGTGCCGGTAAGGAGCTCGTGACGGACACGGTCCTGGCCTACCGCACCGCCCTGGGACGCCAGGTCGTGCGCGAGGAGAGGCGCCTGGCCTACGTGGCCCTCACCCGCGCCCGCCACGAGCTGCTCCTGACCGGCTCGCACCTGGCCAAGTCCGCCACCAGGCCGCGGCCCGCCTCCCGGTTCCTCGACGAGCTGCGCCGTCGGGACCTCCTGCGCCCCTACGGGCGCGGCTGGGTCGACTACGACCCGGACCGGCCCAACCCCCTGGCCTCGCAGCACCACAGCGGCACCTGGCCCCTGGGAGCCCCGCCGGACCACCTGCCCGGCGTGGACGGCCGCGCCGTCGAGGCGCTGCGCAGGGCAGGGGGCCCCCAGGCGCGGGGGGTACTTGGCGGTGGTCTCAGTGACGACGGCGTCGCTGACCGCCGCGGCTCCGTCCAGGCGGCCCGGCGTCAGGCCGCCCGCGCCGTCGCCGCCGCCATGGCGGCGGGAGCAGACGGGGGCGCCAGGGCCAACGGGGCCAGGGCCCCGGGACCGGGCTCGCCTGCTCCGCACGCTCCCGCCGTTCCGGGCACTCCGGGTGCTCCCGCCGCTCAGGGCGCGCCCATGCCGTTCCCCGCCCCACCCAGCCCGGTAGCCGGCTGTGCCCCGACCGACCCGGTGGTCCGGCGCTGGTACCTGGAGGCCGAGCTGCTGCTGGCCGAGCGGGAGCAGGCCCGTCGGGCCGTGCCCGAGCTGCACCTGCCCGCCCACCTGGCGGCCACCCGGCTGGACGACCTGCGCACCGACCCCGAGCGCTTCGCCCTGGACCTGCGCCGCCCCCTGCCTGCCCGGCCGCGGGCCTCCGGGCGCCTGGGGACGGTCTTCCACGAGGCCGTCGCCCAGCGCCTGAGCGCCCACGCGGCCCTCATGAGCCTGGAGGAGGCCGGGGTCCCCGACTCGGTGCCGCCCGCCGACCGCCGGAGGATCGAGCGCTGGCTGGAGGTGGTCGAGCACCTGCCCCTGCTGGCCCCCTACCGCCTCTACGACACCGAGGTCGACCGTGAGCTGACGGTGGGGGGCACCACCCTGCGCTGCCGCATGGACGCCGTCTTCGAGGGGGCGGACTCCACCTGGCTCATTGTGGACTGGAAGACGGGGCGTCTGCGGGTGCCGGTGGACCAGCTCAGCGTCTACGTCCACGCCTGGGCCGCCTCCCAGGGGGTGCCCACCGGGGCGGTGCGTGCCGCCTACGTCTACGTCAGCGCCCCCGGCGGCCTGGTCGAGGAGCTGAGCCCCGCCGACCTGCTGCCCCTGGAGGCCATTACCCGTCTCCTGGCCCCCTCCACCCGTCCCTGACACCGCGAGAACGGTACTTGTTCGTCGTGAGAACGGTACTTGTTCGTCGTGAGAACG
>ERZ773099.1700-NODE-1700-length-16011-cov-16.526134_pt1 | contig 16011 bp, 9 predicted proteins | sample MGYA00511120_ERZ773099 | MGnify/ENA primary metagenome ERZ773099 (study PRJEB29015, sample SAMEA2738012) | human oral metagenome | biome: human oral; feature: human-associated habitat; material: dental | place: China | collected 2104 ...
CGCCCGGCCCCGTGACCGCCCCGGCCCGCCCCGGCGACCCCGGCCCCGGCCGACCCGCCGGGGCGTCCACCGGCCTGTCCACCGGCCCGGGCGCCCTCACCCCGGGCCGCACGCCCCTCCCGGCCCTGTCCGGTACCCCGGTCCCGCCCGGCCCGGCGGGAGGAGTCGCGCTCACGGGCCTCGGCCATGGCCTGGGCCAGGGCCCCGCGTACCACCGAGCGCACGGCGGCCTCGGTACGCTCCGCCAGCCGCCTCTGGAGGGCCACCAGGTCCCTGCCACGGGCCAGCACCTGCCCCTCGGGTCCCAGGCCCACGAAGCCCATGCGCAGGTGGTCGGGCAGGTTCTCCTCCACCGCCTCCCAGTCGGCGTCACCGACCTCCACGTCGCGCAGCCGCGCCACGGCCGCGGTGAAGGCCTGACGGAAGGGCAGCGGCGGGGCACTGACGTCCCCGGCGCCGTCGGCCCCCGGGACCTGCGCGCGTATCTCCGCCCATACCTGGGCGCCCACGTCCGGGGCGGGCACCAGCTGGCGGCGCACCCGCTTGGGCAGGGCCCGGATGGTGGCCACGCACAGCTCGGGGCGCATGCCCGCCACCAGCCAGTCGAACCCCTCAGGCTCCAGCCGTCCCAGCACCTCCACCGGCACCTGCACGCTCACGCCGTCGTCGCCGCGGCCGGGCTCGAAGACGTAGTCCAGCCCCAGGGTCAGGTCCCCCTGCACCCAGGTGTCGGGGTAGCCGCTGGCATCGTCCCCGCCGGGCAGCAGCAGGTCGCGGGTGAAGTCCAGCAGGTCGGGGCGACGCCGCCGCTCCCGCTTCCACCAGGCGTCAAAGTCGGCGGCCCCGTACACGTCCTCGGGCAGGCGGTCCTCGTAGAAGCGGACCAGGACCTCGTCGTCGGCCAGCAGCCCGTGGACCCGACGCCGCCGCTCCACGTCCCCCAGCTCCTCGACCAGCTCCCGGTTGCGCTCCACGAAGGCGTGGCGGGCGTGCCAGCCGCCCTCGACCAGGCCGGAGCGGATGAACATCTCCCGGGCCACCTCGCGGGCCGCCTGCGTGCCCACGCTCGCCAGGGTGGCGGGGCGGTCGGCCACCAGGGTCATGCCGTACAGGAGGACCTTCTCGTGGACCATGGCCGCCCCGTGGCGGGTGGACCAGTACGGCTCGCCGTAGACGCGCCTGAGCAGCCCGGCCGCCCCGGCCGCCTCCTCCACCCAGCGGGCGTCCACCTTGGCCACGGTGCGGGCGAACAGCCGGCTCGTCTCCACCAGCTCGGCGGTCATGACCCAGTCGTAGGTCTTGCGGCGCAGGCCCGAGCCCGGCCAGATGGTGAAGCGGGTGCCGCGCGCCCCGGCGTACTCGCGGCGCCGCTCGTCCCAGTTGCCGACGTTGGACAGCAGCCCCACCAGCAGGGAGCGGTGGATGGCGTCGGCGTCGGGGGTGTCCGCGCTGCGGCCCAGGGCCACGACGGCCGCGGCCACGTCCCCGTGGGCGATGGTGGCCGCCTGGGTGCCCGCCTCCAGGGCGTCGCTGGCGGCCCGGATGGCGCGGGCGGTGGGCAGCTCCACGGGGGCCGCGTCCAGGCCCAGGGGGCGGGCCATCTGCCGCAGCTGGGCGTGGACGTCAAACCACTCACGCACCCGCAGGTAGTGGATGAACTCGGTGCGGCACATGCGCCGGAAGGCGCTTCCGGACAGCTCCCGGGCCTGGGTGCGCAGGTAGCGCCACAGGTTGAGGTAGGTCAGGAAGTCGCTGGTGGGGTCGGCGAAGCGCCGGTGCAGGGCGTCGGAGGCCTCCTGCCTGTCCACGGGCCGCTCGCGCACGTCCTGGATGGACAGGGCCGCCACCACCACCAGGACCTCCCCGGCGCAGCCGCGCTCCCCGGCCTCCAGCAGCATGCGCCCCAGGCGCGGGTCAATGGGCAGACGCGCCAGGCGTCGGCCGACCGGCGTCAGGCGCGGGCCCCGCCGTGGGGTGGCGCCGCGGCCGGTGCCGTGGCTGGCACTGTGACCGGTATTGTGGCTGGTGCCGTGGTCCCCGGTGGCCTCGTCCCGTGGGCCGGTGCCGTGGTGCCGGGCGTCGCGGCCCTCGGCCTCAATGGCCCCGATCTCGGTGAGCAGCTGGACGCCGCTGCGCACCTGGCGGGGGTCGGGGGCGTCCAGGAAGGGGAAGTCCTCCACCGCCCCCAGGCCCAGGGCCGCCATCTGCAGGATGACGGACGCCAGGGAGGTGCGCAGGATCTCCGGCTCGGTGTACTGCGGGCGGGAGTCGAAGTCGGAGCGGGAGTACAGGCGGATGGCGACGCCGTCGGCCACGCGCCCGCAGCGGCCCGCCCTCTGGTCGGCGCTGGCCCGGCTGACCGGCTCAATGGGCAGGCGCTGGACCTTGGTGCGGTTGGAGTATCGGGAGATACGCGCCAGGCCCGGGTCGATGACGTAGCGGATGCCCGGGACCGTCAGGGAGGTCTCGGCCACGTTGGTGGCCAGGACGATGCGGCGGCACGAGTGCGCCTCGAAGACCCGGTGCTGCTCAGCAGCGCTCAGGCGCGAGTACAGGGGGACGACCTCCACCGCCCCGGGGGTGCGGGCGCGCCCGTCGGCGGTGTAGCGGGGGCCCAGGTGGTCGACCAGGGCCGCCTCAGTGTCACGGATGTCCCGCTCACCGGCCAGGAAGACGAGGATGTCGCCACTACCCGTCCCCATGAGCTCGTCGACGGCGTCGAGGATCCCGGTGACCTGGTCGCGGGGCTCACCGGGGTCACCGGCGCCTGTCCGCCCCCCGGCGCCCGTCTGGCTCCCGGCGCCCGCCTGCCCCCTGCCGCGGGCTCCCCCTCCCCGCGGGGAGGGGGCGGAGCGGGCGGCCTGGCGCCGGGCCCGGGCGGCGGAGCGGACGGCCGGGGCGGGGGAGGTCAGGGCCTCCAGCTCGGCGTCGGTCAGCTCCCCGGGGGCGGCCGGTGGGCCGGGGGCGGGGGAGCCCGGGGCCGCGCCTGTCGAGCCTGTACCTGTCAGGGACGTGCCCGTCGGGGACGTGCCTGCCCCGCCCGCCTCCTCTCGGGCGCCCTCGGCACCTTCCGGGGCCGCGCCGTCAGTGCCGGGGGCGCCGTCGTCCCCGGTCTCCGGGGTAAGGGGCCGGTAGCGGATCTCCACGGGGTAGGTGCGCCCCGAGACCTCGATGACGGGGGCTGGCACGGTGAGGGGCTCGCCGTCCCCGCCCACCCCGCGGTGCCCGAAGTGCTCGGCGAAGCGCGCCGAGTCAATGGTGGCGGAGGTGATAATGACCTTCAGGTCCGGGCGGCTCGGCAGCAGGCGGGCCAGGTAGCCCAGGATGAAGTCGATATTGAGGCTGCGCTCGTGGGCCTCGTCCACAATGATCGTGTCGTAGCGGCGCAGCATGGGGTCGGTCTGGATCTCGGCCAGCAGGATGCCGTCGGTCATGAGCTTGACCAGGGTGGTAGGACCGACCTCGTCGGTGAAGCGAACCTGGTAGCCCACCACCCCCTCACGGCCGATCGGCGTGCCCAGCTCGTGGGCGATGCGCTCGGCCACGCTTCTGGCGGCGATACGCCGCGGCTGGGTGTGGCCGATCATCCCCGTGACGCCGCGGCCCAGCTCCAGGCAGATCTTGGGGATCTGGGTGGTCTTGCCCGACCCGGTCTCCCCGGCCACGATGACCACCTGGTGGTCCCGCACGGCCGCCGCAATGTCCTCACGCCGGGCGCTGACCGGCAGCTCGGCGGGGTAGGTCAGGGCGGGGACGGCCGCGGCGCGCGCGGCCAGCTGCTCGGGGGTGAACCCGGGCCAGGGGCCGCGGCGGGGGCGGCCTGGGCGCTCCGGGCGGCCGGAGCGGTCCGGACGACCGGAGCGGTCCGGACGGCCGGAGCGGTCCGGACGGCGGGGACGCTCTGAGCGCCCCGGACGGCGGCCCTCGCCCCGGCCACCGCGGCGCGGTGGGTGCTCAGGCTGGTGGTCCTGCCCCTGCGGGGCCTGAGCGTGCTGGCCCGGGTCGGAGCCGGGGGGACGGGTGCCGGTGGCGTCCCGCGTCTTCGGGGCGGGGCCGGTGACGCTCGCGGCTGCTGGTGTGGTGGCGTCCTCGGTGCGCTGCGTCTGACTCTCCATAGGTGTCCCATTGTCCCCCACGGGCGGTGCGGCCCCCGAGCGTGGGCGCGTGCTTCGCCTGACAGCGGTGGGCGTCACCGGCCCGAGGCGCTGGGCTGGCCACGCGACCAGGTGCGACTGGTGGTGCGGGGTGCGGGCCCGATGGTCGCACCCGGCTGCCGGTAGGCGGCCTACCAGTTGGGGGCGGCGGGCAGGTGGCCTACTAGCGGTGGGCGGCCACCAGCCCGACCTCAGGCGGGCCGGTGGGCGGTGAGGACGAACTGGAGGGGCAGGCGCTCAGGGTTCTCGCGCAGCCGCCAGCCCTGCTCGTCGAGGACCATGAGGTCAGGCCACGGGCACCACGCCGCGTGCCGGGTCTCCTCAAAGGAGTCCAGGACCAGCCCGGCCCCCAGCAGCGAGGTGAGGATCTCGCCCACGGAGTGGTTCCACTGGTGGTTGACGCCGTGGGAAACCACCGGGCCGTCCTCGGGGCCGGTGACGTAGCTCCCGGGGTCGTCCCAGGTCAGGGGCTCAGCCTGCTCGAAGTAGGGCTGCTCCACGCGCAGGCCGTCGGAGACGTCCTCGCCAATGGTCATGAACACGGGGTGGTCGTCGCGCAGTAGGAGGCGCCCGCCGGGGCGCAGCAGCGAGGCCACCACCCGCCCCCAGGCGGCGACGTCCGGCAGCCAGCACAGCACACCCAGCGAGGTGTACACCAGGTCGAAGTCCCCGGTCACCGCCTGGCGGGCGTCGTAGACGTTGGCCTCCACGTACTCGATGCCCGTGGCAGGCCCTGCGCAGCGGCGGGCGATGTCCCGGGCCCTGCGCAGCGACTCCCCGGACAGGTCGACGCCGACCACGCGCCGCGCCCCCAGCCGGGCCAGGCCCACCGTGTCGGTGCCCAGGTGGCACTGGAGGTGGATGACGTCCCTGCCGGCCAGGTCACCCAGGCGCTCGCGGTCCTGGGCGAGCTCGTCGCTCATGGCCGCCGGGTCGGACACGAGGCGCTGGATGCCGTAGCCGGAGGCCTCGTGGAGGGCGGCCCGGTCGTCCCAGTTGGCGCGGTTGTCCGCGAACCAGGCGGCCGGGGTCGAGGGGCTGCTCATGGGCGCGAGTATATGGGCCCGGTGTCGGGGGACCGGGCGGCCTCGATGACGTCCGTGTCGTAGCCGCCGGGTATGGGCCCGGTGGCGGCAGGCCGGGGGATGGCGCGGTACTGACGTCCTGTCCCCGGGGGTGCTCCCGGCGGGGGACGACGTCGGGGGCGGGGTGGAGGTAGCGCTATTACCTCCAGCGACGCTCCCCCGAAGAGCCCGACGCCGGTACTTACTCGGGCGCAGCTTACCCCGCGCGTCAGCGCCCGGCCCCGGCCGGTCCAGCCCGGTCCAGTTCGTCCTGGGCGCCTCGGCGGGCGGTACGGCGGCAATCCGCTTCGCCCTGGACCACCCCGAGCGCACCCGGGGACTCATCCTCCACTCCTCCGCCATGCCGTGCCCGCAGCGGCTCCGCAAGATCGCCGGCTACGTGGGACCGCCCAGACTCCTGCACAGCGACCTGGCGATGTTCCTGCTCAGTGAGGAGCAGGCCGTCGTCGCCCAGCAGGTGCACGCCCGCTGCGCGCCAGGATCTGGGAGGATCGGGGTATGCGAATCGTCATTGGTGCACCCGACAACGGAGCGGTCCTCAAGGACGCGCTCAAGGCCCACCTGGAGGACGACGCGCGCGTCAGCGCCGTCACCGACCTGTCCGAGGCTGGCATCACCTACCCACAGGTCTCCTTCCTCGCTGGCCAGGCCGTTACCGAGGGGCGGGCCGACCGCGGCATCCTGGTGTGCGGCACCGGCGTGGGCACCGCCATCGCCGCCAGCAAGGTCAGGGGCGTGCGTGCCGCCACCGCCCACGACCTGCTCACCGTCCGCGGCTCGGTGGAGAACTACGACGCCCAGATCCTGTGCATGGGACAGAACGTCATTGCCGCCCCTGCCGCCTGGGCCCTGGTCGACCTCTGGCTCGACCTGCGCCACGACCCCGCCAGCGCCTACGGCCCCAAGGTCGGTGAGATCGAGGCCTACGAGGCCGCCCACTGAGCTGGCGTGCACCTGCTGAGCGACGACAGCCCGGTCTCCCCCTCCGCCTCAGGTCCCACTGGCCAGGCCCCGGCTCCCGTGCCCACCCGGGTGCGCCCGCGCTACCGCTCGGTCAGGTCATTGAGCCTGCCGGGGCCGCCCCGGCGACCCCGGCGGGGCGGGGCCGCGGCTGGCTGCTTGTCGGCGCCGGGCTCGTGGGCTACCGTGGAAGGTCCCCTGTCCTCTGCCCCTTCCCAGGAGTGGTGATGAGCGAGTCCCCCGACCCCGGCCCCGACCTGCAGGACGCCGGGCGGCACCTGGGCAGCCTGTACGTCCTCGAGGAGCGTATCGGGGCCGGCGCCCAGGGCGAGGTCTGGAAGGGCCGTGCCCGGGGCTCCTCGGAGCCGCTGGCCTTCAAGATCCTGAGCTACGACCTGAGCCTGGAGCACACCGTGGTGGAGGCCTTCCTGCGGGAGCGCAAGGTCCTCCAGAAGGTGTCGAGCCCCCTGGTCGTGCGGTTCCGCGACCTGGTCGTCGAGGGCACCCGCCTGGCCCTGGTCATGGACTACGTCGGCGGCGGGGACCTGCGCGGGCTCATGGGCACGCAGGGCCCCTTCGAGCCGGCCATGGCCGCCTGGATCGGCACCTGCGTCGCCACGGGCCTGGTCGCCATCCACCAGGCCGGGGTCATCCACCGGGACATTAAGCCCGCGAACATCCTCATTGACGCCTCAACGACCCCGGGCACGCCCCGGGTGGCGGACTTCGGCATCGCCCGGATCTGCGACGCGGCCGCCTCCACGCGCTCGACCCTGAGCGGCGGCACCCCGCTGTACATGGCCCCCGAGGTGTACGAGGGCGGCCCCCAGACGCCGGCCGTGGACGTCTACTCCCTGGGCGTGGTGCTCTACCAGATGTGCTGCGGGGTACCGCCCTTTGTCGGCAACCCGATGCAGGTGATGCGGGCGCAGGCCACCCAGGCGCCGGGCCGCCCGGAGGGCATCCCCGACCCCCTCTGGGAGCTGGTCGCCGCCATGCTCGCCCGGGCCCCCCAGGAGCGCCCCGGTGTCCTGGAGGTGCAACGCCGTCTGAGCGAGATGGTGACCTCCCTGGCCGGCCTGCCAGCCGCCCCCGCGCTCACCCAGCCCCCACCAGGTCAGGCGCTGCCCCACAGCGCCCCCGCCGGGACCGCTGGTGCCGTGGCGGGCCCGGTCTCACCCCCGGTGGCCGGTGTCCTGGGGCCGGTCGACGACGACGCCACGGATCCCTCGACGGCGCGCACGCTCGTCGGCACGCTCCCCAAGGGGGCGGAGGCGGTCCTGGCCGGGGTCACGCTCTCGCCCGGCGCAGGCGCCGCCCAGGCCCCCGACGACCAGGCCCCCGGGGCCCTTCCGCCCGGGACACCGCCAGAGCTCCTGCCTGCGCCCAGGCGGCGGCGCGCCGTGCTCCTCGTCGTCCTCGTCCTGCTGGTCCTGGGCTGCGGTGGTGGGGTAGTAGCCCTGTCCGTCCTCGGCCAGGACGACGACCCCGCCCCGACCCAGGCCGCGGGCAGCCCGTCCATGAGCCCCTCCACGAGCCCGGACGCCGGGCAGGCCACCTACGACCCCCAGGGCACTGCGAGCCCGGGCGGCGGCCAGACCCCCGCCACCGACGCCGCCAGCGACCAGGAGGCCACCGGCGTCGCGAACTCCCTGCTGACGGCCCTGGCCGCTAACGACGAGCAGGTCGTCTGGAACACCACGACCCAGCAGGCCCGGCTCCAGCTCGAGGACACGCTCCCCGGCTCCGGCACCGCGGTGCGCTCCTACCTGGTCAGCTCCACGTCCGCGTCCGTGCACTGCTCGCAGGCCGACGCCGACCCCCGTGTCCCCCTGGGTCCCGGGCAGGTGCCCTGCACGGTCCCCGTGACGTGCGCGGGCCCGGAGTCCACGACCTGCCCCCGTCCGGTGCTCGTGGTCGACGCCTCCTCGGGCACTGCCCGGGTCGCCCTCGTCGCCCTGCCCGCCAAGGGCGCGGTCCCCGCCGTCGCCTCCCCCGACCTGCCCCGCACGCAGGTGCCCGTGCAGGACGCCCCCGGCGTCCCCGACCTGGGCGACGCCACGCTGCCCCTGCCCGAGGGCTGCGCGGTGGCCGCCACGGCGTCGTTCCACTCCGGCTCCGCCCTGGTGTCCAGCGGGAGCGAGGCCTCCCTGGTCTACCTGCGCCACCCGGTCACGACCATGTCCACCGCGCAGGGGCAGGTCACCCTGGTACCCCTGGAGTGCCACCGGGGCGGCAACAGGGACCTCTTCCACACGCGCCTGGCGGTCTACTCCTCCGACCGCGCCCTGCTCGGGGACTTCGCCCTCAGGGAGGCGCACAGTGGCGCCGAGGCCGGTATGGTCACCCGGGTCACGGTCTCCGGTAGCACCGTCCACCTGGAGTGGGTGAACCAGGAGACCGCGGGCGACCGCTCCTGCCACCTGTGCTCCACGGGCTCGGGCAGCATCGACCTGACCTGGACGGGCGCGGGGTTCACGCCCAGCGGCCTGAGGACGGGCAACGGATCCTGAGACGGACTTGGCGTGGGAGCGTTCTGCGCAGACTGCCTCCTGCGCTACGGTCGTGGTGGGAGTGGTGTGCGGGGACGTTTTGTGCACAGGGTAACGTTTTGTGCGTAGGGTAACGTTTTGTGTAGAAAGTGACGAATCTAGGTCATTTTGTGCGCAATCGGTTACCCTCTGCACAAAATGTTCCGCTGTGTGCCGTACAGCGCGGGCGGGGCGGGGCCTGGTTGTGGTGGGCGGGGTGTCTGCTGGTGGTGCGGAGGGGCGGGGCCCTCCCGGGGATCCTCCCGAGTGCGGCAGTGGTTGGTCAGAGCGGTGTCTGCTGGTGGTGTGCCTCGTCGGGGAGTGGGGCGGTGTTGCACATTCATCCTGGGGTGATGGTCGGGGTGGTGGCGTGGTTCCAACGGTTTCCCACCCTCGGGGGACGTCCGGGGACGGGATGAATGTGCAACGCGGGCGCCGTTGCACATTCATCCCGTCTCCTGGGGTCCGGGCCGATAGGCGGATCCGCGCGGTTTCGCTGTTTACTGATCGCGGTTTGTAGAAAGAATGTGCAACTCCGCCGTCCATGCCAGCCGACGGCCTGACCACGGCCGCCGATCGGTCTGTCACTGGGCCCGCGGCCCCCGGTCGGGCCTGCCAGCGGGTCAGCGGCCCCTGGCCCGGCCCTGCGGAGGCTGCGGGCCACCCGAACGCACAGGTCCTGGGCAGAGCTACCCTGCTCCCGCAGTGCCGTGGCGCCGCGACCCGCTCCCACCGCTCTGGTGCAGGGCGCTTCGTCGTGGGACTTACGGCGGGACAATCCTCCTGTGCGTATCACCGGCATCGACCACATTGTCCTCACCGTCGCCTCCATCGAGGCCGCCGTCGACTTCTACTCGCGCGTCCTGGGGATGGAGGTCATCACCTTCGGGCAGGGGCGCACCGCGCTGCGGCTGGGCGACCAGAAGATCAACCTCCACGACGCCCGGGCCCCGATCGTCCCGCATGCCGTCCGCCCCGAGCCCGGCAGTGCGGACCTGTGCCTGGTCGCCGTCGGCGGGATCGACGCCACGGCCGCGCACCTGGAGGCCTGCGGCACGCCCGTCGAGCTCGGGCCCGTGGACCGCGCGGGCGCGCTCGGCCCCGTCCGGAGCCTGTACATGCGCGACCCCGACCGCAACCTCGTCGAGCTCGCCTTCTACGATAGGGCCAATGAGACCTGAGGCGGCCAGCCCGAATGGGCCCGCCCCCGTGGGGAGGGGGTGGCTGGGACGGGATGCCGCCGGAGACTGACGTACGGCTCGCCCCTGACGCCTGGCCCGCCCCCGCGCGAAAAAGTCAGGGGTCGTCAATGGCGTCCTGGACGGCGGCCGTCACCACGTGCTGGCGGACGGTGAGGTCCTCCGGCGGGAACGACGGGTCAATGCACCGCCTCCAGTAGTCGAGGTGGGCCCGGTCGAGCCAGTGCCCGCTGGAGGTGACGTCGTTACCACCCTCGCCCTGGACCGAGTACCAGTACAGGTACTCGACGCCGTCGACCGTCTCGGAGAAGATCGTCTCGACGTGCATGCGCTCCGGCCCGAGGGTCTGGCGGACGGCCTGCTCGTGATCGCGCAGAAAGGCCATCCACTCCTCGACGACGCCGCCTCGCCCGGGCAGCACCCGGAATCGCGTGAGCTCCACTCGCACGGCCACAGTCCCAGTATGGCGCACCCGCAAGAGTTGGCGCACTCCCAGCGAAGCCGCCGGTAGCCACGGCAGCACCTGTCGCACCCGCGAGGGGCGGTGCTGGAGGACGATGACTGGTACGGGATCTCCTGGGCACCCGTCGCACCCGCGAGGGGCGGTGATCCCCGGCGCCTGGTGCTCCGGACTGGCCCGCCCCCTCACCGCAGCACTCGCCCTCACCGCGAGAGGCCCCCGGTCCCCGGGCCCGGTCGAGCCCGGGCAGGGAGCTCCTGGTCCTGCCCGGCTACCACTCCGGCCCCCGGCGTGCGGGCTGGCATTCCCCGCACGCTCGGCACCGAAATGGAAGAGGCGCCCGGGCCCAGGTCGCTGAGCGCGATTTTTCTAGCCCCCGGCGCGTGGGCCCGGTCAGTCGGTAATGACCGCGTCCCGGCGGATCCAGGCGGAGTCGTGCGCCGCCTTGTGCATAAAGGCGCCGACGTCGGCACGGCTGATGCGCGGCATCCCCCGCATCTTCATGCTCTCGGCTACACGGTAGGTGCCCCGTGCCGGGTTGTTCGTCAGGACGGTGGGGTAGACGATCGTCCACTCCAGCCCGCTGGCCCGCAGGATCCGCTCGGACGCGGCCTTGTCGGCGTAGATCCTGCGCACAAGGGTGCGGTACGCGAGGCGCTGGAGCAGCGAGGCGGTGCGGATCGTCTCGCCCACGCCGTAGGAGGACAGCCAGACCAGGCGCTTGACGCCCGTACGCTGCATCGCCTCGACGACGGCCGTGGCGGCCCCCGTGAACAGGCCCTCCGGCTTCAGCGACCTGCCACGCCCGAGGGTGACGATGACCACGTCCTGCCCCTCCACGGCCCGGGCGACGTCGTCGGCCAGGGTGGCGTCCCCCTGGAAGACTGTGATCCGGTCCTCGACGTCGGCCAGCGCCTCAGGATGACGGGCGAGGACGGAGACGGTGTCGCCGGCCTTGAGCGCGTTTGCCAGGACGTGGCGGCCGGTCGGGCCGGTGGCGCCGAGGATCAGTGTCTTCACGTTCGTACTCCTTACCGGGTGTGGACCTCGCCAGCCAGTGTAGATAATCGGTTCCGGGGGCAATGACGGTACGTGCGCGGAAGTGCTACGGCGGGGCCCCGGCGGTGCCCCTAACCGCGGACGGCACGTGCGCGGGGAGGCCCCGGCAGGTTGCCCGGGAGCTGCTAGGCAGGCAATGACGGTACGCGCACGAGAGGCGGGGCGCCCGGCTTCCCAACGGCCGCCGCCGGGTGCCCGCGCCTCCGCGCTGGGTACCTGAGCCTCCGCGGCCGCCATGCGCTCCGGACGCTCCCTCTATGAGGTCGTCGTCGACTTCTCTTCTACCCCCGAGGCATGCGGCTGGCCCGGTCGACACCGTGGTACGTCTCCGGGCCCAGCCTGGCCGGGGCGGGCAGGCGGGCGGCGGCGAGCTTCCTCTCCAGCCGGCTGTCCACCCCCGTGATCGCCTCCACCACGCTGGGGGCCGTGTAGACCCGCAGGCGCGAGCCGACCTTCTCCGTGGTCAGGATGCCGGCGGTCACCAGGGTCTCCAGCCCCCGGGCGGCCGCGGTGCGCGTGACCCCGTAGGTCTTTGCCGCCGTGCCGATCGTCAGCATTGGGGTCCCCGGCAGGTCGGGCAGGATGCGGGAGGCGGCCGAGCCCTCACGCAGCGCGCGGTTGTCATTGTCCTGCTCGGACCAGTGCTGGAGACGCTCCTCCCAGTCGGCCCGGATGTCCGCTATCTCGGCGGCGATCCGCTTGGCCTCGTCGCAGGCCAGGATCACCAGCGTCAGGAAGAGGATGATCCACTTCTCGTGGCCCGCGCCGAGGTCCTCTGACCCGGTCTTCTCGGCCTGGCCGGGCTCGTAGGTCGGGTACAGCTCCTCGACGTACCTGTAGCGCATGGTCTCCATGACCAGGCTCATGGGCAGCGCGGCGCCGGTGAGGAGCCCACGGCGCGCCAGCACCATCTGGATGAGCATCCGCCCCACCCGGCTGTTGTCGACCACGAAGGGCTGGAGCGTCTCGAACTGGGCGTGGACCAGGGCCGCCTGGATGAGCGGGGCGTGGATGGCACCGTTGAGGTAGGACAGCAGGTCCTCCATCAGCTCCGGCACCAGCTCGGGGGGCGGCGAGACGAACCGGGCGTCCAGCGGGTTGCGGGAGGTGCCTCCGCGCCAGCTCTGCGTCAGCCTCAGGCCGTGGTGGTTCGGCGAGGTGGGCATCAGGTTGTCGTGGAGCTCCAGCAGGTCGGCCATGGTCACCAGCGGCGTGCGGGCCAGCCGCGTCGTGGCGTCCTTGAGCAGGACAATGTGGCGGACGGTGTCGTGGGCCTCCGGGGTCACCCCCTTGACCCTCTCGTGGCGGCCCAGCTCGGCCAGGACCACGTTGTGGGCCGTGGGGGTGATCCCCTCGATCCGCGAGGAGGTAATGGCCTCGCTGCGCAGGAGGAACTGCCCGGCCGCCGCCACGTCCGGCGACGTGTTGAGGTGGTTCACGCGCGCCTCCGCCTGGGCCGCCAGTAGCTGCGTGGTCGCGCTCAGGGTCAGGGAGGCCTCGCTCAGAGGCTCTGGCACGTAGGCGTTGTACGTGCCCCGACGGCGGTCGCGGTCCCGGTACGTGGGCGCAAACGCGGTCATCTGCCCCTTCCAGAATTGGTCGACCCAGTGCCCCATGGTTTCCCTCCGTTTTATGCACAGATTTATGCATGCTCTGTTGCGATCCTGGTGTCACCTTAGTCTTGAAAGTGTTGTGGCGCCATAATCGGCGTGTTGGTGGCGTGGCGCGGCCCGGGACTGCGCGCCAGCCGCCCGACTGCCCCGGGCCCTCTGACCCCGGTCCCCGGCATGGCCGCCCGTGGGCAAGGCGCTCCTCGGGCCCTCCCCGACGCCCACCGGCATGGCTGCCCTGCTCCGCCGTCGCCCCGGCCTTTCCCCGGCCTCGGGTGTGCCTGGTCTCACCCTGCCTCCTCTGTGGCCCTGGATATGATGAGCCCCATTCACCTACCTGAAAGGTCGTTATGGGCAAGGGATTCCAGGGCGCCGTGCTGCGCCTCCTCGGCGCCAAGGAGCACGTCGTCGCCGTCACCGGCAGGACCCAGCTGGCTGAGCACTTTGTGCGCATCCACTTCCGCTCCGACACCCTGCTGTCCGACGGCGACCTCTACCCCAGCGCCTGGATCCGCCTGTGGTTCCCCAACCCCGACGCCCCCTCCACCCTCCACCAGCGCGGCTACACCCTGGTAGACCCCGACCCGCGGGCCGGCACCTTCGCCATCGACTTCGTCCTCCACCACCCCATGGGCCCGGCCTCCTACTGGGCCTCGGGCTGCGAGGCGGGCGAGCAGCTCGTGGCCCAGCGCTTCGGCGCCCGGCCCTTCGCCCTCATGGACCCGCCCCCGGCTGGCTACCTCCTCCTGGGTGACCTCACCTCCTACCCCGCCATCACCTCGATCGCGGCCACCGTACCCGACGACGTCCCCCTGGTGGCCTACCTGGAGCGCCACCACCCGCTCGACGAGACCCTCCCGCTGCCCGACGGCCCGGCGGTCACGGCCGCCTGGGTCGATGAGCTCCCCGACGGCCAGGGCCTGGTCCAGGCCGTCACCGGGCGCGACTGGTCCGGCTGGTTCGCCTGGATCGGCGCCGAGTCCCGCGCCACCCGGCGCGCCAAGTCCTTCCTGAAGCGCGAGCACGGCCTGGGCAAGGACTCCCTCCACGCCCAGGCCTACTGGATGCGCGGCAGGGCGCTGGGGAGGTCCCGGACCCTCGACGAGCTCAACGCCGCCCACGGGTCCGAGCAGTAGGGCCCGGGGCCCACCGGGGTGCCTCGCGCCTCGGCGTGCCGGGCGTGTTCACGGTCATGGGGTGGCCCGCCGGGGCGCGTGCCCGGCTGGGAGGAGACGCGCTCACGGACTGCCTAGGGCGGCTGGCCGCGCGCCCGCCCCTTCGTGCCCTGGCCGTCGACGCGCTCGCGACCGCCAGGGCGGCTGGCTCACCGACGGGTGACTGATCTCGCACTTTCTGCATGGAGTGCAACTCTGCACTGAGTGCATGATTGGGGTCGCGACTCGGACCGACCTGCGCGCCGCCCACGCGCGACGCACTCGTGCCGCCATCCGGGCGGCCGCCCTGGCGCTGACCCGTGAGCGCGGCTACACCGCCATGACGATCGACGACGTCGCCGCTCTCGCCGGAGTCTCGCGGCGCACCGTCTTCAACCACTTCTCCTCCAAGGCCGAGCTCCTCGTCATCGGCCCTGAGACCCCTGAGCCCGAGGCGATCGAGGCCTTCGTCGCCGGCAGCGGCCCCCTCCTGGAGGACCTCGGCACGCTGCTGATCTCCGGCGCGCAGGCCCTGGAGCCCGAGCGCGCCTGGCTCATGGCCTTCCCCCAGATCGTGCGCGACAACCCCGAGGTGGAGCGCGCCGTGCACGAGCGCTTCCAGGCTGTCGAGCGTGTTCTGGAGGACGCCGCCTCCAGGCGCTTAGGGCTGCCCTCCTCCGCCCCCCAGGTGAGGGCCGTGCTGGCGCTGTCCAGTGCGGTGCAGAAGGCCGCGATCCGCATGTGGGCCGCCTCCTGCGACGCCGACGATGGCGCCAACGGCCCGGCGGATGACCGGCAGGCCGGCATCCCGGACGGGCCCGGCACTGGAAGCGGTCGGACCGGGGGGCGTCATGAGCCGGCCACCGTATCGGTCGGCGAGCAGTCCGATCCGATCCTCAGTCTGGCCGACGCCGTTCGCGCCGTGACTGCCGCCATCGGCGAGATCATCGCCCCGACCTCCCAGTAGCCGCTCATTGGGCAGCCGTCGGGCAGCCGGCGGCCAGTCACCAGCCACTGACTCGCCGCTCCATTCGGCACCATCCGGTCCCGGCCGGTCCCGTCTAGTCCCGGCCGCTCAGCCGCCCCGCCCCGGTCAGCGGGCCACCGGGACAGCTCCAGATTTCTCAAACCATTCCGCCCCTTCAACACGCAAAGGCACGACTTGTGACTCAACCTGTAACCGCGTCGGAGAGCACTGACGCACAACCGGCCGAGGTGGGAGGCGACTTCCACCCCGACCGCCGCTTCTGGGCGGTCTACGCCTCCCTGCTGGTGGTCATGTTCCTGTCCGCCATGGACCAGACGATCGTCGGCACCGCCTTGCCCACCATCGTGGGCGACCTCGGCGGCGCCGCGCACATGGCCTGGATCCTGACCTCCTACACGCTGGCCATCACCGTGGGGATGCCCGTCTACGGCAAGCTCGGCGACCTGGTGGGCCGCAAGAATCTCTTCCTGGTGGCCATCGGCCTGTTCCTAGTGGGTTCGGCACTGTGCGGCACCGCTACCTCGATGATGCAGCTCATCATCTACCGGGCCATCCAGGGCCTGGGCGGCGGTGGCCTCATGATCTCCTCCCAGGCGATCACCGGTGACCTCATCCCACCGCGCGTGCGCGGCACCTACATGGCCCCCATGGGCGCCATGTTCGGCATCGCCTCCATCCTGGGGCCGATCGTGGGCGGTTGGCTGACCGACTCGGTCTCCTGGCGCTGGACCTTCTGGATCAACCTGCCGCTGGGCATCCTGGCCTTCATCGCAGTCGCCATCGTGCTGCGCCTGCCCACCCGCCCGCTGAC
>ERZ773099.1701-NODE-1701-length-15995-cov-8.370138_pt1 | contig 15995 bp, 18 predicted proteins | sample MGYA00511120_ERZ773099 | MGnify/ENA primary metagenome ERZ773099 (study PRJEB29015, sample SAMEA2738012) | human oral metagenome | biome: human oral; feature: human-associated habitat; material: dental | place: China | collected 2104 ...
ACGTTAGCCTCCGGAGCTGAAAGCGTGGGTTCGACTCCCGCCGAGCGCACCATTTTGAAAGGATTTTACGAGGGCGCGGATTTCGCGCCCTTATTTTCATATCGTTTGCAGGAAGGCAGGGGATTCGGTGAACGAAAAGGCAAGCGCGGCGATGCGTCAATTTCTTGCAGCTATGGGACTTGATCTTGCGGCAGAGGGCATGGAGCGTACGCCGGAACGGGTGACGGAAATGTTCGAGTGGCTTTTCGGCGGCTGCGGAAAGACGGCGGATGCGGCCTGGGGAGAGCTCTTTGAGACGGAAACGCGGGGGCTTACAGCTGTGCAGCATATTCCGTTTTATTCGCTTTGTGAGCATCATCTCGTGCCGTTTTTCGGCGAGGTGCATATTGCCTATCTGCCGGGAGACGGGAAGATTGCAGGCTTCAGCAAATTCGTGCGCGTCGTCGATATCCTGGCGCGGCGGCCGCAGCTGCAGGAGCGCCTCACGCGCGAAATCGCGGAGGCCGTTTCCCGGGGTTTGGGCGCCGAAGGGGTGCTCGTCGTTGTCGAGGCGCAGCAGCTTTGCATGATGATGCGCAGCGAGGCCGCGCCGGGGACGCGGACGCTGACTTCCGAGGCGGACGGCCGCATTGCCGACGACGCGGGGCTTAGGCGCGAAGCATGGGAGCTGCTGCGGAGGGGGTGATGATATGGAAAGAAGAGCGACGGACGGGGCGTGCGCGGACACGGCTCTGCGGCAGGAAGGCGGATTTGCCCTGCCCTCGGCGCGTCCTAGGCGCATCTATCGCCTGCCCTCGGGCAAGGAGCTGACGATTGGTGCAAAATCGCTTGTCATGGGCATACTGAATGTGACGCCCGATTCCTTTTCGGACGGCGGCAAATGGAATACATTGGACAAGGCGCTTGCTCACGCCCTGCAGATGGTGGAGGACGGCGCCGACATCATCGACATCGGCGCGGAGTCCTCGCGCCCCGGTTTTGTTCCCGTAGGCGCGGAAGAAGAGCTTTCGCGTCTGGCGCCGTTTCTTGAGCGCATTGCGCCCGAGATTCCCGTGCCGCTGTCCATCGACACCTTCAAGGCCAAGACGGCGCGGGAGGCGCTTCGTCTCGGTGCGGATATCCTCAACGATATATGGGGGCTGCAGTATGCGCAAGAGACGCGCGGGGCGATGGCGCGCATTGCGGCGGAAAAGGGTGCGCCGGTCGTCGTCATGCACAACCGGAAGGACACGCATTACGCGAAGGACATCATCGCCACAATGAAGGATTTTTTCCGCGAAAGTATTTCTATTGCCGATGCGGCAGGGCTTTCCAGAGAGTTGCTGCTGCTCGATCCCGGCATTGGCTTCGGCAAGGAACCGGCGGCGAATCTCATCGTACTGCATCGCCTCGCAGAGCTTGCGGAGCTTGACGGCGAGCGTTATCCTCTGCTTCTTGGCGCGAGCCGCAAGAGCTTTATCGGATATGCGCTGGGGCTTCCTGTCGAGGAGCGTCTGGAGGCGACAGGGGCGGCCTGCGTGCTCGGCATGGCGGCAGGATGCTCCGTTCTGCGCGTGCATGATGTGAAACCGGTCGTGCGCATGTGCCGCATGGCGGATGCCATATTGGAGGGAAAAAAGTATGCAGGACAGGATTGAACTTTTGGGGATGGCCTTTTTCGGCTTTCATGGCTGCCTGCCGGAGGAGCGGGGAGAAGGACAGAAATTTCTCGTCGATGCCGTGCTTTATCTCGATATGCAGAAAGCCGGGAAGACGGATGATCTGAGCCACACGGTGAACTATGCAGCTGTTTTTGACTCGATCCGCAGCATTGTCGAGGGGACGCCGCGAAACCTCATAGAAAGGGTGGCGGAGGAAATCGCTTCCCGCATTCTCGCTGAGTATCCCCTGCAGCGCATCGAAGTCGCCGTGCACAAGCCCATGGCGCCTATAGGCGGCGATTTTCAAGATGTTTGCGTGCGTATCGAGAGGAGCCGCACATGAGCCGCAGGACGTGCTCTCGTATACTGAAGACGGGAGAGGAAATGCGTCCCGGACTTGCGTCCGCTCCCTATCTCATCTATATCGGTCTTGGCGCAAACCTGGGCGATCGGCGCGCTTCCTTGCGGCGGGCTCTGCGCCTGCTCGCTCATCTGGAGGATACCCGGCTTGTTCGTGTATCCTCTTTTTATGGTACGCCGCCTTGGGGCGATACGGAACAGGACGATTTCATCAATGCCGTCGCTGTATTCAGGACGCGTCTTCTGCCGCTCGTTCTGCTGCGTCGGGCACAGGCCGTCGAGCGCGCCCTGGGGCGTGTTCGACGCACGCATTGGGGGCCGCGCACGATCGATATCGATTTGCTCTGTGCGGACGACGGCACGGGGGACGGAAACCTTGTGCTGCAGCTGCCCGATCTCTGCCTGCCGCATCCCTATCTTGAGAAACGCGCTTTCGTGCTTCTGCCCCTTCTGGAGATTGCGCCCGGGATGCTCGTCGGAGGAAAATCCCTGTCCTCCTGCCTGGAATGCCTGCCCGAAGCGGCTGCCTGCCGTCGCCTCTGCGCGCCGCCGTCCTTTGCTGTACGTCATGTGTTGTAATGCCGGAAAAGCATTTAGATGACGGCTTTGCCCGCTTTTACGGCAGAGGTCTTATTTCATGGAGAGGATATCAGAATGAAGAATAATAAAAAGAAGGATTTCCGCCTCGCTGAGCGAGAATGAGCCGGCCATGATATAATGATGAAAATAGATGCTGCGAGGTCGAATGATCCACTTTATGGATATTGTGCACCGCCTGTATTCATGGTAAAATAGACGGAGAAAATAATGAGATTTAAGAGAAAAGACCCGGGGTGATGGTCGTACTATCTATACCGCGGTACAAGGGGGAAGACGCATGGCGAGATTCACTGTGGAAGAGGTGCGCCGTCTAAAGGAAAACCTTGCGCCGATCTACGACATCGTGCGTTTCGTGGATGTGGCGGCATGCGCTGAAATCTATTTCGAGGACGATGGGAGCATCCAACTTGAAGGGCATTGTTTCAGCACATGGGGGCGTTCACGCCGCTGCCGCCACTGCACGAGCTTCTGTGCGAGCAAGACGCAGTCGAAATTGGAAAAGGACGAGATCATGGGCGATCAGGTTTTCCATGTGCTTTCGGCGCCTGTCGAGGTCGTGCTTGCCGGAGGAGATGTCGTCTCCTGCGCGATGGAGCTTGTGACGAAGTACCCACGGAACGAAGCGCTGCGTGAGATGCGCGACCGCGACCTGCTGCAGCTTCTCTCGCGCAGCATCAAGCGGGCGAACGCCGGGGCAATTTGTTTCAATGTGGAAGATGAATGCATCTATGCCAATCTCGAGGCGTACCGCCTTTTCCAGGTGCCGCCTGGGGAGCTGCTTTTGCTGCAGCGTTTTTTCAATGCGTGGGTCAAGGACGAGAGCGCGGAAGATCCTGAGAAAAATAGCGCTTCATGGGAGCAGGATTTTTTTATCGCGGGGGAGAAGTTTACCTATGTCGTGACGGGTGAAAAGCTCTTCGATGTGGACAGCCGATACAAGGGCTACTATTATTCCGTCTACGATAAAAATCAGGAGGAACCGGGGCAGCAGGATACGCGCGGGGCACTTGATAAGCTCACGGGGATCTACAATGACGAGGGCTTCTATGAGGCTGTGCGCGAGGAGCTGGATTACGGTCTCAAGGGAGAGCGCTGCATCGTCTGCTCCAATATCAAGGATTTCAAGCTTGTCAACGAGCTTTTTGGACAGGAAAAGGGCAATGAGATCCTCAAGGGACTGGCGGACTTTTTTGTGGAAATCGCCATGGATTCCGGCGTCTGCGGACGGCTGCACGGGGATCATTTCGCCGCCTATGTCGAAAAGGGGCGCTTCAGCGAGAAAGATCTTCTCACACGCCTGGAGCTGATTGCAAAATGTATCGACAGCAAAGCCTACAAGCTCAATATCCATCTCGGCATTTACGAGATCCAAGAGCCCGGGATGCCTGTTTCTGTCATGTGCGATCGGGCGCATCTCGCGCTCACTCTGCTGCGGAATGAGAACAGCTGCAGGATTGCCTACTATGACGATGCCCTGATGGAACGTACCCTGCGTGAAAAAGAGATTTTGGGCGGTTTTGATGCGGGATTGGCGAAAAAAGAGTTCGCCGTCTATTTGCAGCCGCAGGTATCGGTGGAGGGTGCGCTTCTGGGGGCTGAGGCGCTTGTGCGTTGGAAGCATCCGGAAAAAGGCCTTCTCACGCCGGGACAGTTCATCGGCATCTTGGAAAATGCAGGACTTGTGCATCTCCTGGACCATTACGTCTGGGAAGAGGCGGCAGCGCTTCTGGGGCGTTGGCAGGGCACGGAAAAGGAGAGGCTGCATCTCTCCGTTAATATTTCCGTGCGCGATTTGCTCCATATTGATATCTACCAGACAATGCTCGATATTGTCAAAAGGCATGGGATTGAGCCGCGAAAGCTCAAGCTCGAAATCACGGAGACAGCGCTTATGAGCGATATCGAACGATACCGCTCTTTGATCGGTCAGCTGCAGGACGCAGGTTTCGAGGTTGAGATTGACGACTTCGGCAGCGGTTATTCCTCGCTTTCCATGCTCAAGGATATAGAGGCCGATATATTGAAGATCGATATGGGCTTTTTGCGCCAGACGGGAAATCCCCGGCGCAGCGCAGTCATTCTCGATTCCGTCATCGCCATGTCCAAAAGCCTTGGCATGCGCGTCATTACGGAAGGCGTGGAAACGCAGGAGCAGGTCGACTGTCTCAGGGAGCTCGGCAGTGACATGTTTCAGGGATATTTCTTTGCGAAGCCCATGCCTGTCGAGGAGTTTGAGGCAAAATACTTCGGATGAGATCAGTGGTGCGGCAGGGCACTGGCCTGCCGGGATGAGAGGGTGCTGGAAATGGCAAAGAGGCTGGGGAGCCGTGCAGGCGTGCGTATCGCCGCTCTGACAGCGGCTGCTTTTGCGGCAGCAGGGGAATGCGTCCTTGCCGCACGCGTCGATCCGCAGGAACTTGAACAGATTCGCGGCAATGTGGGGAATCTTCTCGAAACGGTCGAGAACTTCTATCATCTGACGATTATGATAGAAGCCTTCCTGATCTTTATGCTTGTTGCTTTGATCGTTGTCGGGCTCGTTGGTTACATGAAGCTGAAAAATGAACTCGGGGATCTGCGTTGGAAGCTGGAAAACAGCGATGCATCGAAAAAAAAGCGGCCCGAGCCTGTCATGCCCGAGCCGCTGCCTGAGCCTGAGCCGGAACCCGAACCGGAGCCGGAACCTGAGCCTGAGCCGGAGCCGGCGCCGGCGCCGGAGGTGCCGCTGCTCGACCGTTTTGTAGACGAGTATGGCAAAGTCAATGCCATTGAGGATAAAAGTTTGCGCGAGATGCGTACGAGCAATCTCCTGCAGGAGTACCAGGTGGAAACCTTTTCCTGCACCAATCCGGAGGCACGCAAGGAAAACCCGAACACTCCTCCGACCTTCCAGACGATGGAGGGCGGTGATTTTTGGGGTATACAGCAGGAAGGTTCCGACGATTACCATGTTGTACCGAATCCTGCCCTCATATATAATGAGGAACGCCATCGCTTCAGGGGAATGAAGGAAGCCTTTGCCTCGAACTACGAGGAAGGCAAGGAATATACGCATCTGGAGCTCGATGCTCCCGCCCGCTTTAACCGCATGGGTGAGATATGGGCGCCGCTGCGCCCGGGAAAGATCACGCTCTCGGGCGAACGCGAACCCTGATGAGCGCGGCGGAAGTTTCTAGGAGGGCTTTTGCCCGGCAAATACAAAGACGCGCTCGCCCGTGGGGAAGGCGCGTCTTTGTATTTGTGAAAAATTTGTGAAATACAGGAGAACGGAGGAAGCCATTCGATGAGAAAAGCAAACGATCCGGCAGATGAGCTGCTGGCTTTTATCGGCAGGTGCACATCGCCCTTCCATGTTGTGACGGAGATCGCAGCGAGGCTGCGGCGGGCGGGATTCCAGGAGCTCAGGCGAGAGGAGAGCTGGGAGAAGAAGCTGGCGTGCGGCGGGCGTTATTTCGTCGACGTCTACGGTTCGTCATTGATCGCTTTTTCTGTGGGCGCTCTGCCGGGCGCGCTGCGCATGGCGGCGGCTCATACGGACTTTCCGTGCTTTCGTGTGAAGCCGCTGGCGGCGATGGTGCAGGATGGTTATGGCAGTCTGAATGTCGAGCCGTATGGCGGGCTCATCCTCCGGACATGGCTTGATCGTCCGTTGGGGCTGGCAGGCAAGGTCGTTCTGCGCGGTGCGAGCCCGTTTCAGCCGGAAGTACGACTTGTGGACTTTCGTAAACCGCTGTTGGTGATACCGAGCCTCGCCATCCATATGGACCGCGAAGTCAATGAGGCAGGTGCACTCAATGCACAGAAGGACATGCTGCCTCTGGCAGCCTTGCTCGATGGAGCGGAAGGAAAAGAGAGGTGCGAAACGAAGGAAGAAGAGATGCGGCATACGGAAGAGGAGCAGGGCTTCTTCCTCACGTGGCTGGCGAAAGCCTGCGGCGCAGAGACACAGGACGTCCTTTCCTATGAGCTTGGCGCATACCCTGTGGAAGAAGGCTGTGCGCTGGGTCTTTCCGGAGAATTTGTTTCCGCGCCGCGTCTTGACAATCTAACTTCCGTGCTTGCCTGCCTCAAAGGACTGGAGAAGGCAAGGGCTTCGGAGGGGGTCCGCCTCGCCGCGTTTTTTGACAACGAGGAGGTCGGCAGCCGCACGAAGCAGGGGGCGGGCTCGACTGTCCTGCACGAGGTGCTGCGGCGTATATATTGCGCCTGCGGTTTGACGGAAGAGGTGCTTTCGCAGGATCTGGCGAAAGGTTTTCTGCTTTCCGTTGATGTGGCGCATGGGCTTCATCCTTCGCATCGTGACAAGAGCGATCCGAGTGCGCATCCTGTGCTTGGCGGCGGCGTCGTATTGAAGCAGGCTGCCTCGCAGGCTTATGCGGGCGATGCGGAGGCAGTGGCTGTCATCCGTGCCTTGGCCGAGGCGGCGGCGATCCCGTGCCAGATGTTCGTGAACCGCTCGGACAGCCGCGGCGGCTCGACGCTGGGCGCGATTGCCTCATCGTTCGTTCCTGTGCGCACGATGGACATCGGCCTCCCTGTGCTCGCCATGCATTCGGCATGCGAGACCATGGGCATTGGCGACCAGGCAGCGCTCGAAAAGCTGCTGCAGGCATTTTTTGCCTGAAAAAGTGGTGGGTGCGGTGTTCGCCTTGCGGGAAGCGCCTTTTCACCGTGCGTCGTAAAACTGTAATAAAAATCCCCCGGGTACAGTCATGGACTGCTTCCGGGGGATTTTTTTGTGCAGAAGAGGTAAAAGCCCGCGGTCTTATATGGGATATTCTTTTTGGAGCGAGTGGACATGATGCAAGAGCTCCTCCTGTTCCTGTCGGGAAAGGGGCTGCTCCAGAAGCGCCCCGATATGGTGGATGGGACCTGCAAGGCTGTTGAGTGCAGCGGAGCGCCGGACGACAGCCTGCTTGCTCTCCCAGGGCAGGGCGGGAATCTCGATGGAAAGGCGCATGCCCTCAGGGAATGGAATAGGCGAGACAAAGCAGAGGCCGTGCCCGCCGATATCGACGAGCGTCGCCTTTTGCGGCAGCACCGGGAAAGCTTCCTGTTCTTTCAGCTGCAGGTTTATGGGCAGAGTTACAGGAACCCGCCAAGAACGACGCTGTTGGCAAACAATCGTCGTGGGCTTCTCGACGTACCAGATGCGTCCGTCAAGCGGCGCATTGCCGCAAAAGGCAGCAGAGAAGCGGTAGGTGCAGTTCTCCAGAGGGGCGGAGCAGCGCAGGCGCGTCCGAGGAGAAATGTCGTGGGACGAGGAATCGGAAGCGGGACAGATGCTGACGAGGAGTTTATCCTCCGTGATTTCAAGAAGCCGTCCTTCCCATAGATGCGGGCGATTCTCTTCCTGAAAATAAAGCATCTGTCCCGCTTCCAGCGCCGCCTCCGGCACAATGGTGCAAATCATGTGACATTTCCTCCAAAAAGCAGTTCAAGTTCCGGGAATTTTAAAAAGGGAACCGTTTTTCATATCCGTTCATCTGAACCTATAGTACCATAGATAAAAAGTCCTGTCAATATCATTAAAAATGTCTTTGTCCTATTTAACGTAGAAACGATTTTCTGGAAGCTTAAAAGGCCAAGCCTCAAGGGGCACAAATTAATTGCCCTCTGTTATGTAAAGAAACGGCAGGGTGTGGTTTATATCGAGAAGGGGGAAGCTGCCATCCTGTCCTATTATATGGTTTATTGATGTTCTTTTACGAAACAGAGATTCTGATATTGTTTATTGATGATTTTTTGGGAGATTTTTCATACAGGATGGTAATTCCATAGGAATTAAGCAAACTTTTTCTGCTGATTTAGGACAATATGATGAATTGTAAGATTTTTCAAAAGATATATTGCTTTAAAGAATATCAAATGATATAATACGATATATAAAAGTTCTATCTAATCATAAACAACAGGGGGGATGTTGATGAAATTTTTTATTGACACGGCGAAAGTCGAGGATATTCGCAAGGCGAATGATATGGGGGTCATTGCGGGTGTGACGACGAATCCGTCGCTGATCGCCAAGGAAGGGAGGGATTTCAAGGAGGTCATCGCAGAGATTGCTTCGATCGTCGACGGCCCGATCAGCGGCGAGGTCAAGGCGACGACGACTGATGCTGCGGGCATGATTGCTGAAGGAAGGGAGATTGCTGCCATCCATAAGAACATGGTTGTGAAGATCCCTATGACCGTCGAAGGTCTGAAAGCTGTGAAGGTGCTCTCGGCGGAAGGAATCCGGACGAATGTGACCTTGATTTTCAATGCGGCGCAGGCGCTTTTGGCTGCGCGGGCCGGCGCCTCGTATGTATCTCCCTTCCTGGGACGTCTTGATGATATATCCGTGCCGGGAATCGATCTCGTGCGCACCATATCGGAGATCTTTCATACGCATGGAATCGAGACGGAAATCATCTCGGCCAGCGTGCGCCACCCGGTCCATGTCATTGACTGCGCTTTGGCAGGGGCGGATATTGCGACGGTTCCCTACAAGGTCATTGAGCAGATGACGCTGCATCCGCTAACGGAACAGGGGATTGAAAAATTCCGCAAAGACTATGAAGCCGTTTTCGGCGCATGAAAAGGACGGGATGGAAGTGGAAATCCAGGAACTGAAGCAGGCGGCAAACCGCGTGCGCAAAAACATCATCGAAGCCGTCCATGCCGCGAAGTCCGGTCATCCGGGCGGGTCTCTGTCGGCGGCGGACGTTCTTACCTATCTGTATTTTGCGGAAATGAAAATCGATCCGAAAAATCCGGATATGGAGGAGCGCGACCGCTTTGTTCTTTCCAAAGGCCATGTGTCTCCCGGCTATTACGGCGTTCTCGCGGAACGCGGGTTCTTCCCGGTGGAAGATCTCAAGACGTTTCGCCATACGGGTTCTTATTTGCAGGGGCATCCGGACAGAAAGCACATTCCCGGCGTCGACATGAGCTCCGGTTCGCTAGGGCAAGGCTTCTCTGTGGCTGTCGGCATGGCGCTGTCGGCCAAGCTTTCCGGGCGCAGCTATCGCACTTATGCGCTTTTGGGCGACGGCGAGATTCAAGAAGGGCAGATCTGGGAAGCAGCGATGTTTGCCGGGGCGCGCAATCTTGACAATCTTGTGGCCATCGTGGACAACAACGGGCTTCAGATTGACGGCTTCGTTGAAGATGTTTGCTCGCCGTATCCGATCGGCGATAAATTCAAAGCGTTCAACTTCCATGTCATCAAGGCTCCAGCGCATGATTTCGAAGCCTTGGGCAAGGCCTTCGACGAGGCGCGCAGGACGGAAGGGATGCCGACGGCCATCATCCTGCAAAGCGTCAAGGGAAAGGGTGTTTCCTTTATGGAAAACAAGGCGGCGTGGCATGGAAGTGCGCCGAACGATGAGCAGTATCGTGTGGCCATGGAAGAGCTGGAAGAGGAGGGCAGGGCACTATGCCGGAACTGAAAAAAGTCGCGACGCGTGAAAGCTACGGCCATGCTCTTGTGGAGCTCGGCAGGAAGCATGATGATCTCATTGTTCTCGATGCGGATCTTGCAGAAGCGACAAAGACGAGTCTTTTTCGCAAGGAGTTTCCTCAGCGGCATATCGACTGCGGCATTGCTGAGGCTAATATGATGGGCATAGCGGCGGGGCTTTCTCTGACGGGCAGAATCCCTTTTGCAAGCACGTTCGCGATGTTTGCGGCGGGGCGCGCTTATGAGCAGGTCAGAAACACGATCGGCTATCCGCATCTGAACGTCAAGATTGCGGCGACCCATGCGGGCATTTCCGTCGGCGAGGACGGCGCTTCTCACCAATGCTTGGAAGATCTTGCGCTCATGCGCTTGATTCCGGGCATGACGGTCATGTGCCCGGCAGACGATGTGGAAGCGCGGGCAATGGTAGAGGCCGCTTACGCCCACGAAGGTCCTGTCTACATGCGTTTTGGCCGTCTTGCCGTGCCTGCGGTCAATGATCCCGCCTCCTATCGCTTCGAATGGGGCAAAGGCAAGACGCTCCGTGAAGGCGGCGATATCACTGTTTTTGCTACAGGCCTTATGGTCGCCCCGGCGCTTGCTGCGGCTGAAAAACTTGCGGCAGAGCAGCATGTTGAGGCAAGTGTCGTCAACATCCATACCATTAAGCCGCTGGATGAGGAGCTTGTCTTGGCGAAGGCAAAGGATGCGAAGCTCGTTGTGACAGCTGAGGAACATTCCATCTTGGGAGGACTCGGCGGTGCGGTGGCAGAACTCTTGTCCGAAAAAGCGCCAAAACGCATCCTGCGCATCGGCGTTCGCGACGTATTCGGCGAATCGGGTCCGGCCGTGGAGCTGCTGAAAAAATACAGGCTGGATGATGTCGGGGTCTATGAGCAGATACGGGAAGGCTTGAAAATGTGAAGAAAAATTGACGGGGGGTATATCTATGGAGAAAATTGCTGTTGGATGTGATGAAGCGGCGTATAATTTAAAGGTCGAGATTATAAAGTATTTGAACGAGAAAGGGATTGAGTGCGACGATTTCGGCGCCGCCGCAGGCGAAGTCATTCTCTACCCGGATGTTGCCTTCAAGGTAGCGGATGCGGTGGCCGAGGGAAAGTACAAACGAGCCATTCTTTTCTGCGGTACGGGTCTCGGTATGTGCATATGTGCAAATAAGGTTCCCGGCGTGCGTGCGGCAGTATGCCACGATCCATTCTCGGCAGAGAGGGCAAGAATGAGCAACAATGCTCAGATTCTTTGCCTGGGAGAACGCGTCATCGGCGTTGAACTGGCCAAAAAGATTGTCGATGTTTGGCTCGAGGCGGAATTCTCGGAGAAGTCACGCTCCCAACCTAAGGTTCAGCGCATCATTGAATTGGAGCAGGAACATTTGAAGAAATAGAAGGTATAAAATGGAACGGTAGAAAGGAGTTTCGTAAAAATGGACGCAGTGTTGAATTGCATCAAATTTATCCTTGATTTGGGACCGACCGTTATGATGCCAATCATCATAACCATTATGGGATTGGCTTTTCGCCAGCGCGTATCGAAAGCAATCCGTTCTGGTTTGACCGTGGGTATGGGGTTTGCCGGAATTTTCCTTGTCATCGCATTGTTCTCAACAAATTTATCCCCCGCAGCAAAGGCTATGGTTGACAATTTTGGTTTGCATCTCAATGTTCTGGATGTTGGCTGGCCGGTACATGCGGCTATCAGCTTTGGTACGCCGATTGTGCCGCTGGTATTTCTCATGGGGATTTTGATCAATGCAGTTATGCTCGCCTTTAACTGGACAAAGACGATGGATATCGATCTTTGGAATTATTGGCACTTCATTTTTGGTGGTGCGCTTGTCATGTATCTTACTGGCAGCACGGCACTGGGGCTTTTGACTGCAGCGATTACTATTGTTATTGTGCTGAAGCTGGCCGATTATACACAGCCTTATATTGAGAACTTTTTCAAGATGCCGGGCATTTCTTTGCCGCATACGGAAGATATTGGCTGGGTTCCTATCGTTATCGTGCTGAATAAAATCATTGATAAGATTCCCGTCATCAATAAGATTGAAATCAACGCAGAAAAGGTACAACAGAGGTTTGGGGTGATTGGTGAGCCGATGTTTATTGGCATTGTGCTCGGCGGTCTTATCGGTATTCTTGCCGGATATGACATTAAGGGGGTTATCCAACTTGGCATCAATATGGCAGCTGTGATGTTCCTGCTGCCGCGCATGTCGAAGATTTTGATGGAAGGTTTGGTTCCTCTTTCCGAGAGTGCCAGAGAATTCTTGAATAGCAGGTTCCCGGGAAAGGAAGTTTTCATCGGTCTTGACACGGCTGTTGTAGTGGGACATCCTTCGGTTATGTCCGTCTGCATCTTGATGATCCCGATCACGCTTATTCTGGCAGCTGTATTGCCGGGGAATCGTGTGCTTCCTTTTACGGATTTGGCCGGGCTTTGCTTCTGCCTGATGTGGTCTGTTGGTGCAACGAACGGCAATGTATTTCGCGGGCTGATTATCAGTACGATTCTGATGGTGTTCATCCTCTGGATTGGTACGGATATTGCAGCTGTGAGTACGACGATGGCGCACGAAGTTGGATTCCCGTTCCCGGAGGGCACCTTGGAAGTCTCCTCCCTGGATGGCGGATCGCACTTCATTTCTTATATCATTTACAAAATTGTGGAATTCCTGTACTGAGGTGCTGAGAGATGTTCTTTGATCAAATGATGCACATGATGGCCGGGCCATATTTGGCTGGTTTTATCGATTGGTATTGTGAAACCCAGGACGTATGGAACACGATTGTTGTCGCCTGTGGTGCGGCTTGGCTCTTTTACAAGAATCGCGGTAGGGCGGAAACAAAAGAGGAAGGATGAGTGTTGATGGCAAAAATTGCGGTAATCGGCGCGGGCGCAATGGGGAGTGCTTTCTGCCAACCGTTGGCGGATAACGGCAATGATGTACGCCTTTGGGGCACGCATCTTGATGATGCCATTATCGACGAACTCAAGGCAGGGAAAAATCATCCCAAGCATAAGTATCCTTTGCCGAAATCTGTGCGGCCTTTTTATCATGGAGAGCTTGCAGAGGCTGTCGAAGATGCAGAAATGATTGTGATGGCAGTGACATCGGATGCTCTGGGAAAAGTATTTGAGCAGGTAGTTCCATATCTGCGACCTGGAATGATTGTCGGCAGTGTATCCAAGGGGTTCGATTATAATCACGAAGGTGCTGTTTCGTTGCTTCCCGTCATTTTGGAGGAGCGTCTGCCCTCTGACTTGGCGGGGAAAGTGGACTTCGTTTTTGTTGCGGGGCCTTGCAAAGCCGTTGAGGTTCTTTGGAAGGCACCTACATCAGTGACTTATGCCAGTAAAAATATTGAGGCAGCGAAAAAGTTGCGTCAGGCAGCTCAGACAGATGTCTATAATGTTGATGTGACTACTGACATCGTAGGAACGGAACTTTGTGCAGCGATGAAGAATGCCTATTGTGTGGGGCTTGGTATGGCGGAAGGTTTCCCAGCGCAGAAAGATGGTTTTTTGCATAAAAATACGAAAGGCTCTTTGTTCACATATGCTGTTCATGAGATGGGACGGCTTTCACAAGCGTTAGGCGGCACATGGGGGCCAGTTCTCGGATTGCCTGGGATTGGCGATTTGGAGCTTACTGGCGAAGCCGGGCGTAACCGTACATTAGGCGAAGTGCTGGGCGGAGGGAAGTCGGCTACTGAGGCAATGGCAGAAATGCGAGAGAAAGATATTACAGTGGAGGGATATCCTGCTATTCGCTTTGGTTGGGAATTGGCAAAAACTTTAGCAAAAGAAGAAAAGATCAAATTAACAGATTTTCCCTTGCTGGCAGGACTTTACCGTATTCTTTATGAAGATGTACCAAGTTATCCTGCTGTCAAACAGTTGGTGGCAGAGTGCACGGCAACGAATTTGAGCGCTCAATGCATTTAAGGCTGGGGGGATCGGTGTGTTGTTTGAATTTGATTCGCAGGTGAATCATCTTGGCCTGGAGGCTGCTTCTTCGGAAGCAGCCATCCGCAAAATAGGAGAAGGGCTTTACAGAAATGGATATGTAAAAGATAGTTTTGTTGACGCTGTTCTGGAAAGGGAAAAGGTATATCCTACAGGATTGCCTTTTGCAAGATGCGGTATAGCTTTGCCTCATACGGATATTGAGCATGTCATTAGACCAATTATTGCAGTTGCCGTTTTGAAGGATCCCGTGATATTTCAAAATATGGGTGACGCGTCGCAAGCCGTGGAAGTAAAGATGGTTGTGATGTTGGCGATGAAGAATAGTGAGTTTCAGTTGACATTGCTCTCCCGTTTGATTGAGACGCTGCAGGATTCGGATTTTGTTCTTGGAATGTTGAATGCAAAAACAAAAGAGGAATTGGCAGATAAAATGTCGAATAAAATCAATAATTCATAATATAAACAATAAAAAACGTGAATAAGGGAAGGGGTAAGGTAAAATATGAAGTACAGGGTTTTGACAATTTGTGGCTCGGGAATTGCGACATCTACAGTAGCGGCAGAAAAAATGCGTCAGATGCTCAATGACAAGGGATATGATGTAGATGTGGTAGAGTGTAATGCTTTGGATGTCCCTGCAAAGCTGGATACTTTTCAGCCGCATGTTGTAGTGCCGACGACAACGATTTCTGATTCCGTGCTTCGGGGAATACAGCGTTTCCCAGGACTGCCGTTTATCACGGGCGTTGGGATGGACAAAGTAATCGAAGATATCGCTGCGTATTTCGACACGATCAAGGAATAAAAAATTATAGTTGAAAAGCGTCGTTTATTCATGTTGGAAACAGCAGGATATACGGCGCTTTTTGTTTTTGGATACTGAAGTGACCTTATGTGGAAATGAAGCGCAGCGGAGAAAGAATCTGCTGCGGTTTTTCTTGCTTTGCACGGGAAAAGACCGTAAAATAAAAGCAAAGAGGTGGGGCGCATGAAGGAGTATCGAATCAAACCGTGGGAAGAGCTGACCATTCGAGATGACTACATGTTCAAGCTCATCATGAGCCGCAAGCCCATCTGCAAGAGCATGCTGGAATGCACGCTCGGCATGAAAATTCAGGATATCATCTATCTTGAAGCGGAAAAAACAATGACGGCGCGATACCAAGGGAAAGGAATCCGTCTGGACATCTACGTGAAGGATGAGAAAGACACCGTCTATAACATTGAGATGCAGGTCAGGCAGCTGGAAGGGGACGGGCTGAGCAAGAGGACGCGGTACTACCAGTCGATGATGGACGCGGATCTTCTGGCGGCGGGAGCAGACTATGACAACCTGAACAAGAGCATCATCATCTTCATCTGCCCGTTCGATCCGTTTGGAGAAGGGCGGTATATCTATACCTTTGAAAATATTTGCCTGGAAGATAAGGAAGTGAAACTGGAGGACGGCACGACAAAGATATTTCTCAACACCAAGGGCAGCGTGGGGGAGATCGACCGTTCCGTTAAGGCATTCCTGCAATACGTCAACGGAGTGAGCAGCGAGGATAGGCTGGTGCAGGAAATCGAGCAGGAGATTGAGAAAGTCAGGCGCGAGGAAGGAGAGAAGGTGAACTACATGACCTTTGCCATGAAAATGATGGAAGAACGCAAGGAAGGCTTTCGGGAAGGAAAACTGGAGGGAATTGCCGAGGGCGAACGCAAAGGACGTGCCGAGGGTGAACGCAAAGGCCGTGCCGAGGGACGAATGGAGGGCGAACATAAAGGCCGGACGGAAACCCAGCAGATGATGCTGGAAATCTTCCCTTTGCTCCGGAATCGTGTTCCCCTGGAAGAAATCAGCAGGCGGACGGGTTGCACGCTGGAGTACCTGCAGCAGCTGCAGGCGGCGCTGCAGTAAAAGCAAAGAGGTGGGGCGCATGAAGGAGTATCGAATCAAACCGTGGGAAGAG
>ERZ773099.1704-NODE-1704-length-15975-cov-5.518970_pt1 | contig 15975 bp, 12 predicted proteins | sample MGYA00511120_ERZ773099 | MGnify/ENA primary metagenome ERZ773099 (study PRJEB29015, sample SAMEA2738012) | human oral metagenome | biome: human oral; feature: human-associated habitat; material: dental | place: China | collected 2104 ...
GGATTAAATGTAACATCAATTTTAAAACATGGGGATCATTGGCATGTTTATACAGCAGATGGAAAAGAATATTTAACTTATGAAAATCCATCAGGTATGTTTCCTAATATTACTGTTGGAACTTATGTAGGTTCACATAGTTCAAACAGAAATCGAGGAAATTCAAATAACTATTCACATACAAATATTATTGAAGAGAAAAAAGATAGAGTTGTAAAAATTTTAAGACATGGAGATCATTGGCATATTTATACTGAAAGTGGTAAAGAGTATATCAGTTATACTGATCCTACTTCAAAATATCCAAATGCAGAAGTTGGAGAATATCATGGAAATCATTCAGATTCCCAAGATAATACAGAAAATGAAAAACCAAATGTTCCAAGTGCTAGTGAAAAATTATTTGAAGCTAGAAAGAATCTAAATATAGTAAATGTTTTAGGGAAAAATCCTGTTGACAGATATGATATAGTAAAGATTTTAAAACACGGAGATCATTATCATATTTACGATTCAAAGGGGAATGAAGGAATCACATATACTAATCCAAAATCACTTTATCCTGAAGCTGAATTTGGAGAATATCAAGGTAATCACGGAGATGAAAATAAAAAACCATTTGAATGGCCGAAAGGTGTAACAAAAATTGTAGATCATGGAGATCATTGGCATTTATATGTTGGAGATAAAGAGGTTGGAGTTGTTCACGAAAATCCAAGAAGTCATTACCCTGATGCAGAATATATTAAAGAAGGAAGTGACCATTCTGATATTGGTGTAGATGAAAATGAATTATTTACTTATGAAAGTGTAAAAGCGGAAATAAAAGATAAAGTAATTCCATATCTTGACAGTAATCTTAGAGCAATGAGACATTACGGAGATTTAAATACAACATTACCTGTTTACGGTTCTAATGGAGTTACAAAAGGAATTTTTTATTGGTTACATGGAGGTCACTACCATGCAATAACTATAAAACAAATTATTCAAAATACAAAAGCCGGTCAATATGGAGATTGTACTGCAAAAGAAATTGTAGCTGCTTTAAAATATATAATTGAAAATCCAAATGCAGAAATTGAGTCTAAAATAACAGTTGACAGACAAGAGGTAGTAAAATATCTTATGAAAGTTTATAATCTTGAAGATGAATTGGATGTAAATATTATAGGAGATATTGCATATGTGTATATAAATGATGAGACTTTAACATTTAGTTTAGCTGATTTTGAAAAAGTAAATGGAGAGATTAGATATAAAAAGAAATTACCTGAAGCACCAAAAAAAGCTGTAACAGATGATGAAGATTTTGAAGATGAAGAAGATAATAATTACATTCCTAATTTTGAAGATAAAAAAGCTGATGAAAATAAAGATGATAAAAACTCAAATAAGGATAAATCTCTAAAATCAGAAGAAAAAAATAATATAAAGGAAGATTCAAATAAAGATATTGTAGAAAATAAAGAGCTTAATAATTTAGATAAAAAAGTTGAAGAAAAGAAAGTAGAAGAAAAATCAAAAACTGAAAATCAAAAAAAATCAGAAGAAAAGGAAAATAAAAATAATTAGTTTTATAATTTAATAAATTTTCTAAATTTAAAATCACTCAAATAGAGTAAAATCTAATTGAGTGATTTTTTGATACTAAAAGTTACTTATAGTTTACAAGTTAGAATGTAAAAAATATTTCACGTCACTTTTCTTTGAAATGAAAATCCAACAATACGTCATCTCGACCGAAGCTAATCTAGTCCTAACTTTGTTTACTTGTAAACAATAGTAGGTCTGACGTAACAATTATATCTTTAGATATAATTGTACTGGAGTTCTCACACTAATTGGGTTAAGATTTCTGTTATATTAAATATTATATGTGAATAAATTGATGATATTTCTTTAGATGTTGTTATCAAAATTATCATAGATTGCGAGGAAAATTATTGGGTTAGTTATTAAAGAAAAAAATAAAATCAGATAATAAAATATTTTAAAAAACTTTTTTATTAAATATGTTTATAAATTATGTTTTATGTGGTATAATATATTTGTAATTAATTAGCACTCAAGTTAATAGACTGCTAATAACTTTAATAGGAGGTATGTTATGAAATTAAAACCAATAGGAGATAAATTAGTTATAGAAATGGTTGAGGTAGAAGAAAAGACAAGTTCTGGAATAGTTCTTCCTACTTCTGCTAAAGAAGCACCAAGTGTAGCAAAAGTTTTAGCAATTGGTGATGAAATTTTAAAGGATGAAGATAAAAAAGATTTAATTAAAGTTGGGGATAAAATAATTTTCTCAAAATATGCAGGAACTGAAGTTAAACTTGATAAAAAAGAATATATTGTTGTAAAAATTGCTGATGTTTTAGCAGTTGTTGAAGATTAGGAGGTTTTTAAATGGCTAAAGAAATTAAATTTAATGAAGAAGCAAGAAAAGGAATGGAAGCTGGTATTAATAAACTTTCAAATACAGTTAAAGTTACTCTTGGACCAAAGGGAAGAAATGTAGTTTTAGATAAAAAATTCGGTTCACCACTTATTACAAATGACGGTGTTACTATTGCAAGAGAAATTGAATTGGAAGATCCTTATGAAAATATGGGAGCTCAACTTGTTAAAGAAGTTGCAACTAAGACTAATGATGTTGCAGGTGATGGTACAACTACAGCAACACTATTAGCTCAAGCAATTATTAGAGAAGGTTTAAAGAATGTTGCAGCAGGAGCAAATCCAATGATTATTCAAAAGGGAATTAAAAAAGCTGTTGATAAGGCAGTTGAAGGAATTAAAGAATTTTCAAAACCTGTTGAAACAAAAGAAAGTATTGCTCAAGTAGCATCAATTTCTGCAGCTGATGAAGAAGTTGGAAAATTAATTTCTGATGCAATGGAAAAAGTTGGAAAAGATGGTGTTATCACAGTTGAAGAATCCAGAAGTATGGGAACAACTTTAGAAGTTGTTGAAGGTATGCAATTTGATAGAGGATATGTTTCTCCATATATGGTGACAAATACTGAAAAAATGGAAGCTGAACTTGAAGATCCATATATTTTAATTACTGATAAAAAGATTACTAATATTCAAGAAGTTTTACCAGTTTTAGAACAAATTGTTCAACAAGGAAAACCACTTTTAATTATTGCTGACGAAGTTGAAGGCGAAGCAATGGCAACTCTTGTTGTTAATAAATTAAGAGGAACTTTTAACTGTGTAGCTGTAAAAGCACCTGCATTTGGAGATAGAAGAAAAGACTTATTACAAGATATTGCAATTTTAACAGGTGGTACAGTTATTTCAGAAGATTTAGGATATGAATTAAAAGAAACTTCTATTGAAATGTTAGGTAAAGCAAGAAGAGTAACTGTTGGAAAAGAGCTTACTGTTATCGTAAATGGAGCAGGAGAACAATCAGCTATCGAAGAAAGAGTTGCTTTAATTAGAAATCAAATAGAAATAAGCGATTCTGAATATGATAGAGATAAATTACAAGAAAGACTTGCTAAACTTGCTGGAGGAGTTGCAGTAATTCAAGTTGGTGCAGCTACTGAAACAGAACTTAAAGAAAGAAAGTTAAGAATTGAAGATGCACTTGCAGCTACAAGAGCAGCGGTAGAAGAAGGTATTGTTCCCGGCGGTGGAACTGTATTGTTAAATGTAATTCCAAAAGTTAAAGCACTTCTTGAAGAAACTAATGGAGACGAAAGAACAGGTGTTAATATAATTGTTAAAGCACTTGAAGAACCTGTTAGACAAATTGCAATCAATGCAGGTTTAGAAGGTTCAGTTATCGTTGAAAATGTTAAGAATGCTGAAGTTGGAATTGGTTTTGATGCTTTAAGTGAAAAATATGTAAATATGCTTGAAAATGGAATTGTTGATCCTACAAAAGTTACTAGATCAGCACTTCAAAATGCATCAAGTGTGGCATCTATGGTTTTAACAACAGAAGCTGCTGTTGCTGATGTAACTAAAGATGAACCAATGGGACAAATGCCTGGCGGAATGAATTCTGGAATAGGTTATATGTAGAAAGTAGTTAACTTATAGCTAAATTTATGGTAAAATAGAACTTGGATAAACCAAGTTCTTTTTTTATGGAGTTTTTATGATTAAATTATTTTTTAATATTATGTTTTTAGTTAGTATTTCTATTTTAGTTATACATCAAAGTTTTTATTATTATCAATTTAATAAGATTTTTAAAAAATTGAAAAATTTAAGTGAAGAGAGAAATATTAGAGAAGATAGAAATTTAATTTTAGAGTATAATTATAATCTTGCACAGCTTAATTATATTTTTTGTGTATATTTTTGTGGGTTGTTGAAAAAAATTCTATATAAAAAGAATAATTTTGAATATGTTGAATAGGAGAAAGTTTTGAAAGATTATTTATTTATATACAAAAATGAAGAAAAAATTGAATATGGAAAAGTTTTAAATTCAAAATTAAACTCCTATTTTGTAAAAGCATTTAGTGATTTTAAAATTGGAGATATTTACAGAGTAAGAGTTGTAAAAAAAGTTGATGCATTACAATGCTTTTTTGTAGAACTTAAAAATGGAAAAAATGGATTTTTAGACTTTAAAGATACTATTGGAGAAATAAAAATTGGAGATGTTATTTTTGTTGAGATTTACAAAATTAATGCAGGAGAAAAAGCACCTAATGTTTCAATGAATTTTTCTGTTTCTTCAATGTTTTCAGTTATATCTTACAAAAATAGAGAAGATATTTTGATTTCAAAAAAATTAAAAGAACATAATTTTAATTTGGAGAAGATAAAAAATATAAAATCAAATTTTTCAGTAAAATTGAGAACAAAAAGTTTCGATTGTGATGAAGACACTTTATTGAATGATATAAGAAAAAATGTAAAAAAAATGCAAGAAATAGTTGATTGTTTGAATAATTTACCTGTTCCGAAATTAATCTACAAAAAAGAGAATTTTTTAGAGGATTTTTTATTTGAAAATGAAAAATATTCCTGTGTATTAAATGATAAAGAGCTATATAAGAGTTTTAAAAATAATAAATTTTTGAAAAATGAATTGATATATGATGAAGAATATTCTCCAAAATATGATTATAATATCGGAGTATATCTAGAGGGATTAAATAAAAAAATAGTTGAAGTTGAAGATATAAATATAGTTATAGAAAAAACGGAAGCACTTACAGTAATAGATGTAAATTCAAAGAAAAAAACAAATGAAACAAATAAAAGTAAAAATGCATTATCTGTAAATTTAATTGCAATTGAGGAAATTATTAGACAGATTTCTTTTAGGGATATTTCGGGGATAATAATTGTAGATTTTATAAATATGAAAACAAAAGAAAAAGAAATTTTGGAAGAAAAAATTAAGGAAATACAAATTTTTGATAATAAGATTTGGAATTTTCATGGTTTTACAAAACTTGGATTATATGAAATTACAAGACAAAGAGGAAAATAATGGAATTAAGAAATTTAGAAATAATTGACAATACTAATGAGGGACTTGGAGTTGCAAAAAGTGAAGAGGGAATAGTTTTTGTAAAAGGTGGACTTGTTGGAGATATTGTAGATGTTGAAATTACTCAAAAAAAGAAAAAATTTTCTAACGGATATGTTAAAAAATATTTGAAATATAGTGAATACAGAGAAAATCTATACGATGAAAAACTAACAGATATCTATCATTTTATAAATTTGAAATATGAAAAAGAGCTTGAATTAAAGAAAAAGATGTTTTTAGACAGCCTTAGAAAAAATACAGGTATAGAATTAGAAGATGTTGAAATTTTAGAGAATAAAAACAACTTAAATTATAGAAATAAAATTGAATTAAAGACAAATGAAAACTTTGAACTTTGTTACTGTGTAGATAATGGAGAAAGCAAAATAAAACTTGAGAATTGTCCATTAAGTGATGAGAGTATAAATGAATTTTTACCATTTTTACAAGCAAAATTAAAAGAATTTAAGGTTAAGTCCTATGATGTAAACACAGACGAAGGAATTTTGAAAAATATCAGCATAAGGTCAAATTTCAATTCTGAAATTATGATTACTGTTGTTGTCAAAGAAAATATAGTAGAAGCTCAAAATTTTGTAAAAAGTTTAAGTGAATATGAAAAATTGGTAAGTGGATATATAAATATAAATCCTAAAAAAGCAAGTATAATTATGGGACAAGAAAGTAAATTAATATTTTCAAAGAAGAATTTTATAGATAAAATCGGAAAATATGAATTTAATATTTCCCCAAAGAGCTTTTTTCAAGTAAATAGATTTCAAACTGAAAATTTATATAAAATAGCTAAAGAATTTTTAGGAAAAAACAAAGATAAGAATTTGTTGGATTTATATTCCGGAATAGGAACTACAAGCATATATTTTTCAGAAAATTTTAAAAAAGTAATCGGTGTAGAAGTTGTAAAAGATGCAGTAAAAGACGCTAAAGAAAATTTAAAACTAAATGATGTGAAAAATGTTGAGTTTCTATATGGAAAAAGTGAAGAAAAGATTGAGGAAATCTTAAAAAATAATAATATTGATATAATTTCCGTAGATCCTCCGAGAAAAGGACTTGATAAAAAGGTTGTAGATACTATTATCAAAAGTAATATCAAAAAAGTTGTATATGTAAGTTGTAACGGAGCAACATTGACAAGAGATTTAAAACTTTTTATAGAAGGTGGATTTGAATTAAAGAAAGTAAAACTATGTGATATGTTCAGTAAAACAGCACATTGTGAAGTTATTGTGTTTATATCAAGATAATTTTACTTATTATTTCTATGTATAACGAAATAATTTATTCTGATATATTTAATATTGTTTTAATAAAGTTTTTCAAGATTTTTGGAGGGTAAAATGTGTAATTATTGGTTACATAGAATTTCTCACGAAAGGGAAGTTTCTTATGACTTATTAGAGAAAGGATATTTGACTATTGGATGGTCAAATTTTATAGGAACAGATGTTCTTAAAGCTATAGAAAAAGGTGAGGATGAATATCGTAAATTCACAGAAGAAAAACATAATATTACTTCAAGATCAAAATGGAATCTATGGTATTTTTCAAAAATAGAGGTTGATGATTTTGTTCTTGTACCAATGGATAATGGTAAATATGGAATTTTTAAAGTTAAAAGCAAGATAAAACCGATTGCAGATTTATCTTTGAAATTTGCTAATAAAGGATTTGTAACTAAAAATGGTAAAGATATTGAGATAACAAAAGATAGGATATACAATAAAACAGATAAGGTTAAATTTGATTTAGGATTTTTTATTGAAGTAGAAAAAATAATTATTTCTAAACGAGAATATGTCAGCGCAAAATTAATTGCTAGAATGAAAATGCGTCAAGCTACTGGAAATATTAATGATTTATCTGATGAAGTTGAACAAGCAAAAAAAGCTAAAAAGCCTAAAAATATAAGAGGAGAAATATTAAATGCAATGTCAGAAATATTTATTAAATCGAATTTTTTTAATAAATATACGCCAGAACAAATAGAAATATTAGTAAAACTCTATTTTGAAAAAATGGGAGCTACAAATATTGAAATTCCACCTAAAAATGATTCATTAAAAAAAGAAGGGTCTGATGTTGATGTTATTGCTTCTTTTGAAGATTTAAATATTTTATTTTATGTACAAGTTAAACATCATGAAGGAGAAACGGATACTCAGGCTATAAGCCAACTAACTAATTATAAAGAATATAATTTTAATAAAGAAGATCAAACAACAAGTATAGCTTGGGCAATAACAACAGCAAAATTTTCTGATAAAGCAAAAGAAGAAGCTAGGAAAAATAATATTAGATTAATTGAAGGAAATGAATTTGCTAAAATGTTACTGAATGCTGGAATTAGTAATTTAGATATTGACAGAAAATAGTTGAAAATTCTTGTATTTTTTTATGGAGTATTTATGGATAGTTTAGGTCTTTATAAATTTTTAAATAAGTGGAATGATTATATTACTAATGTAAGTGATTATGAATTTAAGAAAAATTTTAATAAGATGTTTGAAGAATATCGAAAATTAGATATTTTTGAAAATTCTGGTTTGCGTTTTTCAAAGAATTTCTTTAGAAAAATTAACTCTCATATTAAATTAAAATATATTATAGAGCATTTTTTAGATTTGCTTATGCTTACGTCAATTTTACTTATTAAATTAAAGGTTTTTAAATATTGTAGAGATGTAAAAGAATATCGTTTATGTATTGAATGTCTTTTTAATCAGATTCTTTCTGTTTTAAAGATGAATCCTTTTTCAATTGGAAAGAAAATAAATGAGATAAAAATAACTTCAAATAATGTTGGTTATAGATTTCCTAATGAAGAACTTAAGGAGATTGAACAGAATATTTTTATAAATATTAATGGAGATGTCTGTGTTTCAAATTATTATTATTGGAAAAAGCAAAAGGAAAGTACAAGTATAAAGAATTTTAAAATTGATGATAAAGAAGTAAAGAAAATTTTTAAGCTGATTTCTAAATTTTTAGAGGATAATTATGTTTATTACAGTTTAGAACATTCAAAAGAAATTGGATATTGGCAAATGGAACTTACAGATTCAGATTATGAAAGTTATAGATATGAAGGTAATTTAAGATATAATATAAGAGTTGATGGAGAAAGTCTTTCCGAAAAAATTAGAGAAATATTGAATTACGATAATTTACTTTTATTTGATAATTATGAATATGATAAAATTAATAGAATTCAGTTGAATTATAAAAAAGTTAAAAATGTAAATAATAAGGATTTTGTGTATACTGAAAAACTTATTTTAGATAGGGATAGCAATTCTATTGAACATACTCAGATAAGTGATGATGTAAATTATTATATGAAATTAAATGTAAATAAACATTTTAAAGATTTGTTAGAGTCTTTATATGATCCAAATATGCTTGAGACTAGAGAAAAAAATGATAATTTTGTTGAAATTCCTAACGAAAAAAGAGATTATGAGATGATTGTAGATTTTAAAAAATCCCCTAGAAAAGTTATTAAAGGCTCTTATGATAAGCAAGGACTTCCTTATGAATGGAAAGAAATAATTGAAGAAATTAAGAGTTTTATGATATATTTTTATAAAATTGAAGTTTTAAGTAAGGATTTTTATGATAAGCCAAGACGTGAGTATGGAGAATTAATTTATTGCAAAGTTGAATTTAGAAATTCATATAAATACTATTATTATATAACTACAGATGATACTATCACCGAGGGAGATTATGTTTTAGTTCCTGCAGGAGATAAAAACAATGTGGAAATAGTGGAAGTTAAAAGTGTAGAATATTTTAAGGAAAAATTTGTTCCTTTTCCACTTGATAAAGTAAAACATATTTTAAGAAAATGTACTGATGATGAATTAGATGAAATATATGACGAATACTAAATTTTAATTTTTGTAAATTTGTGGTTAAATTGAAAGGAGATTTTACAATGAATAGTAAATTTGAAAAGATAAAAGTTCTTGAAAGTTCAAATACTAAAAAGGAATTGAATATAAACTCATATAGTGAGGAACAGGCGAGAGCAGTATTAAAATTTCATAAACAGATTGAGGAATATAAGAAAACTCCACTTGTTTGTCTTCCTAATTTGGCTTCAAAGTTGAATGTGGGTTCAATTTATGTAAAAGATGAGTCAAAGCGTTTTTTACTAAATGCATTTAAAGGACTTGGTGGAAGTTATGCGATGTTTAGAATTTTATGTGATGAATTAAATCTTAATCCGGATACTACAAGTTTAAATGATTTATTATCTGAAAAGTATAGAAAAAGACTTGAACAGATTGAATTTGTAACATGTACAGACGGAAATCATGGTAGAGGTGTGTCTTGGGCATCAGGATTATTTGGATGTAAAGCTCATGTATATATGCCTTATGGAACAGCGGAAGTTCGTGCAGAAGCAATTCGTAAAGTTGGACCTGCTGAGGTAGAGATTATAGATTTAAGTTATGATGATACAGTAAAATATGCTTTAGAAATGAGTAAAAAATATGGTTGGATATTAATTCAAGATACTTCTTGGGATGGATATGAGAAAATTCCGACATGGATTATTCAAGGGTATCTTACAATGGCTTATGAAATCACTGATGAGTTAGAAAAATTAAATGTAATTCCTACACATATTTTTTTACAGGCAGGAGTTGGTTCAATGGCTGGTGGAATGATTGCATATTTTGTAGAACATTATAAAAATAAAAAACCTATATTTACTATTGTAGAGTCAAATGTTGCCGATTGTATTTATCGTTCTGCTGAGATAGGCGATGGAAAATCTTACTCTGTAGGTGGAGCTCCAACAACTATTATGGCAGGATTGAATTGCGGAACAACTTGTAGTCTTATTTGGCCAATTATATGGAATTATACTGATTTTTACATTTCCGGTTCTGATGAAATGGCAGTTGATGGAATGAGAGCCTATACTTTTAGTGAGGGTGATGATTCAAAAATTATTTCTGGAGAATCAGGAGCTTCAACAATGGGTGCATTACTTGGAGTTTTGACAGAATCTTCTATGGAAGAAATGAAGAAAAAAATGAAAATAGATGAAAATTCTGTTATTCTTTTAATTAATACAGAAGGAGATACCGATCCGGAAAATTATAGAAAAATTATTAATGGAGATTGGAACAATTAAATTCTTAAAACAAAAGACCTGTGATTTTACAGGTCTTTTATAGTAGTTTAAATTTGTTTTTTTCAAAGTCTATTATTCCTTCTTTTTTTAATTTTCCAAGCTCTCTTGAAAGATTACTCCTATCTAGTGCTAGGTAATCTGCCATTTCATTTCTATTTAAATTTATTTCAAAGTTACTGTCTAGTGATAGTAGCTTTTTTTGATTAGAAAGATATTCTAAAATTTTTTCTCTTGTGGTTCTCTTTGATAAAATATGCAATTTTTTATTTAAAATTAAATTTTTTGTAGAAATTATAGTCAAAAAATTATTTAGAATTTTTTGATAATATTGTGATTTACACAGACTTTTATATTCAATCCAAATAACAGCTGAATTTGTTAAAGAAATTACTTCGTGTGGGATTTTCATTTCCAATGAAACTAATGCTTCAGCAAATGAGTCTCCCTTTTCAAAAACATTTAGTATGTTTCTATTTCCAAAATAGTCAAAATTTGACACAGCAATTCTTCCATCAGTTATTATTCCAAAATATTCTATTTTTGTATTTTCGGCTAGAATTATATCATTTTTTTTGTATTCTTTTTCATAAAAGGAAACTACAGATAATAATTCTATTATTTCATCTATTGTAAAATTTTTAAAAATTGTGCATTCTTTTATTATTTCAAAATTATTCAAGTTAACCTCCTATAAATTATTATCTATATTTTAGAACTTTTTTTTAATTTTTTCAAGATATTTTGTTTAAAAAGTATTAAAAAATTTTTATTATAGTAGGAATAAACTGACAAAGATTAAAGAAATTAGTTATGTATTGTAAAAAACATTGTAAAAAATATTGCAATAAATTTGAATAGGTGTTATAATACTTAAAACGGGAGTACGTTTTTAAATTTACATATTAAAAAAATTAATTAAAAAAGAAAAAGATGGTAGGAGGCTATTATGTTAGATGAGAAAATTTCTGTTGCAGTTATAAAACGTTTACCTAAATATTATAGATACCTTGAACTTATTGGAGATAAGGGAATAATTAGAGTATCTTCCCAAGAATTAAGTAAAATTACAGGTTTGACTGCTTCACAAATTAGACAAGATTTGAATCATTTTGGAGCATTTGGACAACAAGGTTATGGATACAATGTTGAGGAGTTAAAAATTGAATTAGAAAAAATTATGGGTGTTGATAAACCTTATAATGTAGTTATTATTGGATTTGGAAATATCGGAAGTGCATTGTTAAATTATAGTGGATTTAGAAAAAAAGGCTTTAAGGTTGTAGGAATTTTTGATAATTCTCCAGAAATCATCGGAAGCAAACAAAATGACGTTGTTGTAAAAGATATTTCAGAGTTGGAAGAAGTTGTTACTAAAGAAAAAGTTGATATTGCTATTTTGGCAATTCCTGCTAGACCTGCACAAGAAATTACAGATAAATTAGTTGCTTGTGGTATAAAGGGAATTTGGAACTTTGCACCTATTGACTTGAAATTACCAAAAAATGTTGTTTTGGAAAATGTACATTTAGATGGAAGCCTATTGACTCTTACATATTATATGAATAGTCTAAAAGATTATCCTGGTGTAAGATAAGTTATGTTGAATATTTTTATTAAGTTATTTTTATAAAACTTGATGCTTTATAATTATAGGATAAAACTCTTTTTAAAGAGTTTTATTTTTTTTGTTTTTATGCTATAATTGGAATAAGTTTTATTATAAAATATGTTGTTTTAAAGATTATTATTTTAAATAAAAGTGTGATAAATGTTTTATTTTTTTTTAAAATTTTATATGAAACTTATTTTAACTTTAAATTTTAGTATTAGTACAAGTTGTTATAAATTACAGCTTAAATATAATGTTAAATAGCTTATGAGAGGCTTAAGATATATGAATTATATTAATGGTATATTAGAAAAGTATGAGCTGAATATTGATGAACTTTTAATTTTAATAGTTTCATTTACGGTGTTTTTACCTTTTTATATTTTAGTTTTTTCATTTAATGCTCTATTTTTCTATTTATTAGTAACTGGAAAAATTATTCCTGTTTTAAAAGGAACTCCTTATGTTAAGAATATATTAGCATTTACAGGTCTTATATTTCTAGTTTCAGTTTTTAAACAAAATTTATATGGTATAGGAGTTTCAATTATTATATTTGAATTCTCCATGTTTTTTATGTATTATAGAACAATTATAAATAGAAAATTATTTTCAAAAATTATAAATTTATATATGCTTGTTTCGATATTTTGTTTTATTTTAACTATTTTATCAGTTTTATACAAGAAATTAAGTATGGATTTAAAGATGTATGAATTTATAGAATATATGTCTTTGCATAGACCTATATCATCGTTTTTTAATACAAATTATTATGCGACAATATGTGAATTTATAATTATAATAGCGATGTATTACTTTTTATCTAATAAGGATAAAAATAATAGATTGTATTTTTTGTGTGTAAGTACACTTGCATTCATTGTTCTCTTTTTAACTGAGAATAGAACTGCTTTACCAACAATTTTGATTGCAACATTGGTACTATCTTTAACAAAAAATAATAAAAAAGTATTTGCTTTCCTTGGTGTGTTTACAATAGTTATTGTCATCTTGATGATTTTCTCTAATAGAATTTTTCCTAGATATGAATTTATTGGAAATTCTTTAGGAACAAGAAAAGAGATTTGGGAAAATGCAATAAAATTATTTAAACAAACATATTTGTTTGGAAGTGGTCCTATGGCATATCAAAATACAAGTTGGGTAACTCATCCTGCTAATCATGCCCATAATATTGTATTAGATATACTTATAAATTTCGGAATTGTCGGTATTTTAGTAATTACTCCACTTTTTATTGGAATATTTAAGTTAGTATATAGTATAAGAAAAAGAAATTTATTTAGACTTGTACTTGCTTTAACAGTTGTTGTTATTTTACATGGTATGTTGGATGTTACAATACTTTGGCATCAAACTGCATATATTTATTTTAGTGTTTTACTTGCGGTTGGAAAGGTTAGTTCTTTTGAATCCAAGTTTATTTTCCAAAAGGGTGCTTTATGATTATTTTAAGTGTTAATGACTTAACTAAGTCGTTTTTAAATGAGAATATACTAGAAGATTTGACATTTTCAATTTCTGATAAAGATAAGGTTGGAATTGTTGGAGATAATGGAAGTGGTAAAACTACTTTATTTAATATTTTAACTAGAGAATTATCTTTTGATAGTGGAGAAGTAAATTTTGCAAATAATGTAAGTTTATCAATTTTAAGACAAAATATTTCCTACACAAGTGACAAATCAGTTTATGAAGAGTGCTTGGAAGTTTTTGAAGATATAATCTTACTGGAAAAAGAGATTAGGGAATTAGAAATTGAAATGGGAAATAAAAATTTAAGTGAAGATGAAATTCATAAACTTTTTGATATTTATGAAAGTAAAAGACATTATTTTGAAGAGAATAGCGGATATTCATATAACTCAAAGGTTAGAGGAGTTTTGTTCGGACTTGGTTTTTTCGAGTCGGATTTTTCAAAATCTGTAAATAATTTGAGTGGTGGACAAAAGAGTAGATTGCATCTAGCTAAAATTTTACTTAAACCGTCAAATATGATTTTACTCGATGAACCTACTAACCATTTAGATATAGAGTCAATTCAGTTTTTAGAATCTTATCTTAGAGATTACAAGGGAAGTTGCCTAATAATCTCACATGATAGATATTTTTTAAATTCTGTTTGTAATAGGATTTTTTCGATAGAAAACAAGAAATTGAAAAGTTTTAATTGTGGTTATGATGAATTTGTTTCAAGACGTGAAAAAGAGTTTGAAATAAATAGACATCTCTATGAAAAGCAGCAAAAAGAGATTTCAAGACAAAAAGAAATTATCCAAAGATTTGAAAATTATGGAAATAATAGATTTATAAAACAGGCAAGTTCAAGACGTAAATTACTTGAAAAAATTGATTTAGTTGAAAATCCTGAAATTTATAAAAATTCTATGAAATTAAAACTTGTTCCAGAAGTTGAGTCTGGAAAAGATGTTTTGACAATTTCAGACTTATCAATGGGATTTGTTGATAAGAATTTATTTGATAATATAAACCTAAATATATATAAAGGTGATAAGATTGGTTTAGTTGGTAAAAATGGAGTCGGAAAGACAACTCTATTTAAAATTATCTGTAAAGATTTAAAGCCAATTAAAGGTAGTTGTGATTTAGGTGCCAGAGTTACACTTGGATACTATGATCAGGAACAAAAAACTTTGAATAATCAAAATTCTGTTATGGAAGAATTTTGGGATGCTTATCCAAGAATGAATAATTTTGAAGTTAGAAGTCATCTTGCAAAATTTAACTTTTATGATGAGGATTTGTTTAAGTCAGTTGGAGAACTGAGTGGTGGAGAAAGAGCAAGACTTGAACTTTTGAAACTTATGTTATCCAAATCTAATTTTTTGCTTTTAGATGAACCTACAAACCATTTGGATATCGAAAGTAAAGAGATTTTAGAAAAAGCAATTGTTGATTATTCAGGAACTGTATTAACAATTTCACATGATAGATATTTTTTGAATAAGGTAGTCAATAAGATTTGGTATTTGGAAGACGAAAGAATAACTGAATTTTATGGAAATTATGACTATTTTTTAGAAAAGTTAAATGAAAAAAATGAAGTAGAAGAAAAGGTAATTTCAAAAACAGAAGTTGAAAAAGAGAAGAAGAAAAAAAGAGAAATAGAAAGACAAGAAAGAGCTAAAAAACAAAAATTACAGGAAATTGAAAATAAAATTTTTGAAATTGAAGATAAAATTGAACTTTTAAACAAAGATATTCAAAATCCTGAAATTTTTAATAATAAAGATAAATTTTTAAAAATTAGCGAAGATTTATCTAAGTTGATAAAAGAAAAGGAAAATTTATATTTAGAATGGGAAAATTATTTATAGGAGAATTGTATGCATAGTGTAAATCCGTTAGAAAATGTCCAAATGATTTTAAAAAAATCTTGTGAAATTTTAAATTTAGATGGTAGTTTATATGAACTTTTAAAAGAACCTGAAAGAACTATTGAAATAAATATTCCTGTTAAAATGGATAATGGAAAATTTAGAATTTTTAAAGGCTATCGTTCACAACATTGTGATGTTATGGGTCCATATAAAGGTGGTATAAGATTTCATCCTTCTGTAAATGGCGATGAAGTTAAAGCTCTCTCTATTTGGATGAGTTTAAAATGTTCAGCTACTCATCTTCCTTTCGGTGGAGGAA
>ERZ773099.1706-NODE-1706-length-15957-cov-6.398252_pt1 | contig 15957 bp, 13 predicted proteins | sample MGYA00511120_ERZ773099 | MGnify/ENA primary metagenome ERZ773099 (study PRJEB29015, sample SAMEA2738012) | human oral metagenome | biome: human oral; feature: human-associated habitat; material: dental | place: China | collected 2104 ...
TCGAAGATATTTTGAGTTAATATCTTAGTCTAGTGCGAAGCACGAGAGAATGAGCTATCCGAGAATTGATATAAAAGATATGTTAAAAAATATAAAAGTTTAAGAAAATTGAATATTATATGCCCAGATAGTGAGAGTCGGTATAAGAGAGTGGCAAAAACAACGAAGTTGTTTTTAGGCAATATCTTAGTCTAGTGCGAAGCACGAGAGAATGAGCTATCTAAAAATTGATATAAAAGAAATATTAAAGAACATAATGGTTTAAAAAAATTAAATATTATGCCCAGATAGCTCAGTCGGTAGAGCAGAGGACTGAAAATCCTCGTGTCGGTGGTTCGATTCCGCCTCTGGGCACCAGATCTGTAATTCGAGAATTCTGTTACGGATTGCTATTATTTTCCTGCTGATGCAGGATTTTTTTTGTCTATTTTTAGATAATTTTTTATTTTAATTTAATTGTTCTGTATTTAGGGTATAAAAGTCTTATAAATAAGGAGGTATTAAAATGGAATTAAGTGAAAAGATTATTGAATTATTAAAATCTTCAGAAGCTCTTAAAGGTGGAGAAATCGCAGAAAAATTAGGAGTTGAAAAATCTGAAGTGGATAAAATTTTAAAGAAATTAAAGACTGAAGAAAAAATAATTTCTCCAAAGAGATGTTATTATTCTGTTGAAAAGTAGAAATAAGAACCCCGCCCTTCCACGATGCTTCACATCAGGTGGGTTCCTGGGAACCTTGTTGTTTCACAATAAAAAGCTGTTGAATTAATCAACAGCTTTTATATTTCTCTATCTTGTAGTTTTAGATTTTTTCTAAATTCTGTAGGCAACATTTTTTGATATTTTAAAAAATTTCGATTAAATGTTTTAACGGTATTATATCCGACTTCAAATGCAATATCTGTAATTTGCATATCGGTTTTTAATAATAATTTTGTAGATTTGTTAATTCTTACAAAATTTAGAAAACTTTTGAAATTTTTCTCTACATAGTATATAAATAGTCTATTTAATTCTGTTATAGATATTGAAAAATCTTCACAAATATCTTCTATTTCAATATCTTCACTTGAATTTTTAACTACATAATTTAAAATCTTGTAAAATTTTCTGATATTTTCTATTTGACAAATTTGAGATACTTTATTGAAAGTTTGCCTGTACTTATTAGGATTTTGTCCGGTTCTTGCTGTAAAAACTTTTGAAAGGTGAGAACGATCGGAAAATCCGGTTATTTCTGCTATTTCTTCTATATCTAAATCTGTATATAGTAACATATCCATAGTTTTTCCGACTTTCATTTCATTTATTAAGGTGTTAAAGGAAAGTCCGGTTGTTTCCTTTACATATCTATTTATGGTTGATTCACTCATGAAAAATAGTTTTGAAATAGTGGAAATTGTAAGTTTTTCGCTTAAATGGGCATGGATATATCTAAAAATATTTATTTTATCAAATTTTTCATCCACTTTTCTTATCTTATTAGTGTCTTCATCCTGCATTCTTCTGTAAGTTATAATTAAATCAATAATTTTATTTAAGACATAAGCTGAAGAAATAGGATTTTCGTTTTTATTATATAATGTTGAATCTTCACCTAATTCATCTCTTAGCATATCAAATATATTTGAAAAATATTCGAATTGCTCATCAGTACATTGAATTACCGGATTATCGTAAAATGAATTTATTAAACTTAAATTTTCCGCATCTACATTGTAAAATGATTTTATTATTTTATTAGCGCTATCAAAATTATATTTTAGAATAAAATATTGTATAGTCTTTGAAACTTCAACAACTTCAGTATATTCCCAAGGTAGAATACAAACTAAAGTCCTGTCTTTTATTTCGTAGATATTATTTTGTATTCTCATTTTTGCAGTACCTTTTTTTATCAATAAAAACCTGGCAGACTGATGAAAAAGACCTTTTGTTGGGGATGAAATTATCTCTCTATCAATACTATACATACTCTCTTCATTTATATATGAATTAGCTCTATTTTGTATTTCTACTCCTTTTTGTTTAGTCATAAAATACTCCTATTTTTAATTATTTTATATGTACATTAATAGTATAAATCATAATCTAGATTATGTAAAGTTTATAGGGTTAAAATATATGTCTTTTTTAGATATTTTATATATAATAATGTAAATATTAAAAAAACTTTAAATATAATATTGATTTTATAATACATATACAACAGTAACAGACAAAATATATAGTAATATATGTAAAAATAAATAATATATTCTTTAATTCTGTTTTATATATAAAAAATTTATAAAAATATTTTTAATAGATAATAAAATTGTGATAATAAAATAATAGCTAAATTTAAAGATTAGTAATAGTTTTATTTATATTTTTGATACAATTAATAAAATAAAAAATAAAATATAATTTAAAATTCTAAAAATAAGAAGAAAAATAAGTCTATTCTGACAAAATAAATAGAAAGTAATACAAATTTTACTAAATAAAATGTCCGAGATTTTTTGATTAATATAGTATAATTATTATGTAGGGGTGCTGTAATAGTACCAAATATATATTAAAGGAGAATTGTTATGAGCAAAAACTTAAGAGGAAGAAATTTCCTAACATTATTAGACTTTACAAGTGATGAAATTCGTTACCTTTTAAATCTTTCAAGAAATTTTAAAGATTTAAAGAGAAGTGGAACTCCACATCGTTATTTAGAAGGAAAAAATATAGTATTATTATTTGAAAAAACTTCAACAAGAACTCGTTGTTCTTTCGAAGTTGCAGGAATGGACTTAGGAATGGGAGTTACTTACTTAGATCCGGGTTCATCTCAAATGGGTAAAAAAGAATCTATTGAAGATACTGCAAGAGTTTTAGGAAGAATGTATGACGGTATTGAATACAGAGGATTCAGCCAAGAATTAGTTGAAACTTTAGGAAAATATGCAGGAGTACCTGTATGGAACGGTTTAACTGACAAATTCCACCCAACTCAAATGTTAGCTGACCTTTTAACAATTGAAGAAAAATTCGGATACTTAAAGGGATTAAACTTTGTATATATGGGAGATGCAAGAAACAATATGGGTAACTCACTTATGATAGCTTGTGCTAAAATGGGTGTAAACTTTACTGCTTGTGCTCCAAAAGAATTATGGCCTGAAGAAGAATTAAGAGAAAAGGCATTAGAAATCGCTAAAGCAACTCATTGTACAGTAAGTTTTGAAGAAGATGTTAAAAAAGCTACTACAAATGCTGACGTAGTTTATACAGATATTTGGGTATCAATGGGTGAACCGGATGAAGTTTGGGCTGAAAGAATTAAATTATTAAAACCATACCAAGTAAACAAAGAAGTTATGGCAAATGCTAAAGAAACTGCTATCTTTATGCACTGCTTACCTTCATTCCATGACCAAAAAACTGTTATCGGAAGACAAATTTTTGAAAAATTTGGTATTCCTGAAATGGAAGTTACTGATGAAGTTATTGAAGGACCTCAATCAGTTGTATTTGATGAAGCTGAAAACAGAATGCATACTATAAAAGCAGTTATGTATTCAACTTTATGGTAAGAGGTACAAATGGGAAAGAGAATAGTTGTAGCTTTGGGGGGTAATGCTTTAGGCAATACCCCTTTAGAGCAATTAGAGAAAGTTAAAATAGCTGCCGATATAATTTCAGATTTAGTTAAAGATGGCAATGATGTTATAATCGGACATGGAAATGGACCTCAAGTAGGAATGATTAATCTGGCTATGGATTATTCAGCAAATGGTAAGGAAAAAACTCCTTTAATGCCTCTTGTTGAATGTGGAGCTATGAGCCAAGGATATATTGGATATCATTTACAACAAGCTTTAGGTCAAGCTTTTAAAGAAAAAGGAATAAATAAAACTGCTGTTTCCGTTGTAACTCAAGTTGAAGTTGCAGAGGACGATAAAGCATTTGAAAATCCAACTAAACCTGTTGGTATGTTCTATACAAAGGAAAAAGCTGAAGAACTTGAAAGAGAAAAGGGCTTTACTTTTGTTGAAGATTCAGGAAGAGGATATAGAAAAGTTGTTCCATCACCAAAACCATTACACATTGTTGAAATTGACGCTGTTAAGAAAATGGTTGATGCAGGACTTGTAGTTATAACTGTAGGTGGTGGCGGAATACCTGTTGTTAAGAAAAATGGTAAATTAGTAGGAATTGATGCAGTAATTGATAAAGATAAATCAAGTGCTGAACTTGCATCAGAGCTAGATGCTGATTTCCTTTTAATTTTAACTGCTGTTGATAAAGTTTGTATTAATTTCAACACACCTGAACAAAAAGAATTAGATGAAATCACTGTTGAAGAAGCTAATAAATATATTGAAGAAGGTCAATTTGGAAAGGGAAGTATGCTTCCTAAAGTTGAGGCTTGTTTAGATTTTGTAAAAGGTTCAGAAAATAGATGTGCCATCATTACTTTACTTGAAAAAGCATCAGATGCTGTAAAAGGTCTTACAGGAACTAAAATAGTTAAGTAGGAGGACAATTTGAACAATATTTCACATAAAACCAGTTTTTTAGCAAAAATTGCACTTTTTATTGTAGCTATTTTATGGGGAACTTCCCTTACTGTAGTTAAAAGTGCTGCAGATGTATTTAAACCAAATTTTCTTTTGGGAATTAGATTTACTATAGCAGGTATTATTTTAGCGATTATTTTTCATAAAAAATTGTTTAAAGCAAGAAAAGATGAATTGATGGCTGGAGCTATAATTGGAGTATTTTTGTTTGTTGCTTATTCCAGTCAAACACTTGGAGTTACTTTTACAACTCCTGGACGTAGTGGCTTCTTATCAGCATCATATTGTGTTATTGTACCATTTTTATATTGGATAACAAATAAAGTTAGACCTGATAAATTTAATGTATCCGCAGCGGTATTTTGTATAATTGGAATATTCTTTATAGCTATGGCAGGAGAGAGCGGTTCAATTTTTAATTCAAGTTGGACAGCGATTTATGGAGATGCACTTGCACTTTTGAGCGGAATTTTATTTGCATCACATATAGTAATGGTTACAAAACTTGGAGTAGGTAAAGATCCGTTTGTACTTACAATAATGCAATTTTTAGTATCAGGTGTTTTATCTTGGATAACTACTTTTGCTTTAGAAAACAATGCCGGAATGCAAATTACATTAAGACCTATGCTTGAAGTTTTGTATCTTTCTGTAATGTGTACTGCAGTTGCATTATTATTACAAAATTTAGGCCAAAAATATACAGATCCAAGCAGTGCAGCTATAATTTTAGGTTGTGAGTCAATCTTTGGAGTTGCATTACCTGTTGCGCTTGGAATTGAAAGTTTAACTGTTAAATCAGTTATAGGTTTTGTTTTAATTTTTATTGCTATAATAATTTCAGAAACAAAATTATCTTTTATATTTAAAAAGAAAAGCGAAGAAGCTGAAAATAAAATTTAGAAGTCTTAGGACTTCTTTTTTTTTGAAAAAGTTCCGTTATAAAACAACAATACTTACATGTTGTTATGAATTGTGTAAGAGATACTGTTTTTTTATAAGCGTTGTTATGTTATTGACAATTATCTACTTGTATGTTAGTATAAACGACAAGGATAATTTATTTTAAAAGGAGGACATTTTGAAAGATATATTTGCAATAAATTGCGGAAAATTCATTTATTATTTAGGTAAAAAATTTACTACATGTAGTTCTTTGCCTGGAAAAATTGCTTTGAATATAGAAAAAAATTTAGTAAAAAATATAAAAAAAGAAAATAATACAATTATTTTTATAACCGGAACCAACGGAAAAACATCAACAACATTTTATAGTTATCATACTGTAAAAGATTTACATAATGATGTTGTTGCCAATCTTTCCGGTTCAAATATGATTCAGGGTGTCTTAACAGAAATATTAAAGAAAACTGAAAAAAAGAATTTTAGTAATAAACTTTGTGTGTTTGAAGTTGATGAGTTAACACTTCCTCTTCTTATAAAAAATGGATTAATTCCTAATTATGTCGTAATTACGAATTTGTTTGATGACCAAGTTGATAGATACGGTTCAAAAGAGATTTTAGCAAAAACTTTGAGAGAAAATTTAGAAAAAACAGATGCGAAATTAATTGTAAACTTTGAGGACCCTACACTTAGAATTATAACTGACGGAATAAAAAATGAGGTAATATACTTTGGTGTTCAAGGAAAAGAAAAGGAAGTAGAAAAGGATAATCTAATTTTTAAATACTTGAATTATAGTTCTGTTGGATTTTTCAAGACTAAAGATGACGATAGTTTTGTTGATTTAAAGAGTTATACATTAAGGGAATGTGAAGATAAAACATATTTTGAAATTTTATCGAAAGAAAAAATTTTTAAATTTGAAATAAAAAACAGAGAGAAATTCGACAGTATTTCTAATAGATATAATTATGTTGCCTCTTTTTCTCTATTTATGACTTTAATTAGAGATGGTATTGTGAAATGTGAAAATCCTGAAGAAAAAATTTTAAACGCTATAAATCTTGAAGTTAAAAATGGTAGAATGGAAGACTTTAAGTTTCATGGTAAATCTACAAAGTTAAATTTAGTTAAAAACAAGGTAAGTTTGGAACTTTCTCTAATGGAATATGCAAAAGAAACTGAGAAATTTGATTTGGTTTTAGCTTTGGGAAATACTCCTGCTGACGGAAAAGATATGAATTGGATTGCTAAAGTTGATTTTAAAAATTTTGTAGAGAATTCGCTAGTTGATATGATTTTTATAACAGGAAATGCTTTTGAAATTGTAAAAGAAAAATTGGAAAAGTATTTAGAAAATAACAATTTGTACGAAAAATTTATTTTTGTTTCAAAAGATGAATTTAAAGAAAAATTGAGTAAAAAAACTATGTTTTTAGCAGGGTTTTCAGAGCTTAATGATATGAGGAGTTTTTTAAAAAATAAAAATAATTAGTAGGTCTTTGATGAAAATTTTAAAAATTCATAAATTTTTCTTTGTATATTATGCGTTTTTGTTATGTTATTAACGTTAGCTTGTAGTTGGAAAAGTGCAAATACTAAAATTTATACTATGAAAAAGGATGTTGGGAAAATCGAAGTTGTTTTAGGCTATAAAGAAAATGAAAAAATTATTAACATTGGGTGTTCTTTCTAAGGGAGTACCTGCTCCGAATTTCGAAGAATTATATAAAAATTTAGATAAAATTAAAGATTTATATAAAATTCAAATGATGTTAAGAGTTGGAGGACTTGCTGAAAAAAGTAGTATTTTAAGGGCGTTTTCGCCCTTTTGTTATATAAAGAAAGGTTGTAATAATATGGATATTCAAAAAATTTTAGAACAAAGACATTCTGTGAGGAAATATACAAATAAGGAAATAGATAAAAAATTTGTTGACGAATTAAATAGAGATATTGAGCAGTACAATAAAATTGGAGGTTTGCATATACAATTTATTACAAATGAACCTAATTCTTTTGGTAAAAGTTTTCTAGCAGATTTTGGTAAGTTTAAAAATGTTAATAACTATATTGTAATGATAGGAAGAAAATGTGATAATTTAGATGAAAAAATTGGGTATTTTGGTGAAAAATTAGTTATAAAAGCACAAAGTTTAGGACTTAATACCTGTTGGGTAGGGGGGACATATAGCAAGAAGAATACTGAATATGATATAGAAGAGGATGAAAAACTTGTCTGTATTATAGCTATAGGATATGGAGAAACAAACGGAAAGACAAGAAAACTTAAAAGTATTTCTTCAGTTGCAAGTAGTGATGTAGAAATGCCTGACTGGTTTTTAAATGGAGTAAGATTTGCTCTACTTGCGCCAACAGCCTTAAATCAACAAAGGTATAAAATTACTTTAAAAGACAATAAGGTGGAAATAGTTTCAAAAATGGGATTTTACACAAAGGTTGACTTAGGAATAATAAAATACCATTTTGAGCTTGGAGCAGGTAAAGAACATTATATTTTTAAGTTTTAGGAGGCAATATGATAGATATAGACATTTTTTTGATTTTAAATTGTTTAATTTATATTCACACTTTTGAAAAGGATGATGCACAAGATAGATTTGTAGGTAAAAGCATTTACGACATTTCTGATTTTATTAAGACTAAAAAAAATTCTTTAGGATTATATCCAGGAGAAATAAATGAGGAGGAATTTTCAAACATTATAGCTACGATAGAATGTAATAAAAAAGTATATGAAAAAATAAAAATTGTAGATATTGAGAATTCTTTTTTTGGAAATATTTCTGGAAGCGATAGAGTTGTAAATATAAGTTTTATTTTTGAAGATAATTTGATTATAGTATATAAAGGAACTGCTGGAGACTATGAATGGAAAGACAATGTAGAAGGGACATATAATATAACGGATACAAAACAGCAGAGAAGAGCTTTAAGTTATTTTGACAAAATGGTAGAAAAGTTTCCGAATGTAAATAAAATATATGTTTCTGGACATTCTAAAGGTGGAAATAAGGCTCAATATATTGGAATTCTAAGGGGGAATATGTCGAAATTAGAAAAAATATACTCCTTTGATGGACAGGGTTTTAATGGTAATTTTCTAAAAAAATATAATAAAGAAATTACAAATAATGGATATAAAATTTATAATATTTGCAATGAATATGACTATGTAAATATTATAATGAACTCAATAGCTAATAAGATTTTTATAAAATCTACTACAAATATAGGAAATGAAGATGATAGACAATCTAAACTTTTGCATAGATTTGGTGGTTTTCACTCTCCTTATTCAATGTTTAAAAATGAAAATGGAATTTTAACTTTAAATGATGAGGTTGAACAAAGTGAGATAATGAAAAATTTTGAAAAACTTTTTGAATATTTTGATAAAAATATGGATGAAGAAGATAATAATTTTATGTACTATAGGATGTCTTTAGTGATGATGGAATCCGGAAATGAAGTTTTTGGAGAAGATTGTCCAATTTCTCCTAAAGGATTTTTTAAAAGATTTATTAAACTTACAAGGGAATTTACAAAAAATGAAAGTGGACTTGATTCTTCTGAAATAATAAGTCTTTTTAAACCAATACTATCAGATATAGGTTCAATAATTATAAAGGGAAAAGTTTCTGAAGATAAATCTGAATAGTTAAAAGACTTGCATTAAGAAAACAAAAAAATGATATTTTAGGAGAAATTAAGAGTTTGAACAAAACTTTAATTTTTTTGACTACAAATTGAGGAGATATTTGATAACAATATCTCCTTTTTCTTTTCTAGAAAATTTGTAAAAAACTTAAAAAAATGTTGACTTTTGTATATATAAATGTTAGAATATTTAGGTACATTTAATAATGTATAGTTATGTGCATTTTTAGAAAAAAATTTAAGGAGGTGAAGAAATGCCAACTATTAACCAGTTAATTAAACAAGGAAGACAAAAAGCTGTAACTAAATCAAAAGCACCAGCATTAAGTTTCAATTTTAATACACTTAAAAAGAGAAGTACTGCTAGTGAATCACCACAAAAGAGAGGTGTATGTACAGCTGTAAGAACTGTAACTCCTAAGAAACCTAACTCAGCGTTACGTAAGGTTGCAAGGGTTAGATTAACAAACGGAATGGAAGTTGCAGCTTATATTCCAGGTATAGGTCATAACCTTCAAGAACACAGTGTTGTGCTTATTAGAGGGGGAAGAGTAAAGGATCTTCCAGGGGTTAGATACCACATTATCAGAGGTACATTGGATACTGCCGGGGTAGCTAACAGAAAGCAAGGAAGATCTAAATATGGAGCTAAAAGACCTAAATAATTAAACTGATGTGGCAGAAATGTTTTATTAATTAGAGTTTAACTTTATAATACATACATTTGTGTGCTTATCAGCAAAGAAAAATCGCTGAGTACCAGTGATACTACTAAATATGGTAAGGAGGGAAGAAAGGTGCCAAGAAAAGGACATGTTCCAAAGAGAGAGGTAATGCCGGATTCGATTTATGGAGATGTGGTTGTTACTAAACTTATAAACAACATTATGCTTGACGGAAAAAAAGGAACTGCTCAAGCTATCGTTTACGGTGCATTTGAAATCGTAAAAGAAAAGACTGGCGAAGAACCAACTGAAGTTTTCAGAAAGGCTCTTGAAAATATAATGCCTGTTTTAGAAATTAAAGCAAGACGTATAGGTGGTGCAACATACCAAGTACCTATTCAAGTTAGACCTGAAAGAAGACAAACTTTAGGTTTAAGATGGTTAGTAACTTACTCTAGAAATAGAGGAGAAAAAACTATGAAAGAAAGACTTGCTAAAGAAATTTTAGATGCTGTAAATAACACAGGAGCAAGTGTTAAGAAGAGAGAAGACACTCATAAGATGGCTGAAGCTAATAAGGCTTTTGCACATTACGGATTCTAATATAGGATTTTTATTTAAAAGGAAAGGGGAAATGCTATTGTGGTAAGACAATATTCACTTGAAAATACAAGAAATATTGGTATAATGGCGCATATCGATGCTGGTAAAACAACAGTAACCGAAAGAATGCTTTATTATACAGGAAAGATCCACAAAATAGGTGATACTCATGAAGGTGCTGCACAAATGGACTGGATGGAGCAAGAAAAAGAAAGAGGTATCACTATTTGTTCAGCTGCTACTACATGTATATGGAATGATACAAGAATTAACATCATTGACACTCCAGGACACGTTGACTTTACTGTAGAAGTTGAAAGATCTTTAAGAGTTCTTGACGGCTCAGTTGCACTTTTTGATGCAAAGAGCGGTGTAGAACCACAATCAGAAACTGTTTGGAGACAAGCAGACAAATATGGCGTACCACGTATTTGCTTTATAAATAAAATGGATGCTACCGGAGCTAATTACTATGACTCTATCGAAACTATTAAAGATAAGTTAAAAGCTAATCCGGTTCCTGTACAAATTCCTATTGGAGCTGAATCAGAATTCGTAGGAGTTATTGACCTAGTTACAATGGGTGCTATTATTTATAAAAACGACTTAGGTACAGATATAGAAGAAATAGATATTCCGGATGCTTACAAGGATAAAGCAGAAGAATATCGTCAAAACTTATTGGAAGCATTAGCTGAAACAGATGAGTTTATTATGGAAAAATATTTAGAAGGAGAAGCTATTTCACCAACTGAATTAAGAGAAGCTATTAGAAGAGCTACTATTAATCTATCAATAAACCCGGTACTTTGTGGTTCAGCTTATAAAAACAAAGGGGTTCAACCTCTATTAAATGCTATCGTGGCTTATATGCCATCTCCATTAGACATTCCTTCAATTGAAGGTGTTGATGATAATGAACAACCTGTAGAAAGACATGCTTCAGATGAAGAACCTTTTTCAGCATTAGCATTTAAAATCGTAGCTGACCCATTTGTTGGAAAGCTTGCATATTTCAGAGTATATTCAGGAACTTTAGAAGCAGGTTCTTATGTATATAACTCAACAAAGGGCAAAAAAGAAAGAATTGGTAGAATTCTTATGATGCATGCTAACAAGAGAGAAGAAGTTGACAGCGTATCAGCTGGAGACATCGCAGCGGCAGTAGGTCTTAAAGATACTACAACTGGAGATACTCTTTGTGATATGAATAGCCATGTAATTCTTGAAAAAATGGAATTCCCTGAACCGGTTATTTCTGTTGCTATCGAACCAAAAACAAAAGCATCTCAAGAAAAAATGAGTATAGCTTTACACAAATTAGCAGAAGAAGATCCTACTTTTAGAACTTATACTGATGAAGAAACTGGTCAAACAATCATTTCAGGAATGGGTGAATTACACTTAGAAATCATCGTTGACAGACTTTTAAGAGAGTTCAAAGTAGAAGCTAATATAGGTAATCCACAAGTTTCTTACAGAGAATCAATTTCTCAAGGTGCAGAAGCTGAAGGAAAATACATCAGACAATCTGGTGGTAGTGGACAATATGGACACTGTAAAATTAAAATTGAACCTCAAGAAGCTGGTAAAGGCTTTGAGTTTGTAAATAATATCGTAGGGGGAGCTATTCCAAAAGAATATATCGGACCTGTTCAAAAAGGTATTGAAGAAGCAACTCAAGCAGGGGTACTTGCTGGATATCCAGTTTTAGATGTTAAAGTTACTTTATATGATGGTTCATACCATGAAGTTGACTCATCTGAAATGGCATTTAAGATTGCTGGTTCAATGGCATTTAGACAAGCAGTATCAAAAGCTGCTCCGGTTCTTTTAGAACCAATGATGAAAGTTGAAATAACAACTCCGGATGAATATTTAGGAGATGTTATGGGAGATGTTTCATCAAGAAGAGGTAGAATCCAGGGGATGAATCCTAAAAATGGTGTTCATGTACTTGATGCATTTATACCTTTAGCTGAAATGTTTGGATATGCAACAGACTTAAGAAGTAATACTCAAGGTCGTGCAACATATTCAATGCAATTCGATCATTATGAAAAAGTGCCTCAAGCAATTGCAGAAAAAGTAATTGGCGAGAGAGCAAAAAAATAGATTAGGAGGACTTTAGTAAAATGGCTAAGCAAAAATTTGAAAGAACTAAACCACACGTTAATATCGGAACTATTGGTCACGTTGATCATGGTAAAACTACTTTAACTGCAGCTATCACTTTAGTATTAAATAAGAGATTTGGTACTGGTGAATTCGTTGATTATGCAAATATTGACAAGGCTCCAGAAGAAAGAGAAAGAGGAATTACAATTTCAACTTCTCACGTTGAATATGAAACAGCTAACAGACACTATGCACACGTTGACTGCCCAGGACACGCTGACTATGTTAAGAACATGATTACAGGTGCTGCTCAAATGGACGGAGCTATCTTAGTAGTAAGTGCTGCTGACGGTCCAATGCCTCAAACAAGAGAACATATCTTACTTGCAAGACAAGTAGGCGTTCCAAGAATTGCTGTTTTCTTAAACAAAGAAGACCAAGTTGATGACCCAGAATTAATCGAACTTGTTGAAATGGAAGTTAGAGAATTATTAAGTGAATATGAATATGATGGAGATAACACTCCAATCGTAGTTGGTTCAGCTTTAAAAGCTCTTGAAGATCCAGATGGAGAATGGGGAGATAAAATCGTTAAATTAATGGAAGAAGTTGACGAATATATCCCAGAACCAGTTAGAGATGTTGATAACCCATTCTTAATGCCAGTAGAAGACGTATTCTCAATCACAGGTAGAGGAACTGTTGCTACAGGTAGAGTAGAAAAAGGTAAAGTAAAAGTTCAAGATAACGTTGAATTAGTAGGTTTAACTACTGAAAGAAGAACAGTTGTAGTAACTGGTGTTGAAATGTTCAAGAAGATGTTAGATGAAGCTGCTGCCGGAGATAACATCGGTCTATTATTAAGAGGTGTTCAAAGAAACGAAATCCAAAGAGGACAAGTTCTTTCTAAACCAGGAACAATCAATCCACATACTAAATTCGAATCAGAAGTTTACGTATTAACTAAAGAAGAAGGTGGAAGACATACTCCATTCTTCTCAGGATACAGACCACAATTCTACTTCAGAACAACTGATGTAACTGGTAATATCCAATTAGAAGAAGGCGTAGAAATGGTTATGCCAGGAGATAACGCTAAATTCATTATCGAATTAATCACTCCAATCGCTATTGATGAAGGTTTAAGATTTGCCATCAGAGAAGGCGGAAGAACAGTAGGTTCAGGCGTTGTTACTAAGATTTTAGCATAATTAAATTTATGATTTTAAAAGGGAACTTTGTAGTTCCCTTTTTTGTTGTAAAAGGTGTAAATATATTATTGTAATTCTTTTTATTAATTATTAGCAATTAGTAAACAAAATTTTTTTACAATAAACTTTATTTATTTTTAGTTTTATATACTTCATATTATAAAATAAATTAGAAAAATTAAAGATAATTTTTTTAGTTGCCATACCTTGCATGTTTTTTTATTTTATGTTAATATTACTTACGAAATCGTTTTTTACTTTAGGAGGGATTATGAAAAAAGAAGTAAATATAATATTTGTAATAGGTTTTAGCTTATTTGCAATGTTTTTTGGTGCCGGAAACTTAATATTTCCAACATATTTAGGATATACTTCCGGTTCGTATTGGTTTATAGCTTTTATTTTATATATGGCTGCAGATGGGCTTTTGGCAATGATATCACTTTATTGTGTATTTTCTTCCGGTGGTATCACAGAATTTGTAAAACCTTTAGGAAAATATTTGGGGACAATAATTTTAGTTTGCATATCTTTATGTATAGGACCTTTAGTTGCAATACCTAGAACAGGTGCAATTACATATAATTTGGGGGTTGCAAACTTTGGATTTAACAGTTTAATTATAACGACTGCAGTATTTTTTACTATTACATATTTTATTTGTATAAAATCTGAAAAAATAGTTGACTTTATTGGAAAATATTTAACACCTGCATTACTTGTATTTTTAATTATTATGATTATCACAGGTATAATTTATCCTGTTGGAAAAATCCAACCCGGAGAAGATTTACAAAAAGTAATGTATGAATCATTTTTAAATGGTTTTCAAACACTGGACGGACTTGGTGCAGGACTTTTTAATGCGGTTATAGTAAATGCTTTAGTTTTCTATAAAATTAGGAAAGAAAGAGAGAAAAAAGTAATATTGTCTTCTTCTATTATAGCTTTTATTTGTTTAAGTATTGTTTATGGAGGACTTTGTTTCTTGGGGGCAAGTTCAAAACTAAATGTTGAAGGGGCAAAAAACGGTACAGTTATCTTACTTAATTTTACTAATGCATTATTCGGACGTACAGGTATTTTAATGCTTTCAGTTATAGTAATTTTAGCTTGTCTTACAACTTCAGTTGCACTTACAGGTGGAGTTTCTGAATATTTTGCAGAAATAATGCCAAAAATACCTTATAAAATTTGGGTTATGATTGTTTGTTTTGCAAGTTTTATATTCTCCTGTCTTGGAGTAGATGCTATAATAAAATTGGCAGTTCCACTTTTATTTACATTGTATCCACCTATAATTATATTAATTTTGACAAGTTTATTGAGAAATAAAATTGCTTGTAATAAAGCTATAAAATACTCCGCAATACTTTCAATAATTATCGGATTTATAACTGTTTTGAATGACTCTTTCGGTATTTTAGGGTTTATAAAATTATTACCACTTAGTTCTTTAAGTTTTGGTTATCTAATCCCTGCAATAATTGTTTTTGTTATTGTGGCTATATTTGAAAAGAATAGTAAAAATAATATTGATGCTACAAAGGCATAATAAAATTATATTAAAAGATTAATAAATAAAAAAGCAACAAGTTACATTGTTGCTTTTTACTTTTACAATATTCGAATAAAGATAGTATTGATAAAATTAAAAGGTTGAGGATTTTTCTCTTCAACCTATTTTGTTGGAATATTTTATTTTTTCTTTGCCTGATTTGCAACAGAATTTATCTTTGCATTTATTACATCTTGATTTCCTAAATAGTATTTATCTGTAACTTTAAAATTGTCATCAAATTCATAAACTAAAGGAATTCCTGTTGGAATATTTACAGAAATAATCTCTTCATCTGTTAAATTATCTAAATATTTAACTAATGCTCTTAATGAGTTTCCATGTGCAGTTATTAGAACTCTTTTTCCGTCCAACATATCCTTTTTTATAACTTCTTCATAATAAGGAATAACTCTTTCGATGGTATTTTTTAAACTTTCATTATAAGGTAATTCACTTTTATCGACATTTCTGTAAGGTTCTTGATTATGAGGACATCTTTCGTCATCCTTATCAAGTGCAGGAGGTGGTACATCAAAGGATCTTCTCCAAAGTTTCACCTGTTCTTCTCCATATTTTTCAGCAGTTTCAGCCTTGTTTAATCCTTGTAATGCTCCATAATGTCTTTCATTTAATTTCCAAGTTTTTATAACAGGTA
>ERZ773099.1707-NODE-1707-length-15955-cov-27.165535_pt1 | contig 15955 bp, 17 predicted proteins | sample MGYA00511120_ERZ773099 | MGnify/ENA primary metagenome ERZ773099 (study PRJEB29015, sample SAMEA2738012) | human oral metagenome | biome: human oral; feature: human-associated habitat; material: dental | place: China | collected 2104 ...
GCTAGTTCGGCTTGCTGCGCGATCTTTTCGCCGGCTTCTTTGCGCGATTTAGCCACGTATTCGGCCAGTACCGCTGATTGGTTACCGATGCCAGCGGCGTATTCGCGGACTAGTTTGCCATCGACGCGGACGGTGTTATCGAGCATCATGGTATTGACCTCGCTGGACAGCGCCTGCTCGGCGGCGCGTTTGGCAGCGGCGGTCAGGTTGGTTTCGATGTTGGCGCGCTTGATGTCGCGGGCAACGTGCAGTACATAGTCCTGTGTTGGAGCATTAGCGCCGCGCAGGTTGACGACATGTTCGCTTTGGTCGCCCTGGGCGATAATTTCGGCGTGCATTTTGCCAAGTTTTTCTTTGGCGCGGGCAGCATTGAATTCGCTCTTCTTGACGCTCAATTCTAGAGCTTTATAGCCTGGGCTGGTTTGCGCCAAGGTATCCCAGCGGGCTTGCTGGTCGTTGCTGATACGCTGTTTGTGCGCCTCGACGGTGCGCCGGGCGGTATCGACTTCTTGGCCGGCTCTGCTTTCGTTGAATTCATTTTGGACGCGGGCTTTGTCGATTTCGGCGAGTTGTTGGCGGTGCGTCAGGTTTTGATGGCCGCGGTCGAAGGCGTTGTCGAGCTCGGACTTGTGGATGCTGGCCCGTCGGCGGCGTGCTTCAAGCGCCTGGCCGTGCGGCGTGGCGTAGAAGGTGTTGCCGATTTCTGATTTGCGGGCTTCGTTCTCGCCCTCGACTGTCTGGACAGAGCGCCGGCCGTAGCGGTCGTTGTCCCATTCGGTGGCGTTGTTGCTGGCGGCGGCTTCGTAAGCGGCGGTTAAGCCTTTGCGGCGCTGTGTGCGGCGATGTTGCCGCCGTACGGCCGAGTTGACAAAGTTAGCGCGGCTGCCGTGGGCTCTGTTGATGGCGCGGGCGGCTCTTTTTAGCTTCGGCGACCTTCTGAAGATACCTCTGTCGGTATTGATTAGGCTCTTGCCAGCGCGGTTTTTGGCAGCTTGGTAAGCAGCGCGTTCCTGCGCCCAGTTGCGGGTGCGATCGATGATACCGCGGTTCGGATTGTTGACAATACCAGCGAGTTTGCCGAGCAAATTACCGCTAAGCTTGATGATAAGCGGTGTGATGGCGATCGGTGCAACCTGCACAGCTAAGCCGATGATAATTTGGGTAATTGAGTCGCCGGCATTAGCGATGATAGCGTAACCGGCTAGCTGCGCTGCACCGAAAATGAACGATATAAGCGGGAACATTAGCAGCATGGTGGCAAAAAGATCTTTCCACTTATCGAAATATTTATTTGTGCTCGGCAATACGTAAGCCACGAAAGCTAGCGGTGCAACGATGATACACAGGGTGATTAGCGCTTGGCGCATAGCCAGAACCACCATCGCCACGATGGCTGCGACGATAGCGCCGACTAACATCGTGGTTAGCAGTGTCAGCGACGGGCCGATACCGCCGTTAGCGACGACCACCTTGCCGAGTACGCCACCGCCAGCTAGCACTACCCCAGTGACGCCAGTCCATGACAGCTCGTCGCCGAGACGGCCGTGGCTAGACAAACCGTGTCGGACGTCGGTAAAGAACTGTTGTATTGACGAGCCGAGTACATTCGAGGTATCGACTAAAGCGCCAGATATCCAATACGAAACGTTGACCAAAATGGCCCCAATGATTAAGCGCGGCAGCATTGATTTGATACCATAGTTGCTCAGGCCTTGGTTGGTGATTTGCGCGTAAATAATCAGCAAAAACACCAGGACGAAACAGACATTGGAAACGTCGCGGACTTTTTGCCAGATTTCGTAAATCGGGTTGTTTTTGGTGGTGTCGGTTTGCAGCGTGTGGACGATCAGGAAACTTTTGATGATGTCGAGTACGCCGTCCATCCGGTCGGCGATAAGCTGCGTAGCCGGGCAGACGAACCAGCCGACGTTAACTTTACAGTTGTCGCCGTCGTCATCGCTGTCTGCTTCTGGTGCGTTGGCGATAGATACTTTGGTTGACGAGGATTGCGTCGATGGATCGTATATACCGCTGCGCAAAAGATAGCTAACCGCCTGGCCTTCGGTGGCAGTTTTGGCGTCGCCTTCGGTCAAGATGAGGTGGATACCTTCGTTGTCTTCGTATTTGTAGCCGTCGTAGCCAGCGATCGGCAGACTTTTGGTTTTTTCGCCGCTAGCAAACGACGCTTTGTCGATTCTGGTATAGGTGTGTTTCTGGTAAATAACGGTATCGTTTTTGGTAGAACGCTCGGCATCGGCAGCTGCTACTGGCCGCGATAGTGCTAGAACACTAGCAAATAATGCTATCGTTACTGCCGAGAGCACCAAAAATCCTTGCCGCAAGGATATCCTACCCTGCAGGCATGTTCTTACCCAATCCCGCATACTACTATTCATTATAGCACTTTTGCTACAAAAAGTCAATGAGCGCCATCAGGAATATTAATGTTTGTCAAAAATGTTTGCAAATATGGACTACCAGCGCTATACTCTAATTAGGAAGCTATACGCGTTATGAAACAGAAACTAACAACCTGTCTGATTGCTCTAACCAGTGCTGTTGGCGCGCTGTTGCTATTTAGCCGGTCGGTTTACGCGTTGGATTGCGCGGTGTTGCCGAGCGAGATCTGTTCCAAGGCCGAAGATAGCGAGGCGATATTTGCCTTACTCAATTTTTTCTTGACGATACTGGTTGCTTTGGTTGGAATTGTGGCGATTGGCATGTTTATCTGGGCGGGCGTTCTCTATGCTAGCGGCGATGCTAATAGCAACCGGGTTGCTCAAGCCAAAACGATTATGACCAATACGACTGTCGGTATTATAGCGTTTGGTTTAATGTATCTGGCACTGAATTGGCTAATTCCAGGAGGGATTTTCAACTAATGAAGCGCGTATTTTTGGCTTTAGCAGCGGTGATAGCAGGTACAGTTTTCTTCTCTGCGGCTGTCCCGTCGGCAGCTTATGCGGCTGATGCGTCGTGCGATGCTTATGTCTTTGCTATGCCTGCTTGGTATAATGGCATGATGACTAAGGGGTCTAGCGGCGACTGCGAGTTTGAAGGCCTGAAATCGGCTAGCGAGCCCGACAAAATTGATTTTAGCCGCACTGGGTTCAAGATCGGCGCTAATGTTGTACGTTGTCTCTTGATAGCGTCTACGTATGTAGCTATATTCTTCTTGATCAAGGGCGGTATTGCCTATATGTATAGTACTGGCTCGCCAGAAGGCGTCGCTGGCGCTAAAAAGACGGTACAGAACGCGCTGATAGGTTTCGTGATTGCTATGCTCGCCGTGCAAATTGTTAATGTCATAGGAGACATTATATGATCTGGCAAACGATTGTCCTTGCTGCGCGCAAGATTGATGCAAACAGTATTCTTTATTTCCCGACCAAGACAGATAATGATGCTTTGCCAGGTATAATCAGGTTGGCGTATTTCTGGGCAACGGTTATTGCAGTTATTGTGCTGGTGATTGCTGGATTTATCTATGCCACGTCGCAAGGCGACCCTGGCAAGGTGGCTCAGGCTAAAAATGCTATGTTATATACTGTTGTTGGTCTAGTGGTTGTTTACATGTCGGCAGCAATAATAATGTTCGTGAACGGAGCATTTTTCTAATTATGCGTAGAATAGCCGTGTTAGCAGTTGTAATTGCTGGAATTGTGTCGCTGGTAGCGATGGTGGTAATGCCAACAGCGGTCCAGGCGGCTCAATTGCATGGCGCCTGCGATAGCGGCACTTACGATAAAGAGGATTGCGATCTCATCAAGCACAATGAAATTGATAACACGCATACGACGATTTCCACGCCGATTAGTTGGGCATTTTGGTTGTTGGCGGCAATATCAGTAATTATGATTATTGTTGGCGGCATTCGTTATATTACCTCGCAGGGCAATCAGCAGCAACTACAATCAGCCAAGAATACTGTCTTGTATGCGGTTGTCGGGCTAGTGGTGGCGATAGCTGCTAGGGCAATTGTAATGCTGGTTGTTGATAGTTTTTATAGCTAGAAAGGAGCAATTATGAAAAAAAATATAATAATGACAGTGTTGGCGTTAGTACTGAGCGTATCAACGCTGTTTTTTGCTGGCACACCAGTCCAGGCTGCGTCGTGCGGTAGTGCCAAGCAATGCATAGATCAAGGCTTGTCAGCATCGGGGACTAGTTCTACTCCTAATAGTCTAAGCTCAGTATTAACGACAGTCACCAATATACTCTTGTTTCTGATGGGTGCCGTATCGGTGATTATGATTATCATTGGCGGTTTTCGCTATGTCACCTCGCAGGGCGACCAGACTCAAATGCAATCGGCTAAAAATACTATTTTGTACGCTGTTATTGGCGTGGTAGTGTCGATAGCTGCTTACGCGATTGTTAGTTTTGTTGTTACTCAGTTTGTCTGATGCGTTTTTATTACCTGTTGCTATCTAATAATGAAGCGTAAAAGCAATCCCAATTATTTATCAAATGTTGTATAATAACCCATATAGGACCAATAAATCATACAGAAAGGATCGAACGTATGAGAATTAAATTAAATAAAGATAGTATCGTCGGTTTGCTAGCGGTGCCAGCACTGGCGCTATCGGTGGCAGGCGTGATGTTTCAGGCGGCGCCGGCATTTGCTGCGCCAGCGAAATCCTCGAGTAGTCTTAGTGGGGAGAAACCATTAAATATATCAGGCGGGGCTGGAGCTGCCAAAGGTGATGATCAATCAGCTTGTCTGTTTGGCAATGAAAATGGTTGTGACCAGGGACAGACGCCGATTTTCCGCATTGTCACCAACGTTTTGCTATTTATCATCGGTGCCGTATCGGTGATTATGCTGATCATTGGCGGTTTTCGCTACGTCACCTCGCAGGGCGACCAGACGCAGGTGCAGTCGGCCAAGAATACCATCTTGTATTCAATAGTTGGTATTGTAGTGGCAATTCTAGCTTACGCGGCGGTCAACTTCGTGATCTCTAGCTTCGTCAAGTCAGAATAGTACCTGTTGCTTTCAAAGCATAATAACCGCGCTTAAATTGGCGCGGTTATTTTATATGTTTCGCTTTCTCCTGTCGGTACGCTAGTTTTTGGTTTATACAACAAAAAACCCGCTTGCGTTTGCTTGCGGGTTATTTTATCTAAATTTTCCCTGCTCTATTGGATAGCGATCTTTTTGGCTTGTTCTTGCTTGACCTTGGTGAAGCTAATAGTTAGGACGCCATCCTTGAGTACTGCCGAAACCTCGTCTTCTTTAACAGCTACTGGCAATGCTAGCGTGCGGCTAAATTCGCCCCAATAGCATTCTTGGATATGCCAGCGCGAAACGGCAGTGTCGTCGCCGCTCGACAGCGTGCCGCTGATGGTCAAGATGCTGTCAGAGATACTAACATCGAGATCTTCTTTGTTGACACCGGCGGTACGAGCCTTAATCACTAGCAATTCGTCAGTCTCGTAGACGTCAACGGCTAGCTGACCTGGAAAATCTTCTTCCTGCTCTTGCCAGGCGCTATCGTCGGTCTGCTGCTGAGGTGCCGCTGCGGCTGGCGAGTTATTGTCGTTCGTTAAACTGTCATCGTTGAGAAATGCTGCAGCCAGCTCGTCTCCGATCAACAGATCGTCATCTTGTTTACGTGCCATTGATGTCCTCCACTATTCTCGTTGGCTGATTGAATTTATACTATCATTATAGACTATGCATAGCGTATAATCAACTGTATAAACCATAAGAGTGTAAAAAACACAATGATGATTTCCCTGTTCGATATACTAGCGCCCCACTACTGTTGTTCTTGCGGTGAAATTGGTAGGATTATTTGTGATAATTGTAAAAATAACATCATCTCGCGAGCTTCGCAGCGGTGCTTGCTATGCGCGAAAACTATTCGTAATTCCAGCGGTTTATGCCAGCGCTGCCAGCCGAGAGCGCCTTTTGAAAATGCTTGGTATGTTGGCGAACGAAGCGGCGCTTTGAAGCTGTTGATTGGTGCTTATAAATTCGAACGAGTTGGCGGTGCTTATCGCGAGATTGTTGATTTGCTAGATACGCGCGTATCAGAATTACCTGTCGAGACAATTGTGGTACCAGTGCCGACGATTGCGTCGCACGTTCGCCAGCGCGGTTTCGATCACGCAGCGAGGTTAGCCAAGGAGTTTGCTAGGCGCCGAAAGCTCCCTTATCGTACGATACTGCATCGACGAACCTCATCAGTCCAGCATACTGCCGATAAGAGCGAGCGCTGGCAGCAAGCGAAGCAGGCTTTTGTTTGCGACAGCTCAGAGGCTGCTAGCTGTTTGTTGATCGATGATATTTACACTACTGGAGCGACATTGCATTATGCTGCCAAAGCTCTACTGGATAGCGGATTCGAAAAGGTGTCGGTAGCAGTAGTAGCGCGGCAGCCTACCCAGGGTAGCTAATCTCTGATATAATGGGTTCGCTGGAGAGGTGACCGAGTGGTTGATGGTACTGGTCTTGAAAACCAGCGTGGGGCAACTCACCGCGGGTTCGAATCCCGCCCTCTCCGCCAAGAAAATGCCTTATTTACTTTTATAAAAATGAAATTATTTTAGCGGCTGGAGGCGCCATAACCGCCAGTAGTAGTACCGCTGCCGCCAATACCGCTACCTGATGGGCTAGGTATAAAATTGCCGATGACGAAATTAACGGCCGCGTAGGCCAGAATTGCCACGATTATACCGACTAGCGCGTAAAGGATAGTGTTCTTGGCTGATTGAACTTTCGAGGCGTCGCCGCCAGATACGATATATTTTAGCCCGCCGATGATGAGCATGATTACAGCAACAGCGCCAACGATGAATAGCAAGACGCTACTCACTCGTGAAAATACGCCAGACTCGCCGAATAAGGTGGTTGGCTGGTCGGCGCCGCGCGCCGAACTAGCGCCGTCCGCGATTGAGCCGATAGCCGCTACCGGCAGCGGCGACAGCGCAGCAATAGCGATGGTGATTGAAGCTAGGATTCTAATGATAATATTAGTGCTTTTCATAATGATTTTTGAAGTCCTTCTAGTTATTAGTATACATGGTTATCATCAAAAATCTATGCAGCAATGGTAAAATATGCTAAACTGGTAGCGATTGGAGCTTTACTATTGGTGATAGCTTCGTTCGGAGGAGTACCCAAGTGGCTGAAGGGGACGGTTTGCTAAATCGTTAGTACGGGGAGACCTGTAGCGGGAGTTCGAATCTCCCCTCCTCCGCCAAGAAAAGTAGAGGCCGTTTGTTGTCCTCTATTTTTTTGTGGTAATCACTGCAGCCATGATATAATGCGGTTATGCAAGACGACTCATCGCAAGATTGGCAAAAACCAGCAGAGACAGCTTCTGGGGCGCCTTTTCAAGCGGCTGTTTCAGAAGCAGAGTTAAATACGAGTGCAGAATCGACCCAGCCGGCTTCAGTTGATGCCGAGGCGGCAGATTCAGCTGCTCCAACTGGTCTTAATTCAGCAGAGAGCGATACTTCAGCATTTGGCGATGATGCAACGCCAGCGGTCGAGCCTGACGATAGCGAAATTCTTGTGCGCTGGCAAGGTCCAGAACATCTCTATAGCGAGCGTTCGATGATGTGGTATGCGGCTTTGGCACTAGCGACGCTCATAATGATGGCGATTGCTTATTTTGCGTTTAATTCGCTGACATTCACTATTTTGTTGCCAGTGATGGCGGTGGCGCTGGGCGTGTACGCGCATCGGCCGCCAGAGATTATTGATTATACCTTGACCCGCAAGGGTCTATATGTTCGCGACCGGCTAATGCTGTATGATCAGTTTAAATCGTTTGATGTTGTCACTATCAATAATGTTCATCATATTGCGCTAATTCCGCGCAAACGCTTCCAACTAGGGCAGAATATTTACTTCCCTGAGGAATCAGGCGAGAAAATTGTCGACATGCTAGCGGCGCGCCTGCCGATGAAAGAAGTCAAGCCAGATTTTATCGACCGGATACTAGCTAAGCTTCACTTGTGAAAAGTGTTTGAGTATGCTATTATCAGCTAGTTAGCACCCGTAGCTCAGCTGGATAGAGCGTTGGTTTGCGGTACCAGAGGTCGTGCGTTCGAATCGCGCCGGGTGTACCACATGTTTTTATACGAGCCTGGATCGGATGGTTCGTGTCTGATAATTGAGAGCGTCTGCCCTGCTGGGCGGGCGCTTTTCGTTTGGCAGACAGTTGCTATGCTGCTGATGTTTGTGATTAAATAGAAGTATGACTAATGAGGAATTATCCAATCAGATACAAAAACTAAGTGATATCGTTGCCAATTTGGCGAAAACGATGAACGAACGGTTTGAGCAAATTGACAGACGCTTTGCTCAGATTGATAGGCGTTTTGAGCAGATAGACAAGCGTTTTACTCAAATAGACAAGAGGTTTGAGCAAATTGATGAGCGCTTTGCTCAAATAGACAAACGCTTCGAAAAAAACGACGAGCAGTTTGCACAGATCGACGAACGTTTCAACAGTATTGATGAACAGCTCGCCGATATTCGCAACGACCATAAAACGTTGGTTGATATCGTAAAAGATATGGATTTACGAATGGATAAGGGCTTCAATGAGCTAAAAGCTGAAGACGGCAAAATTCATGCCGAGATTGCTAGTCTGCGACTTGAACTTTACCACGAATCTGGCAGCCGCGAGCTGGTGGACGATACTTTGTATGGTTCGTTGGACAAGCGCTTGCGCCGACTAGAGGCAAAGTTTCCTGATTTGGCGTCGAGCCAAGCGGTGTGATATTTGGCGGAGAGACAGGGATTCGAACCCTGGGTACGATTGCTCGCACACACGCGTTCCAGGCGTGCACCTTCAACCACTCGGTCACCTCTCCTTCGCTTACAATTCTACCAGAAAACGCCAGAAATATGAATTGCGCTTTACTCTGCGTCCGACTAATTAAAATGTAGTATTTTACACAATCTTCATCGGTTGATTTATTAAACGTCACTTGTCTATAATAGATTAATATGACAGCGCGAAAGACAGCAAGGCCGATAATTCAACTTAAAAAACTTACAAAAATATACGGTATAGGCGACGCGGCGCACGATGCGCTCGATGAAATTGATCTGACCATCCGCGAGGGCGAGTTCATCGCCGTGATGGGGCCGTCCGGCTGCGGCAAGACGACTTTGCTTAATATCATTGGTTTTTTGGATCGGCCTGACCAGGGCGAATATCTGTTCGAGGAGCACTCGACCGCTCGCCTATCAGAACGACAGTATGCCAAAATTCGTTCTAACAAGATTGGTATTGTTTTTCAGAGCTTTAATTTAATTAATCGCTTGACGGTGCTGGAAAACGTTGCTTTACCGCTGATTTACAAAGGTGTACCGCGCGTCAAGCGTCTGGAAATGGCTAGTAGCATTCTAAAGTCGTTCCATTTGCAGGAGCGCGAATATTATATGCCGTGGCAGCTATCGGGCGGCCAGATGCAGCGTGTGGCAATTGCGCGGGCTTTAGTGAATAAACCGAGCATCATTCTAGCCGACGAGCCAACTGGCAACCTCGATAGCCGCTCTAGCCACGTTATTATGGAGGAGCTGGCTAACTTGCACAAAAAAGGCAACACTATCGTCATGGTGACTCACAACCCGAATCTGACTAGCTATGCTAGCCGCGTGATTAACATGCTTGACGGCAAGGTTGCTAGCGACCGCCGCGTAACGGTTGAATCGCATGCCGAATCAAAGGAAGTAGCAATCCCGCTGCACAAATCAGACGCTTCTAAAGACAAGAATGGCGCAGATGCTAAGGATACCAAGGATAAGGACACTAAAAAAGCCAAAGAAGAAACAAAAGAAGCTACCAAGGATAAGCTTAAAAAGACAGCCAAAAAGAGCGAGGACGACGAAAAATGAGGTTAATGACAGTTGAACACATCACCGATGCTTATCAAACATTGCGGCGCAGCCGCGCGCGTACGGTACTGACGGCGCTGGGTATTGCTATCGGCGTGGCTAGCGTGACGTGTATTTTGGCGATTAGCGACGGTGCTCGCGGAATGATCTCTAACCAAGTTAATACCTATGACGGCAAGCTAATGATCGTCCGTCCGGGCGCGCAGACGCGCGATTTGAATGCCTATCTCAATCCGGCCGGGCAGCAGTTATTCGGCACTAGCTCGTTGACCGAGGCTGATATCGAGGCTGCTAAGTCAATTGACGGTATCGACGCGGTGGTGCCGCTAATGATTTTGAATGCTACTGCTAAAACCTCTCGAGCTGAGGCGGCTAATAATGTTGTACTTTCTACTACTCCTGCGTTTATCAAGACAGCAGATATCAAAATGAATGCCGGCCAGTTCCTCGGTGAAGAAACTGACGATTCAGCGGTGGTGATCGGCAGCGAGTTGTCAACTAAACTATTCAACACTGATCGTTCGGTTGGTCAGATGTTCACGATGTACGGCCAGCAGTTTACGGTTATCGGCGTTGTCAAGACTGGCGCTAACCCGGTTAACTATAATACCGTTGATTATGGTAATGCAATTTTTGTCTCTTATAATCAAGGTAAATTGCTGCACAAAGGCAGTACGCAGATTCAACAAATTAACGTTCTGGCAAAGGACAAGGATAATGTCTCGGCTGTTAAAGATAAATTAAAAGAGAAAATCCTCAAACAACACCTAGGCGAAGCCAACTTTACTATTCTAAGTGGCGCTGATATTGGCCGGCCGACTGGCGAATTGTTTAGTGCCTTAACAGCGGTGATGGCGGCCATTGCAGCGATTTCGCTGGTAGTGGGCGGCGTCGGTATTATGAATATCATGCTGGTTGGCGTGGCTGAGCGCACCCGCGAAATTGGTATCCGCAAAGCAGTTGGCGCTAGCCAGCGGACAATTATCGGGCAATTTTTAGTCGAGTCGCTGATGATTAGCCTGCTAGGCGGCACTTGCGGTTATCTGGTTGGTTGTTTGTTAGCTGTGATCATTAGTTCGCAAATGAGCTTTGGGCCGACAATGACCTGGTCAACGGCGATTGCGGCGTTGTTGATGGCGGTTGGTTCTGGCGTAATTTTCGGTACTTACCCTGCCCTGAAAGCGGCGCGCAAGAATACTATTGAATCGCTGCGGCAATACCACTAGAGCCCGAATTTCTACCGATAGACGATAAATAAAATAGACAGCGCTTATTCTGTCTATTTTATTTTTACTTATCTCCACGCGCGTTTATTTTTCGAGGGCTTTTTTGAACTTTTCAATCAAATTAACCTGGGTCGGGTCGACATTATTGAGAATTGCCACATAAATACTGGCAAAATCTGCTAAAATACAACCCCACAGCATCTGCTGTAGCGGTGTTTTGCCTGCGAGTGGTACCACGTTTGATTTCGGGCGTTTGCCAGATAGCATCTGATCGCTGAGCGAGAAGCGTTTGAGGATGCGCGGGTGTTCGAGATCGCTTAGCAAATCAAATACCGCGAAAGGCTTCTCGACCGGGTGGCTAGTCCAGCCAATAAATTCGTTGTGGCTGAATTCTGGCAAATAGTTGCAGAATGCAACGTTTTTAGCATTTTCGTTCCAACTAATTTTCCACTTATAAGCTAGCGGCGCCATCAAACTACCGCCGTAGAAAACCGGCGTTTTGCCGACAGCGATTAAGGCCAGCTGCTTGGCGTAGTTTTGCTTGGTCGGTACATCTTTGGTCCAGAGCGCGCTTTCTTTCTCTAGCCAAGTGCTAATAGCTGCTAGTTCGTCAATGTAGGTGCGGTCAATCAACTTGAAAGCATTAAGCACCTCAAATAGTGCTCGCAGCGAATAAATTACGGCCATGCGCGGCTGGCAATCTTTGGGAATGAGTGCTGATAGGATATGTTCTCGTTGAGCAATCTCGTTAAGTTCTCCGCCAGTAGCAATGATAGCAATTTGGCAGCCGTGTTCAATCGCCTGCTTGAGGCATGATAGAGTTTCCTCGGTGTTACCAGAGTGGCTGCTAGCGATGACTAAGGTATTATGATCGGCATAATGCGGCAAATCGTAGTCCTTGACGACGTCGAACGGAATTGATAGCGTGTCGTTGAGCAGCGACTTAGCGAGGTCGGCCGCTAGCGCCGAGCCGCCCATGCCAGCGACGATGATGTTGCGCAGTTCGCGGCCGTCGTGCTCGGCATCGCGCAGTTGGCAGTCAAAATTTGCCTGTTGATAAAGTTTAGCTGCAACTTCGAGAGCACCTCCGTTGTCTCTTTGCTTCAAAATATTAGAGTCATCTAGCATGTAAAATCACCTTTCTCTTGCGATATTTCCTATAACTATGATACAGTATATACTAAATAAAGCATAAAAGTAATGAAGAGGGTGGGCACATGGATATAAAACCGCAAACAACGCAGCCAATTAGCGACGATCAGGATCTCGCTAAGGTTTTGGCTGGCGTAAGTAACGGCGCGAGTGCAACGAGCGCACAACCAGCAGCACAATTGCCGCCGCTGCCTGATTTGCCGCCAGAGCCAGCGCCGGAGCCGGAACCAGTTGCACAGCCAAAACCGGCTAAAACATCAGCTACAGTTACGCCAGTTGCTGACAACGATCTTGATAGTGTCAAGAACGAAGCTATCAAAGAGCTTCGACCGCTGGTAGATAAGCTCAACATCTCTGCCGAAGAAAAATTTGACACTTATCTGCTATTGATCCGCTCGACGGACGACAAAACCTTGATTGCGCCGGCGCATGAGGCCGCCAAAAATATTGCTGATGAATCTCGCCGCGCTCAGGCTTTGCTTGATGTCATTAAAGAGATTGATTTCTTATCAAACCCGCAGTCGTAATAGATTTTCTCTGTTAATCATGCGATAACACCTCCGCAAGCCCTCCTCGGAGGTGATATACTATAGTTATGACTATTCGTTTTGCAACTGATGATGAAATCAACCGCTGGGATGATCTAGTGGTTCATAATAGCGATCGCGGCAATATGCTGCAAGGGTCGGTTTTTTTAAATTTGAAACGGCTGGCTAACTGGCGGCCGCGTTTTATTATCTGCGGCGAGTTAGCGATTGGTGCTATCGAAAAGCATATTCCCCTATTCGGTAAAGTATGGTATATCCCGAAAGGTCCGGGCGTAGCAACCGCTAGCGAGTTAGCTTCGGTAGTGCCAGTGCTGCGCGATTTTGCTCGCCAGCAGGGCGTTTTTACTATCAAAATTGAGCCGGAATTACTACGTGGCACTGATATTTCCGCGATTGAACTATTGCCTACTCGGCCGATTCAATACAATGCCTCGACCGTGGTGGTTGATTTACATAGCGATCTTGATACAATCCTCAAGGACTTACCGCAAAAGGGCCGCCACGCTATTCGCCGCGCTGATCGCGACGGTGTTATCATCAAGCGGGTGCCGGTCAATGATGAAACTTGCCAGGCGATGTATGATTTGTTCAAAGAAACGGCCGATGGCGCTGGCTTTACGATCCGCTCGCCGCAATACTACCGTGAATTCTACCAGCAATACGCTGATGCCAACCAAGGTCAGCTATTTTTTGCCTATTATCAAGATCAGCTGGTAGCTGGTGCTTTTGCGGTGATTCTAGGTACCAAAAGTACTTACAAAGACGGCGCTTCGGTTCGCAAACGTACGGCCTACGGTGCTAGCCACCGCCTGCAATGGGAAGTAATCAAATGGGCTAAAGAGCACGGCTCGCTCGAACACGACCTCTGCGGTACGCCAGCTTCCGATGAAATGAGTAACCCGAATCATCCGCGCTATGGCCTGGGGCGCTTCAAAACTAGCTTCAATAAGCATATCACTGACTATATTGGCGCTTTCGAGATTCCAGTTTCGCCTATTAAGTCGCGGCTTTGGAGCAAATATATCGAACGATTAGTGCGCCGATTATACTTCGCCCGGCATCATGAATCATACTATTAGGCCACTTAGAAGCATTCTCAGCCCTAATCGTCGCTACTTAGCTTTAATATTCAAAATTGCTTGCCGCACTGTTTCGATTTCGTTCCAAGGGTGAGCTCCGTCGGCGCGTTCAATAGTTTTTTCGTGTCCTTTACCTAGGAATATAACAGTATCTTTCGAGCCAGATACTCGCGAGACGGCGAAATTAATGGCCGCAGTGCGGTCTGGCACTAAGAAGAGATTTTCCTCGCGTTTTTTGCCAGCTTTTTCAGCGCCCGAGGCGATTTGCGATAGTATGGTATTGCCATCGATATCGCGATCGTCTTCCTCGGTTAAGACAATCTCATCGGCGTATTTGCCAGCGATTTCGCCCTGGATGGCGCGTTTAGCTTCGTCGCGGCGGCCAGCCGAGCCGAACAATACCACTAGCTTGCCCTTCGTTGCGTTTCTGACATCATTTAGCAACCGTTTGAACGAGTCTGGCGTGTGCGCGAAATCAACAATCGCCGAGAATGGCTGTCCAGCGTCGACCACTGTCATGCGGCCTTCTACGCCCGCTAAAGCGGCAATTCCGCGCTCAATTTGAGCTTTGGTCAAGCCAACCTCGCGGCCAACGGCTGCCGCCGCTAGGCTATTATAAACATTGAACTCGCCTGGAATATTAACATGAATGTGGTAAGAATCGCCATCAATTAATGCTATGTAATCACTGCCGTGGGCGCTCAAATTGATATCTTGCGCCCGCCAATCGCCAGATTTGAGGCCGTAGCTGACCGATTGTTTGACGGCCTGGCGGAAAGTTTCAGCGGACGGGTCGTCGGCGTTAATGACACCAACGCGGCTGGCTAGTTTAAATAGTTTGGTTTTGGCAGCCAAATAGCGCTCAAAAGTTCTGTGATAGTCGAGGTGCTCGTGCGTAACGTTAGTCATGACGGCGATCTCGATTGGTACGCCAAAGGTACGGTGCTGGGCTAGCGCGTGGCTAGTCACTTCCAAAACTACCCATTCGACATTTTGTTTCTTGAATTCCGCTAATCGTTTTTGTAGCAGCGGCGCTGAAACTGTTGTCATATGAGCAACTTGCGGCGTAATATCATTGCCGACACCGTAAGCGACAGTAGTCATCAACCCTGCTTTGAGGCCAGCTTCAGTTAGCATTTTGTGAATCATGAAGCAGGTCGAGGTTTTGCCATTGGTGCCAGTCACGCCGATGACGCGCATATTGTGCGCTGGATAACCGGCCTTGGTAGCAGCGGCAGTAGCTGTCAATAGATGATAAGTTGGCTCAATTGATTGGTATAAACTAGCGGGAATGGCCTTTTTCAAAGTTTTCTTGAGTGAATTCATACCGATATTATAGCATCGACCTCTTGGCGGTGGTACAATTAAGTAGATGAAGGTTTTGGGAATTGAATCAAGCTGCGATGAAACCGCGGCAGCTATAGTTGAGGACGGTTTTCGGATGTTGTCAAATGTGGTGCAATCGCAGATTGACATCCACGCGCATTTTGGCGGCGTGGTGCCCGAAATCGCAGCGCGCAGCCATATCGAGGCCATCGGCCCAGTCGTCGACGAAGCTCTCGCCCGAGCGAACTGCACTTGGGACGATATTGACGCTATCGCCGTGACCTACGCGCCAGGTTTAATTGGTTCGCTGCTAATCGGTTCGCTGGCGGCGCGAACGCTGGCGATTTTGCATAGTAAACCGCTCTACCCGGTGCATCACGTCGAGGGACATGTCTACGCCAATTTTATTACCGAGCAAGCACCCGGGCCTGTTCAGCTTGCCTTGCCGAAATCTCAGCCGCGCTTTCCTCTTTTGGCCTTGATTGTTTCTGGTGGACACACGCAGTTGGTGCTCTTTCGCGACCACGGTGATTATCAACTGCTGGGGCAAACCCAAGACGACGCTGTCGGCGAAGCTTTTGACAAGGTGGCCAAAATTCTCGGCTTGCCCTACCCTGGCGGCCCGTCGATTGCGCGCGCGGCTGAGTCGGGTAATCCTGATAGATACCATTTACCCAAAGCTAAGCTCGATAATCCGTACAATTTTTCGTTCTCAGGCCTCAAGACAGCCGTTCTAAGGGCTGTACAGCGCGAAGT
>ERZ773099.1709-NODE-1709-length-15944-cov-15.114041_pt1 | contig 15944 bp, 10 predicted proteins | sample MGYA00511120_ERZ773099 | MGnify/ENA primary metagenome ERZ773099 (study PRJEB29015, sample SAMEA2738012) | human oral metagenome | biome: human oral; feature: human-associated habitat; material: dental | place: China | collected 2104 ...
CGCTCCTGCTCTATCTTCTGCACCACCAGAACCTCTCGCTGCGGGCCGGCGCGGAACTGCGTCTGCTTGAGCCCGGGCTGGAGGTGCGGGTGGAGCGTCACGGTGCTGCTCCGGAGCCTCTGGAACTGCCCGACGTCAACGAGATAGCTGCCCTGGTACGTGAGCTCGGTGCCGAGGCCGGGTGGAAGAAGCCGGAGATAGTCCCCATTATGGATGACTCCGCGCTGGGCAAGATCATTGCCGCCGTTGACGGCAGCACCGAGTCATGACGGCCTTTACTGTGACGGCGCGCTTCCCGGCAGGGGAGTTTAACGCCCACGACCGCGACGGAGGACCGGAGTGGCCTCCCGCCCCGGCTCGTTTGGCGGCTGCCTTCCTGGCGGCGGCGCACGAGAGCGGAAGCGGGGTAGATGTCGCGAAGAGTCTTTTCCTCTTGTCGCCCCCCAGGATCTCGGCGCCCCGTGCCGGAGTACGCCAGGTCGGTTACGGGCGGTGGGTGCCGGTCAACAATGAGATCAAGCTCGATAAGCGAGGGAGGATGACCGGTATTGTCGATGTTAATTCTCGTTTTGCAGATAAGGATCTTAAGGGTTCTGAGTGCGGCATCCTGATCGGAACGGGGCCCGACGACGTTGTGCGCTGGGTCTTCGGCGATGCACAAGATGTGGATGTGGAGGCGTTGAGGCGAGTCGCTCGGCGGGTGACGTACCTGGGGCGGCCGACGTCTCCGGTGATCCTTGACGTGGTGGAGGGCGCCCAAGAAGCGCCGGGAGCTCACAGCCGGTGGATTCCTGATGAGAACGGTAGATGTGCCCTGAGGGTGGCGACTCCGGAGCTCCTGCGCGCCCTTGATGAGCGCGAGGAGCAGCGCAGGCGCAGTCGGGTGACCGGCACTCATCCACCTCTTGATGTGCGTCCTACTGCGAAATATCGGCGGGCTGGTGCTGATAACGGCGCGCAGGTGGTGGTCCAGGCACCTGGGGATGTGCTCGCCGACGCGGTTCTGTATCGTTTTCCCGGGGGGCGCTCGGGCGGAGTCACTGTGGGCGCAGCTGACGCGGCGACCATTGTCGATCAGCTGCGGGGGCAGGTACCAGATCTGGAGTGGGTGCTGCCGCTCTTTGGGGAGGTCGGACGGCGGGCAGTGTCCGTGCTGCGCGGGTTTGTGCTGCGAGCGGGTTCAGCGCCGGGGGCGGTCGAATTCGCCGTGCGCAGTGGGGTTGTGAGGGTGCGGCCCTCGGAGTTGCGCGAGCTGGCCGCGCTGCCAAGGGTAGTTCGTGCTGCGACTGCGCCGTCGTCGGTTTGGACTTCGGTGGTGCCCGTCGAGATGGAACAGGAGGTTGTGGTCGGGCGGCTCCGGATGCTTGCGGACCAGCTGGGCGTACGCTTGGGCTGGGTAGGTCGTCATCTGCAGGCGCGGGCGTCGGTTGGGCCTGATGCGTGCGAGCCGGGCAGCGCTGCTCACCTCACAGTTGTCTTCGATGAGGTTGTTGCCGGCCCAGTGGTCTTGGATGGTGTGTGTCTCGTTCCGGAGGAGGCCGGCGGGCTGGCAGTGAATGAGAAGCGGGTTATGGGAGAGTAGGCTTCTGCGGAATTTCGCGGTTCTACAAGTGTTTGCCCCGCATATGCGGGGGTAGAGGGGCGCAGCGGCGCCGTGAATCACTGCTGGAAAAGTTTGCCCCGCATATGCGGGGGTAGAGGTTTCATGATCCATGTGCTGCCGAGTCGGTTCTGGTTTGCCCCGCATATGCGGGGGTAGAGGCAGACCCAGGCGACGCCGACGCCTTACTGGCCGGTTTGCCCCGCATATGCGGGGGTAGAGGCCTCACGGGGCAGGGGTTCAAGGTCGTCGGGCAGTTTGCCCCGCATATGCGGGGGTAGAGGGAAAGGCGACCCGATCAACCCCGCCTCAGTCAGCGTTTGCCCCGCATATGCGGGGGTAGAGGGGTCCATCATTCTACCCGCAATTATCTTGTGCTGTTTGCCCCGCATATGCGGGGGTAAGGCGTGCCGTTGGAAAAGGCAACATTCTTAGAATCGGCCTCTAGTCAATTGTCGATAGTACCTTAAGTACCTTAGCGGCGCCTGTTTTCGCTTACTACGCTCTTTTATCCCTTACTGTGCGGCCGAAAGGAGCGGAGTAAGGGGTAAAAGAGCGTAGTAAGCGTGGTGGCTGCTGGGGCGGCGTCGGCAGGCGGCCGCAGTGATGGTCATGGGCCGAGCAGGGCGGCCGCCGGCGGCCCCGCATCGCCCCATGAGACGTTCCGCCTTCGCCGTCGGTACCCGACTATCGTGGCGCCATGCGCGTGTACAACTTCTCAGCCGGTCCCGCCCAGCTTCCCCTGCCCGTCCTCGAGCAGGCCGCCGCCGAGCTCACGGACTGGCGGGGCTCCGGCATGAGCGTGCTCGAGGTCTCCCACCGCGGCAAGGACTTCGTCGAGTGCGCCGCCGACGCTGAGGCCACCCTCCGCTCCGTCGCCGGTATCCCGGACGACTACCGCGTCCTGTTCCTCGCCGGCGGCGCCACCGGCCAGTTCTCCGCCATCCCCGCCAATCTCACCGCCCCCGGCGACCCCGCCGCCTTCCTGAACACCGGCCAGTGGTCCGCCAAGGCCATCAAGGAGGCCGGTCGCCAGGGCGTCGTCGTCAACACCCTCGCGGACGAGGCCGCATCCTCCTACACCACCACACCCGCCGAGGGCTCCTTCACGGTCCCCGCCGACGCCGCCTACCTGCACTACACGCCCAACGAGACCATCGGCGGCGTCGAGTTCCCCTACATCCCGGACGCCGGCGATGTCCCGCTGGTCGCGGACTTCTCCTCCACCTACCTCTCGCGTCCCATGGACGTCTCGCGCTACGGCGTCATCTACGGCGGCGCCCAGAAGAACCTGGGGCCGGCCGGCCTGGCCGTCGTCATCGTCCGCGAGGACCTGCTCGGTCGCGCCCGCCCGGACGTCCCCGCCATCTGGGACTGGACCGTCATGGCCGCCAAGGACTCCATGCTCAACACCCCGCCGACCTTCTCCATCTATCTGCTGGGCCTGATCCTCCACTGGATCGAGGACACCGGCGGCCTGGCGGCCATGGGTGAGCGCAACCAGACCAAGGCCGCCCGACTGTACGAGGCCATCGACGCCTCCGACTTCTACGCCAACCCGGTCGAGCCCCGCTCCCGCTCCTGGATGAACATCCCCTTCACCCTGGCCGACTCCGCCCTCGACGCCGACTTCCTCGCCGGTGCCGCAGCGGCGGGCCTGACCAACCTCAAGGGGCACCGCAGCGTCGGCGGTATGCGCGCCTCCATCTACAACGCCATGCCCGCCGAGGGCGTCACCGCCCTCATCGACTACATGGCCGATTTCGAGCGCACCCGCGCCTGACTCACAGCCCAAGCACTCACACCCAAGCTCCGAATCCCGCACGTCAGCACACGTCAGCGAAGGACCCCATGACCACCCACAAGCAGTTCCGCGTCCAGACCCTCAACGCCATCTCGGGCGCCGGACTCTCCCGCTTCCCCGACGACCTGTACGACGTCGGCGGCTCCCTGAACGATCCCGACGCGCTCCTCGTGCGCTCGGCGAAGCTCCACGACGCGCCGATCCCCGACTCCGTCCTGGCCATCGGCCGCGCCGGTGCCGGCACCAACAACATTCCCGTCGCCGCCATGACGGAGCGGGGCATCCCCGTGTTCAACACGCCCGGCGCCAATGCCAACGCGGTCAAGGAGCTCGTGCTGGCGGGCCTGTTCATCGCCTCGCGCAACCTCATCCCCGCCGCACGCTTCGCCCACACGCTCGAGGGCGACGACGCCGCCATCGCCGAGGCCGTCGAGGCCGGCAAGAAGCGGTTCGTCGGCTTCGAGCTGCCCGGCCGCACGCTGGGCGTGGTCGGACTGGGAGCGATCGGCGTGCAGGTGGCCAATGCCGCCCTCGGCCTGGGGCTGAACGTCGTCGGCTTCGACCCGGGCATCAGCGTTGAGCACGCCTGGCATCTGAGCGCCGAGGTCGAGCGGGCCGAGTCCATTGAAGAGGTCTTCCGCCGTGCCGACATCCTCACCATCCACGTGCCGCTCATCGACGCCACCCGTGGGCTGGTGAGCACGCAGCGGATCGCCCTGATGAAGGAGACCGCGGTGCTGCTCAACTTCGCGCGCGCCGAGATCGTCGACACCGACGCCGTCGTCGCCGCCCTCGACGAGGGCACCCTGGGCGGCTACGTGTGCGACTTCCCCTCCACGAAGGTCCACAAGCACCCCAAGTGCATCTCCCTGCCCCACCTGGGCGCCTCCACCAAGGAGGCCGAGCGCAACTGCGCCATCATGGCCGCCGACTCCCTGCGCGGCTTCCTAGAGGACGGGCAGGTCCACAACTCGGTGAACTTCCCCGAGGCGGTCATGGCCCGCCAGGAGGGCACCCACCGCTTCGTCATCGTCAACCGCAACGTGCCCAACATGGTGGGTCAGGTCTCCACGATCGTGGCCCAGTACGGGCAGAACATCGCCAACCTGCTCAATAAGTCACGCGGTGAGCTGGCGGTGACGCTGGTCGACGTCGAGGGCGAGATCGACCCCAAGATCCTTAACGACCTGCGCGCGATCGACGGCGTCCTGTCCGCCCGCGGCATCTGAGCCGGCATCCTTCGCGGCCGGGGACAGTCCGCGCGGCCGGGGACATCCCACGCGTGCGGGGACAGGAATCCCGTCCCCGCACGCGCAGGATGTCCCCGGCCGGTTGTGGGAGCGTCCGGCCGCGCGGACTGTCCCCGCACGCGCCAGACGCACCCGTGGGCACCGTGGGGCGTCAGAGATTGTTGACCCAGGCCCGACGGTGGGCCAGGAGCGAGAGCGTGGGTTTGTAGAGCAGCACGTACTGGCCCCCGGCCGACACGTCGGTGCTGAAGCAGATGTCGCCGCTGACCGAGCCGCCCGCAATGAGCTTGGAGGCCGACAGGTGGTTGCTCGATCCCATGAATCCGGCGTTGCTGATCGCCCCGGCCGGGTCCTGCAGCGTGAAGTCCAGAGCATTGACGTCCAGGGTGTTCTTGGAGCCGTTGGTGATCGTGACGGTGGAGCAGGCGGTGGGGCCCAGGGTGGCGTCGCCCGGGGCGACCGGGGTGGCACTGACCTGGATGCCGTCGTCATCGATCGAGTCTCCCGCATTGCCGACGACGTCGCTCTTCTGCATCCCGGGGAAGCTCAGTCCCGCGCCGGCCGACTGGACGCCTTGATCAGGGGCCGTCGTCTGAGCGGCGTCCTGACCGGCGGTCTCTGCGGAGGCCACGGACTGGGCGGCGGGCGAGGTGACGGCGCGGGAGTGCCCCGAGCCCCCGCCTCCGTTGAGTGCCGAGGCGACGATGCAGACGCCTACGACCGCGCCGATGCCGGTGAGGATCTTGTGACGGGCGAACCAGGAGCGCTTCGGCTCAAGGGGCGGCGCGAAGGCGGGTGGCACGGGGTAGCCCGGAGCGGGAGCGCCGGCGGGCGAGGATGGCACTGGGCTGACTGGGTTGGTCATGATGGGTCCTTCGAGATGTGTGAGGTACCGCACTGAGCGGGAGGCGGCAGCACCGGTCTGAGTGATGGCTTGAGCTGATGGGATCAGCTGACGGGAACAACGATGCTCCTGGCCGTACCCCGCGCACATCGACCGATGAGTCCGAAGCGGCTGTCCAAAAGGCCGTTCATCGCGACTGTCCGAAAGGACGATGACCTCTGCGCCCGCCCCGTCCGGAATCGTGTCCGATCGGGTGATCGTGCGTGTCAGTGCCCGGCTCTACAGTGAGCACATGTCAGTCCCCGGCTACCCGCCCGTCCCTGCACCTGGCACCCCATCCGTGCCGGGCTGGAGCGGTGGCCCCGGTGCCCGTCGGGCGGAGTTCGGCGCCGGGACGTCGAGCCCGCACAGTCGGCCCGCCTACCCGTCCCGTCCCACGTACGCCGGGTACCCTGTCGACTCAACGTCCCCGGCGTCCGCCGGGTATCCCGGGTACTCCATGTACTCCACTCCTCCTGTCGCCGCTACGGGGACGAGTCCCCACCGCCAGCCGCCGACGCCATCAGCCCCCTACAGCGTTGCCCCCGTCGCCCCTGCGGGAACGACTCCGCCGTTCACGGAGTCCCTGCCCCAGTCGCAACGCCGGGCCCTGGAGGTCACCCTTGCGGTCCTGCGGTCGGTCGGCCTGTTCACCCTGTGCGTCCTGGGGTCCCTGCTTTCGCTGGGGGCGCACTTCGGTCATGAGAAGGCGCTCAAGACCAGTGACTCGGTCCTCGATGTCATGGGGTTCCTGATGGGGCTGGTGCTCCTCGGTGCAGTCTTCCTGCGCCAGCGCTGGCCGGTGCCGATCACGATCGCCTCGGCGCTCGCGGGTATTGCGGTCTACCTGGACACGACGGCGGGACTCATCGCCTTCACCACCGTGGTCCGCCGCGCCCGCTCCCTGCGGGACCCCGCGCCCTGGGCGACGGGCGCCCTGCTCGCCGTCGGAACCCTGACGGCACTCTTTCGCGACGCGAGCCAGGGCTCCACCGGCAACTCGGTGATCGGCAGTCTCACCTCCGGATCCCCCGACCCGCATGTCATCACCCGCGTCTCGATGCCGCAGGTGCTGTTCCTCGCGGTAGTGGCGATGGCTCTGCCGATCGCCGTCGGGCTGTGGCTGCGCGCGCGTGACGGTGAGAAGGAGGCGCGGCGCCGCGCCCAGGAGGCCGCCGACGCCTCGGCCCGCGCCGAGCGCACCGCCCAGGAGCAGACCCGAGCCTCGACCCGCCTGGCGGATACCGTCAGCCTGCAGGCCGAGCGCGAGCGGGTGGCCCGCGAGGTGCACGACGGCCTCGGTCACCGCCTGTCGCTGCTCGCCCTCCACGCCGCCGCCCTGGAGCGAGGGGTGCTGGCGACGTCGGACTCGCCTGACGGTTCGGATCCCGCAGGCACCTCGGATGATCATGATCCCCGAGCAGCCGCCCAGCGCGTGCGGGAGGAGGCTCAGGGCGCCATGCGGGATCTGCGTTCCCTGCTGGCCGTCCTGCGCGAGCCGGTGGGTGCTGCCGAGCCCGCTCCGCGCCTGGAGGATCTCAAGGAGGTCGTGGACGGAGTGCTCGCCGCGCGCCAGCCGCTGAGCTCGTCGATCTACCTCGATCGCGCCGCCGAGGCCGATGAGGTGCTCTCCCGCGCCGTCTACCGGATCGTCCAGGAGTCGCTGACCAACGCCCGCAAGCACTCGCCCGGCATGAGCGTCCAGCTGCGTGTTGAGGGCGGACCGGAGACCGGCATCGACATCACCTGCTCCAACCAGCTCGCCCACCGCGAGCCGGCGACCGAGCCGGACACTCGGCAGACCGGGGCCTCTGAGGTATCGCAGGCCGACGGTGCCGGCTCGCAGGCAGGATCCGGTTCGGGCGATGCCCTGGGCGGCTCGGGGCTGGGCGGTATGGCCCGGCGGGCGGAGATCTGTGGAGGCACGTTCCACGCCGGTCCCGATGGCTGCGGAAGGTTCGTGGTGAGCGCCCATCTGCCCTGGCGCTCCGCGGCCCCTTTCTCCCGAGGCGGCCACTGACCTCGTCCGGGACTCGGGAGACATTGGCAGGGGTGCTGAGCAGGTAGAACGCCGCCACGTGCTGTGAGGTCGTGAGTCCTGGTCCTGGTGCGGAGGTCCTAGCCGCCGACCGTGCCTGCGGCGGACCGGGTTGCGCCGGGCTTGATCGGTGCCGTCTCAGGAGGTCACGTGAGCGCGGGTCACGTAGTTGGCACGGCATGCCCACGCCCCGCCGTCGGGCCGGGCTTGCCGGGCCGGACGTGAGGAGACGGCCTGGAGGGGGACGCCGAGGATCACCGCTCCAGCGGCCCTCGCTGCGGCTGACGCTCAGGCCGCCACCCAGGACCTCCGCACGGCCCACCGCACTCCCCGGACTCACTCATCTAGGCTGACCTCGTGCCCGCTCCTTCCGTCGCCTCGGACCCCTCAGCGTCCCCGTCTCGGCTCGTCTCCCCTGCCCGCATCATCCTCGTTGACGACGATCCGCTCACTCGTGCCGCCATTAAGCCGCTCCTGCGGTCGCGTGAGGACTACGCCGTGGTTGCCGAGGCCGGTGACGGACGCCAGGCGATCGACGCCGTTGACCGCGTTGAGGCGGACATCGTGCTCATGGACCTGGGTATGCCCGTCATGGACGGTATCGAGGCCACGCGGCGGATCTGTGCCGCGCCGCGCCACCCCCACGTCGTGGCGCTGACCACCTGGGACGTCGACGACGCCGTCGTACGGGTCATCGAGGCCGGCGCCGTGGGCTACCTGCTTAAGTACTCCGCCTCTGAGGAGCTCGACGCCGGACTGCGCCGGGTCATGGCCGGCGAGTCCGTCCTGTCCCCGGGGGCGCTCGCCGAGCTGCTGCGCTACGTGCGCTCCCGGACGACGGCGGTGGCACCGGCGCCGACCCACGACGCCCGTGCCGAGGAGCGCGAGCGCGCTGTGGCGCAGGCCAGGCAGGCCGCGGCCGGGCTCAGCCGGCGCGAGCTCGACGTCATCGCGGCGGCCGCCGAGGGACTGACCACCGAGGAGATCGCCAGCAGGCTCTACGTCTCGGCCTCCACTGTTAAGACCCACCTGCACAGCGCCCAGGACCGGGTGGGCGCCCGCAACCGGGTGCACCTCGCGGTCCTTGCCGAACGCGCCGGCCTGCTGGGGTGAAAGGTGCGAGAAACCGGCTCTTGAGACTGTGATGTCTCAAGGAGACTTATTCGCAGGCACGCCAGGCGCCCGCATTTGCCCAAGACGGCAGCCCAGTCGCCTCGCCCTGCGAATAAGCCTCCTGGTTACTGGTGGTTATTGCCTCCACCATCTTTACCAGAGGAGACAGTGAGGTTGACGCTGGAACCAGCAGGCACCTGAGCGCCGGCCTGTGGATCGGTGCCGATGACCTTGTCAGAATCCACCTTGTCGGAGGGCTGTAAGACCTTGGAACCTACGGTAAGGCCGACCTTCTGCAACTCTTTAGCCACTTCGTCGACTGTCTTCCCATTGAGGTTAGAGGGCACAGTGACCATGGCGCTCGGCGTCGGCGTGGCCACCGCCCCGGTGGAGAAGTGCACGGTGATCGTGTCTCCCGCAGAGGCGCTGGAGCCCGCGGCCGGGTCGGAGGAGACGGCCTTACCCTGCTCGACGTCGGAGGCGACGTCGTCGCCCCGCTTGAACTTCAGGCCGGCGTCCTCAATGGTCTTCTTGGCGGTAGCCTCGTCCTGGCCGGTCACGTCGGGGACGGAGGCCCTGCCGGTGGACACCACGATATCCACTGTGGTTCCGCGCTCGACGGAGGTTTCTGCCAGAGGGTTGGTGTAAATGACCCGGTCCCTCGCAACCGTGGCGGAGTCCTCCTGGGTAACGTTGCCTGCCTCGAGTCCGGCGTCCTTGAGAGCCTTGCGTGCATCACTCTGGGACTTGCCCTCCAGGTCGGGAACCTTGACCATGGCCGAGCCGGTGGAGAAGTGAACGGTGACAGTCGAGCCGGACGCGATCTTGGTGCCCTTCTCCGGGTCCGAGGAGACGGCCAGGCCCTCGCTGACGGTGTCATTGGCGACCTCGTCCTTGGTGAACTTCAGGCCGGCGTCCTCAATGGTCTTTCTTGCCGAGTCCTCGTCCTGGCCGCTGACGTCGGGGACGTCCACCATGGTAACGGTCGCACTCGGTGTCGGGGTCGGGTGGTTGTCGAAGGCTCCGGAGGCCCACCGACCGGCGACGACGGCCAGAGCCACGAACAGGAGGAACACGAGCACCCAGACCCAGGTATGGCGCTTGGGCTTCTCCTCGGGCTGCTCGGAGTCCTTCGCCGCAGGTGCCGGCGAGGGCTCGGAGGGCACCTGGGTGAAGGCGGACGTGGGTTGGACCGGTGCCGCGGCGGGAGACGCCATCGCGGAGGTCGCTGGGGACCAGGAGTCCGCTGCTGGAGCGGCCACGGACATTCCCCGGGCGGCCGCCTGCAGGTCGACGCGCATGTGGGCGGCGTCCTGGTAACGGTCCTCGCGGCTCTTGGCCAGCGACTTGAGGATCACCCGGTCCAGGGACTCGGGGACGTCCGCGGCCAGCGAGGAGGGGCGCTTGGGGATCTCCCGCACGTGCTGGTAGGCGATGGCCACCGCGGAGTCGCCCTGGAAGGGGGGCTGACCGGTGAGGAGCTCATAGAGGAGGCAGCCGGTGGAGTACAGGTCCGAGCGGGCGTCGACGGACTCACCACGGGCCTGCTCCGGCGAGAGGTACTGGGCGGTGCCCACCACGGTGTGGGTCTGGGTCACCGTGGAGGCGGAGTCCTCAATGGCCCTCGCGATGCCGAAGTCCATGACCTTCACCGCACCGGTGGAGGTCAGCATGATGTTTCCGGGCTTGATGTCGCGGTGGACGATCCCCACCCGGTGGGAGTACTCCAAGGCGTCCAGGACGCCGGAGACGATCTCCACGGCCTCCGGGATCGGGACGGCCTCGCCCTCGCTGAGGAGCTCACGCACGGTGTGCCCCTCGACGTACTCCATGACGATGTAGGGCACGGTACGGCTGGCGCCGCCGGGCTGAAGGAGCTCCTCCTCGCCGGAGTCGTAGACGGCGACGACGGCGGGGTGGTTGAGTGCCGCCGCAGACTGGGCCTCCCGACGGAAACGGGCCTGGAAGGTGGGGTCGCCGGCGATGTCCGAACGCAGCAGCTTGATGGCCACGACCCGCGACAGGCGGGTGTCGTAGCCGAGGTGCACCTCTGCCATACCACCACGTCCGATGAGATCGCGGATCTCGTAACGGCCCGCGAGGACCTGGGGGAACTGACTGGTCACAGTACCTCCTTGACAGGGATGCTCAGCATCAAGGCTGGCATGACCTGATGCGCATGGGCAAGCGTACCCGTGCTGTGCAGGGTGACGACGGCGAGTACCGGAATGAGGACCCTCAGAGTCAGCAGGTTGAGGCCAAGGAAGGAGCGCCCGGAGGCGTGCCGGGCGGTGCGCGACGGCGTCGGCTCCTCGGCCGCGTGACGGCCGGGACGCACCGTGGCCGGCTGCGGCAGCTCGCGTGTCTGCGGGCCGCGGCGGCCGGTGGACTCCCAGCTGAGCGCCTCACGGGGATCCCAGGAGTCTGTGGGCAGGTTCACGACCGCCCGGTCCAGGGTGCGGGCAACCTCACGAGCCGAGTGCGGCCGGTCGGTCGGCTTCTTGGCGAGCAGCTTGAGGACGATCTCGCGAACCTGCGGCGGAACGGTGTCGGGAAGGGCGGGCACCTCCTCGTTGACGTGGGCGAAGGCGATGTCCACCTGGGTGGCGCCGCTGAAGGGGCGACGCCCCACCAGGGCCTCGTAGGCGATGATGCCCAGCCCGTAGAGGTCGCCGGCCGGGGTGGCCATGTTGCCCATGGCCTGTTCGGGGGCGAGGTACTGGGCGGTGCCCATGACCATGCCGGAAGCCGTCAGCGGGCGTTGGTTGATGCCCGTGGAGATGCCGAAGTCGGTGAGCTTGGCCAGGCCCTCGCGGTTGATGAGGATATTGGAGGGCTTGACGTCGCGGTGGACGACGCCGGAGTCGTGAACGACCTGAAGGGCGCGGGCCACCTGCGCCAGAACCGGCAGGATCTCGGCCGGGGACAGGGTGCCCTTCTCGGCGATGATGTCGGACAGGGCACGGCCCTGGACGAGCTCCATGATGAGCCAGCCGGTACCGTCCTTCTCTCCGGAGTCCAGGACGACGGCGAGATTGGGGTGGCGCAGGCCCTGGGAGTTCCTGGCCTCCGCGCGCAGGCGGGACAAGAAGATCTCGTCGCCGGTCAGCTCGGGGCGCAGGATCTTGGCGGCCACGGCCCGGCCCGAGCGCAGGTCAGTGGCGCGCCACACCTGGCCCATGCCTCCCAGGGCGATCTGCTCCACGAGCTCATAGCGCCCCTGAAGCTGGAGCCCGGCAACCGGTTTCACTGGTCCACCGCCGCATCGATGACCTGGGCGGCGATGGGACCGGCCACCTTGCCCCCGGTGGCATTATCCTCGGTCTCGGCGTTGCCGTCGAGCACGACGGCCAGTGCGATCTGGGGCTTGTTGATGTCGGTTCCGGCGAAGCCCACGAACCAGGTGGTGGGGCCGGTGTCCGAACCGGTCTCCGCGGTGCCGGTCTTACCGGCCACCTGGACTCCGGCGACCTGGGCGGTGGTGCCCGTGCCATCGGTCACGGCGGTCTGCATGAGGGAGGACAGGGACTTGGCGGTGGCCGGGTCGATCGGGGTGCGGGCCACCTTCTTGGAAGTGGTGTCGACCTCGTTGAGGTCGGGGTCCAGAGTGCGCGAGACCAGATAGGGGGTCATCTGCTCCCCGTTGTTGGCCACGGTGGCCGCCACCATCGCCATCATCATCGGCGTGGCCTGCACCGAGGCCTGGCCGATACCGGCCATCGCCGTCTGCGCCTGGGAGTCGTTGTCCGGGTAGGTGGACGGAGTGACGGTCAGCGGAATGGAGAGCTTGGAGTCGAAGCCCCAGTTGTGGGCCTCCTCGGCGAGCTCCTCCTCGCCGACGTCCATGGCCAGCTGGGCGAAAGGCGTGTTGCAGGACTGGGCGAAGGCGTGGGAGAAACTCGTCCTCCCGCCGCAGGACTCCCCGCCGTAGTTCTCCAGGGAGTGGCTGGTGCCCGGCAGGGTGATGGTGTCGGGGGCATCGACCTCCTGATCCGGGGTGATCTTGCCGGTGCGCAGGGCCGCCGCGGTGGTGATGATCTTGAAGGTGGACCCCGGCGGGTAGCGGTTGCCTGCGATGGCCCGGTTGTCCAGCGGTCGGGAGGAGTCCTCGCTAAGGGTTGTGCTGATCTCGGTGACAGCGTTCGCGTCATGGGAGGCGAACTGATTGGGATCGTAGGAGGGAGAGGAGACCATGGCGAGGATGGCTCCGGTACTGGGGTCCAGAGCGACGACGGCACCTTCGCGGTTGCCCAGGGCCTCATAGGCCGCCTGCTGGATCTCGGGGTTGATGGTCAGCTCGACCGCGCCGCCCTTCTGCGAGCCGCCAGTCACGAGGGTCTTGATCCGCGAGGAGAACAGGGAGGGGTCGTCCCCGTTGAGCACGGAGTTCGCCTCCCGCTCCAGGCCCGTCATGGAGGCGAAGGCGGGCGAGAAATAGCCGGTGACCGGAGCGTAGAGCGGCCCGTTGGCGTAGACCCGCTGATAGTCCTCGGAGCCCTGGCCATCGTCGGATTTCTCGGTGCTGACGATAGTGGTCTTGTCGGCGAGGAGGATCGGGCCGCGGTCGGTGCCGAACTCTCGGTTGACGGTGCGGGAATTGCGTCCGTCGGAGTTGAGGGCGCCGTTGGAAGACAGCGGCTCCCAGATGGCGGGTCGGGCCAGGCCCTGGACACTGGTGACGGACAGGGACAGTGCGGTGAACATGACCAGTACCAGGAAGGCGACTTGCCGGATCTGTCTGTTCATTGCTGCTGCCTCCTGTCGCTGTCATCAGTGAAACCCGGCGCGCGCGATGAGCGCAGCGTCTCCCCATCCGGTGCCGTGCGCGGTGGAGGAGGCACCTCCGGGCTGACGGTGACCGTGGGGAAATCGTCGTCGGGCGCAATGTGGTCCTGAGGCGGGTAATAGGGGTCCCCGGGACTCGGGGCCGCCGCCGGGGGCCCGTAGTCTCCTGCGCCGGTCGGTTCGGCGCCGGAGACGTCGTCATAGCCGTCCTGGGGGGCGTTGGCGGGGACGTCGTCGACGGCGGCGCCCTCGGCCGGTTCCTCGGCTCCGGCGTCCTGGACCCGACGGCGCAGGGAGACCGGCAGCTCGGCCGTGTCGATGATTCGTGGAGCGTGGGTGGCCGGACGGCGGGCGGCGTCGGACAGGCGCAGCAGGAGGGCCAGGATGGCCCAGTTGGCGATGAGCGAGGAGCCGCCGTAGGCCAGGAAGGGCAGGGTGAGTCCCGTCAGCGGGATGAGCCGTGTGACGCCGCCGATGACGACGAAGATCTGCAGGGCGATGGCGAAGGACAGGCCGACGGCGAGGAGCTTGCCGAAGCCGTCGCGCAGCAAGACGGCGGTGTGCAGCCCCCTCTGGATGAGGACGAGGTAGAGCATGAGGATCGCGAGCGTTCCGGTCAGGCCCAGCTCTTCGCCCAACGAGGCGAAGATGAAGTCGGAGTTGGCGAAGGTGACCAGAGTCGGTGAGCCCTTGCCCCAGCCTGCTCCCATGAGCCCGCCGGTGGACATGCCGAACATTCCCGTCAGCAGCTGCCAGGAGCCGCCTGCGGCGTTGTACACGGCGTCGTCGGTGGCGTGGAGCCACCCGTTGATGCGCTGTTGGACGTGGTGGAGGTGAGTGGCGGCGAACCAGGCCGCCGGGAGGAACAGCGCGGCGCCAATGAGCAGCCAGGAGGGCCGGTCGGTGGCCACATACAGTACGACGACGAACAGGCCGAAGATCAGGACCGAGGAACCCAGATCCTTCTGGAGGACCAGGACGCAGATACTCACGCCCCACACGATGAACAGGGGTCCCAGGTGCCGGGCGCGCGGCAGGCTCATCCACAGGAACTTGCGGCCCGCCAGGGCCAGGTTGTCCCGGTTGGCCACCAGGTAGGAGGCGAAGAAGACCGCGAGCAGCACCTTGGACAGCTCGGCCGGCTGGAAGCTCATGGGGCCGATCCGGATCCAGATCCGGGCCCCGTTGATGCTCTGGCCGATGAAGGGCAGGAACGGCAGGATCAGGAAGACCAGGCCGGACCACATGGCCCAGCGGTCCCAGCGCCGCAGGCGCCGGTAGTCGCGCAGCAGGAAGAGCACGGCGCAGAAGAGGATGACGCCCAGCAGCGTCCAGACCAGCTGCTTGGACCCGACGTAGAACTGCCACTGCTCGTTGACCTCATAGGCCAGATCCAGGCGCTGGATCATGGCCAGGCCGATCCCGTTGAGGGCCACCGCCGCCGGCAGGAGGACCGGGTCCGCCCACGGGGCGGTGTAGCGCACCCACAGATGCATGAAGATGGTCAGACCGAGGAAGGCGCCTCCCAGCATGACGGTCTGCGCGGGCGAGGAGCCGGTGCGGTTGAGCGCGGTGAGCACGAAGCCGCCCAGGCCGAGGACCAGGGCGACGCCGAGCAGCGCGGCCTCCGCCCACCGGCCCGAGCGTCTCGCGGTGCCGGCGGGCTGGATCGTCGCAACGCCCGCGGGGGCGCCCAGGGGGCCTGGAGCAGCGGTCATCTCATTCCTCCTGCCCGGCCTGGTCGGGCTGAGCCGGTTCGGCGGGCGCCTCCGGAGTGGGAGCGGGAGCTGGCGCCGCAGTGGGGGAGGGTGTGGCGGTGGGGGTCGAGGGATTCTGCCGGGGGGCGGCCTGCTTGAGGTAGGAGCGGACCGTCTTGTCCACATAGGTCTGCGCGTCGCTCATCGACTTCTGGGTGACGGTGGCCTCCAGGCGCTCGCGGATGTTGTCATCGAGCTTCTCCACCGGCAGGTCCGCGTAGGCCTTGACCGAGTGACTCAGCTTGAGGGGACCGATGGATTGGGGAATGCCCTGGTAGATGGCGACTTGGCCGTCGTAGGTGGAGACGTAGTAGCGGGTCTGGGTCCAGCGGTAGAATAGGGCGCTGGCACCGACGAGCGTGACGATCAGAACAAGGCCTCCCACCAGCACGCGGCGTCGGTGGCGCCGTCGGGCCTTCTCCTGGGTGGCGGCCTCGGCGGCAATGGCCTCGTCGACGTCGGAAGAGTCCTTCTTGGACGTGGACTCGGGCTGCTCCTCCAAAGTGGCCATGAGTGCCGCAGCCTTGGCAGCGGGGCTGGCCCCCTCGGTGTCCTTGGTCTCGGTCTCGCCCCCGGTCTTGCGGTGGGCGGCCGCCGCGCGCTCCTGGGCCAGGCGCTCGGTGGCGGCGCTGCCCACCACCTGCGGGACGGTTTGGGGTTCGGGGTCGTCCTTGACGACGTCGAAGACGACGGCGGTGACGTTGTCCGGTCCGC
>ERZ773099.1710-NODE-1710-length-15944-cov-8.871924_pt1 | contig 15944 bp, 19 predicted proteins | sample MGYA00511120_ERZ773099 | MGnify/ENA primary metagenome ERZ773099 (study PRJEB29015, sample SAMEA2738012) | human oral metagenome | biome: human oral; feature: human-associated habitat; material: dental | place: China | collected 2104 ...
AAAGTCAGAATGCAGAATCTTGAAAAGAGATTTGGTTCTGCTGAAAAGGTAAAAGAATATTTCCAGCAGCTTGGAGAAGAAAAGGCGAAAGAATTTGTAGAAGGGGTACAAACTGCTGCAGCAGAGAGTCTTGAAAAGTTCTTTATTCTCAATAAAGTTACCGAGCTTCTTGGATTGGAAATTGATTGGAATAGTGAACAGGAACCTTTCTTCGTAGAAAAGCAACTCTATACTAAATTAGTAGGGGAGCTGGAGACTCCAGCTGATGAGAAGAAAGCAACTAAAAAAGCTCCAGCCAAAAAAACTTCCAAAAAAGCTGAATAATATCTTTTAGTTTGCAGTAAATGTTTGAGGATGTGGATATTCTTGAAAGATATGTTCTCTTATCCTTTCTGTACTGATAAGGAACATAATCAGTTTTGAAAGTTTTTGACGACGATTTTCAAGGATTATCCCGCATTCTTCTGGGTGAAGCCGACTTTCAAGAAAGCGCTTGCGTTTCCGTTTGTGGTGCTGTATGCGCTCTTTAGGACCAAGAAAAACTAGAAGCAAAAGTCTGATTTTTCATCTCTTTTCTGGGAGGGAGATCAGGCTTTTTTCTGTTTAAAAGATTTTCCCTATCTCCATTGCATTGAGTTTTTTTAAAATCACTCTTGAAATAAAAGTCAATATAAATATTCTATTCTGGCTTTTATTTTTTAGTAGAGGAATGTTTCACAAGGCTTATGCTTTTGATATTGATGATAATTTGCTTCATACGAATTGCACGGTGTTTGTAGAAAAGTGGGATGGGAGCAAGATGCAGAGGTGCGAAATCCCCGAAAGTGAGCTTAAGGCAAAACTAGCAGAGGGGCGGACTTACCCTAATAATGATCCGGAAGAGTGTTACTATAATATGAGGCTTGGATGAGGGAAACTTACCCAGGATCTTTTTGATGCACTAGATGCGAAAGCTTATGGACCATCGTGGGAGAGGTTTAAACTTGCTAATCTGCAGGCGAGTCCTATAGGAATCATCACTGCTCGTGGACATCCGATTGAGGATCTTAGGAGTGCTCATCAAGCTCTTTTGCATGAGGCGTTTACGCTTGAAGAAAGAGAACAATTTTTGGAAAAGATGAAGCTTCGTTTGGGAGAGCATAGAGCGAGCTCAGATCGTCTTATTCGTGATTTTTTTGATATGAACTATTATGCTGCTTGTGCTAATAAGGACTATTCGGATAGCCTTCAGATCCCTTTTGATACTCCTTCTTCAAAGAAGAAAGTTTATGCTTTTGATAAATTTATTGAGCATATCGTTGCACTCAATCAACACGGAAAGATCAATCCCCATCAAAAAGCTCTAAAAATCTGATTTAGTGATGATAGTTTGGAGAATCTTTCTGCGGTGGAGGAGGCGATTCAAAACACCTTTGTGCTTAGCTATCCGGAAATTACCTTTGCACTCTACAATACCAACAATCCTCGCTTCGTAAAAAAGACGCTCTATGCTTCCGCACAAAATAAAGAACCAGAATTTTAGTTCTTTTGTGAGAGCTTGCTATCTTACAATGTAAGAAGGAAGCTTTTTAACGTATCCCTTGATGATGACCCTCTGAAAATGCTTCTTTCCCTCGTGATGAGGGATTTTTTCTTTTTTTTGAAGGATTCCCCGATTCTCCTCTTTCAAAAGCTTTCAATGTTTCTACGCTAGGAGCTAAGAAACTTCTTCTGGATAAAGCAGTAAACTTAGCGGGCTTTTTTACTGATGGAGCAACGGACGAACTACGCCACTAGAAAAGAAATCTGGATTGCCACGCTCCCTTCGGTCGCTCGCAATGACGGGTGGAGCTTGTCGCTTGATTAAAAATGATCTTTGTAAATGAAGCGGATCCCTCCGCTTCAAGAAAAACGACGATTTGGGGCGAGTGGACCCCTCCGCTTCAAGAAAAATGATGATTTTCGCCAGGAAACTTTTGTAAAATGGCTATTTTTGCATATTTACCGCAGTGGCTATGGTTGCTCTATATTTCTCCTAAAGGACTCGAGAAAAGTTCTTTTTGGTTTGCTAAATGCCGCAAAAGATTACTAGTATCTTTCTTTTGCATTGAGGCGGGGAGTGTTAGGCTGTGAGTAGTCTTTTTTCTCTGTATGAAAAATCGGGAGATTTTTCTGGTAATTATCAAAAACTTCGATAAAGGCTTGTTGGTTGCTAAGATATGATGTTGGAAGGGATCAGATTTTTCTATTTTTTATTGAGGAATATTTGCTCAAAATGGGGATTGTGGTTATACTTAGGTTGTCTTTTATTTTCTTTTCTTATTTCTATGAAAAAATGGATAAAAAAACGGATGTGGTGGGTTTTGGTTATTCTCCTGCTCGCTCCTATCTTCTTTAAAATGGGTATTATCCTTTATAATAGGATAGATGCTTCATCAGAAAATTGGAAGTACTTTTCTTGTAAGTTGACGGGGAAAGAACAAACCATGATTAACTGTAGCGATAAGAATAAAGATTTTATGATATCTGGAGATCAAGTGTCGTTTGCAGGGCATGGATCATGGAATTCAGTCTATATTCCTTTCTCTTCTGACCGCATTACACTTCGTATTGATCCTGAAACGAGAGCTGGGTATGATTTTTGGGTTTTGTATGACACGTTTGGATGGAAGGAGCTTCAGAAGGTTGATAAAGAGCTTATTGCGGATACCACGGCAGAAGAATCTGAGAAGGTTGCTAGATGGAAACGTAATGATAATTTCTTTTTTGAGAAAGATGCGCAAGGGTATGGTATCATTACAATTGATACGAGAAAACCTTTTTGGCTATCGTTGCAGGGGCTTGGAGCGATTGATCCTTATAAATGGAACCAATTCCTTTCTCAACCAAAGCATCCTAAAGGAGTAATTGTGATGGTTCAAACAACTGGGAAAACTTGACCACAAACGGTGATTACCAGAGAAGAAAGGAATCTTTAGATTTTTATTCAGGCTTTTTTGGTTTTTGCTTGTATGGTAATGTAGGGAGTAAACCTTTCAAGCTATTTCGGGGACGGCTAAGGTGAGGGTTTCTATTGTGACCCCTTCCTTCTCTGCCGGTGGTATGGCTATTAGTTCTTACTAGCTATCAAATTAGTTAGTTTCTACTAATTATTAGATTTGAAAACCTCTCCGTTTATCGGAGAGGTTTATTCGTTAATGATGAAGAATCTATGCAAGAGATGATCATAAGAAATATCGCACTATAAGAGCCAGAGCGAAGTTTCCTAGAGACCACGCAAGAGATCGTTTGCAATAGGGTTTGTTTTTTAATTCCCATACTTGAGATATGACTAAAAAGATGGCAGCAATGCATATTCATACAATAGTATAGGTGTTATAAATTTCTCCTACCAATCAAGAGATAAACATTCCAACATTATTAGCAGATTCCCCAAAGAGAGAACTAATTGTGTTGTTCATGATTAATTTGTTGTGAGCATTGAGCGTTAAAATAAATAACAGTGCTCCAAAAAGGGAATAAAACATTCCGAATAACGAAGATAGAATTGTAAATTGAGAGATTCTTTTCGTTTGCATTTTAATATCAGTTAGAAACTAAAAAACGACTATATTATAATTAATATATCATATTTTACAAATTTATTTAAGCAATTGTAAATATGTTTCTTTGTATCATCAATATCATATGAAGTATACATCAGTGTTTCTGTCTTATCCGTTAGTGATCTTTTTTTATAGTATTTGAGAGGAATTTTAATTGCTCTTGTTTTTCAGGCTGAGAATAGTTATAGTTCAGGTTCGTGCTAAAAAAAGAACTTTATTTTCAATTATACTTATGGAGGCAGAAACAAAACAACTCTGAACACAAACTATTGGAAAGCTTTTACTCAAGCAGTCGGCTCCAGCAGTGATTGGGATGCTCGTCCTCGCGTTATATAACTTTGTGGATTCCATCTTTATCGGAAAATATGTCGGAATGGAAGGGCTTGCTGCGACAAGTATCGTATTTCCGATTCAGATGATTATTGGGGCGTTTGCGATGGCGTTCGGTGTGGGAGCGGCGTCTATTATTTCTAGGAGTATCGGTGCAAAAGCATATGAGAAAGTTTGACAGGTATTTGGGACGCTTCAGCTGATGACGTTCGGCTTTTTGGTGATTTTGAGTGTGGTTTGACTCTGTTTCGTGCCGCAGCTCTTGGATCTTTTTGGAGCAACGCCTGAGAGTATGGAGTTTGCGAGCGCTTATATGGTGCCTCTCTTATTCGGAGCGGTCTTTTTGGGATTTGAGATGTCCAACAACAATATTATTAGGTCGGTCGGGCATGCGACGGTGAGTATGAAGATCATGCTTACGAGTGCGATCATCAATTTGATTCTGGATTTTGTCTTTATGAAGATATTTGGCTGGGGAATGGCTGGGGCTGCTTGGGCGACGGTGATTTCCTGGATCGTTTCTTGCGGGATGATGCTGTGGTATTATTTGAGTCCGAAGAATGTGATCCCGATCGAGATCAAGCATCTCCGTATTCATTTGCAGAGTGCAAAAGAAATAATTCTGATTGGACTGCCGAGTTTTTTTAGGCAGATTGTGGCAAGTTTAACGACGGCGTTGATCAATAATTATCTCAGGAAATATGGTGGAACAGAAGCGATCGCGATTTATGGGATTGTATACAAAGTTTTGCAGCTGTATATGATGCCGATGTTTGGAATCGTGCAGGGAATGCAACCGATTATCGGCTACAATTATGGGGCGAAAAGTCTTGATCGTGTGAAAAAAGTCGTTCTGCTTGGAATTCAGATTTTGACGCTTTTTACGACAGCGATTTCTTTGATTTATCGGGTGTTCCCGACTTTTTTGGTGTCGTTTTTTTCTGAGGATCCACAGCTGATTGCCAATACGGGAAAGGTGCTTCAGATGGTCGTAGCGTGCTTTGCAGTAGTAGGATTTCAGGTGGTTTCCTCTTCGATGTATCAGGCTTTAGGAATTGTGAAAAAGGCGTTTCTTTTGACATTACTCAGGCAACTTATCGTTTTTATCCCGGTGCTTTTCTTGATGCTTTGGCTGCGAGAGGATAAACTCCAAGCCGTTTGGCTCAGCTTCCCAATTACTGATGCGATCGGAGTGGTGTTTACGATTCTGATTTTTGTGCCTGATTTTAAGAAGATGAAATCAGCGTAGGAAGGAGTTTTGTTGGCTTCTTGGAATTGCTGCAGAGTGGCAAGCGATTGCTCTTGTATTTTTCGTAAAGACTCTTACATTTGGATCTGGTTTTATTCTCTTATTTTTTTAGAGTGATGCAAAAAACAGGAAAGCTGATTGTCATTGATGGGACTGATGGAAGCTGAAAGAAAACGCAAACTGAACTCCTTGTTCAGCGTCTCACATCTGAGGGTTATGAAGTCGAGAAGATTGATTTTCCGCAGTATGGGAAAAAGTCTGCGGGTCCTACTGAAGAGTATTTGAGCGGGAGCTTTGGGACTGCGGCTGAAGTCTCTCCCTATCAGGCTTCGGTGCTGTATGCGGTAGATAGGTTTTCTGCCTCTTTTCAGATTAGGAAATGGCTTGAAGAAGGGAAGATTGTGATCTCTGATCGTTATGTATCTGCGAATATGGGGCATCAGGCAGGAAAGATTGATGATCTCGCAGAAAGGGACCGCTTTTTGGAGTGGTTGGAAGCGTTTGAATACGGGCTTTTGGGGATTCCCCGTCCTGATATTCAGATTTTTCTCTATTTAGATCCAGAAATTAGTAGAAATCTGGCTCTGAAGGTTGAAAAGCCTAATATGGACAAATCAAAAGATATTCATGAAAACGATGCTGAACATATGAGAAAGGCAAGTGAGGCTTTTCGTTATGTAGCAGAGAAGTATGGCTGGATTCAAATTGCTTGTGCTGAGCAGGGCGAGATGAAAAGCAGAGAGCAGATTTCCAGTGAACTTTATCAGAAGATTGCTTCGATGCTTGCGTAAAAGATTTTTTGGATAAAGTCTTGCTTTTCTTTTTCAAATCCCTACCCTCAGGAAGTCTTTATATCTTTTCTTTTCCTTTATGTCTCTAGAACAAAATCTGCACAAAAAGATGATGAAAATGATTCTTGGAACTGTTGTTCATATTGAAGATACTGAGCAATCAGAGGCGGTTTTGTCTGCTATGGAGGACACTGCAAAACCTAAAGCTCGTGGTATAAAGCAGTTTTTCTTGTCTGGAATCAACGAGCTGAAGAGGGATATTAAGAAAGGGAAGAAGAAATCAGCATAAGTTTTTGTGGTTTGATTATCTTTTATTTTTTTATTAGAAGTGTATGAAAACAGAAGGATCAAGTTTTTCTTTTTTGGGTGGAGGAGTTGCGTTATTGTGTGCAATGATGCTCCTTTTGGGATGATGTATGTCGCCTCATAGTGTCCAACCCAACGCTAAAGTCAGCTTTTCTTATGTTGCGGTAGATCCAGAGACGAAGGAGACTGTTGCCTCTGGGACGAAGAAAGATATGGTGCTTGACTTTACAGGGACTGCTCTTTATCAGCTTTTGGAGGGAGCAAAGAAGGATGAAGTCAGAACTTGAATTTTGACTGATCCTTTGACTCAGCATGATGATTCGCTTCTTCAGAAGCAAACATCAGTGGTTCTCGCTGAGATGTGATTGCCTAGTGAGGTAGGAACTCGCGTGACTATGGGAGATGCGTCGTTTTTGACAACGGCTGTTGTGACTGAAGATGGGGTAGAGCAGGTTGTTTTGGATGGGAATCCTGTGGAGACTATAGTGCCTTTGAATTGGTCATTTACGATTACTGAGATTAAGTAGTTTTTTTGTCTCGGCTCTCTTTTGTAGGGGAGCCTTTTTTGAATGAGGGATGTCTTTGTGGGGGAATTTATTGGGTTTATTGTTTTTTTTATTGTTAGATATATTTTTATGGAGGTACAAAAAATTTTGATTTCATTTAAGTCTGGCGTGATAACTCCCATCGAGTCGGATACCCTGCTTTCGTATATTATTGCGCTAGATTTTCCTAATACAGAAACAATTTTCCAAAAATTCCTTAAGCCTCAGACGGTGCCCTTTATCTTTTCTAATGCTATGCTTGCGGGCGAATTGCCGAGGCCGCTTTATTTTTTTGATAAAAAAAGAGAAACTTGTTTAGAGGAAGCTTTAGCAGTTGAGCTGGAAAGAAAGAAGATTAAGTCTGCGAATACTATTGCAATGAAAAAATCAGATTTTTTGTCTCTTTTTGAACATGGTGATTTTAATTCTTTTGAATCTGCTTCTCCTCAAGTAAGTATCGCCGAATTTAAAAATACACTCAAGAGATTTGGTACATGAGTTGCTACTCCTTATATTATTCCTTCTGTAAGGTATGTGGCTTGAAACTTAGTTGTCTATGTAAAAATTTATGATAAAAATATCTTTGAACTCTTTTTTTCTCAGATGCAAAAGATTCTATTACAGTATGGTTTTGGCGCATGAAAAGCTAGATGATACGGGAAAATTAAATCATGTACTTTAACAGAATTAACAACTGAAGAGGAAGAAGTGTTTGATTATATCCATTATTTGAGAACTCAAGGAAAATTTTATCTTCTTAATAATTATAAGCCTACTCAGGAAGAGCTTCTTCAGATTAATGAAAAAACTTCTATTTATCAAATCCATACTAAGCAGGCAAAAATGTTAGGCCATCAGGTATTTAAATGACCCTTGAATTTTTTTGCTCCCTGAAGTGTGTTGCAGATGAAGAAATTATCTGACATAAATAAGATTTATGGAGATTATTACCAGTCATATCAGGCTTTTAATTTTTGATACTTATTTTAATGATAGAACAGCATAGTAAAGTTATTCTAGCTGCATATTTGCACGATATGGGAAAGTTACTTTGGAGATGAGGGATGCAAAGAAAAACTAATCGTTATGATATTGCTCATGCTCAGTACGTGGCAGATTTTTTTGCTGAGGAGAAATATTCTTTATTTTGGAGAGAAGTTGGACTGTTGGCATCGCTTCATCATGCTCGTGATTTGCAAAAATTTAAAAAATGGGAATTGTTTTCTACTCCTGAAGAGGCAAAACATCTTGCTTGGATTGTTTATATGGCAGATAATATTTCTTCTATGGAGAGAATTGATGAGGAATATTTAGAGCCATCAAGAGAAGAATATATCAAAAATGCAGGCCTAAGAACTGTTTTTGAGAATATTTTTGCAGAAAAACAACTAAAGAATAAACGATCTTATTTCCCACAAACTTTACAAGAGACAAGTTTTGAGATTACGGATAAAGGAACTAATTTTGAAGGAGCACAATTTGATGCGAAGATTATAGGAGGAGTGGATGATGGGAGGGTAAGAAAGGGTTTTCAACTCTTAGCAGATCAGTTTACTAAAAAACTTGAGAAAATTGCTCTTGAGTTTCCAAATCCTACACCTAAAGATATAAAAAAACTGATCTATGCTATAGATAGTTTGACTCAGAATTATTTTAGTTTTGTTCCTTCTGATGCTTATAAATCAATAGGAGATATTTCACTTTATGATCATACTAAAACAACCGTTGCCATTGCATCTGTGCTTTACCTTTCTGGTTATCATAAAGAGAGTTATAAGCGGGAACAAGGGCAAACTCCTACCCAAAAGGTTGGTAGAGAATCTATTTGTGTAATTGCTGGGGATTTCCCTAGTATTCAAAAATATCTTTTTTCATCTCTAAAGTCTCAAAAACATTTGGCAAAAAGATTAAGAATGAGATCTATGAATGTTCAACTTTTGAATGAGGCAGTTATAGAATATCTTCTTGATAGATTAGGACTTTCGAGGGCAAATGTATTGATGAACGCATGAGGCAAGTTTGTAATCTTAGCTCCTTATGTTGCAGAGCATTCTCTTTTTGAGAGTGCAAAAGATCGTATTAATGATTATTTTTTGCAAACCTATTGAACTTCTCTCAAAGTGGCTTTGATTCAGCAAACAGTTACTATTAGAGAAATTTTTGATATCCAAGGGGAAGAAATAGATACTAAATGATTTTTTGAGCAACTTTTTCAAAAATTAGGCCAGGAGAAATTTCATGTTTATACTCCTAGTCAACTTTCTCTGTTGTTTCAGAATCCAAATGTTGCAGGAAAGGTCCTTTGTAAGAGTTGTGGACTTAGCTATGTTTCGCATCAAGATGTAGATCCTATTTGTACTAGCTGTCAAGAAGAAGTACAAGGAGGAAGGCTCTTGACTGAAAGATGAGGCGTGGCTATTCAGTTTAAAGATAATGGTGATTTTTGTTTTGATTTAATACGAGATGATCAGAATTTAGAGACAGAAGATCAATATGTATATCTATTTTTTAATGATTGGGAAAAACAGCATTCATATTTACCGACTTTTGTGAAATCAATCAATACCTATATTCCGAGAGATGATAGTTGAGAAGCAAAAAGTTTTGAGCAATTGGTAGATAATCAGAGATGATATCTTTGTATGTTGAAGGGAGATATTGATAATATGTCTATTATTCTCAAATATGGTTTTGAGTATGCTACATTATCTGGAGAGAAGAAATCAATCTATTCCGTGAGTAGATTGGTGCAGATGAGTAGGATGTTGGAACTTTTTTTTGGAAAGTATTTGATGACTTATCTTGCTAGAGAGTTTTCTGATATCTATACTGTTTTTAGTTGAGGAGATGATTTTGTTTTTATCATTCCGTTTCAAAAAAGGCTTAGATTTATTAATACATTATACCGTGAATTTGAATCTTTTGTTGCCTATAATCAGAATTTACACTTTAGTATTGGACTTCAACTTTTTAAAGATAAAACTCCGATTGCTATCGTAGATCAACAAGTTGAAGCTCTTCTTAAACAAGCTAAAAAAGCCTCAAAATATAAGCTTTCTAAGGAAACTTTATCAAAAAGAGGGCTTGGACTTTATGAAGAGAGATTTAGTTTACTTAAATCTGATGCTAATTTTGATCTTGAGGAAGAAATTAATTTAGACTGGTGAAGTGAAGTTTCGGATACTTTGCTCTATCAGCGATATTTAGAGCTTTCAGAGATGCTTAGTTTAGATCCTAGTCAGCAAGGTGCGGAGTATGTTAAGAGAGGGGCTAGACTTTTGTATAGTATCACGAGAAATATTCAGAAAAAAGAGCTTAAAGAAAAAATACTTGAAGTGTTGAAACCGATCCAAGATCCTTCAGAAAAGCAAAAATTAAGAAAAATTCTTTTACAACTTACGAATTTGATTTATCAAAAAAGAGTTTAATTCAGTCTTTTATCTTCTTTATTATATGCCTATGAATTACAATTATGCGAGTAAAACTTCAACTCATGCACAAGTATCCCAAGAATTTGCTAAATCTTATCTTGAAAACTTTAATTTTCAGAACTCACTTACCTTGCAAGTATTTGAGAAGTATGATGCGAAAAGCTTTTTTTGACGTCTAAACTCTGCATCAGCATTGAGAAAGGTTTATGATAGTTATAATGCTATCTATCAGACTAAAAATTCGGCTTTACAAATTGATATTTGGCTTGCAAAAATAGCCTATCAAGAAGCAAGAAAGGTTTTGCCAGAAGGTTTTGCAAGGTTTCTTAATAGTATTTATGAAAAAGTAAATAAAAATCCTGATCAATTCAAAGATTTCTTAGAGGTTTTTGTTGCTTATCATAGATTTTTCAATCCTAAAGCTACAAATTAGTTTTTTTATTTTTCTAATTATACATGCCCATGAAAATGTCTACACCTATTGTTAAAAAATACCGTATTACTCTAGTTTCTGGACTTCATATTGGAGGAAGTAATGCTTGATTGAAAATTGGAGGTATTGATGCTTCAGTTGTTAAGCATCCTTTAACTGATGAGCCGTATATTCCTGGTAGTAGTATTAAAGGGAAAATGAGAGCTTTGATAGAAATGACTGAATATGCATCGGAACTTGTTCAGACAGAATTTAAGCCTGTGAATAATGAAACTACTCAGATTGCTCAATATTTTGGAGCTTCAAAGGATGAAGGTGGAATCCCAGCAAAAATTTTATTCGATGATTTTATGCTTACTGAGGAACGAAAGAATACCTTTGAGGAGAGAAAATCTGATTTTTATGAGGATAAAGCTGAAAATTCAGTGCCAAGATTCTTTAAATGATCTGCAAATCCAAGGCATATTGAAAGAGTTCCAGCAGGAGTTCAGTTTCAGGGGAATATCGTTTTGACCCCTTATGAGGATACTGAAATTGATTGTAGTGCACACGCTTTGGAGAAGTTTTTGGAGAAGGGGATTGCTTTATTGGAGGCCAATTATCTTGGGAAAGGGGGAAGTAGAGGAAATGGTAGAATAAAGTTTGAACTTCTTCAAGATTAAAAGATCAGTATTAAAGTTTTTTTGGGAAAAGAGGTTATTTAATCATCTTTTATCTTTCTTGATATAATAATGAAAACGATACTTCTTAAGGGGAAAGTGTTAAGTCCTTTCTGTATTTGGAATGGTGAAGAATGGACTGCTTTAGACTATTTTCTTATGGATCATGGAAAAACTCTTGCACTAGTAGATCAAGATTGGATTTTAAAGGCAATTGAATCTGATAGTGTTCAAAAAGAAGAACTTTTGATGGCTATTCGTTGAAATTTTAAGCTTCTTCATGAAATAAAGTCTCGTTTAAAGCCAGATCCCGTTTTGCAAACTTTCCCTCTTAGTCCTGAAGCGATCAAATCTCTTTCTCAGTCTGGAAATTCAAATAACCAAGGAATTATTAAACAGCAGCTTTGTACTCATTTTTATTGAGATCAAGCTAAGCCTATTCTTCCTTGAAGTACGATAAAGGGAATTTTAAGATCAGCTTGGCTTTATTGGTGTTATACTCATAAGGGTATGAATGAAACAGAAATTAAGGACAAAAATAAATCAATGAGTGATTTTGATGAGGACCTTTTTAAATGGATAGCTGTGGCTGATATTCCCATTCAAAATGCTGAATTTCTTATTCAAGGATTTTCAGGAAGAGCAAAACCAGCACCTCAGGGGAGGAGTCCTAAGAAGTCAATTACTACTTATGTTCAATCTGTGGTAAAAGGAACTTTTGAAATTCCAATCATTGTTCAAGATCATCAATATGCTCAGACACAGGAGTTTATATCACGTTTTGAGGAGATTTTGGGTTTATATTCTGACATTCTGATCCAGAGAGAGGAACAAATTATTTCAAATATTAGATATGAAACGGATTTTATAGAAGAGTTGTGAGAACGAGTTGATGAGAATATTTATCCAATTAAACTTTGAATCTCAAAAAAATCGCTGACTTATAAGCTTGAGCGAGAAAAACAAATACAAGAACTTAATACTATAAAAGGACCAGAACGATTGAAAGAAGCTAGGAGAAGAGGAATTGGAGATAAGGTGCTTTATGTTGCAGAAGATCAACAACCAGTAGGATGGATTGTTTTACAAGTTCAAGAGAAATAAATGCTCTATCAACTAACTATAAATTTTCAGAAAGCTCATGATTGATTACAGAAACAAGATGCTTACTATGCAATTTTGGGAGCAGTGTTAAATCTTTTTCATAATGATGAGGCTGTATATCATGCTATTTGTAAACTATCTTTTTCAATAAGCGAGGAAGAATTTATGGTAATGATGACGATTAATGGAGAAAAATATTATAATCATATTGTTCAAATGCTTATGAAATCTCCTAGTCAACAACTTTCAGTGAATGGGGTCCTTCTTAGTCTTAAAAATATAAGATTGGATTTTAAAATCTTTGATCCAGAATTAGTTGAATATCAATCATTTTCAAAGTTTCAGTTGAAGTTTTATTCTCCGACTTTTCTTAGACAGGAAAATATTATTTATGCATTACCTCAGCCAGATCAATTTCTTATTTCTGTACGAGATAAGCTAGAACTCTATTATCCCGAGCTTCAGCTTAACTTAGAAGAAAAAAAGAAGTTTAAAAAATGGATAAAAAGAGCAATTTATGTAGGAGAATTTAAGCTTAAAACAGAGCTGATTCATATCAAAAAAAATAAAAAATCCTGAGTCGTGGGCTCTTGTCATTATTATCTTAATTTAGAGATGGTAGATAATCCTGACTATCCTCATCAGCTTTATTTACTTTTGCAGGCAATCAGGTTTGTTGGAATTGGAAGTGGGGTAAAACTCTGATGTGGAAATGTTGGATGTTTTATTCATTAGTAATATAAGATTTTGCTTATCAGTTTTAAATTTTTAAGGTTTATAAGAGTATGACAGTTTTACTTGCGAATGTTGGTAATAGAAATTTTAAATATGGACAAGCATTTATCAGTAAAGATATTGAAAAAAATGATAATTTTTTTGAACAGACAAAGCTGATTTATGAGGACTTTGAAAATGAGGTTTGTAATATCCAGCTTAATATTCTTGATGTTTTAATATCAGAATATCAACCGAAAATTGTCTATCTCTTTGTTACTAATCAACCAAAGCCTTTCCGTCAAGATACCTATTATGCCGGACTTATTATTCAAAAACTTTTGGAGCAAAAGAATATTCAAACATATTTAGTAGAGTTTCATAATGATCCTAGGGATAGAGATGCAACTTTTTCTTTTTTTGAAAATTTCTTTATGACAAATCCTCAGTTTAGGGATGATCAAATTATTGTTTCAGGAAGTGGGGGAGTCCCAGCAATGAAAGAGGCTTTAAATTTTTATGCAGTAGCGACTCTTCAGTCTCCAAATATTGTTGATGTTGATGAAAATACCCATACTATTATGCAGAGTAATATTGCTCAATCCTATCTCAAAAAGTTCCAAGAAGAAACTTTATTTTCTTTTTTTGATCATCATAATTATAGTTGAGCTTATCTCTATCTCAAGTCTCCTGCCTGTTTGATTTCAACTGTAGCATTAGAAAGGAAATTGATGTATTTAGAGGCAAAGTATAATTTTGATTTTGCTAAAGCAAATCGTTATATTGATGAGCATCAGCCGGGATTTGAGCTTCTTCAAATGATCAATCCTTCTGCTACACTTGATAAGTATCTTTATCAAAAAAAACAAAATTTGATTTATTTGCTTGATAATCTAGAAATTACCTATAAAAAATGAGAATATACTTCGCTTCTTGGAAAACTTTATGCATTCAAAGAGAATTTTGCGAGATGGAAAGTAGAAGAGATTATTCAATCTAAATCAGAAAATTTGAACCAAATAGAAGCTGGTCGTATTATCGCTACTTATAGTCAGTATTTTGATCTTAAAAAACCGAAAGTTCCTCAGAGAAAAAATAATGCTTGAGAACAAAGGAAGTACTATCTTAATATCAATGATATAACCATCCCTGATACTGTCTTTCAAAGCTTATTGGAAGAACTGAAATCTTTACATTGATTGAGAAATACTTCAATTATGGCACATGGCTTTATGGGGATTGGTAAAGAAGGTTTAGATCAAGTACAGATCCTTGACCTTATTAAAGAGCTTAGATGGAAAACTTTGGGGCAAAAAAAGAATAAATTTGATGAGGCAGAATGTGTTTTAAAATCGATGATAGCAAAAATTTAATTATGATGTAAAGAATCAGAGTTTTATTTTTTGTCTAGAAAGATGTTTCTTTATCTAACAACAGATGGTTTGGTAATCAGTAAAGAATGAGGGAGATTCCTAGTGAGAAATCCACTTTCTCAGGAAGATAATGAACAGCAAATTCCAATTTCTCTTGTTGAAGGGATGGTGATTTTCGGCAGAATTCAGTTGACAACGGATGTGATTAGAGCTTGTCTTAAGGGGAATATTCCTGTATTTTTCTTATCTAAGACAGGCACTTTTTTTGGTAAATTAGATAGTTTAGAGGCTAAAAATGTGGATTTGCTGTATAGTCATATTCAGGCAAGTCTTAATCCTGAAATTGCACTCCGTTATGCCAAGAGTATTATCAGTGCTAAACTTCATAATTCCAAAGTAATGCTTCAGAGGTGGGCAAGATTTTATCCTAAACCAAGTCGTGATTTGACGAAATATCAACAGAGTCTGGATGCTTTACAAACTTCACTTCAGGATTCAGTTACTTTGGAAGCAGTGAGGTGATTGGAAGGATTGTGAGCAAGAGTTTATTTTGAGGCATTCGGAAAATGTATACCAGCCTCCTTTAGTTTTACAGGAAGAAATCGTAGACCTCCTAAAGATCCAGTGAATAGCCTTCTAAGTCTTGGATATACCTTATTGGCTCAGACGATAGAAATGATCCTTAATGTGCAAGGGATTGAAACTCAGATTTGATTTATTCATCAGCCTAAAGACTTGAAATCTCTTCTTGTCTTGGATATAATGGAAATGTTTAGAGCTTGGATTGTAGATGATATGGTAGTGAGACTTTTGGAAAATAAAAAGCTGACCTTGGATGATTTTTACATTGATGAAGAGAACGAAAAAAGACCAGTTTTGTTGCTTGATGATGGACTAAAAGTAGTATTGGAAGAATATTATAGGGTAATTTTTAAGCAAAAAGGCACGAGTGTTGTCCCTTATGAGAATGATTTTATCAAACTTAAAATTATTGAAAAACATTTAGAAACATTCAAACAGTCTTTAGTTAAAAAGACCTATGAGTATGAGGGTTTTAAGATTAAGTAAAGAGAAGATGTATGCAGTTGTAACTTATGATATTTCTTCTACGAAAAAAAGAAACAAAATTGTTGCTTTATTGGAAAGTTATGGTTTTAGAGTGCAAAAGTCTGTTTTTGAGATAGAATTAACAGAAAGCCAATATTTTTCCCTCAAAAAGCAGCTCAATAAAATTCTAGAATATGGACATAAAAAATGGGCAAATATTGATAAAAAGTTTGTTATTTCAGAAGAATCTCAGCGGTGGAAAGATGATAGTATTAAATTTTATATTTTGAGTAAAGTTGGAGAATGAAATTTAGACAACAGGATAGATGGATTATGAGTTGGCTACAAAAAAATTCACTTTGAGGATGTAATGATATT
>ERZ773099.1711-NODE-1711-length-15937-cov-102.723398_pt1 | contig 15937 bp, 18 predicted proteins | sample MGYA00511120_ERZ773099 | MGnify/ENA primary metagenome ERZ773099 (study PRJEB29015, sample SAMEA2738012) | human oral metagenome | biome: human oral; feature: human-associated habitat; material: dental | place: China | collected 2104 ...
CCACATGAGGCGGCAGCATCTTAAGGCCGATGGACTTGCCGACAATCCCAGCTGTCAAATCCCGTTGGGTATTGAAAACATCGCTGTCCTTATTGGCATTCTCGTTAACCACCGTCCGATCTTTGTTGAGGAGCTTGTCAATGGTAAAGTTAATATCTGTTGCTTTTGAGCGCTCAAAATCCCGTTGGGTGCGGTAAGTGATGTAGTTCTCCGCAATGGCATATTCCTTGGCATTCAAAAGCTCATGCTCAACGATATTCTGAATTTCATAGATTTTGACATACTTGGCGAAGCGACTGCTGATTTCTGCCACAACACGGTCTGTGATGGTTTCGAGCTTAGCCTCCAGCATGGGAGTCATAGGACCAAGGTCCTGAGCAGCCCGCACCATAGCCTTATAAATCTTGCTCACATCAAAATTCACTCTCCGGCCGTCCCGCTTCTCAACGTAGATGGCGGGCGCTGTATCAAATTTTTCTTCTCTTAAAATCATCACAAACACTCCCTCTTCTAAATAGATCATCTACCAAACATTATATCACTCCAAAATAAAAAATCAATATGTTGTGGTAAAAATGTCGTTTTTTTATTTTATACACAACATATTGATTTAGTTACTTGCTTTGATAAAGCTTGAAGTGATTGAGTTCTAGGTCCACTTCTTCATAATCTTGAGAAATTTTCTTTTTTATATCTGAATAAAGTTTCACATCTTTATTGACTAAAATAAACTTCGGACTCGCCTCGTTTAAAGCGTTGCGCAATAAAATGCGATTCTCTTCCGTTCCTGTATAGAGCGACGGGCTCAGTAGAGAAATAGTTGATAAACGTTGCGCTTGTTGATAGAGACTTGCTGTATTGTCCCAAGCATAAATACTATCCTTGGCAGTGCTATTTTCATGGATATGTTGGGCTGCCATATTTCTCTCCGCGGAAACTCCATTGGATAAAATATACTCATTTACAAACGGATAAGCTAGGAGGTAAAGCATTGTAAGCAAAGGTAGAAAGAGTTGCTTGCCCAAGTAACGATTCCAGCTAGAAGCATTGGTAGGCTTGCGGTGGCGTCTTTCATGTCCATCCCTGTCTCCACCTGTATCCAACCACAAGGCCAGCAATAGCAAAGCAAAAGGTAGTGTTATCAACAACTGATAAGCGCCCTTCTCTGGCAGACCTATAACTCCAACAAAGCTGATAGGGAGGCCTAATAGCCCAATAAAGCGCATACCACGCGCGTCAGTTGGTTCTTCTTTGAAAGCAAAAGCCGTCATCAGCGCTGTCAAAAAACCTAAACCTAGGAAGAGCAAACCATAATAGAGTAAATGGTCTAATAAATAGTTGCTATTGAGACGAAAAGCCTCTAGAACATAAGTCACTTGGCTAATCGCCACACCAAAGGAACCATTCAAAACTGTATAGTAACCCAGTGGATAAAAGACCAAAGAAAAACCTAATAGACCTGCCAGCAACTGGTAAAATCCACGCGCTTTTCGCTTGTCAGCGATACTGTACAGAAGCAAAAACAGCGTTGTCAATGAGTAAAAAAGCAGACTAAAAGCTGGCTCGATTAGAAAAGCCAAGGCTCCAACCATTCCAAAACGAATGAAAGATTCATCGCGGACACGCCCTTGTAAGTACTTCACTAGATGGGACAAGCTCCAGAAGATAAATGGAAAGGCAAAAATCATAGAATATGTTCCGCCAAATCCCAGCGTCAGTACAAACAAATAAAACAAGATTGTAATCTGGCGAGCCAGACCAGTCCTAACCGTTATATGCGTAATTGTTTGGAAGAGATAAATTCCTGCCAAGGTCAAAGCCACTACTTGAAAGAGTAGAAACACTACCGGACCAAGGAACAAATTCCCCAACCAGCTCAGCAAATAGTAGAGGAGACCGCTGGTTCCATATATGTTTGCATAGGCAACCTCTCCCTGAGCCAGCGCCCAGCCAGCGTACAGATTCTGCGACTGCAGGTTGGTAGCTAAGTTAGTCAGTAGAGGGTTGAACACGCTAGTCAGACTGACCAAGATGCTCCACACAAATAATCGAAAGGAGGGAAGCGGCTCGATTACTTTTTCTATCCGCCGTCTCTCATTCGTATTTTGCCAGGTCTCTGCGGACAAAGATACTGAAATTTCCACATTTTCCTGTCGGTTTCTATCATTCATAAAAGTTCTCCTTGATTTCCATACTATATAGTATATCAAAAAGCACTCTTTCTGTCAGCCTTATACTGGCTTCCTTTCTCCTTTTGTCCCTTCTTTGCCAAACGCTCCAAATCGCGAAATCTCAGGTAAACTGGCCGCTTTTCTGGACAAGGAAGCCGATAAATTATTTTTGCCATTTCCATCTTTAACCCTCCCTTGATTCTCTGCTCCCGATTTACTATTCGTAAAATCAAGACACTAATCACAAGAAAGCATGATTTGTAGCTAATATCTCAGCAAAAAACAGAAAAAAGAGGCTGGAACAAAAGTCCTAGCCTCTCAATTGTCTTTGGATTGTCAAGCAAGACGCAGTGGTTGAGTGGGCTCTACTACGCTGATTTCATCAGCTTTTACAGCCCTACTCAACTGTGCGGAGGTGGGACGACGAAATCGAATTCTAACGAATTACCGATTTCTATCTCACTCTCTTTAAAGTAGCGGAGCAAATAATTGCATGATTTCCTTCAGTAAACGCTGGTACCAGCTATTCTGAAGGGTTTCAAGGGAGATTTCTTTGGAAACATCAAACAAGTCTTCAAAATCCTGCTTAATATCCGCAATCGATTCTGTTTGATACATAAGGACGGCATTTTCATAATGATGCACCAGACTACGGTAGTCAAAATTAATAGTTCCGACCACGGCTAACTCATCATCCGAAATAACGTTCTTACTGTGGATAAAACCAGGAGTGTACTCATAGATCCTAACACCAGCCTCCATCAAGTCTGGATAAGCACCACGAGTGACGATCTGAATCAGCTTTTTATCAGGAATAAATGGCGTCACAATGCGAACATCCACCCCTCTCATAGCTGCGTTTTTGATATCCTCTGTCAAATCATAATCAATAATCAAATAAGGAGTCGTAATATAGACGTAATCAATGGCTTGGTTGATGATATTCTGGTAGACAGCCTTGCCCACCTGTTCCTTATAAATCGGCTTGGGGCCACTACCATACGGGATATAAAGCCCTTTGCCTTCCACTCGCTGGCTATCAAAGTGATAACGGTCAAAGTCTGTAATTTCCCCGCGATTGATGTACCAATTCATCAAAAACAGACGCGTCAAGGCCTTCACTGCACTACCTTCCAGACGGACACCGCCATCTTTCCAATGCCCGAAACGCACGATATGGTTGATATACTCATCTGCCAGATTGATACCGCCTGTATAGCCGACTTGCCCATCCACCACCAAAATCTTGCGGTGGTCACGATTGTTATAGGCCACCGTCATCCGCGGAATCACCTTATTAAACTTATGGGCATCAATTCCCATCTTGCGCAGCCTTTTCGTATAATCTCCCGAAAGGGTTGCCATACAGCCAATATCATCGTAAAGCAGCTTGACTTCAACTCCCTGCTGGACTTTATCTACTAAAATCTCAAGGATACGATTCCACATCAAACCTGGATCAATGATATAAAATTCCAGAAAAATGAATTTCTTGGCCGAACGCAAATCATCTAGCATAGCCTCAAACATCTCTTCGCCAAGGGGGAAATACTGAGAAGCCGTGCCATCGTAGACATCAGCATTGTGATCCATACTCAGCAAAGACTTGACAATGCCAAAGGCTGATTTGTTTTCCTGCTTGAGTTCGACTCGCAGGTCATAGCTATTATCCTCTCGAAACTTCATTGAGTCCATTTTTTCCAGCTGCTGGATTTCTTTTTTGGAAAGGCGTCTCTCCCCAATCATCAGATAAAGCAGAAAACCAAAGACAGGTACGACTGCAAACAAGAGCCAAGTCACCTTGCTTTCGGGAGGCATATTCCGATTGACAATGGTCAAGATAGTCCCAATATATAAAGAAACAATGACAAGGGCTGACAACCAATTAGGCACCAACAGATTAAAATAGAAAAAGGCCGCAAAAACAAGAAATAATTCTAGTAACATGATAATGATGCTGAAACCATACTTGGACATCAGCAAACGAAACTTGCCTAGATCCATCTCAATCCTCCCTCGTTTCATATTTCATCTAGTATAACAATAATTAGCAGCAATTTCAAAATTTTTTCAAAAAATAGCCTCTAGTCCAAGGTTAAAGGAAGTCCCAACACTCCGTTATTCACAAACGCAAAAAGCTGGAGCGTCTGTCCAGCCTTTTGTAGGATGTTCTTTTTTGAAAATTATTGTTTGGTGAAGACGATTGTGTCGTCATCATCGTTTTCCTGCGACAAATCTTCCAGAGTCAGTTGATTACCCTCTACTCGATAACGTTTAACGTCATCTCCAACAATCATGGTTTGATTGGTTGGAGCAATCTGCACCTGTTCAATTTCCTGGTCACCGTCGCGGTCGACTTTGGTCAGGGTTCCTTTATTGCCAGAAACTTCTAGGGTTAAGGCATCACCTTCATGAGTGGCCTTATAGGTCCCATCTAAGTCACTAGCAGCTGTTTGACTAGAGGTAGAAGCCTCTGAACTACTAATATTTGCGCTACTGTTTGTATTGCTACTTGCCTTGCTACTTGATGACACTGTCTCAGATGACTGAGAAACAGAGGAACTCGCTTGAGACTGAGCAGCCTGATTAGATGGATTTTGGCCAGAATTACCACAAGCTAGCAATACAAAAGCGGTCATAGCCGTAAGGGCTGAAAGAACTAATTTTTTTGAAACCTTCATTTTGTTTCTCCTTTCTTTGTTCCACTTCTATTTTACCAAACAGGACTTTCTATGGTCAACTTATACACTCTGAAGGTAGGCTCGAACCTCTGCAATGAAATAGAGTGAGCCCGTTACAAAAAGAACTTGGTCGGCCGTCTGCTCTTGTTTGAAATTCTCAATAAAGGCTCTATAATCATCCACATATTCAAAGTCCGCAGCTTCTGCCTGCCCCACAGATTCCCCGTAGGCAAAGCTAGTCACCGTCACCTGAACCTCCGGCAGAGCCTCCTGCAAATAGGCCAGCATACCGCTGTAATCCTTGCGTTTCAAAGCTCCAAACAGCAGGTTGCATGTCTTGCCCTTCTGTTCCTTGATAAACTCTACTAAGCGGGCCAGAGCTGGCAGATTATGAGCACCATCCAGATAGATATTCGGGCTAATTTCCTCTAGTCGCCCCGCCCAATGGGTCTTCTGCAAAGAAGAAGGAAGCAGAGAAAAATCAATTTCCCAGTCCATTTGCTTCATAAAAAGCAGAAAGGCCTGCAAAGCCAGCGCTGCATTTTCTTTTTGGTAAGCACCTTGTAATCCCAAGATCAAATGCGATAAAAGCAGGTCTGTATTCTTAAAAGAACGATCAGAAAACCAAAAATCTCGCCCGTATTCATACAAATCCAAATTCAAGCTTGCTGCCCGCTGCTCACAAACCCGACGAGCCTCCTCCGGCAAGGGGCCGATGATTGCAGAACGACCTTTTTTGAAAATACCAGCCTTCTGCTTTGCAATCGCTGTAAGCGTCTGCCCCAAGGTCTCCTGATGATCCAAGCCCACTGAGGTCACCACTGCAACTTGCCCATCCAAGACATTGGTCGTATCCAAAAGTCCACCAATCCCCACCTCGATGAGAGCCAGATCAACCTGCTCCTCTCTAAAATAAAGAAAGGCCAGCAAGGTCAAGATTTCAAAATAGGATAGCTGGTCGTGAGTCTTGACCAATTCACTCTCCATTTCCTGAATCTGCCGCCCCAAGCGAACAAAATCAGTATCCGAAATCGGCAGTCCATTGATACAAATGCGGTCATGAACACTGACCATATGCGGTGATGTAAAGCTAGCTACTTTTTTCCCCTGATCGGCAAATAAATTCCGCATAAAAGCAATTGTGGAGCCCTTGCCATTGGTTCCCGTCACATGAATGACGGGGTAAGCCCCTTCAGGATTCCCCAGCAAATCTACAGCTCTCTGCATCCGCTCCAGGCCTGAACGAAAGTTCAGGCCAATGCGACCGTTCAACCATTTTTCAATCTCATTCATCACTTTTCCTATATAAAAAGAGAAGCGAAGCAGACTTCAAATGTGAATCGCCACTCGCTTCTCTCTTTTCTATTCGTTAGAAAGAAAACTATCTGTAGCCAAGCTGAGATAAATTCACAAGCTGGCTGATTTTCTAGTTTCTAAGCTCAGGCTAAAAAGGTCCCCCGGACCTTCCTCGCTTTCTATTTTTCAAGCTCAGGCTGAGGCTGGGACAAAAGTCCTAGCCTCTCAATTGTCTTTGGATTGTCGAGCAAGACGCAGTGGTTGAGTGGGCTCTACTAGGCTGATTTCATCAGCTTTTACAGCCCTACTCAACTGTGCGGAGGTGGGACAACGAAATCGAATTCTAACGAATTACCGATTTCTGTCCCACTCTCACTCCTCCATAAAGCTGTTGAAGACTTCTTCAATCATATCCCACTCTGCATCAGAGTCTTCTGGGATTGGTTCCAATTCGCCTTCCGTTCCGTCTTCATTTTCTGTAAATGAGTAAGCTTGGATTTCAACTTCGCCGTTCTCATCTTCTTCCGCATTTACTGGAACTAAGAGTACGTAATTTTTCCCAAATTCTTCCTTACCATCAATGGTCAAAAGAATTTCAAATAAATTCTCGTTTCCTTGCTCATCTACCAAGGTAATCAATTCAGGTTTTTCCTGTTCGTGGTCATGGTTATGATCGTGTGCCATAATAATTTCCTCAACTCTTTCTAAAAATTTCTATCTAGATAATTCTGTAATATCAGCTGAGCCGCCAATTTGTCAATCACTTTTTTGCGCTTGCTGCGGCTGACATCTGCCTGTTCAATCAGCATGCGCTCAGCAGCCACTGTCGTCAGACGCTCATCCTGATACTCGACTGGAATTTGGAAAAGCTGGGCAATTTTCTCGCCATAGGCCTTACTCGCTTCCACCCGTGGGCCGCTGGTATTGTTCATGTTTTTAGGGAGGCCAAGCACAAACTTGTCCACCTTATATTGCTCAACAAGCTCTGTCAAACGCTCAAAACCGAACTGCTCTTTTTCCTCATCAATCTGAATGATTTCAAGTCCCTGAGCAGTGAAACCAAGCGGATCGCTAATCGCAACGCCTACCGTTTTCGAGCCGACATCCAGTCCCATAATTCTCATCAGAGGTCAATGCCTTGCCCTTTCAAATAATAACGCACCAGTTCTTCTACGATTTCATCACGTTCGTATTTACGAATCTGGTTTCGAGCATTATTATAACGAGGCACATAAGCAGGATCTCCACTCAGCACGTAACCTACGATTTGATTGATTGGATTGTAGCCCTTGTCATTGAGTGACTTGTAGACATCGGTTAGAGTCTCGCTAATTTCTTTTTTATTTGAATCATCAAGATTAAAACGTACCGTTTCATCTGTAAATCCCACAATTACACCCTCTTTCTTTAAGAATATGTCTATTATAGCATAATTACAACATTTTCACAAACTTAATCCATGTAAAATTTCTACTTTTTCGACATTTTTTCAACTCTTTACCTCTTCTTCTCATCAAAAAACCAGCCCTTTTTCAAAGACTAGTTTTCATCAGACATATTAGGATGGATTGCTAACTTCCTTACCCCCTTCATCTTGGAAGGACTTGATAAATTCTTCTGGCGTCTGGGACTTCATTTGTTTAAAGAGTGGTCCGTAGGTCGGTACCTTAGCAGCAGCATCGTAATCAAGAGTTGTCGGATCGATGATAAAATCAATATCAACAGTGCCCTTTTCAGTCACTTTAACCTGAACTTCAATGCCTTTCACTTGTTCAAGCTTATCGACTCCTGAACTTTGCTTGAAGCTCTTACTCACTTCTTCCTGTAAAGAAGACAAATCTTGACCAGCCAAGTACTCCTTAGCATCTTCTGGTAAATTTTGCGAAATAGCAATATTAACCTTTTCATACTTCTTGCCTTTGTAGGTAACCGTCAAGGTCATCGTTTGATCAAGTCCTTGTACCTTTTGATTTAACTGATAAGACTTGGTAACCGATTTTTCTTTTGACTCACTTTGAACAGACTGGTTGCCACCAGCTTTTCCTCCATTTGACTGTTGTCCACAAGCTGTCAACACCGCCAAACTAGCCATTAAAAGTACCAATGATTTTTTCATTTTGCTTGCTCCTTTTTATTTTTTACAGTATGATTTAAGAAACTTCCTTACTGTTGCTCCTCAGCTCCGTTCATCAATAAATTATCGATATATTCTTCCGGTGTCATCTGCGTCATTTCTTTTAGATTGCTATTTTTAAAATAGTTTAAAGTAAGTGCCTTTTCGATATCCAAATTGTCAAAATCGTAGGTTGAAGTGATTTTTAGTTCATTTTCATTGAGAATCTGGACATTTCCAGTGAAACCAGCAACTGTTTTGGCTTGGGTATAGTCCGTATCCTTTTGCATTGACTCATCCAAGAGCCGCTGAGTCTCCTCCAGCCCCACTTCTTTAATCGCATTTTTGATGCTATCATCGGTCGGAGTAATTCTCTCCATGATCAGCTTGAGAAATCGTTTCCCTTGATAAGTGATCGTTTGACTAGATTGAATTCCTTGCTCATCTTTTGGGAAAACCAGCTTTTTGGTAATAATTTCCTGCTTTTCAGCCTGAGTGATAATGGGAAGAGTTGTAGTAATCTCCTCTTTTTTCCCTTTTGGCTTGTCTGCTTTCTTTTGAGCACAACCAGTCAAAATCACCGCTGTTAAGCCAAGAATAAGTAAAATTTTTTTCACGTTCCGTCCTCCTCAGAGATATTGTATCATAGTTTAACCGCTTGTCAATAATTTTTATGTGATGAAAACAGGAAAAGAGGCTGGGACAAAAGTCCTAGCCTCTCAATTGTCTTTTGATTGTCGAGCAAGACGCAGTGGTTGAGTGGGCTCTACTACGCTGATTTCATCAACTTTTACAGCCCTACTCAACTGTGCGGAGGTGGGACGACGAAATCAAACTCTATCGAATTACCGATTTCTGTCCCACTCTCTATTTTTATCCATTTATAAAGCGGCCCGTAAGCGAGCTTCTGCATTCTCAACATTGCGCACTGCACGAGGTAAGAAGGCACGGATATCGTCTTCCTTGTAACCAACTTGGAGTCGCTTGTCATCCACCAAAATCGGACTTTTCAGAATCCGTGGTGTTTCCATGATGATGTCAATGACTTCGTTTACACTCAAATCTTCAATATCAACACCGAGTCCTTTTGCATAACGGTTTTTTGAAGATACAATGCTGGCAATGCCATTTTCAGTTTTTGCTAAAATATCAAGAATTTCTTCTTTGGTAATTCCTTCCTTACCAAGGTTTTGCTCCTTGTAAGTCAATTGATGGGCGTTTAGCCAGGTCTTTGCTTTTTTGCAGCTAGTACAACTTGAAACCGTATAAATTGTGATCATGCAAGTACTCCTTTCGCTACACGATACTACTATCGTAGTATATTATACCACAAAAACCATCGGTCTTGCGACCTATTTTGAAAAATTATTCCTCAATGTCAAAAGCATCATCTAGGTCAAGAGTGACTTCTTCCAACTTTTCAACAGGAGCCTCAGCCTTGCCCTTCGCAGTTTCTGCTGCCTCATCATCTTCAATCAAGCCGTAACGTACACGGACTTGACGGTCGATTTCATCAAAGACTTCTGGATGATCAGCCAAATATTTCTTCGCATTTTCAGAACCTTGACCGATTTTTTCATCATTGTAGGAGTACCAAGCACCCGCTTTTTTAATGATATCCAAATCAGTCGCAATCTTAATCAGCTCGCCCGTCTTAGAAATACCTTCTCCGTACATGATTTCCACAAAGGCTTCCTTGAATGGCGGAGCTACCTTGTTTTTAACGACTTTGATTTTGGTTTCCTTACCAACGTTGGTATCCTTGGCATCGCCAGTACCCTTGATCTGGGTATTACCACGAACATCCAGACGGACAGATGCGTAGAACTTGAGGGCACGTCCACCTGGTGTTGTTTCCGGATTTCCAAACATGACACCAACTTTTTCACGCAACTGGTTGATAAAGATGGCAATCGTCTTGGTTTTGTTGATAGAAGCAGACAGTTTGCGCATGGCTTGGCTCATCATCCGAGCCTGCAAGCCAACATGGCTGTCACCAATATCCCCATCGATTTCCGCACGAGGTACTAGGGCTGCAACCGAGTCAATAACGACCAAATCAACTGCACCAGAATCAATCAATTTACCAGCAATTTCAAGGCCTTGCTCCCCAGAGTCAGGTTGAGACAGAAGCAACTCATCAATGTTTACGCCCAGAGCTGCAGCGTATGACGGATCCAAAGCATGCTCAGCATCGATAAAGGCTGCAATCCCACCTTCTTTTTGCGCTTGAGCCACTGCGTGAAGAGCAACGGTTGTCTTACCAGAAGACTCTGGACCGTAAATCTCAATAATTCGTCCCTTAGGATAGCCACCCGCACCGAGAGCGATATCCAAAGCCAGAGAGCCTGAGCTCATGACCTGGACTTTTTGCTCAGCTCGCTCGCCCAGACGCATAATCGCTCCCTTACCAAAGTCTTTTTCAATGTTTTTTAGGGCATTGTCCAATGCTTTTTGGCGTTCATCTCCAAATTTCTTTGTAATTTCATCCAAATTTTTCTGTTTCTTTGCCATTTATTTCTCCTGTTTTTTTCTAAAATGTCTTTTGGCTATCTGTTTATTATACCAAAAATCAGTTCTTTAATAAAGTTTTTCGTACGAGGTTGAAGGCGTGCATGACAGCAATTTTCCGCACATCACGTCGGCTGCGACCAGCAATATTGACCTCAATCATTTCCGTTCCTGATTCACTCGCTAAGCCAATAAATACAGTCCCAGCTGGATGACCTTCCAGCGAATCTGGGCCTGCTACACCTGTCAGACTGACAGCCAAGTCGCTCCGAGTCAGCTTTCTAGCCTGCTCTGCCATTTTCCCAGCCGTAAAAGCAGAAACAACGCCGTGCTGCTCCAGCTCTTCCAATGGAATATCCAGCATCCGGCTCTTTTCCTCCATACTATAAGTGACAAAGCCACCTGAAAAAATAGAGGACGCCCCAGCAAAATCCGCCAAAGTCGCTTGAAAGAGACCAGCTGTCAGACTCTCCGCCGCCGAAATCGTCTTCCCTTGACTCTTGAGCAAGTCAAAGGCCACTTGAGCAAGCGAATTGTCGTCCCCATAACCGTAGAAAATCTCAGACAAAGGCCGCCCCTCAAAAGTCTGATAGGCCAAAATAGACTTTTCCACAGCCTCAAACTTAGCATCCGCTTCTGCCTGACTCAATGCCTTGGTGGACAATCGCAAGGTTACTTCGCCCGTCTTTGCATAAGGTGCAATGGTCGGATCGCTTTGTTGCTCAATCATCTCGGCCAAAATAGTTACCAGCTGACTCTCGCCAATACCGAAGAAGCGGAGCACCCGTGAATACAATTTCTGTCCTGTGGATAGGAGGGGAACCAGCTCGTTATTGACCATAGGTTTGAGCTCGCTAGGTGGGCCAGGCAGGACCACATAGGTCACTCCGTCGGCTTCTAATAAACCGCCAACAGCTAAGCCAGTCGCATTTGGTAGCGGAGTCGATCCTGTCACCAGCTGGGCCTGACGTTCATTGTTGGGCGTTCGGGCATAGTCCGGTCGGCTAGCAAAAAAACGATCTAACTTTTCCACAGCCGCTGGATCGAAGCTCAAATCTCGACCGACAAATTTAGCCAAGGTCTGCTTGGTCAAATCATCCTCTGTTGGTCCCAATCCCCCTGTCAGGATAATTAAATCACTGCGCTCTTTGGCAATTTCTAGGACAGAGAGAAGACGATTTTCATTGTCCCCCACTGCCGTCTGAAAATAGACATCAACTCCTAGACTAGCTAGCTTTTCAGATAAAAACTGGGCATTGGTATTGACAATCTGACCTGTCAGAATCTCTGTGCCCACAGCAATAATTTCTGCTTTCATAGAACCTCCTACATTACTATTCGGAATTGGCTTTATTTTATCACAAAAAAGAGTAAAAAAGTTGATTTTCTTTTCAGGAAATAAAAAGAGCTGTCAACTTGATTGACAAAGTTGTCAACATCCTGTGGATAACTTTTGAAAATCTGTTTGTTATGGAGAATAACTGGATTGTTAGGCAGATGCTATTGGCAAAGGAGAATTTTCTTTTTATAATAAACATGAAAAGGATGGAAAGAAAAATTATTTATGTTATTAGAAAGGGAATCATCATGAAAATCTCTCAAGTTCTCAAAGACATTCGTCAACAACATCAACTCACTCAGGAAGCCTTAGCAGAAAGACTCAAGGTTTCCCGCTCCGCCATTGCCCGCTGGGAAAGCGAAAAAGGTATCCCTGATATTGGAAATCTCATCGCTATCAGTCGGGAGTTTGATATCAGTCTGGACACACTCATCAAGGAGGATGGGCGCTTGGAGAAAAAGGTTATCGAAGACAGCAAGGCCAAGAAATGGCACTATTTGGTCATTTTCTACCTCTTCTCCGTTTTGGTTGAGATTGCTATTTTTGCCTATTTGCATCATATCTTTATGGCTGGCTTCCTCATCTCCACCCTCTTTATGCTTTTCTACGAGTTGCGCATCTTTATCAAGGAAAAGATTTGGATGCAGAAGGAGGAGTAATAATATTCACACTGTACAGAAAAGGCTTAGACAACTATCTTGTCTAGGCCTTCTTCTCGTCATTTTTTAACTTACTTTCATAGCGGAGACGGATGGTCGGCTCTCCGCGAAGGCTCAATCCCGCCTTTTCCCACATCAGGGTCATCCCAATTTTTTCTAAAACTCCTTGACTAGCAAGATTAGGCTTAGTCGTGTGGGCAAGAAATATCTTTACCCCCGGCATGTTCTGAGCCAATTCTTTCAAAGCTAAAGCTGCTTCAGTTGCGTAGCCTTTCCTATGATAGTTAGCATTGACAGTATAGCCTATTTCCGCCGTTTCTTGTTCCGTATCTATTCGAAGAGAGATATTACCAATTAATTTGCCTTCAGATTTTAACTCAATACCATAGCGACCCAAAGGAGCGCTTAAATTATATAAAACAAGACTCTCTCGACTCTCTTCTATGCTTTTGTGCTCTGGATAATCATATTTTAATAATTCTCCATCTGAAGTATATTCATGATAATCCAACAAATCATCCATGGTCATGGGACGTAGGAGGAGACGCTCCGTCTCCAAGATAGGATTCTCTGCCAAATATACTAAGGCTCTATTATCCATCCTTCATTTCCTTTATTAAAAATCTTCAAAATAGTTAAAAAGTAACCGCTAAACTTTCGCTTTATTTACTTACCACTCTACTGCTACATTAAAAAAATTGTAATCACAAAAGCAATGATATTGTTGCAACAATGGAGGACAATTGGATACCAGATATTTTTGTCCTTTCTCAGATACAGAAGGGATAGAAGAAGACCCCCGGAAATGTAGGAAATGGCTGTCACCCACTCTGACAAGGCCCAACTGTGCATATGAAGGGTGGCAAATAGAATGGTTGTCAACACAATACCTAGCCAGTCAGAGAATTTTGCCAAGAAAGTGCCTAGGAAAAAGCGGCGGAAGAAAAACTCTTCAACGAACGGCCCGATAAAGGAACCGAAAACCAAGATTAGAAAGGGATTTTTCAACAAGGCACCTTGAATATTGGCATCATTCTGTCCCTGCAGTGGCAAGTCCAGACTATACTTGATGAAGGCTGAAAGAAAGTTGCAGGCAATGGACAGGAGGAAAACAAAGACCATATACAAGGAAATCGTTTTTAGAAATTCCTTCTTTTTAGTCAGAATCAAGGCTAGCTGCTCCTTTAATTCTTCCCGATAAGCTAAGATTCCCAAAATAAATAAAAGGAAATAAACTGGGTAAATCAACCAATTTATCCCAAGCAGTTCCAAGCCTCTACCTAAAAAGAAGATTGTATAGAGGGTGATAAAAATAAGGAGGAATTTTCTTGTTTTCATTGTTCTACTTCCAATCACAATTATTTTCATGGTCATTGATAAGGCCAGCGGCTTCTAGGAATGAATAAACGCAAACTGGACCAACAAATTTGAAGCCTTGCTTTTTCAGCGCCTTGGACATGGTTTCTGAAAGCTCTGTCTTAGTTGGCGCTTCCTTGTAGTCCAAAATTTCATTGTCAATCGTTTTGAAATCGACAAAGGACCAGATATAGTCGTTAAAAGAGCCAAACTGTTTTTGAACAGCCAGAAAAGCTTGGGCATTACCCCTGGTCGCATATATTTTCATCTTATTGCGGACGATATTAGGATTATCCAAAAGAGCATCCAAGTCTGCATCCGTCATCTGGGCAATTTTCTGGGCATCATAGAAATGAAAAGCTTCCCGAAAAGCCTGGCGTTTATTGAGAATGGTCTCCCAAGAAAGTCCAGCCTGATAAGTCTCCATGCAGAGCAATTCAAATAATTTCTGATCATCATGGAGGGGCTTGCCCCACTCCTCATCATGATAGGCCACATACAAGGGGTTATTCATCTTTACCCAGCCACAGCGTTTGGTCATATCTTCCTCCTATTTCACCAACATCTTAAGGGCAGACTTGATATAGTTTTCCGCCGTATCAGTCGTGCTTTCAAAGAATTTCTTGATTTTCTTGAGCTCAGCAGCTTTGTAGCCCAGAGCCAGCATAGCTTCCATGGCTTCTTCCAGCTCCTGATTATCCACAGTCTGGACAGGTGCCTTGCTTTCTGCTGGGCTGCCTGCCGCCACTACCTTGCCTTCCAAGTCTAGCACCATCTGCTGGGCTGTCTTCTTGCCAATCTTAGGAAACTTGGTCAGGTAGGTGATGTTTTTCTGCTCAATGGCTTGCACCAAGCCAGCATTATCATCAGCTGCGATTATCGCAAGAGCAGAAACGGGGCCAATACCAGAAACCGAAATCAAATTGAGAAAAAGCTGCTTTTCATCCTCTGTGCGAAAACCGTAGAGGAGCTGGGCATCCTCTCTGACCACCTGATGAACAAAAACTTGAAGCTCCTGATTGACCTGACCTGAATAGGCATAGGGATTTGCCACATGCAGGATATAGCCAATTTGCCCCACCTCCACTACAATATATTTGGCTGTGATTTTACTTAAAATTCCTTTAAAATATTCGTACATGACTTCTCCTTTTCAACCCTTTTAGTATATCATATTTTCAACTAGAAAAAATTGAAGCTGTTGGAAAAACCTCACATTGGATAGAAAAAAGCTAAAAAACAGAGAATATGGTAACTCTCTGTTTTCAGGATATTTAGTATTTCCCCAATTCTCTCAGACTGGTATGATTTTCCTGAATGCGACGGAACATTTTTTCCATATCAGATTTGGTAAAGTTGACCAAAACGGGACGACCATGTGGACAATTGTAGGGATTGTCACATTGTGATAACTGAAAAATCAAATCACGTGCTGAATAGTCATCCAAACTGTGATTGGCTTTAATAGAGCGTTTACAACTCATCATAATAGCCAGCTCAGCGCGATATTTCTTGATAGAGACTTCCTTGGTTAGAAGGAGCATATCGCACATCTCATAAATACCTGATTCGATCTCCTCTTCCTTAAGCCAAATGGGATGTTCACGAAGAATAAATTGATTAGTTCCGTATTCTTCAAGGAAAACACCAGCTTCTTCCAAAAGAGACATCCGTTGTTTCAGACGTAGCATATCATCGGCTGGAAATTCAAAGATATAGGGAACCAGAAGCTGCTGCTGACTAGCATCTACATCTCCGATTTTTTCGCGGTAATATTCGTACTTTACTCGCTCTTGAGCTGCATGTTGATC
>ERZ773099.1713-NODE-1713-length-15935-cov-15.617758_pt1 | contig 15935 bp, 10 predicted proteins | sample MGYA00511120_ERZ773099 | MGnify/ENA primary metagenome ERZ773099 (study PRJEB29015, sample SAMEA2738012) | human oral metagenome | biome: human oral; feature: human-associated habitat; material: dental | place: China | collected 2104 ...
GCGTGGCCCGCGCCCTCATCAACTACCCCAAGCTCGTCCTCGCCGACGAGCCCACCGGTAACCTCGACGAGACCAACGAGGAGATCGTCCTCGACCTCTTCGCCCAACTCCACAAGGACGGAACCACCCTCATGGTCGTCACCCACGACGCCCTGGTCGCCGAACAGGGGCAGCGCGAGATCCGCCTCGACCACGGCAGGGTCGTGAAGGAGACATGGCACGACCACGGCTTCACCCCCCGCGATTCCGGCCTGGCGGTCCCCGCCCCGTCGGCCGACGGCGGCGCCGGCCAGGGGCCTGCGCGCAGCGGGAAGGACAAGGTCCGATGAGCCCTCGGATGAATGACGGCAGCCGCGCCGACGGAGACCGGCGGCGGGCCGCGGCCGCTCCCGGTTCCCCGCGCGTCGACGCCCCCGGTCCGGCTTCCCCCCGGTGGGCTTCCGCCGCCTCCGGTCCGGCTTCTCGCCGGTGGGCTTCCGCCGCCTCCCGCGCGGTCCTCGGTGCCCTCGGGGCGACGATCCTTGCCGCCTGCCAGCCCTCCACAGGCCTCGACATGTCCAAGCCCCTGCAGGACGGGACGTGGTCGGCGCAGTCCAACGCGGACGACCAGGGCTCGGTAGGCACGATCACCATCACCGTCGAGGGCGGATCCATCACCTCGACCTCGTACACGACGGCCATGTCCGACGGCTCCGACAAGGGCGGTGATTACGGGAAGGACTCGTCCGGGCGGGTATTCAACCAGGACTACTACGACAAGGCGCAGGCCGCCGTCGCCTCCTTCGAGGAGTACTCCGCGAAACTCACCGAGACCGGGGACCCCGCCAAGGTCGACGTCATCTCCGGCGCCACCGTCGCCCACCAGCAGTTCGTGCAGGCGGCGATCCGCGCGATCGCGCAGGCGCAGGGCGTGGACGGCTCCGGGGCCGCCGACGGGGTGGACATCCCCGGCCTGGGCGAGTCCACGAAGGACGGCGGCGACCTGGACAAGGACCTCGGCGGGGGGAACGGCTGAGCGCGCCCGGGCCGGGGGCGCGCCTGTGGCGCTCGTCCTTCCCCGCGATGGGGACCCGCGTCGATATCGTGGGCTGGGGCGGGGACGGCATGGGCGTCGTCGACGCCTGCGTGCGCCTGGTCGCCCGCCACGAGGCCATGTGGAGCGTGTTCCGGCCCGCTTCCGAGATCTCCCGCCTCAACGCGGCCGCCCGCGTAGTGCCGCTCCCCGCGGGGGGAGCGGGCGGGGAGGCACCCGGCTGCCCCGGCGCGGTTGGTGACCCGGGGGTTGGCGCCTCTGGAGCGGTTCACTGCCCGGGGGTGTCCGTGAGCGCGGCCACCGACCAGTTGCTGCGCGACGCCTTGGCGCTGTCCGACGCGACGGGGGGAGCGTTCAACCCGTTGATCGGCCCTCTTGTGGGGCTGTGGGACGTGAAGGGGATGCGCGAGGCGTTCCTCGCGGGCGACTCCCTGCCATCCGCGCCCCTCGCGGCGGACATCGAGTCGGCACTGCGCGCGGTCGATGCGCGCTTGCTGCGGCGCGTCGGGCCCTCGCGCTGGGCGCTGGGCGGGCAGGACGCGCCCGCGGGGGGCGGTGGCTGGAGGGCTGATGACTGTTGGACGCTGGGGGAGGGGTCCGCCGGGGGCGCTGGGCGCTGCGCGGATGAGGGCGGCCGCGCAGCTTCGGAAGAGCCATCGGGGGCCGGTGCGCTGCCCTCCCTCGACCTCGGCGGCATCGCCAAGGGGCGGACTGCGGATGATTGCCGCGACTTGGCGGTGGACATGGGCGCGCGCGGCGTCCTCGTCTCCATCGGCACATCCTCCATCGCCGCCTACGCGACACGCCCGGATGGGACACCCTGGCGGGTGGGTCTGCGTGACCCCGACGGCCCGCCGACGGCGGTCGCCTCCGTCATCGAGCTCCCATGCGAAGGGCTCGCGTCCCTGTCCACATCGGGCGACAACCTGGGGCGGCTCGGCCCGGCGGCGCGGACGGGTCCAGTGGGGCGGCTCGGCCCAGGGGGACGACCGGGGCGTTCGGAGGAATGGGGAGGCGGTGCCCGTGGGACTGACGGCGCCGCCCGTGGGGAGGATGGGGCTGGCGTACCGGGCGCTGGGCGAGACGCCCAGTGGACGCGTGGAACAGGGCATGGCCAGGCGAATGGCGGAGCGCGTGAAACACCGCGTGAAACGGAACTTGGGGCGGAGCGCGGACCGCGTGGCGCACGGCGTGGAGTGCCGGGTGGGGTGGAGCGTGGAGCGTCGGGTGGCGCGCCGCGCCCCGGCGGCCGCCTCGTAGACCGGTTGCTCGCCCACCACATCATCGACCCGCGCACTGGGCGCCCCGCGAGCGGCGGAGCGCGCCAGGTGAGCGTCCTCGCCGGATCCGGAGTGCTCGCCGAGGCCCTTTCTACCGCGATCCTCGTCGATCCGTCCTGCGTGAGGGGGGAAGCCGTGGAGCAGTGGGCCCGTGCGCGTGGCATTGATGGTCGGTGGCGGATCGCGGGGTAGGGAACGACCAGGCCGTTCAGCACATCGGGGCATGGAGTCGCGCGCGAACCTGCGCCCCCACTCGATCCGCAGGCCGTCCGGTGCATTGGGGCAGGAAACGGTGCATTGGGGTAGGGAACGGCCAGGCCGTTTAGCGCATCGGGGCAGGAAACGGAGCATTGGGGTAGGCAAATTGCCTACCCCAATGGGTGGCTGCCTACCCCAGTGCGCTTGATCTGTCTCCGCTGAGGTTTCCCCTGCGCTCCGTCGAGGTGTCATAGCCGCGCCCATCGCACGGCGGATCCGGATCTCGGAGGAGGCACTCCAACCGTGTGCCGTCACTCCGTCCAATCCGGTGGGTCCGGATCCACCAGTAGAGTGCGTGTTCGCTGTGTGAGGCCGACCGCTGGGGTTCTCCGCTCCGCGGCGTGAGCGCCTCGATCAATCCCGCCTGTTGAGGACGACTGCGGGCTGCCGCCGCCACGATGCTGGGGCGCCTTCCTTCGCGTGTCCACGGAAACGGGCGCCGACGAGTGGATACGGCGGTCAGGGCCATCGCAGTCCTCTGACGGAACCGCCCAGAGCGGCGCGCATGGGGGTGGCGACAGCGACCGGGTTGAGGAGAACGCCCTGCGTATCCTTTGTCGGAGGGCATGGAAATCCTCGAAGTCCGCCCAGCACACCCGGATGACTTTCCAGCCGTCGTCGCGCAGCGCCTCGTCCCGGAGCACCCAGCGCCGTTTCTCCGCCTCGATCTAGGCCTTCGAGGAGCCGAGTTTGGCCAACCCGTCGAACTCGAAGATGATTTTCAAATCGACTACGGCGATATCCGCGTAGTACGTGCGGCCACCAAGACGGATCTCATGCTGGGTGACGACGGGCAGGGGACTGACGGTGAGCACCACCCACAGGAGCGCCGCCTCAGCGGGATTCTCACAGCCCGCGTCAGCGGCGCGGAGGATGCGCGAGCCCCGACGCGTGCCCCGACCGGGCGCGCGGGCGTCCAGGATCTCCGCGAGACGGGCCTTTATCAGCGCCTCCTTCTTCCGGGCGTCCTCCTGGTCCGCAGCGTTGAAGGGCGCCCACGCGCGCATGGCCATGCAGGCGAGTACGAAGGCGGGCAACTGCTCGTCCCCCATGACGACCCGGAGCAGGGCGTCCTGAGGCGACTCCACAAGGAAACCGGAGCCGTGGAGACTTGGTTCTCCAGTCAATGGACGGCTGCGGCGGCACGAGACGCGGACGGGAGGGATCCGGACATCACCGAATAGCACTTCGGGCAGCCATGTGGTCCGGCGCCGTGCGTCGATGTGGATCGTGACATCGGGGTTCTTCACCCATCCGGTGATCCCGTGGAGCAGGAGGGCACTGGACCCCACGAACGTGGGCGTCGATTCCAGGGAACCGTTGACTGCGGCGATGCGGGCGAGGGCAATGGCCTCCCAGATCTCCCACCGGGGCAGATCCGCGTGGGCGTTGGAAATCCAAGCCCGGAAGCCGTACTTGATCCGCACTTCCCGGGGGCCGTCGGCTCCCGGCGGAGCACTGGTGGTGGGGACTCGGTACACGTCGATATCGTTGCTTTCCATTCCAGAAGAATGGCCGTCCCGCAGCTGTGGAGTCCACAAACGGGAGTCGTCCTGTGGATCGCGGCGGTAGCGGTGGGGGCCTGTGGATAATCGGGAGCGACGCTGTCCTGTGGATATTCGGGACCGACGAGGCGGGCGCGGGGAGCTTCAGCGCCGGGAGCGCGAGGGTCCTCTCGGGGTCCAGGGAGCGACGAGGCGGGCGCGGGGAGCTTCAGCGCCGGGAGGGGCTGGTCGGTCGATTGCGGTCTAGGGACTTGACTGTGCGTGCGGAGCGTGCTCCGCTGGTGCTGGTGCTGGTGCTGGTGCTGGTGCTGGTGCTGGTGCTGGTGCTGGTGCTACGGGTCTAGGCGTTTGCGGAGGCCTCCAGGGTATTGGCGGGATAAAGCACTGGATCGTTCCCCTCAGCGATGAGCTGGTCGATGCCTCCTGGGCATTGGGGCAGACAACCACCCATTGGGGTAGGCAAATTGCCTACCCCAATGCTCTGTTGCCTGCCCCAATGCGCTGGGCGGCCTGGCAGTTCCTGCCCCAATGTGCTGTTGCCTGCCCCGGTGCACTGAATGGCCTGGTCGTTGCCTGCCCCAATGTGCTGTTGCCTGCCCCGGTGCACTGAATGGCCTGGCAGTTCCTGCCCAATGCACCGTTTCCTGCCCCAATCGGGTGGAGCGGCGCATCGGCACAGCGGATGGCGCGCGGTGCTACTGGACCCCGGCGGGCACGGGCTATACGGGCCGACCTACCCCGGGACGCGGCGCGCCCCCCGAGGCGAGCAGTGTCGCCAAGTGGACACCGCCCCTGCCTGCCAGCTGCTCGGCCTGCGTGCGGCACGAGAAGCCGTCCGCCAGGTACACGGCGCCGGGCTCGTCGTCCAGGGCGGGCAACAGCGACAGCCCCGCGACCCCCACGGACACGTCGTAATGGCCCGCCTCCATGCCGAAGTTCCCGGCCAGGCCACAACAGCCGTCGATGCGCCGCACGCGCGCGCCCAGCCGCTCCAGCAGGGCCTGGTCGGCCCCCCACCCCATGACGGAGTAGTGGTGGCAGTGCGGCTGCGCGACCACGGTCACGCCCTCCAGCGACGGCAGGTCCAGCTCTGCGGGCGGCACGGTGGACAGCAGCTCCGCCAGAGTCAGCGTCCCGTGGCAGACCAGCGCGGAGCGCGGGTCGTCGGGCAGCAGGTCGAGCAGGTCGTCGCGCAGGACCGCCGTGCACGAGGGCTCGACGCCCACGATGGGGATGCCGTTCGCCGCGAAGGGCGCCAGCGCCCCGAGCAGTTTCCTGAGCCGCTTCTTCGCCCCGCCCAACTGCCCGGTGGTGATCCACGTGAGGCCGCAGCACACGTCGGGCGCGACGATGGGCGCGAACCCGTTGCGCTCCAGGACCTCCACCATTGAGCGCGCGCCCCGGTCGTCGAGCGTCTGGCTGAAGGAGTCCGCCCACACGACGACGTAGCGGCGCCCATCGGGGCCGCGCGGCGAGGCGGGGGGCGCCCCGTCCCCCGATCCCGCAGCGCCCCCGCTCCCCGGGTCCGCAGCGCCCCCGTCCCCCGATCCCGCAGTGCCCCGGCTCCCCGGGCCAGCAGAGCCCGCCTCGGCGGGGACCCCGGTGCCCAGTCCGCGCCGACGCGCCCACGCGGAGAAGGTCCCGGCCTGCAGCGGGGGCATCCCACGCCTCGTGTCCAGGCCGATGGCGCGGAACACGAGGCGGCGCAGCCACCCCACCGACAGGGCCGCGTTGCCCGCGCGGGCCAGCAGGGGCACCCGGGCCGTCAGGCGCGTCCAACGGGGCAGCCACCCGAGCGTGTAGTGCGACAGGGGGCGCGCCCGTCCCCGGTAGCGCCGGAAGAACGCCTCCGAACGGTACTTCGCCATGTCCACGCCCGCCGGGCAGTCCGCCGAGCACGCCTTGCACGCCAGGCACAGGTCCAGCGCCTCGAGGACCTCGGGGGAGTCGATGGAGGCCACCAGCTCCCCGTTCGCCGCGTCCTGCAGGATCCGCGCCCGGCCCCGCGTCACGTCCTTCTCGTCGCCAGTGGCCTTGTAGCTGGGGCACATGAAGGCCCCGGGGGCTCCTGCGCGGCACTTGCCGACCCCCGTGCACCGGTGGACCGCCGTCGTGAGGTCCCCGTGGTCCCCGCGGAAGGCGAAGCCCCCGTCGGCGGGGATCGGGCGCGCCCGGGGGCGGCGCAGGAACGCGTCCAGCGGATCGACGCCCGGCTGCGGGTCCTGCCCCTGCGAGGGGGCCGACGAGGCGGGGGCAGCGGCCGCGCGCCCGGCCAGGCGCTCGCGGGCCCGGTCGGGCGTCATCGGCGCCGCCAGCACTCCGGGGTTGAGCAGGTTGTCGGGGTCGAAGAGGGCTTTGACCTGGGCGAAGAGGTCGAGCATGTCGGGCGAGTACATGTAGCGCAGCAGTTCGGAGCGCGCGCGCCCGTCCCCGTGCTCGCCCGACACGGAGCCCCCGTGGCGCGCGCACGCCCGCGCCGCCCGCTCCAGGAAGCGCCGCGAGCGCGCGACGCCCGCCTCGTCGGCCAGGGGAAGGCCCAGGCGCACGTGGACGCACCCGTCCCCGAAGTGCCCGTAGAGCAGGCCGTCGATGGAGAACTCCCGCATGAGGGCCGTGAAGTCGCGCAGGTAGGCGCCCAGGCGGGCGGGGGGCACGGCCGCGTCCTCGAATCCCGGCCACGCCTGCTCGTCGCCCTCCCCGGTGGCGGGGTCCAGCGGGGTGCGCCCGCCCAGTCCCGCCCCGTCCGCTCGGATGCGCCACAGGGCGGCCGCCTCGTCGCCGGGCGGGTAGACGACGACGGCGTCGGTGTGGGCGGCCCCGGCGAGCGCGCGTGCGCGGGCCAGGGAGTCCTCGGCGGTCTCGTCGGCGCCGCCCACCTCGCACAGCAGCCACCCGTCGCCGTCGGGCAGTGCGGGGACCGCGCCGGGGCCCTTGTGGCGGCGCACGGCGTCCACGAGGCGCCTGTCCATGCCCTCGACCGCCAGTGGCGAGTGCCCGAGGACGGTGGGCACGTCGTCGGCCGCCTCGATCATTCCGGGGTAGCCCAGGGCCACGAGGACGGGCGCGGTGGGCAGGGGGACCAGGCGGACCGTGACGGACAGCAGCGTGACCAGCGTCCCCTCGGAGCCCGTGAGCATCGCCGCGAGGTTGCGGCCCCCCTCGGGGGTGAGGTGCTCCAGGGAGTAGCCGGACACCTGGCGTCCGAAGGACCCCAGTTCGCGGCGGATGGGAGCCAGGTTGGCGCCGATCAGGGCGGCCAGCCCCGGGACCTCGGGGATCGCGGATCCGTGGCGGGACGAGGCGGTGAAGCGGCGCCCCCGCCCGTCCACGCACTCCATTGAGACGACGTTGTCGCTGGTGCGGCCCCAGGCGGTGGCGTGGGGGCCGCAGGCGTTGTTGCCGACCATGCCGCCGATGGAGGCGCGGTTCTGACTGGAGGGGTCGGGGCCGAAGCGCAGCCCGTGGGCGCGGGCGGCCTCCTGCAGGGTGGAGCCGATGCAGCCGGGCTCGACGGTGGCCGTCCGCGCGCGGGGGTCGATGCTGAGCACGCGGTTCATGTGGCGGGAGAAGTCGATGACGGCACCGGGGCCGATGGAGTTGCCCGCGCACGAGGTTCCCCCGCCGCGCGTGGTGATGGGGACGCCGAGGCCGCGCGCGATCTCCAGGGCGCGCAGCACCTGGTCGGTGTCGCGGGGGAAGACGACGACCTCGGGCGGTATCCGGTAGAGCCCGGCGTCCGTCGAGTAGCGGGCGCGAGTGCCCGTGGAGGCGTCGGCCTCGATTCCCGCTGCGGCGAGCGCGGCCAGTGCTTTCGACCCGTTCATGGTGCCATTGTGGCACTGCGGGGCGGGGTCGGGCCGGAGCGTCCCACTGCGGCCGACGAGGCGGAGCGGGGGCGGGGCAGGGTCCGGGGCGCGCATGGTGCGCGCACCGGGCGGACAACGCCCGAGGGCCCGGGGCGCGGTCGATCACGCGCGCATGGCGGCTCCCCGGGCGGTGGGTGGTGCGGTCCTGGTGGTGTGGCTCCCCGGGCGGTGGGCGGTGCGGGTCGGCCTCTCTTTCGGGAGGGGCGCCCCCGGCGCCGAGGGGCGCCGACGCGCGTTATTGGCACCGACGCGCGTTGTTCGCACCAGCGCGCGTTATAACCCCCTCGCGGTGTCGACAACCCCCTCGCGGTGGCAACAGCGCGCGCCCATGCCGACAACCCCCTCGCGGTGCCGACAACCCCCTCGCGGTGGCAACAGCGCGCGCCCATGCCGGCAACCCCCTCGCGGTGCCGATAACCCCCTCGCGGTGCCGACAGCGCGCGCCCGCGCCGAGGGGCGTGATCGCACGGCGGCCCCGGGCGCCTCGGGGAGCGGCGCACGCCAGGGCGAGCCACCCACCGGCGTCATGGGTGCCTCAGTGCCTCGGGGAGCGGCGCCTGGGGGTGGGGAAGGCGTTGGTGGCCGTGGAGGGCTCGCGGGGAGGCGGCGGGGCGTCCGGGAACGCGGGCTCGCGGTCGGGGAGCGCGGTGTCGGGGTAGGCGGGGGGCTCGGCGCCGCTGGCGAGCACGTGGTCGCTCAGGCTCTTCCCGGTGACGGGGCGGCGGCGGACGACGGGGATGGGGCCGGTGGGGGTGCTCGTCGAAAGGGGGAACCGGGCGCCGCCGGAGTCCTTGGGGTGCGCCGGCGGAGGCGTCATCGGGGGGGCTTTTTCCACTGGTGGTTGCGTCGGCTCGGCGTGGTCCATGTGCTCCATCCTGTTCTTGAGGTGCCCCAGTATAGCCCTTCGCGTATTCTAACCAGGTGGAAGGACGGATCGGGACCGGCGTTGCGCGGACATGCCGGGAGTACCGTACGTATGCTTACGTGGTATGCATCGCATATGCCTGTGTCGCCCGGGAAATTTGAGGGCGCTGTGAAACAATGAAAGCGAGCACACTTGTCCGAGGGGAGTAGTTGATGGCTCTGTTCGAGTTCGAGGACGGGCACCTCGTCCCCGCGCAGTTCGGATACCCGGTCGCCTCCGAGCTCGACCCCGAGCTGGTCGATGCGGTCTGCCAGCAGGTGCTCCAGATCGTTTCGCGGCCCCTGTTCCCAGTCACCTGGCGCGATGTCACCAGTGACGGCGAGGACGCGCCCCCGCGCCTGACGGCCCTTGATGTCACAGGGCAGGTGGTCTCCGTCGAGATCCTGCAGACGCTGGACTCGAAGACCCTCATCGCCTCGCTGTCGCGCCTGGCCGAGATCGCGGCGCTGTCGTGGGTGGACCTGGCCAACGAGTACCCCAGCGGCCCCGAGGGCTTCCGCGTCGGCTGGAACAAGTTCCGCGAGTCCATGCCCACGGCCGCGGGTCCCGGCCCCCGCCTCATCATGGTCGCGGCGTCCATCGAGCCGTCGGTGCGCCCCGCCCTGGACGTTCTGGCCAGCTCGGGCGTGGAGGTCCACGCCCTGAGCCTGCGCCAGATGAGCAACGGACGCCTCTTCCTGGACGTCGACGCCGTCGGCCCCAGGCTCTACGGCATGCACTCCCCGCACCTGGTCGGAGGGGGCCAGGACCAGATCCCGCAGATCGGCGACCGGGGCGCCGATCCAGCGATCGCAGTGCTCGGGGAGTCGCCCTACTTCGGCATCGAGCCGGCGCTGCCCTCCGCCGTCCCAGTGGGCGCGCAGCGCAGCGGGGCCGACCAGGGGCCGGAGTACGGCGACGGGGCGCTCTCCGCCTACGCCTCGGACGCGGCCGGGGGCGCGGACTACGGCGACTACGCCGACGAGGGCGCCTACCCCGACGGGGACGACTACGAGTACGACGACTACGCCGATGGCGGGGCGGAGGAAGGCGCCCACCCAGACGGCGACGGCTACGATTACGGCGACGGGGCCGCAGGCGGCGACGGGGATCCGGATCCCACCGTTTTCAGCGGGCCCAGGACCAAGCCCACGCCCCGGCTCAGGGCGCACGGCGCGGTCGCCTACTCCACCGACGAGGAGCCCCCGGCCCCCTTCGTCCCCCAGGGCGACGAGGAGGGGCCCCTCACCGACGGGGGCGCGATGGACGCCGCCGTGGCCTCGTCGGCCGATGTGGAGGCCGATCCCCCCGAGGTGGCGGCTGCGCGTGAGGCGGGCCTGCCGGTCCTGGACCGCGACGAGGACGGGCTGCGGGCGCTCGGGCAGATCCTGGGGGAGGACGTGCCCCTGGTCGCCCGCACCGACCTGCGCATGCCCTCCGACCTGGCGTTGACGGGGTCGGGTGCGATCCGCTGCGACGGGCTCACCTACCCCAGTATCGAGATCCTTTTCAGCGCGCGGGGCATCGCCGACTACGACGGGTGGAACGAGCTCTACCTGGGCGACCGGCTCGGCCCGACTCTGGCAGAGTCCCTGGCCGAGATCAACCGCGAGATCATGCGCGAGTACGCCGACGCCCCGGCCCATCGGGGCCCCGCCCGCCACTGAGGCCGAGCAGCGGCGCCCCGAGCGCTGGAATCCCGCAGCTGGCACACCCGTCACTGGAGCCCCGCAGCGCGCGGCTCGGCTGCGAGGCGGTGTCGTCCTGGCGCGCCGCGTATCAGGCGAAGGCCTCCAGCCAGCTCCTCATGATCGAGTAGGCGCGGGCGCGCACAGCCGGGTCGGACAGGAAGATGTCGTGCTTGCCGGGCAGCCGCGCGATCGTGACCAGATCCGACAGCGACATCGAGCGCAGCGCGATCACGTCGGCGTCGAGGACGACATCGGAGGAGAACACCCGGGGGGACCACGCCTCGCCCGTGTAGGACGACGACGACATCATCGACAGCACGGGGCACTCCAGGCGCACCTCCTTCTCGACCGCGTCGTGGCCGGCCATGATCGCGTCCAGCCACGCGGCCGGGACCGGGTAGGACTCGGGCCGTTTCCATTCGCGCGCGTAGTCCCATCCGCTGACCGCGGGGTCCGACGGGGCGGGGGCGGAGTCGGCGCCCTGGTCGTCCTCCCTATCGCCGGGCCGTCCGCGCAACTCCTCGGGGAGTTCGAATCCGGAGGCGGCCCACCCTCCCGCGAGGGAGCGGCCGTAGAAGTCGGAGCCCCCCGTGGGCACTTCCCACATGGGCGAGCGCTGGGCGATCTGCCCGATGAAGGGCTGCATCGCCGAGCGCAGCGACGCGAGGGACTGCATCTCCAGCCACGCGGAGTTCAGGACCAGGGCGTGGACCGCGCCCGGGTGGCGGTGCGCCCACAGGGTGGCGATGAGGCCGCCCGTCGAATGGCCCACCAGGACCAGCGGCGCCGAGCCGTGGTCCTCGCGGATGATGTCGAGGGCCTCGCCGATCTCCTCGTCGTAGGTGGTCAGGTCGTCCGTGAAGCCGATGGACTGCCACGGGCGCAGGGACCTGCCGTACTTGCGCAGGTCGAGCGCGTAGAACGCCGCCCCCGACGCGGCCGTGTTCTGGGCGAGCTCCGTCTGGAAGAAGTAGTCGTTGCGGCCGTGGACGTACAGCGCGACGAAGCGGGGGAAGCCGAGGGATCCGGGCAGTGCCCCGGGGTCCTTGCGGGGCCGGTAGCGCACCAGGGTGGCGACGTTGTCGCCCTCCTCGTCGGGGAGCAGCTCGATCGTGCGGGACTGGTACGCCGGGCCCAGCAGATCCTGGCGCCAGCGCCCGACGGGGGCGGGGCCGTCGGCGCCCCACGGCGCCAGTACGTCGTACTCGCTCATAGGCCAAGAGTAGGGCGTCGGAGCCGGTTCGGCCCGCGGTGCGCCAGGGGCAGGGGGCGTCGGCGCCCGGTCCGCACCGGCGGCCCTATGGTGCGGTGCTCAGCGGGGGCGGGAGGCCCCGGGCGCTGGCGCCGACCCGCGCCCTGCCGGCCGCGGTGGCCCGTGCCCTCCCCGGCCCTACGCCCGGGCGAGGGCCGGGCGGCGCGACGGGGCGCGCTCGTTGAGGAACTCGCCCAGGAGGGCCGCGAGCTGGTCGCACTCGATGAGGAAGCCGTCGTGGCCGTGCACGGAGTGGATCTCGCGGTACAGGGCGCCGTCGATCCCCTCGGCCATCCGCCAGGCCTGGTCGGGGTGGAAGAGCCTGTCCGAGTCGACGGCGACCACCAGGGTCCGCGCCCGCACGCGGCGCAGGGCCTCGCTCTGGCCGCCGCGGTCGCGCCCGATGTCGTGGGAGAGCATCGTGCGGCACAGCGCCACGTAGGAGCCCGCGTCGAAGCGGCGCGCCAGCTTCTCGCCGTGGTGGTCCAGGTACGACTCGACGGCCAGCCTGCCGCCCCGCAGGGGGTCCTCGTCGTTCTGCGGGATGCGGCCGAAGCGCTCGTCCAGCTCGGCGGGGGAGCGGTAGGTGGTGTGGGCGATCTGGCGGGCCAGGGCGAGGCCCCCGGTGGGGCCGACGGGGAGCGCGTGGTAGTCGCCCCCGCGCCAGTTCGGGTCGAGCTCGATGGCGCGGATCTGCGTGTGGGTCCAGGCGGCCTGCTCCGCGGTGGTCCGCGCGCCCGAGGCGACGACCACGAGGCGCTCGACGCGGTCGGGGCGGGAGACCGCCCACTCGATGGCGCGCTGCCCGCCCAGGGAGGCGCCGATGACGAGGGACCAGGCGCCCACTCCGAGCAGGTCGGCCAGCCGGGCCTCGGCGCGCACCTGGTCGCGGGTGGACACGACGGGGAAGCGGGAGCCCCAGGGCGCCCCGTCCGGCGACGGCGAGGACGGGCCCGTGGATCCCTGGCAGCCGCCCAGGACGTTCGCGGCGACCACGAAGCAGTGTTCGGTGTCGATCGCCTTGCCGGGGCCGACGACGGCCTCCCACCAGCCCGGGGTGTCCTGGCCCGGCGCGGTGGGGCCCAGGACGTGGGCGTCGCCGGTGAGCGCGTGCAGGACCAGGACCGCGTTGGACTTCGCCTCGTCGAGCCGGCCCCATGTCTCGTAGGCGATGCGCACTGACGGCAGGGTGTCGCCGTTCTCCAGGCGCAGGGGGCCGATGTCGGCGAAGGACCGGAAGGCGGCGGGGTCGCCGTCGTGCCAGCCGCCCGAGGCGGGGGCGGGGGGAAGGGGGTGCCGGGCCATGGCGTCGTCTCCTCGTGTCGGTGGGAACGGGGAGGCGCGGCCGGGATCGGTCGACTGCCCCCCTCTTTTGAGCGGGGACCGCGCGCCAGCGGCTGTTGCCGACGCGGGTCAGCAGGGCATTCGACGAGTCATGGGGCCAGGCTAGCGCAGTCGTCAGCGCGCGCCGGGGCGTATCAGAGTGCGGACTCGTGTGACAGCGCGGCGGTGCTCGATGGGGCCGGTGTTACTGGTGTTGCGATTGATGTGAGCGGTGAGCTAGTGGTCCTTGTTGCCAAGTGTGGTTGCAGTGGTTAGGCTTCTGGTCTAGAAGCGCCTGCGGGCGCACCCGTATCCGCACGAAGAACAGGTAGCTCAGTGAAGGCACTTCCCCAACAGCGAGGCCGGATCCGCCTCGGACTCGCGGCGCTGGCGGCCATAGCGGCGCTCACGGTCCCCCAGGTGGCCCAGGCGGCCCCATCCGAAGACGACATCGCCAAGGCGCAGGCGGCCGAGGAGGCCGCGAAGCTCTCGGTCGCCGAGATCGAGGTCCGCCTCGCGCAGGTCAGCGCCCAGGCCCAGAGCGCCACGCAGGCCGCCCAGATGGCCGGCGAGGACCTCAACGCCGCGAACATCGCCCTCGGCCAGGCCAGGTTGACGGCCGACCAGGCGCAGGCCGACGCCGACCGGGCGCAGGCGGAATTCGAGGAGGGCAAGAAGCAGATCGCCTCCATCGCCCAGACCGCCTACCGCGACGGCAACGCCTCCCTGGACGCCCTGGCCCCCTACCTCGACTCCGACGGGCTGCGCACGGTCGAGACGAAGAAGAGCTCCATCGACTCCTTCTCCAACTCCGCGGAGACGAAGATGCAGAACGTCGCCGCCCTGGAGCAGGTCGCCAACGTCATGCGGGGGGCCGCCGACCAGGCCCTGGCCGCCCAGCAGAGCGCCACCGATGAGGTCCAGGCCCGCACGGACGCCGCCAACGCGGCCGCCTCCAGCGCCCAGGCGCAGCAGCGCACCGTCGAGGCGCAGCGCAGCGCCTACATCGAGGAGCTCGCCAAGAAGCAGAACACCACCGTCGACCTCATCCAGCAGCGCGAGGCCGCCCTCGAGGCCGAGCGCCAGGCGGCGGCAGAGGCGGCCGCCAGGGCCGCTGCCCAGGCTGCCGCACAGGCTGCGGCGGAGGAGGCCGAACGGCAGGCCGCCGCGGCCCAGGCCGCCCCCGCAGCGCCCGCGCCGTCGTGGTCGTCGGACGAAGGCGATGACGACGACTCGGACTCGGGCTACACGCCCCCCAGCTACACCCCCGAGATCGACGACTCCTCAGACGACGATGACGGCGGCTCCTGGTGGGGGTCGGGCGGGGCCGGCACGGCGATCGCCGCCGCGAAGAGCTACCTGGGCGTGCCCTACGTGTGGGGCGGCGAGTCCTACGGCGGCGTCGACTGCTCCGGGCTCACCATGCTCGCGTGGGCGCAGGCGGGGGTCAGCCTGCCGCACCTGTCCCGCGCCCAGTACGGCTACGGCACCCACGTGTCCATCAACTCCATGGAGGCCGGGGACCTCATCTTCTGGTCGTCCAACGGCGCCCAGTCCGGCATCTACCACGTCGCCATGTACCTCGGCGGCGGCGAGATGATCGAGGCGCCCACCTTCGGCGTCCCCGTGCGGATCACCGGCGTCTACAGCTGGGGGTCGATCATGCCCTACGCCGTGAGGCTGTGAGGGCGGGCGCCCCGCGGCCGGGCCATCGGTCCGCGGGGCGTGGGCCGTGGGGCCCGCCGCGGCGGTGCCTGGCCGTAGGCACCGCAGACGCGGGCCCCGCATTGGGGTAGGAAACGGTGCATTGGGCCAGGCAATTTGCCTGCCCCAATGGGTGGTTGTCTGCCCCAGTGCGGCCCGCCGCTGGCACGGGACGCCACCGGACTCGGTGGAGCCGGGCTCAGTGCTGAACCGCCCAGTAGTCGCCCATGGAGTCGAACCGCAGGGCGTGCAGGCGCTCGGGCGCGAGTGCGACGGGAACGCCCGCCACCCGTCCGGTCAGCTGCGCGAGCGCGTCGCGGAACTCGTCCGGGGGCAGCGGCACGGGCATCGCCGGCCGGTAGTAGGCCAAGGTGATGTGGGGCGTGAACGGCCCGGAGGGGACGACCTCGTCGAACAAGCCCCGGGCGGTCAACAGCTTGCGGTGCTCCTCCTCGTCCACGGCCCTGACCCCGATGACGACGCTCGTGTTCATCATGTTGAAGACCGTGGTGGCCACCGTGCGGATCGGGCCGATCCCGCGCGCCCGTGCGACCAGTGCGCTCGCGCGCGCCGAGCTGGCCTCCACCAGGGGCCGGACCTGGTCCCGGTCCGGGGAGGCGTGGAGGTCGTGGAGCGTCACGTGCGCCATTTCCACTGGCAGCGGCAACGACAGCGACTCGCCGAAACGGGCGTGGAGGCTGCTCGCGATCGATCCGACGAGATCCCGGACCCGGTCGTCGAGGAAGTAAGCGACCGTGTTCCCGTGGAAAGGCCGCAGTGAGCCGGAGCGCGGAGCCACCTTCTCCTCCAGTGACGGGGGCAGTGCGAACACCGGCTCGTAGGGGACGGAGTCGGTCTGGAACGATCCGGTGCGCTCGTCGAACTCGTGGAGTGTTTCCAATGCGGATCCCTTCTACGGGTGGGAGGGTGGTGCCCGTGGCGCGCCGAGGGGCCCGCTGGGGGTTGGCGCCCGTGCGCGGGCAGCGCGGCCCGCCGCGGCGGTGCCGGGCCCTAGTGCCCGGCCTCGTGCTCCTTGAGGCGCTCGTAGGAGCGCCGGATCTCGGCCTCGGCCTCCTCGCGGCCGACCCAGTGGGCGCCCTCGACGCTCTTGCCGGGCTC
>ERZ773099.1714-NODE-1714-length-15933-cov-15.809800_pt1 | contig 15933 bp, 14 predicted proteins | sample MGYA00511120_ERZ773099 | MGnify/ENA primary metagenome ERZ773099 (study PRJEB29015, sample SAMEA2738012) | human oral metagenome | biome: human oral; feature: human-associated habitat; material: dental | place: China | collected 2104 ...
ACGTGTCGGCCGAGTTTCGCGAGGACGCCGACGAGTACGTGAGGGGGCACATCCCCATAGAGGAGCTTATGCGCAGGACGAAGCGCCGCTGGGAGCCCAACCGGGAGGGAAAGGGGCCCCATGCCTGACGGGCTCGTCGATCCCCACACCGACCTGCGGACGGGCGTGCTGCGAAATCTCGTGGGCGCGGGAACGTGGGACGGGCTGCGCAACGCGAAGGGCGAGCTCGTCGCGATGCGCACGAGCGAGTTCTTGGGGGGCTCCCCCTGGAGCCGGCGGGCACGCTCGATGGCCTGAGGCGCATCCACCGCTGGCTGTTTCGGGGCGCGTGCGACTGGGCGGGGGAGGTCGGGACCGTCGAGATCCGCAAGGCGGGCGAGGGGGCGCAGTTCCTCCTGCCTTCCGCGAACATGCCGAGGGGCATCGCATGGGCGCGCAGCGAGCTGGGGAAGGACGACCTCCTCGCGGGCGTGGCCTCCAGGCGGTTTCCCGGCCGCACGGCCTACCACTATGACACCTACAGCTTCGTGCACCCCTTTCGCGAGGGTGATGGTCGGGCACTCTGCTGGGTCTTCACGGGCTGGAGCTGCGCAATCCCAAGATCGCGCACGTCTTCTTTCCGACCGGTCTTATCGAGAGATGGGGTCGCGACGTGCAACCAGTATTCAGTCCTGCAAGATCGGCGGCATTGAGCTGCCACCATAACGCATGGTGGGAATAGCCTGCCGACCATGTGGTGAGATGAGGGCTGATGTGCGATAGTCGATCCTGATGATATCGCGACTCATGTTCCCGTGGACAACGGGGATGACGCAGTTCTGGCGCGACTTGGCGCGACTTGGCGTAACTTGGCGCGACTTTTCCGAACTTCGGCCATTACCTTGCGCAAGTATGGGACGCACTTTTCGCAAGGGGCCAGAACCTTCTTGAGCGACTCTCGACTGGCGACCCGACTCGGACGGCAGAATTATCAGGAAACTTATGGTCCTTGCTGCGTACCTTGCGGAGGACGGTGAAGAAGCTTGCGGGAATCGACCTGGTATCTTTCTGAGAAAGGTAAACGAGAGCCGTTGTTGCCTTCCTCAGCCCTTCGTTAACAACGCCTAGTGATCACTGCGGAAAACTGTGGTATGACACAATGTTCCGTAGCACAATCGTCATGAGGATGACATGCTGTCGCATGGAAGCACGAATGGAAGCCAAGCGAGATAGATAGCTCGCCAGGCTTGTAGAGTGAAAAGACAACGCTCTCACCAAGGCAGTCACGAGCATTCGACGCCACAAGTCGTAACGATTGCTCGAGTTGTCCCATCACCACCTCATCGAGGGTGTCGGCCTGCGCAACGCGCGTAGAGGATTCAGACTGGTGAAGGAAAACCACCTTATAGAGAACATCGCGTATGACAAGCTGTCTTGGGGCGACGCAACGTCGGCGTGAGCGTTGTCGACACTATGGCAGGGACAAGAGCTGCAAGATCATGCACCAGTGCTTGGAAGCCGATTTCGTTGCCACGCTGGGCTCCTCTTGCTGCTGTGTGCAGTCTGCCTCCAGTATTGACGGACCCGAGAAGCGAGAGCGGAGGATGACGTCGCTCGTCTGCGGCGAGGATCTCGTTGCGGTGCCGCGCGACCCCATCGGATCCTCACCAGCATGGCAGAGTTGCTCGAATCGGCCTGCAACCATGCCGCTCTCCTGTCAAAGCGACATCGCCCCTTGCGTGACCTGGTAGTGTGCTCGACGGCGAGGTCCTGCCCAAGAACGAGCCGTCGCCCGCAGGGCTTACGTGGGAGTTACTATCTATTGAGCCCGGCATACAGCTCGTCGAGCGTGACGAGGCAAAGGTCCGCCCTGTCTGCCGCAGCCCTTCTTGTTGCAGCGCTCGTCTCCCTCTTGGTGAACAGGACGAAGTGGCGTCTGCTGAAGCCTTTGAGGAGTGTCGAGCGGTGCTCGAGCGCCTTGATGGCTGCGGTCTCGTTGAAGGAGTTGCGCCACTTGCACTCGCCGACAAGGAGCTCCCGCTCCACCCTGTTCATGGCGACGATGTCGATGTCCGTCTCCTCGTGCGCGTCGGGGTCGGTGCCCCACCACTGCCCGAACTCGAGTGCGGAGAACGGGAGTCTCCCGGCGATGCTCTCTCGTTGGACCCACTGCAGGCAGACGCCCTCGAACTGCTTGCCGACGTACGTCGAGAGCGCCTGTCCCGAGCTGGCGTAGGAGGACGCCGCCGCACCCGCACCCTTCTCGATCGTCCCAAGATACCTGCTTACGAATCGGTACCAGTAGGCAAAGAGGGGATCCTTCAGGCGATAGGCCGAGCTCTTCGAGGTGGGGCCGTTCCCGAGAGGCGAGACCTTCTCGATGATCCCGAGGACGGAAAGTGTCTTCAGGTACTTGCCGACGGAGTTCGGGTTCACACCCGCCCGTTTCGCGATCCTCGATGGGGTGGTGTTGCCGGATCCCACGGCATCGAGGATCGAGTTGTATCGTGCCGGCTCATGGAGCTCTTGGCGCAGCAGCATGAGGGGCTCCTCATAGAGCAAGCCGAGCCTGTCGAAGAACAGCTCCCGCACGTTCTCCTCGTAGGTCCTGGAGAGGTCGACCTGCGAGAGATAGTAGGGAGTCCCGCCGAAGGTCGCATAGTATATGACAAGCTCCTCGGGGGGCACGCCTGGGAGCATGCGGGCGGCATCGAGGTAGTCAAAGGGGTTGAGCCTCATCTGCATCGTCCGCCGACCGTAGAGTGGGCTCTTGCTGCCGAGCACCCTGCTCTCCATAAAGCCCTCGTTGCTCCCGCAGAGGATCAGCTTCGTATCTGTCTGCTTGAGGCCGTGGTCAATCGTTGCCTGCAAGGCCGACGGAAGCGACGGGTCGGCCTCGGCCGCGTAGGGGAACTCGTCGAAGACGATGACGAGCGGTGTGTCGGGGGGTTCCTTCCCGACCCTCTCGACGACGAACCTCAAGGCGTCGTTCCAGGACGCGAAGGCGGGGAGCGTTGCGGGCAGCGAGAACGCCGCGTAGGTGGCGGCGCTAAGGAGCTCAAGGTTCTGGTGCGACGTCTTCTGCTGGGCAGTGAAGTAGAGCACCCTCTTGTCCTTGACAAACTCGTCGATGAGGGTGGTCTTGCCCACGCGCCGCCGCCCGTAGATGACCGCCATCTGGAAGCCATCCCTCTTGTACATGCGCTCGAGCGCCGTGAGCTCCCTTTCGCGTGCGACGAACATAGTCCCCTTCCGGTCATGCCTCTCTGGCGTATCTGTACCCTTGAGTACCGTACTCAAGGGTATCGTACCCAAGAGTACGGATACCTGTCCTCAAGAGCGAAACGGTCATCCAAAAGTTTGCCCGCATACAGACTGTGGGCTGCTGTGAAGCGGACAAGGAGGTTGCCGCAGCAAGCTCGAATGGTGTTTGGGCTGAGGCGGTCGGGGCCGTACCCTGACGGCTATGGCGAGAGTGCCGCGCAGGCACGGATGTACGCAAAGTCGCCCTTGCCGCCCGCACCCCATTCAGGGACCTCCTCAAAATCGGCTCATGCGTCTCCATCTTGGGGAGGATGCCATCGTGATAGCCGTTCCCTCCCCCCAAAACCATGGCTCACGCGCCTACATCTTGGCCCTGACCCATGCGACGGCCACCTGCACGCGGTCCCGCAGGCCGGTCTTGGCCAGGATCCTGCTCACGTACCTGCGTACGCTCGCTGGCTCCACGACGAGTCGTTCGGCTATCTCGGCGTTCGAGAAACCGTCGGCGACGAGGGAGGCGACCTCGGCCTCGCGCGGGGTGAGCGACGAGAAGCTCCCCTTGTGCGTAGGCGCACTGCCCCTTGGGGACGCCAGTGGGGAGGAGGGAAAGCATCTTCCCAGTACCTTGCGCGTGATCCTTGGCGTGAGCACGGCGTCGCCGGAGGCGACGGCACGTACCGCGTCGGCAAGCTCTGCTGAGGTGACGTCCTTGAGCAGGAACCCCGACGCGCCGGCGGACAGCCCGCCGAGCGCGTAGTCATCTTGGTCATAGGTCGTGAGCACAAGCACCTTGACGCCTGGATGCGCCCGCGTGATGATGCGGGTGGCGTCGATGCCGTCCATCATGGGCATCCGCACGTCCATGAGCACCACGTCCGGCATCTCGTCGCCTGAAGCGGCGGCGAGCGCGTCCACCGCCTCGCGGCCGTTTTCCGCCTGCGCGACGATGCGGATGCCCTCGGCGCCCTTGAGCATCAGCGCGAGTCCAAGCCTCTCGTAGCGCTGGTCGTCGACGACCATCACCGATATCATAACCGTCCCCCTTCGACCGGACTGACGCCGGCGGATGTGGACGCGGGGATGTTCGCCCTCAGCGTCCAACTGCCCTCGGAGGGTCCGGCAAAGAACGTTCCTCCCGCGCCACGTACGCGACGTTCGAGGCGCGTGAGGCCCGTGCCGGCGGTTGCGGGGGTGAGGTGCGCGTCATCCTCAGGATCCGAGGTAACCCCTTCGGGTGCGTCGTCATCGCGAACGGAGAGGGCGAGCGACCCGTCAGCCCGATGGTCCCATGCGATGATGATCGAGGAGGCCTGACCATGGCGCAGGGCGTTCGTGACGGCCTCCCGTGTGACGGAGAATGCCAGGTCAGACTGAGCGGGGTCCGAGGGGCGCCGGCCGGTCTCGGTCAGGGCGCATGCGACCCCCGCCTTCCGGGCACGTGCGAGCACGGGAGCGACGTCGTCCCATTTGCGTAGGGCTGACCTAGCGCGATGGGCGTCGGCGCTCGGGTCAGCAAGGGAGGTGACGGCCTCCCTCGTCTGGGCAAGGCACTCGCGTGCGGTCTCGTTGATGCCCAAGAGTGCCTCTCTGACCTCGGGATCCCTGGCCAGAACTCCCTTGAGTCCCTCGGATAGGGCGATGATCACGGTGAGGCCATGCCCGACTGAGTCGTGGAGCTCCGTAGCGACGCGGGCTCGCGACACGGCGTCGTCGCGCTGGGCCTCGAGCATCTTCGACCGGGTCCTCTCGACAAACTCCAGCTCACGCGCACGCGCGGACTCCTCCCTTGCTGACAGTGCCATCCCGAGCGCGATGGGCATGGCGAGCGTGAGGGCGGAGGTGAGCGCCTCGGTGAGCTCAAAGCCCGGTGCTCCCAGGGCCGACCCGGTGGCTGCCGCAGCAAGGGACACCGCGCCCGCAGCGGCCACCCTCGCAAAAGAGGTCCAGCGTCCGAGCGCGTAGAGGGAGACCAGGGCTGGAACGCCGAGGAAGCCCCTGCAGCCGAGGGCCGTGGCGACGGCATAGAGCGCACAACACGAGATGGAGGCCGCGCAGGGTGCGCGCCGCGCCATCAGAAGCGTCGCAGTCACCAGGGCGCATGCGAGCGCGAGCGCCGCCATGCCCGCCCCCGACGGGGCGGAAGATGCTGCCCCACCCGGAAACCCGGGGACGATAGCTGACGCTAGCGCGAGCATCTCGTAGGTGGCCGAGAGCATGAGCACGAGACGCCAAGTCCACCCAGACCTAGCCCGTACCCTCTCTTCTCTTCCGCCTGTCTCCATGATCCCCACTTTCTGTCAATCCCCATTCTACCTGTCGAGCCGCCATCCTCGCAGGACGGCTGCCGGGCTCTGCGCGAGGGGGCGGGCGAGGCGTGCGCGCTGCAGGGCGAAGAGCACAGCCCAGAGCACGGGCAGGGCGGTAGCGAAGACGTCGAGGCATGGCTGGAAGGCGGCAAAGCCCCAAACGGCTTGTAGGAGGGTGGCCCCCGCGAGCGCAGCGACGAGGGCGGGCATGAGTCCCAGGAGCGCGGCGGAGAGGGCGAGGATCAGCGACCTCCAGGCAATGAGGTGCACCGTGTCCCCACGCGTGAGCCCCAGGGTGCGCAGGAGTGCCTGTCTACGCGCGTCATCCCCACCAAAGAGTGCGACGGTCGCCAGGGCTGTCGCGAGGGCGAACGCGGCCGCAAGCCCAAAGAGCACGAGGACGTCGGCGTAGTTGAGCTCTGCGGGCAGGCCGAGTCGGGAGAGGACCTCTTCGAGGCAACGGGCGGCACAGAGCAGCGTCGACCCGCCGCCGAGTGCGGCAGCCAAAGGGACGACCGCGTGGGAGTCGCGCTCTATCTCCTCGATTGCCTCGCGAGCGGCTAGGTGACCCACGGCGTCCCCGAGCGTACGCGGTATCAGTCCCGCAGCGCGGGTGGCGAGACGGACCCCCTCGACCCCAGCGGCGAACACGGCGAGCGTCGCGAGAATGCCGGCGCTTACGATGCCGTTCACGATGGCCCCCACCCCGTTGCCGCCCAAGAGCGCGCCTAGGGGCAAGATGGCCAGGGAGAGTCCAAGAAGGAGGCCCGAAAGCACTCGTCTTGCCGCCGTTCCCGCGCGGGAGCGGCCCGTATCAGCTCCCGTCTTGCGCAGGAAGTCGACGGGGGCTACCCTCCCGGTTCGGAGGGCAGGCAGGATCGCTCCCGCCATGCAGGTCGGCCAAGACACGGCAAACGCGAGAGGTGCAGCCAGCGCTCCCACGTCGAAGGCTGGTGGCTCAAACGATCCGAGGCCACCCGAGAAGCCCTCGGCAGCCAGCGCGTCGAACGCGGGCACGAGCGCAGACGAGAGGGGAAGGGAGGCAAGCGAGCCTGCGGCCGACCCGATGGCGGAGGCTAGGCCAGCTACGGAGAGCGCTGAGACGCGTACCTGGATGGGCGTGGCACCCGCGAGGCGCCACTGGGCGAAGGTGGAGTGGCAGCGCCTCACGGTGGCCGACCCGATCGCCGTGAGTGCAAACAGGGCGATGAGTGCGACCTCGGCGTAGATGGTGACGGACACGACCTGAAACCCGGTGAGGTCGAGCCGAGCTGCACGGGTGGCCTCGGCGAACGCGGGACTTGACGTCCAGACGGCCTGTGACACGCAAATGCCGACGAGGGTCGAGGTCATTGTGACGACACAGACGAGTGGGACCCAGCCGACGAGGTCCTCGGCAAAGATCCGGATTGCATATCTACGCATGGTCTGCCTCGCTTTCGTGCTCCTTCATGCCGTCAAGTATCTCTTTGGGGGCCATGCTGCCTGCGACGTGCGTGATGCGCCCGTCGCGCATGAAGATGATCACGTCGGCGGCCGATGCGACGTTGGGGTCGTGCGTGACCACGACGACCGCGCAGCCGGCAGATGCCATCTCCTTGAGCGTCGCGAGCACGACGTGAGAGCTGCCGGTGTCGAGTGCGCCGGTCGGCTCGTCGGCGAAGAGGACCTTTGGCGAGAGCATCAGGGCGCGGATGAGTGCGCAGCGTTGCCTCTCTCCGCCGGAGAGTTCCTGCGCTCTCGCCGCGTGATGCCCAGAGAGCCCAAAGCGGTTGAGCAGCGCTGCGAGCTGCGCGGGGTCGCCTCTGTGACCAGCTAGCGAGAGCGGCAGGAGGGCATTCTCCTTGACGGTCAGGTACGGGACGAGGTTGTAGTCCTGGAACACGAAGCCGACGCGCTCACGCAAAAAGCGCGTGCGCTGCCCATCGGGGAGCGCGTACACGTCCTGCCCAAATGCCAGCACCTGCCCTGTGTCCGGGACGTCCAGTCCCGAGAGGGCGTAGAGAAGCGAGGTCTTCCCCGCCCCCGAGGGCCCGACGACCGCAGTCATACCGGAACCGATGGAGATTGAGCAGTTGTCGAGTATGGGAGGGGCGCCCTTGGTGGGCGAGACCTTGCCCAGGCCGTAGGCTTCGATGATGCGTTCCATGCAGACCCCTTTCGTTCGACTTGCTGCGGTGTTGCGTGTCTTTGTGCGGCGGCTCACCGAAGATGAAAGCACGAAGTACGGGTCATTTCCAGGCCATGCGGGGCTTTGCCATCTGGAGCGGACAAGGCCCTAAGGCTGCCGCTCGGTCCCGGTACCTGTACGGGTGGTAGGCTTATCCTGGTAGAGAAGGCCCCTCGCCCTCTGAGGTTGCCCTAGGATTACCGTGCCGCTATCGTGTGCTAAGGTTGGAGCGCAGCTTACCGAAGGGGAAAGGGGCGTGAGGCATGGATATGGTTGCCAAATGCGTTGGAGCTTGTTCAGGGGAGGTGCCAGTTCGTCCTCTACCAGGCTACTATCAGTTCCCTGACCCCCATCCTCTCCGCGATGAATTTCGCCGTCGTGCGCACCGGGCAGGACGAGGGCACCAGTTCCCTGGGTGGCGCCGTTTCGACGCCTCGTGCCGGTGCGGGGTTGCGCAATGAGCGCATCCTTGCGGGCGTGCCAAGGCCGTGATCCTCAGGGGGTATGCGGGCTGGAATCTGCCGAGCCGAGGCGTCTGGTCGTGTACGTGCACGGAAGGGGTGGCTCCGCCAAAGAGGCGGAGCACTACAGGGCCCTTTTCCCCGAAAGCGATGTGATTGGCTTCGACTACAGGTCGCAGAGCCCATGGGAGGCGCATGAGGAGTTCCCCCGATTCTTTGGCGAGAGACGCGGCCGCTACGGGTCGCTTGTCCTAGTCGCCCACAGCATGGGGGCGTTTCTCGCGTTGTCCTCCCTTGGTAAGAGACACGTCGACGAGGCGTATCTCGTCTCTCCCATCGTGGACATGGAGAAGCTGATACGCGACATGATGGCGCGCGCGGGCGTCACCGAGGAGGAGCTTTCGAAGAGGTTGGAGATCGAGACAGGCTTCGGCGAGAGGCTGTCCTGGAAGTACCTCTGTTACGTGAGGGACAACCCAATACGGTGGGGCGTCCCGACCCACATCCTGTGCGGCGAGGGGGACGACCTGACGCCCGTCGAGACTACGTCGGCCTTCGCAGGGCAGATTGGCGCGGACCTGAGCGTCATGAGAGGTGGGGAGCACTGGTTTCATACCCGCGAGCAGCTACGGTTTCTCGACGCTTGGCTGGGGCGGCTCAAGCGGGCGGGTCTCGGGTCCGGTGAGTGCGCAGCTTCTTGCTCGACTTGGTCCACGTTCCCATCGACGCCGCGTCCCCGCCCATGAACCGATGGACAGGTCGCCCTCAAGCTCGGCAAGGCATGACGTGAGCCATGCGCTTGGCGTACGCGAACGCATCGCGAGATTGAAGTCTTTACACGAACTACCCATAATCCAAGTCTCGCAATGGTAACATTGGCAAGTGGAACGCTAGATTCGACCGTTCTAGAGATGGGGAGATGTCATGGAGTGCACGCCGTAGCCTCGTGAGCCACTTTGTCGAGAAATCCCTGTTAAGACCCAAAAGCCGTCTCGAGTTGGGTGCCCTATACGTGGGGCGCTTTCTGCTGGCAAGCTTCCTCGCATGCGTGGAGCGTCAGGCGGCAGGCTCAGATGTGTTACTGAGATACTTCGAGTTCATGTTGCATAATAAACGTGCCTTCGTTCTGGGGTTCTCTGTGGTGGCGTTGGTGTTTCACTACCACCTGCTGGCAAGCTCTGGAACAGAGATCAGATGCCGGGTGCTGGTAGGGGACAGGCTGACGCTGATACGACTCAGGTACATCATCGAATGCCTGGCATTGCTCGGCATCTGCTGTGCTCTCTCGATCGCACTGCATCTCCTGCTGGGCTTCGAGATCGTTGACAACCTCTGTTTGTTCGCCGTCCTATCCATGTACATCCTCGCGAGCGCGGGTCTTATGGGGGCAAGATGAAGGCCTTTCATTTTTTCTTGACTCGCATATTCCTAAGGAAGCCAATTTTCGCCATAGGCACGCTAACTCTGTTGTTTCTGGCTAACTACATAGTGTTCTCGACGGCTCGTACCGTGTTCTCTGCACGTGAGGGCTACGAGCAGATGGCGCGCATTAACGCGGAGGGAACATTCATGGCGAGCCTGGATCCGGATGCGACGGTAGATGTCGACAGCAGCTCAAAAGAATCGATCCAGAGCGTCTACGATGTCCTGGACGACCGATATGAGTATGCTTTCTACACTGACGGCTACATCACGGACCTAGCTAACAGCCATGGGGTCGAAGTCCCGGTGGGTTACATGAATCAGCGATATAACGAGCTCAACGGCTTTTCCGTCGCGAAGGGAGACGGGCTGACGTTTGATTACAGCCTGGATCAAGGCGAGGCGATTCCCGTTTTGGTGGGCAGGGGGCTCGCCGACGACTATCCGCTTGGCTCGCAGTTCACCATGCATGACCCCGCATTGGGCCGAGAGTTGACGGTGAGGGTCGTTGGCATCATCGCCGAGAACTCGTCGCATTCGATCCTTTATGCGCCTGATTTGAAGCAGTACCACAACTTTTCGGTGGTTATCCCGGTGAACAGAGCTTTCATTGAGCAGGCCGACGCTTCCTTTAAGCTCAACGGGCTCATGGATCTCATTTTAGTTAATACCGATCGTACGGGCGTGTCCGAGCTGGGCGCATATGTCGACAGAACGATTGGGGTCAAGTTCAACTACTATAGTCGACAGGACAACATTGAGTTTTACAACCAGTACCTTGTCTCCTCGACGAGTTCCCTGCTTGTTGTCTCTGGCGCGCTCCTTGTCCTGATCATCGTCCTATCCGTCTGGGGCTCTCTGGCAAGCGTGCGCGTGATGGTGCGCGACTTCACGATCAACGTGCTGGTGGGGCTAAGCTACGCCAAGGTCCGGCGGTTCCTCTTCTCATACTACGCGGGCCTTTCGCTCCTTGCCCTGCTTGCCGTTCTTGCCATGGCCGCCTATTCGAGGTACGATGCCTGGCAAGGTAAGAGTGCATTTCTTATGACCTATGGCTGCGCGGGGTTGATCGGGATGGACTGGCTGGCCTTGCTTGTCGCACTACTGCTCGATCTCTTTCTGGTCACGGTGGTTGTGCAGACGATTTCCTGGAGACTGAGACGGGTTCCCATCTCGGTGGGGGTTTTGCAGTGATGGATAACATCATCGACCTCAAGCTAGAGCACAAGACATATAGGAAGGGCTCGTCATCCATAACCCTTCTTGAGAACTTCTCGCTCACGGTCGCTGAGGGCGAAAAGCTTGCGATAGTCGGGGAGTCTGGCGTTGGCAAGAGCTCGCTATTGAACATCCTTGGCCTGATTGACAGACACTATGCAGGCTCCTACACCCTGCTCGGCAGATCCGCCCGAGAGCTGTCAGATCGCGAGTCGGCTGCGTGGAGGAACCAAAGGATCGGATTCGTCCTACAGGAGTCGGCGCTCATCAACTCCTTGAGCATTGCGGACAATATCAAGTTGCCCCTGCTCTACGCGCGGCCGCCCGGCAGCGGCCGGTCAGGTAGGTTTGAGGAGGTGGTGGATACCCTCGACATCGGTCCCATTCTGCGCAAGAAACCGCTCGAATGCTCCGGTGGGGAAAGGGCGAGGGCCGTCTTTGCGCGGGCGGTCATCATGAGCCCCCAAGTAATTCTTGCTGACGAGCCTACCGCCTCCCTTGACGCAAAAAACAGGTCAAGGATCATCGGCCTTCTGCTTGGCCTGAATCGTGACCTTGGGTCTACGGTCGTCACCGTTACGCATGATGCCGAGGTGGCCAGCCAGCACGATAGGGTCGTCGCACTTCAGAGAAAGGCATAGGGCACGAATCTCTGCGTTATGGTATTTTCGGAGCCACTCGGGTTGGGTCTGCTTGTTCCGGGAATTAGCTTGGGTAAAAGGACGGGCGGGTGATGTGTCCGGCATGCGAGAACAAGGTCCGCGTCAAAGCGTGTGAGAAAAGGATCCGAGGATGGGATGGTGGAACCCGAAGGCAAAGATCCCCATCGAAAGCGAGGAGTTCGGCAAGATTGTCCGGGACCTCGTCTTCGAGTGCCCCAGCTCGAACCGCCACGAGGTGTCGGACGGGAAGCGCCCAGACGGCAAGAAGAGCAAGAGTACGTTCTATCAGCCGGTGAGTGCCCGCAACACATCGTTCCACGCGAGGGGGATCAGTGGTGGCCTGTTCCTGACGATTCTTGGGGAGATCACAGGTCCCCTCAAGAGGAAGGACAGGTACATCAGGGTTGAGAACGGCCAGACCGTCGAAGAGGTGGCCGCATCGGCGGTAAAGCGCCTAGGGTCTGATGCCATGAAGAGGGACCTCCTGGTCTTCGCTCCGCGATCCGACATGCCCGATACCGAGGCGATCTTCTATTACATCAGAAACGCCTTCGCCCACGGCTCCTTCGAGGTGCAAGATGTCGACTGTAGGAGGATGTACCTGCTTGAGAGCGACAAGAACGGCAAGACGCTGGCGATGATGCGCTTAAGCGAGCAGACGCTGCTGCACTATGCCCAGCTCGCCCACCTGAGCGTTAAAGAGATAAAGAATCTCCGTCAAGGGGAGCACAAGCGCAAGAGGCCGGAGTAGCGATTCGCTTGTCGAGCGCGTTGCCTCGACAAGGAGAGGGACCCTTCCCATCTCATCCGTTGGTCGTCTGCTATGGGATCGCGCCAAGCCGTGGGGGCTCCACGCGCCATTGCAAGGCTGTCTGGGGCATTGCGGGGCTGCTTTGCAGGCTGGTCTTCGGCCGCCTATAGCAGCCGCCTTCCGCTGTGACCCCCCGATCTTAGCTCGTCCCACTTCGTCGCTCTCGCCATGTCCCTGCACATCTTCCGTTTGGAGCACTCCATGCTCCCGTCCCCACGTCCTGCGGCTCCATCCCACCACTCTCGTCCGGCGGGTGGGATGGTCATCTCGGGTTACGGCAGTCTGTCCCGGCGTCTCTTGCAGTCCAAGCTTCCGTACAGGTTCGTCCACCGTACTCGCAACAGCTCCACCAGTGTATCGTCTATATCTATCTCTCTGTTAGACCACCGTCGGCATGACGACGCCCCGCGTCTCCGCCACGATGTTGTCAGCGAGAAGACATGTCGAGGGGAGACGCGGGATGCCTGGCATGATACCGCGAGGGGCGAGGGGGCCGGGCGCACGGCGAGAGGGGGAGGCTCACGGGGCCTCTGCGCGCGCAGGTGCCCGACGGGCCCGGCAGGGCGGGCGGGGGGCCGGGCGCGTGCCCCAGGTGCGGCGGGACGCGCCTCGCGTGCGAGGGGCATGACGGGGACGGGTCGCAGGGGCGGTCCCGCGGGTCCTGCGGCCGCGCCCCCTCGCGCAGGGCCATGGGCCCGCTCGGGTGCCCCGGGCCCGAGGGGGACGTCCGGGCGGGCCGCGCCGGCACGCGTGCGCGGGCGGGACGCTTAGGGAGTGCGCGGGGGCCTGCGGGGTGTGCCCGGGCACATATGATCGTGGCGCCGCCCTCCGAGCCGCCGCGCACGGCCAGGCCGGCGGCCTCGAGGCGGGCGACGACGGAGGCGAGCATCTCCTTGCCGACGCCGTTCTCCCCCGGCAGGTGACGGAAGTCCCCGGGGGTCTCAGGCGTCGGGCACGCGGTACCGGCACCCCGTGAAGTCGCGGACCGAGGGCGAGCTGTGGCAGGCGTCCTCGCAGGCGACGTCGGACAGGTCCGGTCGGCACCGGGCGAGGTGCGTCTGGGGCAGCGTCTCGGCGGGCCAGGGCTGCCTGCCGCGCCTGGGCGCGCCCGTCCCCAGGGGCTCCACCAGGGCGAGCAGGTCCTCCCACGGCACGACGGGGCCCGTCTGGGCGGGGAGGTCGGCCCGCCTCGTGCGCCTGGCCCTGCCCTCCCGCCCGGCCCGCGTGAGGCTCGCCCGCCTGTCCGGTGCCATCCTCCGACCCTCCCGCCACCCGTCCGTCCCGACACACCCATCATGGCGCAGAGATGGCCCACCACCTGCGGATATGCCACATCGGGCCACGTCTTTCGCACATCCGGGCGCAAGGTCGGCGGCGCGCTCCCGGGGCTTCGCGCCCCATGCGCGCGGGACGCGGGCCCGAACCATCCGCTAGCCTGATTTATTCTGTGTCTAATGATGAGGGAAGCTGTGCCTAACAGAGAGTTCTAAGTCAGGGAGCGCAGAGCTGCGACCCTACGGAACGAGCGTTACGGGTTATTGGTCACTGCTCGATCCCATGGGTCTCATCCCACTCGGCGATGAGCTCGCCTGCGTGCCACTTCGCCATGCGCCTGTTCACGGCATCGAGGCTGAAGTGCTCGAAGCCCTGTGACTTTCCCCATTTGCTCAGGTCCTCGTGCTCGGGATTCGACTCATCGGCGATGACATGCAGGAAGTCCTCAAACCCCCACGCGCCCCCTACGTCTTCGGGTGGGGCATCGCCGGCACCATCAGTGCAAACGGGCATCTCGCCCTCGTAGCAGCTGATGGTTCTTACGAGCTTGATGCGATGCTCCCAGCCATCGCCGTAGTCATAGCTGTAGCGTGCCGTCCGCGAGCGCGGAAACACCTTGTCGAGACTCAGTGCATGCGCATCGGTACGCTCGACGTTACCGCTGTCCTTGATGAGCGAGAACATGGCATCGATGCCATTCTGTTCAGGGTCTGTGATCTCGAGCTGTTTTCCGCGACTGCGTAGCTTGAAGTCATACAGGTGGTAGTTCCACCAGAGGAAGCATGACTGGATGATGTCATGGAACTCGGCAAACGTCCGATCAGCTGGTACGACGACCTGACGCCAGCACGGCCGCTTCTCCGCGAGCTCAAGATCGATGCGAAACTCGAATGCGGGGACGTTCGAGATGGGTTGCGAGCGCGCGGCAATCTCATCAATCATGTCAGCGAAGGCACCATACGGGGCGGCGAATCGGCGGGCACGTCTTTCGCCCTCCTCGGTCAAACGCACGCACTCCGCCTTGTGCGTCGCGCTGATCAGCCCCTCATCACAGAGCGTCTTGATGACGTCTTCATCATAGCTCTTTCGCGAGTATGTCAGGTCCCCATCGGGCGACTTCTCCTTCCAGGAGCTTAGGTAGATGAGCATCAGAGTCAGCTCGTGGATGAGCCTGCCGTGATCCATGGACGACCTCCTGCAATCGGTTTCTATCGACCAAGCCATGTCCTGCGAGCGTTCGTTCTTGCGAACTTGGGCTTTGTGTCGAATAGTGTACATGAGAAATGGGTGATGTGCAGCTGAAGCAGTTCTTGGTGGCTCAGGCGGTGGTGAGGCAGGCCCACCTCCCTCTACAAGTGCTGTGTTGCCATCTGACCTAGGCTCGATGCAAGGAGGGGCGCCTTTGGGGCCATGCCCTGCGATGTAGCCAGCTCCCATCCGCTCATGCGGAAGGCTCGCCGCCCACATTCTGGTCAATCGGGAGTGCCGGGTAAGCCATTTTCCAGCATTGATGCCCTCTTGATGAAGTAAGTGTTCAGTTTTGTTTATGCTCTTACACGGGCGGGTACATACAGCTATGCTTCTGACAGCACAGGTGGAAGATTGGATGATATGAAGGTCGTTATTCTGGCGGGGGGCTTCGGCTCGCGCATCAGCGAGGAGAGTCACCTACGCCCCAAGCCCATGATCGAAATCGGTAGGTACCCCATCCTGTGGCACATCATGAAGGGCTACTCCCACTTCGGCTTCAACGACTTCGTGATCTGCGCGGGGTACAGGCAGGACGTGATCAAGGAGTACTTCGAGGACTACTTCCTGCACCGAAGCGACGTGACCTTTGACTTCACCAACGGTCAGCGCGACATGGTGGTCCACAACACCTCGGTGGAGCCTTGGCGTGTCACCGTCGCCGACACCGGTTACGCTACCATGACGGCGGGCCGGATCAATCGCATACGGCCCTATGTTGACGATGAGCCGTTCATGCTCACGTACGGCGACGGCGTCTCTGACGTCGACCCCAACGACATCCTCGCCTTCCACAGGGCATCGGGTGCCGTCGTCACGCTCACCGCCGTCAAGGCCTCCCAACGCTTCGGCGTGCTCGACATCGATGATGGGGGCTGCGTGGGGGACTTCCGCGAGAAGAGCGACAGCGACGACGCATACATCAACGGCGGCTTCATGGTCTGTGAGCCGGGGGTGTTCGATGTCATCAACCAGCGAGAGGACCCGGACGGGGACGACTTCTCTGGCGTGACCCTCGAGGCGTTGGCACGATCCGGCGAGCTCTCGGCATATCGCTACGACGGCTTCTGGAGCTGCATGGACACCCAGCGTGACATGCAGCAGCTGATAGCGCTCT
>ERZ773099.1715-NODE-1715-length-15931-cov-8.143046_pt1 | contig 15931 bp, 12 predicted proteins | sample MGYA00511120_ERZ773099 | MGnify/ENA primary metagenome ERZ773099 (study PRJEB29015, sample SAMEA2738012) | human oral metagenome | biome: human oral; feature: human-associated habitat; material: dental | place: China | collected 2104 ...
TCAGCGCATGTGCATTCGACGCATGACCTGGGCGCGCACCGGCAGGGCACGGGTCGTGGGCGTCGCAGCAGTCATGGCGTCAGCATAGTGCGCGGGACGACGGCGGTGTCAACCGCGGGCGGCGGGAGGTGGCCGTGGCGGCCGGGGTGCGGTAGTGTGACCTGCGTCCCGTTCTTGCTTCTCGATTCTGGCCCTGGAGGTTCCTATGGGGATGGTGCCCAACCTCTATCGCGCCGCGCTGGTGGCGCATCAGACTACCGCTAAGACCTACCACACGGATATGTGCGGACTCGACGGGGCGTCCAATCCCTGTTCTGGTGTGATCAAGGCGATTGAAGATGGGGCGTGGGTCTCACCGGCTGCGGATGAGTGGTGCGAGAAGGCCGACACCCTGGGAAGGTATATCAAAGATGTTTTTGAGAAGTACTACTCCGAGACGCTCCAGGAATATATAGACGAAGAGCCGGAGGAGGTCGATGACTCTGGTGAGGATGCGTGGAAGGCTGAATATGAGGATGGGCGCACCGAGGATGTGGGCGAGATGTGTTACGGATGATGGGTCCGATGTCAATGAATGAGTGAAGGGGTGCCGCATGACGCTAGTCAAGGCCAACCTGGAGGATCTTCGGAGTGCGGCAAGCACCTTGGGTGAAGTCGCAACCTGCGTCGAGGATCGGCATGATGCTCTTCGAAACAAGGCCGCTTCCCTGGTTCTTTCATCTACGTTCCCGCTTGAAATACTGACGGTCTACGTGGAGGGCCTGCGCAAGAGGGCCAGGTTTCTTAGACTCAAGGCCGATTGGCTGGAGATAGTCAACACTGGGGATGACGGTAATGTGCCCACAGGGGATGTCAGCTATGAGGTCCTGCTTGATGATACCGCAGATCTGGCCAGTATGGAGGTATGGCTCGGCGAGGCCATAGCAGAGCTTGGCGGAAAATTTGCTACATCTGACTACAAGGAGGGAGATCCGCGACTGGACTCCCTTCACCGTTACATGAAGCAGTGGGAGAACAATGGAACCGTCATGGCCGCAGTTTACTCCAACCTGGGGCCCGAGGGGACTCTGGCGCTGACCGACGCCATAGGAAAGCATGTGGGCTTGACGTCGGCGGCGAGTCAGGAGGAGAGTGAAACTGCGCAGACGCTTCTCAGGGAGATTAAGCGCGGGTTGGTTCTTGCGAGCCATCAGTGGTCCAGCTCGGAGGCGGAGGAGTTCGGACAGAGTCTGGTGCAGGCCGCCCGCTACATGGACAGCAGCTCCGAATACTATGAGCCTGGTGTTACCCGCCTCGAGGCGTTGACCTGGCTCATGTATAACAATGCCGGGTCGGAATCGTTCGTGCTGGGCGCCGCTGAGAAGATGCACGAGATCCAGCAGCAGGATGTGGCCAACGGCGCCCCCTGGTGGAGCTGGTCCTGGACGGGGCCGTCTCAGTACCTGCCCGCCGTGATCGACCTCGATAGCTCTCCCTGGGCGCTTGATCTGCCGTCAGTAATTCTGCATGACTTGGGCAGCCACCCCACTGCGGCATATAAGTTCTTCGCCGACGATCATGGCCGACTCACGTACTGGGCGGGGGACTACGACTATTCTCGCGCGGGACCACCTGCGGACTACTCAGGGATAGCCTCGGCCCTGGACGCGGCCTGTACCGAACCGAGAAACATTAAGGAGCATCCTCAGGAGGCGGCGGAGATCGCCTCGATCGGGCTCAACACGTTGGCGTCGCGCAGTGGTTTCGGAGAGTCTTCCGGGGGAGGATCGATTCTGGGAGTCGAGACCGCGGGCTCACTGGGGCACATTCTCTCAACCTATGTGGCGGGCTTGAATGAGTCGATCCACCTGGAGTGGACCGTGGCGGGAGTCGATCCGAAGGGAAGCGTTGTCAATGTGTCGATACCCGGGACCTCCGGTGAACCTCAATTCCCCAACCAGCCGCTCTTCGACACCGAATCCGTGCTGCCGAGAGTCCTCAATATCGTTGGACAGAGGGGGCGGCCGTTCTTGGATCTCCGTGCCGCGCAGAATGCATACCAGGGGCGCGTCCTTCCGGATGCGGTGAATGCGGGGGAATTTACGGCCGAGGCTGAGCGGCTCGCGAATACTGAGGGATATATTGCCAATGCGATCGGCACGGGTAAGATCGACAAGGCTCAGGCGGAGGACGACTACGCCAAAGCCTGGATCGATCTTGTGGACGTCCCTGCAACGAAGCTGGCGCAGCTGGCGTCCGCCTTCGCGCCTCCCGGAACCTCGGGTGCGGCGAACTGGGCCTCGGACAAGATGGTGAGTACTCTATCGGACTATGCGACCAGGACATGGGCATCGAATACGGATCGTGCTGTGAGCGACGCCAATAAGCAGTCCAAGGAGTCGCGACTGGAGTTCGTCCGAGCACTTATGTTCTCGGCCGACGAGCAGGGGCTTCTGGGCTATCAGCATGATCATGGCGAGCTCAATCCCGATTCTCCGGCTGTCCGCAAGAAGCCCGATGGCACCTACCGGCTCCTTACGCGGGACGAGTACAGCGAGATGGTGGAAGCGGCGAGTAAGGACAGCAGCGGCGAGGCCCAGCACAAGCTGGATCAGGCGAACACGGATCTTCGAGGACTCATGACCACCGATGAGGGATACGGATACATGAGTGACAGCAAGTCGGACGGGGGCCTGGGGGGCACGAGGCCAACCGAGAGCGATCTCGAAAGTGCATACAATAACGAGTTCGTGAAGTACCACGACAAGAAGGACGGGTGAGTTAGCGTGCGGGCGGGTCGTGTGTGGGCGGTTGTGGCGGTGGTGGTGTCTGTGTCGGTGGCTGTGGGCGGGTGCTGGGGGGCTGAGGGGGAGCCTGCGGTGGCTAAGTACATGCTGCGGGCGGAGGATGTCCCGGGTGGGGGAGAGGTAACATATCCGGGTCGTGTGAGTGATTTTACGGCCCACTGCAATGATGCGATTTATATTGCCCATCGTGATGGCTCTCGGGACGAGGCGACGCCACGGGCGACTGTGCGTGTTGAGGCTGAGGGCGGGCGGGCGGTGGAGGAGACTCTTATTTTGAGCACATACCTTCATGACATGACCGTGGATGCTGATCGTCATATCGGGAAGTGTGCTGAGGCGAGTCCTTTTGATGAGGAGCAGAATGGTGCGACGGAGGTGTTCTCGCGGATTCCGGCGGATAGGCTGCCGGAGGGCGTGGTGGGGTACACGGCGACGGTGACCTCGAGCGAGGACCAGTCGGTCGTGACCTACCAGCGGATCTTCGTGCGGATTCTCCGCGACGGGCGCTACGGCATCATGATGCTGGGAACGGCGATTCCCGGTGACCAGCCCTCGCCGACCACGCCGATGGACCTGCTCGACACCGCCCTGGAGCGCGCCGGCGCGATCATCGACTCCACAGCCCTGAGGATCCCGGACCCGCTTGACCCGCAGACCGCCTCGCCCACACCCACGCCCCGCGCCACCCAAACGCCCTCCACCGAGCCCCCCGAGGATGCCGGCAGCGAGGACGACACTGAAACGGGATGAGATAGGAGCGGGGCTCGCAGGGATTTACCGGGGCTTCTCAGCCGGCGGGCCTGTAGGTGGTGAGCGTGCCGTCCCCGGGCGAGTAGCCGATCGCCGTGCTGGGGTTGGCGAAGACGAGGAAGTCCCCTTCGGCCGGGTCGAGGCCGGGGAAGTCGATGCTCTTCCCGGTCTTCGCATCGGCAATGGCGCGAACGGTCCAGGTCTGCCCGTTAATTCCGAGGTTACGGAACCATATGATTCGGCTCCTGCGCAAGGAGCCCACCAGCGGTGTATAGCATTCTTTGTCCGACCGGTAGGCGAGGTAGGCGTAGGTCTCGGGAGACTCGAATGACGGTCCGTTGTCCATGGTGACACTCGTAGTGCATTTTTCGGTGTTCGTGGTGTACTCGCCCACGCGCTTGTCCTTCGGGCCGTCCTTGTCCTCTCCGGTCATCAGAGCCGTGAGCTCGTCCACGGAGAGCATTGTCTCCCGAGGAAAAAAGGGATGGCAGTCGTCGTCCGGATCATTTTCCAGGGCAGTGTCGCTGATCCTCCTGCCGTCGGGCTTGAAGGTGTACAAATGTCTGTCCTGGCGGTCGCGGTCGTAGGTCACCACGACCCAGCCGTCCTGAGCGGCCACGACGGAGGCGTGCGTGGCATCGGGCACGTCGAGGATGAGGGACGTGCCGTTGTCGGTGTTGATGACTGTCGTGCCGGTGAGGACGTAGTGCTTGCCGCCGCGCACGATCGCGTCTGTCAGGGCGCTTATATGCGCGTTCGAGTCGGCCCTGACGTTCCAGGCCGTGCTGCCGTCCCTCTTCCAGGCGGTGCACGATCCGTCCTCGCAGCTGAGGGCGAGGCCGTTGATGACGGTGACCTCCGTTTCCGAGTCCCATGGTGCGTCACGCCGACCGCCGGTGGCGACATCGATGAATTCATTCTTCACAATAATGGTGTCGCTGTCCCAGAAATTGATGTCAGCGTCCCCGTTATTAGTATCGATGCGCCAGGACTCACTCGCCCGGCCGTCGGCCAGGGAGTAGCCGGTGAGCGTCCTCTTTCTGCCGGGAGGACGGCCGGTGCCCGAGGACTCGTTCTCGCTCAGGGCGGCGAGGAACGACCCGTCCGGGGACGCCGCGATGGTGGCGTCCTTCGCGATCGTGGAGGAGCCCATCTGCGTCGCCCCGTCGGCCCACTCGTCGGCGGGTATGACCATCTGCGGCTCGTAGGCGGCTCCGCGGTCGCGCAGCACGAACCACCAGGCTGCGGCGCCTCCCCCGGCCACGAGCGCGACGACGAGGGCGACGACCAGGACGACGAGCCCCGTGCGCCGTCGTCGGGGCGTCTGGGAGGGCGCGGCGCCCGGCGCGGGCTGCTGGTAGCCGGGCGGCACGGGCTGCTACTGGCGGGGCTGCTGCACCCGGCCCGCCGGCGAGGGCTGCTGTTGGGGAGAGGGAGTCTGCGCGTCCGGCCGGTAGGAGGAGTACGGCTGCGGGGACGGCGGGTAGGGCTCGTAGGGCTGCGGGCCCTGCTGCGGGTCGATTCCGCTTCCCGCAGACGTGTCGGAGTCCGACGGCGGGTAAGGGTTGCTGCTGGAGCGCGGTGCCTGGTGCGGAGGAAGCGCCTCAGTCATGCCGCCATGGTACGGGCGCGGCCCCTGCCGTGGCAGGGCTCTGGTCAATGGGGTCCGGCCGGCTCGGTCGATTCGGCACGGGGGCCTCAGGCGGGCTTGTAGGTGGTGAGGGTGCCGTCCTTGGGCGAGTAGCCGACTGCCATGCTGGGGTTGGCGAAGATGAGGTGGTCGCCCCTGGTCGGGTCGAGGCCGGGGAAGTCGATGCTCTTCCCGGTCTTCGCGTTGACCAAGGCATAGACGTGCCAGAACGGCCCGCCGTCTTCGGCGTCGTAGAACCACACCACTCGGCTCCCGTTCGAAGGGCTGGTCTGCGGCAGCTCACAGTCGCTATCCACTTTGCCATCGCGATACTCGTGGATCTCGGGGGAGTCGAATGATGCCCCGTTGTCCATGGTGATGCTTATGGTGCATTTCTTGCTGTTCGCGGTGTACTCGCCCACACGCTTGTCCTTCGGGCCGTCCTTATCCTCTCCGCTGAGCCAGGCCGAGATCTCGCTCAGCGAGAGCAGGGTTTTCGGGGGCAGCAGAATGTAGGTGCTCCTGTCCAATCCGCTCTCGATGGCGGTGTCGCCGACCCTCTTGCCGTCGGGCTTGAAGGTGTACAGGTGCCCGTCTTGGAAGTCGTCGTCGTAGGTCTGCACAGCCCAGCCGTCCTGGGCGACCATGCCATGGGCGCGCGGGGCGTCGGGCACATCGAGCGTGAAGGAGTCGCCGTCGTCGATATTGATGACTGTTGTGCCGGTGATGACGTAGTGCTTGCCGCCGCGCACAATAGCGTTTTCAGGCGTCTGCGCGTCCTTGTCGACGTCGACGCTCCAGGCCCTGCTGCCGTCCTTCTTCCAGGCGGTGCACGATCCGTCCTCGCAGTTGAGGGCGAGGCCGTTGACAATGGATGCCTCTCCCGAGTCCCATGGCGCGTCGTGATGGTTGCCGGTGGCGACGTCGTAGAGCGTGCTGCCGAGGACAATGGTGTCGTCGCCCCAGAACCTGATGGTGGTGCTCGAGGTGTCGGTGAGGGTGAGGTGCCAGGACTCGCTGGTCTGGCCGTCGGCCAGGGAATAGCCTTTGAGATCCTTCTCCCTGCTGCCCAACCGGCCGGTGCCTGAGAAGCTGCTCTCGCTCAGGGCAGCGAGGAACGACCCGTCTGGAGACACCGCGATGGTGGCGTCCCTCATGATCGTGGAGGAGCCCATCTGCCTCGCCCCGTCTGCCCACTCATCGGCGGGTACAGCGGTGGAGGGCTCATAGGTGGCGCCGCGGTTGCGCAGCACGAACCACCAGGCGGCGGTGCCGCCCCCGGCCACGAGCACGACGACGAGGGCGACGACCAGGACGACGAGGCCCCTGCGCCGTCGTCGGGGCGGCCGTGCGGGCACGGCGCCGGGCACCGGCTGCTGGTAGCCGGGTGGCACGGGTTGCTGCTGACCCGGCGCTGGCTGCTGCGCCTGAGCGGCCGCCGGCTGCTGCGCCTGAGCGGCCGCCGGCTGGTAGAGAGAGGGCCCCGGGGCGTCCGGCCGGTAGGAGGAGTATGGCTGTGGGGACGGCGGGTAGGGCTCGTAGGGCTGCGCGCCACGCTGCTGGACGGCCCCGCCCTCCGTGGGCGCGCCGGAGCCCGACGGCGGGTAGGAGTTCGGGTAGGAGTTGCCGCCGGAGCGCGGTGCCTGATGCGGAGGATGCGCCTCAGTCATATCGACATCGTACGGTCACCTGCCCCACGGCGGGGAGGCCCTGGGGTGCCTGGTCTCTTTGGCCGAGACGGGCGGCCTCAGTCGGCGGGCCTGTAGGTGGTGAGGGTGCCGTTGACTCCGGGCCGGCAAGCGCCCACCAGCCTCCGCGAACCGATCTCGACGCGGAGCTTGACCGATCTCGGCGGAGGGGGCGGCGGGGTAGCGGGCGGGAGGTGCGAGCGGGCTCGGCATCCGGGCGTTCGGGCGCCTGGGTGGAGCGGGCCGGAACGTGAACGTACCTTTGCAACGTCAACGTACCTTTCTCCCATCCTTCTGGGAGTAGAGGTCAGAAGGATGGGAGAAAGGTACGTTCACGCGACGAACTTCCGTTGACGTTGGACGCGCGACCCACTCGACCGGCCCGTCACCTATTCGGAACCGATCATCCGGCGTCTGCAGATCACGGTCGGGGAAGGCCCGCGCTCGACGTACTCATGCAGTGCGCATCCAGCCTCGTGCCCGCGGCTCGGGACGCTCCTCCCGGCGCCGGTGTCGACGCGCGGGTCCCGGCGTCCGTCCCGGGTCAGACCCTCTGGCCGCAGGCGGAGCAGAAGGTCGCGTCCTCGGTCTCCAGGTAGCCGCAGGACCGGCAGCGGATCCGCACCTCCTGGCGCGGGGCCGCCCCGGAGGCGCCGGTGATGTCCCTGAGAGCGGTCATCTCCTCGACCTCGAAGTTCCTCCGTGCACCCTTGGACCGGCTCCACGGCTCGGCGTCCCTGGCCTCGCGGGTGGGGGACAGGAGGAGGCCCGAGCCCGCCAGCCCCTTGCGGCCGACGCTGCGCAGCATCTGGCCGGCCCCGTAGATGAGCAGGCCGAGGACCGCGAGCGGGAACGTGCTGAACATGTGGGGCACGGCTGTGAATGCGGTCTCATCGCCCGCGTGCACCCGGTTGAAGACGCCGTAGGAGGAGGAGAAGAAGCCGAGGAACACGAGGATGCCGGCGCCCTGAAGAACAGCGCCTCCGTAGTAGGCCCACCTGCGCCAGGGCTGGATGTCGTACTGGCGGGGGCGCCCGCCGTTGTTCGCGTAAGGCGAGGGGGGCTCGGAGAAGGGGCGCTGGTTCATCGTCTCCGCCTTTCAAGGGGTGGAGCCCTCAGGATAGCGGTGCATGGGGAGGGCTGGCGGGGCGCGGGTTGGTGACGTCCGCAGGCCGAGGGCGTAGCCTCATGCCGACAGCATGCCTACCCGTTACAGGAGTGCTCACCTTGTCTGTCTCCACACCGCCCGAACCTCGTTCTCACGACCCCAGGCGCGACGCACCGCGCCCCGCGGAGCGCACCAGCATCCTGCGGCGCACCGATGGCCTGCCCGAGGAGCCGGCGTCGCCGGATCCGGCCGACTCGATGCCCACCCAGGCCCTTCCGACCGACTGGGCGGACGGGCAGCCCACGACCTCTGTCATGCCGACCGGAGCGGGCGGCTGGTCCGACGGGCAGCCCGCCACCTCCGTCATGCCGACCGGAGCGGATGAGTGGGCGGACAGCCGGCCCACCACGGTCGCACCCGCCTACGCCCCGGCGCCGTCGGTTCAGACCCCCGGGGCTCCCGCGCAGTGGAACGAGCCCGCGGCGGAGCCGGCGCCGCAGCCCCAGCCGCAGCCCCGTTCCGAGAGGCGTTCGCGGCGGTCCGAGCCGGAGTCCGAGGTGCTGCCGCCGAACCGGTCGCTCAGGCGGCGCACGGCGGCCCTGCCGATCGGGACCATCCTGCTCGTGGCCTCGGTGGCTCTGCTGGGCTGGGGCGTCTACACATTCCTGACCTCGCTGCGCGTCTTCGACATCGTCCTCGGCAAGTCCGACATCGTCAACATGCCGGCGGCGATCGCCGTCGGGGCCGGGGCGCTGCTGGCGTTCTTCGCATTCGTCGCCTCACTGGTCGCCTGCGCCCGGGCGCGGCCCAAGACGGCGGCCATTATGCTGCTGCTCGGCAGCCTCGTGCTGCCCCTGGCCTCCACCGCCGCCGCGGCCTACTACGGCGGTAACCAGCTGAAGGACCAGACCCTGGCCGAGGCCCAGCAGATGAAGGGCAAGGTCGACATCAGCCAGGTCACGGGCATTCTCGACCAGCTCAAGAGCACGGGCGTCAACGTGCCCTGGCGCGACGACCTGCTTCGCATTCTTGAGGGCGCCGACGCCAGCGGCGCCGGCCAGAGTGGTCAGAACGGCCAGGGCGGCACCGGTCAGGACGGTGACGGCGCCGGCACCACCGGTGACGGCGATGGCCAGGGCAACGACGGCAACAACGATGGCGGCGCCGGCAACGGCGGCTACGACGGCGGTGGCAACGGCGCCGGCGACGAGAACGGCGGCGATGCCGGCGACGGCGGTGGCGACGCCGGGAACGACAACGGCGGTGGCGACGACGCCGGAAACGGCGACGGCAACGGATGATTCGCGGAGCGCTGCGGGCGGTCGGCACATGCCGGCCGCCCGCAGCGCCTCTCCCCGGGCCTGGGACGGGTGTCCCTGGAGAATGTATAAGAACTTGTACTGGGCACCGTCTTGTTGAGGGCGCATGATGGTGCGATCATATTGCTCGGTTTTGCTCCACCATCCCCAGGAGTTCCCTCATGGTTCCGGTCTCCCATCACAGTGCGTCCTCAGCGGTCGTGGATGGTTCCACCGCGCGTGCGGCAGGCGCGGGGCGGCGTCTCGATTCTGACGCGCCGAGGCGCCGCGGCCTGGAAGAGGTCCGCCGATGAAGGCCCGGGACATTCCAGAGGCGACTGAGGCCGCCGATCCATCGACCTCCCCGGAGCGGCTCGGCAACATCGCGGACCTCTACCCGGAGCTCCACCCGGTTCTCGTGCTGAATCCGTCCTGTCCGGAGGACCTGCGGGAGTGGATGCGATCGGTCACGCCGAAGGCAAACGAGAAGTGGGAGGATCATCTGGCCGCTGAGCGCGCTCGCCAGCAGGCTGAGGCGCAGCAGCGGGCTGAGGCCCAGCGGCAGACCACGAGCAGCCAGACGACCCTGCAGCGTCAGTCCTCGAGTGCCTCGTCGAGCAAGCCACAGACTCAGCTGGGCCGCTGGCTGGTCATCGGTATCGCGGTCATCGGTATCGCGGTGGTCATACGCACTTGCGGACAGTCGCTTGAGCATTCCACCAGCTCACATACGCGTACGTCGCCCACGCCCACGGCAAGTGTCTCGCCCGCTCCGTCGAACGCCGTCTCGGCGAGCCGATTCCAGTCGCCTTCGCAGAACATCTCCTGCGAGATCGACGACAACCGGGCCGCCTGCTCGATCTATGCGCGAGACTACGGGGACGCCGGGCTGGAGGACTGCGATGAGGTGTACTTCTCCATGACCGTCCAGGACAGCACGTCCCTGGCCTGCGGCTCGGAGTTCGCGACCGACGGCACGGCGATGACCCTGGACTACGGCGAGAGCGTCAAGAGCGGGGCCTTCGCCTGCACCTCTGCCGACGACGGCGTCAGGTGCTGGAACCAGCAGAACGGTCACGGCTTCAAGATCGCGCGCGCAGGCTACTCCACTTTCTAGGCGCCCAGCCGTATCGGATGCCGTTGCGTGCGTGCACTGCTTGAGATGTGGACGCATCTGGCTATCCGGTGGGTGGCGGGTCACAATGCACTCATACCCTCTCTCAGGAAGGTCTCAGCATGAGCGGCAAGACTCCAGTCTCGTCCGATCGCGGCGTGTTCGAGGATCGGGAGTCTGAGTCGTCCGCCGGCGACGCGACGGCGGCCCTCGGACCGGTTCCGCTGCCACCCGCTCCTTCGGCGGCTTCCGGCGCGACCACTGATCGTATGACGGTGATCGACGTCGAGAAGCCCGATGCTGATGGCGACGACGGCACGACCCGCGTGACCGCGACATTCCGGCCCGACGGGCGTGTACTGATGATTGCGCGAAGGGCCGTGCGCGGTGTCGGCAAGCTGGCGGTGGAGGGCTCCGTTGCCTAGACGATGGCGGCATGAATGTCAAGAGGAACGCTTGTATAAGTTCTTTAGCATTGTCTGCTTGAGGTGACGACGATAGCATGCTGCCCAGCGCCCGGTGGGTTTCAGTTCCTGTTATTTCGCAACAATGAGTTTCGTTCTCGTGAGGGGGTCCCGTTGTTCGTCTGCGCTGCTCAACCGGCACCGGCGGAGGGTTGCCCGCCTCGCCTCCGTGCCGATGCGTCCGGGTGATCCTGTGTCGAGGAGCTGAGTTTTGGCGTGCGCGTCGCCCGTGCGGCGGTTCTGCGGGCGCACTTCCGAGGCGGGTCGTTCCCGCTCCGGTTATCGGCACGTCTTTGTTGTTGGGGTCCGGCGATCGGATCTTCTATTTTGTGGATCGTTCGTGGCTGAGATATAATTCCGGGGCGTCCGGTCGGACAATTATTGCGTTTTTGTCAATGACAGGACAAATGGCTGGAGTAGTGACCAGAGGGGGAGTTGCCTGCTCTGGCCGCTCATTGTAGCAAGGGATGTGTGATGACTGATTCCGGCTTCCGCTTCGACGGGGTTCCCAATGCCTTCGGCTCTGGTCGCGAGCCAGCGGGCGCCAAGGGAGGGGCGGGCTCGTACCGGCCTGATTCCGCGGCGCCCACCTTCGGCTCCGGGAAAGGGGGTGCCGTGCCCGCCGCTGAGGCCGGCGCGGCCTCGTCCGGCTTCGGGTCGGGGGGCTCGGCTGCCGGTGCTTCGGGAGGGTTCTCCTCTCCGCAGACCGCGCCAGGGCGCAAGGCCGTAGGAGGATCGCGGCGGGCCTCCGCGGTCGGCGCTCGTGAGAATGGTCCGACCCGAGTCTCTCGCACCACGTATCCCGCTATTGCGCTCTGTGTGCTGGGACTGGCGGGTATTGTCTGGGGGTCTTATGACTTCTTGGCCTCGATCGACATTTTTGGAGTTCTTCTCTCCGGTGCTTCGCTGGTCAATATGACTGACGTCCTGATTGCGACTCTATCGGCCTTGCTCGTTTTTACCGCCTTTGTTTTAAGTATTCGAGGAATGGTCGTCAGCCGCCCCAGATGGCTCCCTGTAATAGTCTTTGTGGCAGCGCTAGTGCTCCCCCTGCCTGTGGCGATCGGATCGCTATACCTGGGTGGGTCGGCGCTCAAGGATCGCACCATCAGCAATGCACATGCGTACGTGGGGAAAATCGATCCTGAGACGGTCGACGGTGTTTACGCTCAACTTGACAAGTATGGCATCGATGCGCCGGGCCGTGAGGAGGTTAACAAGATCCTCAGTGCGGCCGATGCGGTCATCCCGGACAACTGATCGGTCTTTACACTCCCTCATCTCCCTCCTAGACGTGAAGGCAGACGCAGACAATGACAAATTCCTCCCAACAACCTGCACTTGGCGCGTGGACGGGGTCATCGCCCGCCAAGAGCTCTGCCCCCGCGTCGCGAGACCACGATGATGAAAAGGTGCAGAAGAAGCCCGTAGCCAAGACTTCGGTATTCACCGCTCCGGGCGGGCCGCCCGGAATGGCGTCATCGTCGGCCGAGATCACCGTTGTCCACGCTCCGGTTGCGATCCTTTACGGATCCCTGGCCGCCAGCCTGGTGGGCCTCGTCCTGGCGGCGCTGGCCGCGAACTTGGTCCTGGGCGCGCTGGCATGGTCACTGTCTGCCCTGGTGGGTCTGGGACTGACCGGTTTCTTCCTGCTCAAGGACGCGAACCGTCAGGCGCAGACGCACTCCATCTACGCGCGAGGGCCGCTCGACCTGCTTCTGTACCGCGCCAGCATCGCCCTGGCGCTCCTGGTGATCGTGGTCGCGGCTGTTCGTATTGCTTTCATTGTGGGAAGGATGTGAGCCGCATGCGTCGCGTATCGCGTTCTAAAACGTATCGGCACGTGGCGGCAGTGACGCTGTGCCTCGCTGCCGGCCTTCTGGGGCTCACGCTCCCGGCGCCGTCCCTCGCGGCGCCCTCCACCCCATCCGCTGACGGCACGTCGGGGCTCGGGGAGTTCGGCGCCTGCCTGTCCGGGCACGGGCAGGGCTCGGTGGCGCTCCTCATCGACCAGTCGGGCTCGATGCGTCAGACCGACCCGGACCAGGGGCGGGTCGAGGCGGCGAACTACCTCATCGACCGTCTGGCCGCTTTCACGGACCGCACCGGCGTCACCCTTGATGTGCGAGTGGCGGGCTTCGCGGCCGACTACCATGCGGTGGGCGAGTGGACCGGCCTCACCAGTTCCACCAAGGACAGCATCACCTCCTCGGTGCAGGCCGTGGGCGACGACCTCAAGGACTACGACACGGACTACTGGAACGCCCTCAACGGAGCCCGCCAGGACCTGGCGGACCACGACACGTCGGGCTGCCGGGCCGTCGCCTGGCTCTCGGACGGGGAGTTCGATCTGGATGTGCGCGACTCGGACAGCGCCAAGCACGATTTCGGCAACGCCAAGAGCTATGCGACCGACGCCGACCTGTCCAAGGAGTCCGGCGTTCAGCAGGCTGAGAAGGCGGGCCAGTCCGACCTGTGCCGGTCGACGGGCCTGGCCGATCAGGTCCGTTCCGCCGGGATCACGCTGATTGGGATCGGCCTGAGCGGGGGCGGCGGCGCGCAGCCGGACTTCACCCTCATGCGCCGGCTCAGCGAAGGGGGCGGGACCAATGCCGCTACCGCCAAGGTGGAGCAGTGCGGCGACGTCTCGAGCCCCCCGGGAGCCTTCTACCCGGTGTCCGACCTCGACTCGCTCCTCATGGCCTTCGACTCCATCTCGACACCGGGGGACACGGTGCAGAGCCAGTCCGTGAGCATCTGCCAGGGCACGGCGTGCAATGCGGGTCAGTACAGCTTCGTCCTGGACGGGACGCTGGACTCCGTCCACGTCATGGCCTCGTCGGACGCGCCCGGGCTCGACGCCTACCTCTACGCTCCGGGCGCCACGAAGCCTCTGGTGATCAAGGGCAACCAGTCCGGGACTCAGGGGAGCGCGGGCGTGAACGCCCAGTGGCTGACGTCGCGGACCTTCCAGGCCGATCTGGACGCATCGAAGGTCTCCGCCTGGGACGGCCAGTGGCGCCTGGCCTTCGTGGACCCCTCCTCCGCGTCGCAGAGTCAGCAGATTCACGTCAACGTCCACCTGTCCTCGCCGCTGACCCTGAGCTGGACGGACCTGGACAAGGCAGAGCTCCGACAGGGCGAGAGCGCTGAGAACGTCAAGCTGTCACTCCTGGACCACGCGGGTGGAAAGGCCGTTGAGGCCTCCCGCGTCAAGGGCGCGGTGACAATGTCGGTAGTCCTCAAGGACTCCGCGGGCACCGAGCACGAGCTGTGGACGGGCAAGGACATCGCGGCCCTGAAGAATCCCGTCACCATTGAGCTCCCCCAGGACGTCGCGATCGGGAGCGGAACGCTGACGACCTCGGTGGCGGTCACCACCGCCTCCACCACCCTGGCCGATGGGAGCACCGCTGAAGGCACCGTTCTGGCCCCGACCGAGGCCGCCCAGGACGTTGACATCCTGGCTCCCGTGAACTTCCCGACCGTGGGCGGTGAGGCCACGTTCTCCGCGCTGGAGAAGGACCTGAGCACGACGGCGGACCTCCAGGTGACCGGGCCCGGCTGCGTCTGGCTGAGCTCCGGTGAGCCGAGCCTGACCGGCTCTCCTGCCGACGCCGGAGCGGTGACCGTGTCCTCGTCGGCATCCTCCGCGGACACCTGCATCGAGGTGGCCGACGGCGACACCGCGACCCTCCCGGTCACACTGTCCGCACAGGGACACGCCAACGGGGCGCTCTCCGGCACCTTCGAGGTGACTCTCGCGCCGGCCGACAACCCTGATCGCGCCCAGACCGTCCAGGTCCCCTTCAACGCCGAGATGCGTCGCCCGCTCAACGTGACGACGGCGTGGACCACCTTTGTCCTGGTGCTGCTGGCAGGCCTCCTCATCCCGCTTGCGCTGCTCTACCTCCTCAAGCTGGTGACCGGACGCATACCAGGGGGCACGGTGGAGACCGCGACGAAGGTCGTGGAGGTGCCCGAAGGGGGCGGCACGATCACGATCCCGCTCCCGCCGGGCAATGAGATCAGGCAGATCTCTGTGCCCTCGCGAGCACGCGGTTTCAACGTGGACTCCTACGAGTTCAAGGTCCGTATCGGTCTCTCTCCGACCTCGATGCCGGCAGTCGAGCTGGTCGGCACCGATGCGCCCTCGGTCTCCGGCGCCGACCCCGGGTCGCGCAAGAACCGCGCGGTCCTGCCGCTGGGCGTGCGCGGCAACTGGGTGGCGATCTTGGATCAGTCCGACTCGCCCCGGCGCGTGACGGTGGTGGCGCTTGCGGCCGTCAGCGCGGGCAACCAGGCGCTCCAGAAGGTCCTGGAGGATGCTGGACGGCACCTGGCGAGCCGGGTGGCTGAGGTGGCCCCCAAGACGGATGAGGCCGCCGACGACGCCGACGACTCTCAAGGCGCCGGTTTCGGCAGCGGGTCGTCGGACTCCTCCGGCGGCGCCTCCTTCGGGACGGGCTCGGGCTGGGGATCCGGCACCGCGTCCGGTTCGGGCTGGGGGTCGGGGACGACGTCGGGCTCCGGCTGGGGAGCGGACGGCTCATCCGGGTCGGGCGCCTCGGCATCGTCGTCGGACTCGGGCACGACGCCGCCCGCCACCTTCTGACCTTCTGCGCCCCGTACGGGGGCACCCTCTCTTCACTCACTGCTGCCCTGGCGGCTCCAGGGCTGGGCGCCGGTTGCTCGGCGGAAAGGACGAACAGCACGATGTATCGCGTACTTGTCATTGGTTGCGGTGGCTCGGGGGCCAAGACCCTCGGTTACATGATGGACCAGCTGCGGGCCGATCTCCGGGTCTACGGGATCGAGGAGATTCCGGGGTGCTGGCAGTTCCTCAATGTGGACACGCCCCTTCAGGAGGAGGCCCCCAAGTCGATCGCCCCGGTGTCCAAGCAGGGCGGGCACTACGTGTCCTGCGGCGTCTCCAGCGGCGCCTACCGGGTTGTGGACGAGGCCCTGGTGGAGGCCGTCCAGGCGCAGTCCTCGACCGGGCTGCGGGATATGGCGACCTGGCTGCCGCGCAGGCCGGAGGACGTCACGGTGCCGCTGAACATCGGGGCCGGCCAGTACCGGGGGATCGGCCG